>Ga0247825_10001249_pt1 | contig 16636 bp, 9 predicted proteins | sample 13C_Vanillin_Day_FD_194413 | JGI IMG/M metagenome (GOLD analysis project Ga0247825, IMG submission 194413) | Soil microbial communities from agricultural site in Penn Yan, New York, United States - 13C_Vanillin_Day48 | ecosystem: Environmental > Terrestrial > Soil > Agricultural land | place... | reverse complement strand
CTCCTGCGAGGGCGGAGCGCTCAGCGAGTGGACGGCCTTACGCAGGGCATCCTCCAACTGGAGGGTGGCGGGCTCGACGACGGTGAGCATCTGGTTCGCGCTTCGGGCGTGCCGGTTGCCGCTCTCCGAGGCCAGCCGCAGCTGCCCCAGGGCCTCGGTGATGAGCTCGCGCGCGTCGTCCATCTTCTCTCGGGCCTGGTAGTAGGCCACCTCTCCCTGCATCTGCTTGAGCGAGGTGCGCTGCTCCTCACTGAGCCCGGTCAGCCGCTCCGCCCGGCGCAGGTAGTAGACGCCGCGCTCTATCCGCTTGGGCTCGTCCGAGGCGATGCGCGGCTTGGCCAGCGCTTCCAGCTGCGAGAAGAGGGCCCGGTCCAGCTCGTCCCGCTCGGTGTAGCGCTGCTCCAGGAGGCTCGGCGGGACGTTATGAGTCTCCAGGGGGATGGGGGCGTAGGTGTCCGCCAGCCCCACGTCTCCCGGCCGGTAGGGCGCGGCTCCCCAGGGCAGCATCCGTCCCTTCATCACCATGAGGTTCCCGCTCTCTACCTCCAGGGTGAAGGTGCGCGCGTTAAGCTGCGCGAGCAGGAAAGCCACCGCTCCGCCCAACGCCAGCACCAGCAGTGTCACCACCATCCTCGTGAAGGTGCGCATCGCCCGTGAGCCGAAGCCCTGCTGCGAAGTCTCGTTCATCTCGCCTACCCTCCAATCGTTCGATCGTGCAGCCTTGGCCTCCGGGTGTCGCTTTCTTGGGCCCCGGGTCCCCAAGGCTATACTCCCACCCGTCAAAACACCCATGCATCCCACTTTTCGCCGCATGGGGCCCAGTGAACTGCTGCCCCGCTACATCTTCGTGGAGAGCCTCATCGCCCGCAGGCGGGTGCTCGAGGTGGACTCGGTGGCCTCCACGGGCGGCGAGAGCGCTCGCTTTCTGCTGGAGCGCGGCGCCCGGGTCGTCGTGGCCTGTGACGCGGATGTAGCAGCCGTGGAGGCCGCGCAGAAGGCCCATGGTGGCCCCACGCTGCGCTACCGCGCCAACGTCTATGAGGATCTGGAGCCGGGCAGCTTCGACACCGTGCTGGTGGCGGACCTGGCTCCCTATGTCCGCGCCCCCGCGCTGCTGGCTGAACTGGCGCGGCTCGTGGCCAGGCAGGGCTACCTCATTGGAGGGCTGCGCAGCTCTGGTGGCCTGGCCCTGTGGCAGCTCATGGAGGTGGAGGAGGGCGTGCCGCCCACGTACGGGCAGCTGCTGGATGTGCTCTCTGCCCACTTCCCGCATGTGGAGGTGGCCACCCAGACGCCACTGCTGGGCTACCAGCTCGCCTTCGAGCGCGGCGACGGCCTCCAGGTGGACGGCTCGCTCATTCGCGGCGGCGAGGCGGCGTACTTCGTCGTCATGGCCGGTCACGAGCCTGCGCGCATCGTGGACCCGACCTGGGTGCAGCTCCCGCCCGAGCCGCTGGTCTCCACCCGCGGGCGGTTGGAGGAGGTGGCCCAGCGCGCCAAGGCGTGGGAGGAGCGCACCGGGAAGCTGAAGGAGAACGTCTCCAAGCTGCGCGCGGAGCTGGCAGACCGCGAGGCCGAGGTTGCGGGCCTCCAGCCCCGGCTGGAGCTGGCTCGCGAGGATGTGGCCCGGCTGACCGCGCAGCTGGAGCAGGCGCGGGGCTCCGCCGAGCAGGCCCGTGAGCGGGATGAGCTGGCCGCCAAGCTGCGCCGCCGCGAGCTGGAGCTGCAGGTGGTCCAGGAGCGGCTCTCGGACGCCGAGCGGCGCTGGATGCAGCAGCGCCTGGAGCTGGACGGCGTGCAGCGCATCCAGACCGAGGCCAGCGTGCAGGTGCTGGCCGCTCAGGAGGCGCAGCGGCTGGAGCGTGCCCGCCGCGAGGAGGTGGCCGCCGCGCTGGAGGAGACGCGTGAGCGGTTGACCCAGGCCTATGCCGAGGTCGGCAGTCTGCAGGACCAGCTGTCGAACCTGCGCATCGATCGGGAGAAGGATCGGCTCGCGGCGGACCGGGCCCAGGAGCAGCTGGAGGACCGGCGGCGGCAGGCGGAGGCGGCGCGGGAGCGGGAGCTGCGCATCGCCGAGCAGTACTCGCAGGCGCTCGCCGCGGTGGAGCACCTCAAGGTCGAGCTGTCGCAGGTGAAGGAGGCCTCGAAGGCCTCCGCCGACGCGCTCCTGACCAAGGAGGCGGAGCTGGCGCGGGGCTCGCGCGGGCTCGAGGAGGCCCGGCAGCGTGTCTCGGCTGCCGAGGCCGGGCGTGAGGAGGCCGAGCGCCGCCTAGCAGAGCGCGAGTCGGAGCTGCGCGGGCTGGAGACGGAGCTGGAGTCGGCGCGCGGGGCAGCGGCCCAGCTGATGGCGGAGGTCGAGGCGCTGAAGCGCACCGAGGCGGCCGCGCAGGCGACGGCGGCGAAGCTCGAGGAGGATCTCCTGGAGGCCCGCGCGCGCATGGCGGACCTGGCGGAGGATCGCGAGAAGGCCGCGGCGGTGTTCGCGCAGTCGCTCGAGTCGGAGCGGGAGCTGGGGGAGCAGCGTCTCACCCAGGCGGTGGAGGAGGAGCGGGCAAAGACGGAGGCGCTCGCGGTGCAGGTGGCGCGGGAGACGGCCGCGCGCGAGGCGCTGGAGCAGCAGGTCGAGCAGCTCCGAGCCCAGAGCCAGAAGGAGACAGCCTCTCGGACCGAGGCGGCGCTGGCGCAGGCCAATGCCGAGCAGAGAGTCCAGGAGCTGGAGGCGACGCGCAAGGAGCTGTGGGGGCAGGTGGCCGAGGCCGAGGCGGCTCTCCAGACCGCGCGGGCCGGGCTCGAGGTGGAGCAGCGGCGTCGTGGCGAGCTGGAGCAGCAGCTGAGCGCACTGCGGGCTGAGCACGAGGCGGAGCAGCAGCGCCGTGGCGAGCTGGAGCAGCAGCTGACCGGACTGCGGGCTGAGCTCGCCGCCGGTGAGCGGCAGCGCGAAGAGTTGGAGCAGCAGCTGGCCGGGTTGAGGTCTGAGCTTGCTGCCAATGAGAGAAAGCGCGAAGAGCTGGAGCAGCAGCTGACCGGGCTGCGGACCGAGCTTGCCGCGGGCGAGACGCAGCGCGAAGAGCTGGAGCAGCAGCTGACCGGGCTGCGGACCAAGCTTGCCGCGGGTGAGACGCAGCGCGAAGAGCTGGAGCAGCAGCTCACCGCGTTGAAGGCCGAACTCAGGGGTGAGCGTGAGGCGCGGACCGCGGCCGAAGCGCAAGCGGCTCAGACAGGTGATGCGGTTGCGGCGGAGCGGCAGGCGCTCTCCCAGCTCAATGCGGAGCTGACAGAGGCCCGGACCGCCCTGGCGGCCGAGCGTGGGGAGCGCGCGCGGTCGGAGGTGGCGCTGGAGCAGTCCCGAGCGGCGCTCGAAGCGGAGCAGGCGCAGCGCACGCAGGTCGACTCGATGTTGGAGCAGCTCCGGACGGCGCTCGCCGAAGAGCGGGGGCTGCGCGCCCAGGCCAACGAGTTCCTCGCGAGCGCTCGGGACGAGCTGGCCACCGAGCGTCAGGAGCGCACCCGTCTGCAGGAGGCACTCTCGGAGGCGCGGACCCGGCTCGACTCGGAGCAATCCGGGCGCTCCCAGGATGTGGAGGCGCTCGCAGCCGCGCAGGAGTCCCTCCGAGCGGAGCGGCAGCAGCGCATCGAGGCCGACGAGCTGCTGGCCCGGCTCCGCTCGGGGTTCTCGGCGGAGCAGGAGCAGCGCTCGCAGACGGAGACGGCCCTCGCTCAGGCTCGGACCGAGATCGAAGCGGGGCTTCAGGAGCAGCGCCGGTTGGGCACTGTGCTCGAAGAGACTCGTACGGAGTTGGCCACCGAGCGCGAGGCCCATACGCGGCTGGAGGAGGCACTGGCGGGCGCTCGCGCGGAGCTCGAAGCAGAGCGCCTGGGACGATCCGAAGGCGAGGCAGGGCTCGCGGAGCTGCGGGCGGCGCTCGCGCAGGAGCGGAAGGGGCGCGAGGCGGCCGAGGGCTCACTGGAACAGCTCCAGGAGACGCTGGACACCGAGCAGCGAGAGCGCGAGCAGATCGCGTCCCTGTTCTCCGAGGCCCGGAGCGGCTGGGACTTTGAGCGTGAGGCGGGTGCCCGGCTGCGCGCCGAACTGGAGGCGCTCAATGAGCGGCTGGCGGAGCAGCAGCGCACGGCCGGCGAGCTGAAGGAGCTCTTGGAGCGGGAGCATACAGCGAGCGCCGAGAGCCTGGCGGCGGCGGAGGCCCGCGAGAAGGAGCTCCGGGCAACGCTGGAGCGCCTCGAGGCCGAGAGGAGCGCTGTGGAGGGCTCGGCGCGGGAAGAGCGCGCCGTGCTGGAGGAGCAGCGCGCTCGGGTTGGCTCGCTGGTGCAAGCGCTCACGGAGGCGGAGGAGCGTGCACTCCAGCTCACCGCGCGCGGCGAGGAGAGCGACGCGGCGCGGGAGCAGGAGCGTGCGGAGGCTCGTGAGCGCGAGGCCGCGTGGGAGACCGAGCGCCAGAGTTTGCTCGCAAGCGTGGCCCAGCTCGAGGCCGCTCAAGCTGAGCTCATGCGGCTGGGTGTGGAGCTGCAGCGCATGAGCCAGGCCCTGCAGCAGAGGGACTTCCACCTCGCCCAGCTGGATGCCGAGCTGAACGACACCCGGGCCCGCCTCACCGCGGAGCACGAGCAGGCGGAGCTGCTGGGGGTTCAACTCGAGTCCGCGCGGCGGTTCGCTGGACGGGCCTCCGTGGCGGAGGCCTCACTCGAGGCCGAGCGCTCCGCCCTGGAGGCCGCTCGCACGGAGCTGGAGGCTGCTCGTTCCGAGATTGTCAGGATCAACGATGCGCTCCGGGAGGAGAAGGAGCGGAGTGGCCGCCTCGAGAGTGAGGGCGCTGCCACCCTGGAGGATGTGCGTGGCGAGCTTGCCCAGGCTCGCGAGGAGCTTCGAGCAGGGAAGGAGCGCGTCGGCCGCCTCGAGACGGAGCTGGCCGCGCTGGAGTCCGCCCGGGCCGAGCTGGCCAAGGCCCACGAGACGCTGCGGGCCGAGCATGAGCGCCTCAGCCGCGTCGAGGCGGAGCGAGCGGCCGTGAGCGCCGAGCGCGAGCGGCTCCAGTCGGATCTGACCGTGGCCAAGGCGGCTCGCGTGCGGCTGGAGGGGAGGGTGACGGCGCTGGAGAGCGCGGCGGCGGAGGCGGCGCGGTTGCTCGACACCGAGCGGGCTGAGCGCACCCGTCAAGCGCAGGCGGCGGAAGAGGACAGGGAGGCGGCTCGTCAGCGCGAGAAGCAGGCCGCCGATGCGTTGCAGTCGGCCCAGCAGCGCGAGAAGGAATCGCAGGAGGCGGCGCAGGCAGCCCGGCAGCGTGAGAAAGAAGCTCAGGAGCGCCTCGCCGCGCTCCAGGCGGAGATGCCGCTGCTCCGCGAGCAGGCAGAGAGTCTGGGCGCGGAGAAGCGGATCCTCCTGGAGGATCAGGCTCGGCTCGAGACCCGGATTCGGGAGCTCACCACCCGGGTGGAAGACGCCGAGGCGGGGAAGATCCCTGCCGTCGATCCCGCCATGGCCGAGGAGCTGGGGTGGCTCAAGAGCGAGCGCGAGAAGCGCGAGACCGAGCTGATGGAGCTGCGGGAGAGCCTTACTCAGTCGAAGGCACGGGAGGAGGATCTCCGCGCGTCACTGTCCGAGCATGAGACGAAGCTCGAGGCGCTTCAGGATCGCATCGCGGCGTATGACCAGGAGCTGGCCAACCTCCGGCGCGCGGCGGCAAGCAAGCCCAGCGGCACCCCGGCCCAGCCCATCGCCTCGCGGCCGTCGCCAGTGCCCGCCAACCGCCCGGTTCCCGCCGCCCAGCGGCCCACACCCGCCCCGGTTCCCGCCGCCCAGCGGCCCACGCCCGCCCCGATTCCTGGCGCGCCCCAGTCCCCATCGAAGCCCGGGACTCTTCCTCCGACTCCGGGCAGTCCGGGGGGGCGGCTCTCTGGCACAGGGATGGCGCCGGTGGCTCCAGTCCTCAATCCAGAACCCGGCAGCTCACCGGGGATGGCTCCCACCCTCAGGCCAGAACCTGGCACCTCGCCGGGCAGGCCGGGCCGCCCATCTGCTCCTGGACCCGCCAGGCCACCGACGCTTGCTCCCATCCCTGGGTCGGCGCCTCCCGTCCTCACGCCGGTCTCCCCGCCGGGCCAGCCAGCCTCTCCCACCACCTCCCTGCCCAACCGGCCGAACACCTCTGTACCCAAGGTGAGAAACCCCTTGAAGGGAGACGGGCAGGAATGAGGCTCCGCCGCTAGGATGGAGGCGTGGCGGAACGCGAACGCATCTTCAAGTATCACGGGCTCGGCAATGACTTCGTCGTGCTCGATCGGCGCCAGACGGGTGCGGACATCGATGCCGACCAGTCTCGGTGGATGTGCGATCGGCGGCGGGGCATCGGTGCGGACGGGGTGCTCTCGCTCCTGCCCTCGAAAGCCGGTGTGGCGCGGATGGTGGTGCACAACGCCGATGGCAGCATCGCGGAGATGTGCGGCAACGGCCTGCGCTGTGCGGTGAAGTACCTCGTGGACCATTCTGGCGAGCGCCCCGAGCGCATCGACGTGGAGACTGGCGCGGGCGTGCTCGAGTGCTTCCCGGGATATGGACCGGACGGAGTCGTCGAAGTGGACGTCTCCATGGGACCCGCACGGTTGGTCGCGCCGAACCTTCCATCCGGAGCCACGGGTCAGCCGTTCCTCGAGGCGCCCATCCCCGGTCATGCGGGCTTGCGTGGCTCGGCGGTGAGCATGGGCAACCCGCACCTGGTGCTGCTCGATCGCCCCCTGGATGAGGCCGAGCGTCTGGGCCCCACCCTGGAGGTACACCCGTCCTTCCCGGACCGGACCAACGTCGAGTTCGTCCGGGTGGACCGGGATGGCCTGACCGTTGTCGTCTGGGAGCGGGGCTGCGGGCTCACCCAGGCCTGCGGAACAGGGGCGTGCGCGTCGGCCGCGGCGGCGGTGCTGGCCAAGAGGCTCCCAGCGGATGCCTGGCTGCGAGTCACCCTTCCGGGTGGGGACCTGCAAATCCGGGTACCTTCCGACCTGTCCGACATCCGGCTCAGAGGACCTGTCACGGCTGTGTTCGAGGGCGTTGTGGGGCCTCTACCAGGCCGGTAACCTTCGATACTTCCTCGCGCCCGAGGCCTCCTCCGCCGTGGCAGGCACCATCCTCCTCGTCGACGACGATCGATTCTTCCTCCAGCTCGGCAGCGACATGCTCACGCGCCACGGGTACCGCGTGGTCACTGCCGAGAATGCCCTCAAGGCGCTGGAGGAGGCGGCGCGCATCCGGTTCGATCTCGTCATCACCGATGTGATGATGCCGGGGATGGACGGCTTTGCGCTCACCGCGAAGCTGCGCGAGCGCGATCCGGATCAAGAGGTCATCCTCATCAGCGCGCGGCCGGATGTGAAGGGCTCGGAGATGGCGCTGCGCGCCGGGGCCGCGGACTGTCTCACCAAGCCCGTGGACGAGACGGATCTCCACCTGGTGGTGGACCGGGTGCTCCAGCGGGTGATGTTGCGCAACGAGCGGGCTCAGCTGCGCGACGAGAACCTGGAGTTCGCGCGCTACCAGAACCTGCACCGGCGCTGCCTGGAGTTCCTGACGTACCCGGATCTGGAGGGGTTGCAGGAGCGCGTCACCTCGGATCTGGCGGCGGTGTGTGACGCGCAGAGCGCCGCGCTGTGGGTGGTGGACGATCGCGGCGACCTGGTGCTGCGGGCGTACCGGGGGCTGCTGGATCGTCAGTTCCTGGTGGAGCGGATGCGGCCCGAGGGCGAGATGGCCGTGCGGCTGCGCGAGGCGGCGCCGTGGCTGGGGCACGAGGAGCGCTCGCCGGTGCTGACCGTGCCGCTGGTGGCTGCCGGAGAGCTGATGGGGATGGCGCAGCTGTCGGATCCCATCGGGGGCGAGTTCCAGTCCATGCACGTGCGGCAGGCGCGGATCATCGGGGACTTCGCGGCGGTAGGGGTGAAGAACGGCCGGAGGATGCTGGCCCTGCAGCGGCTGGGACTGCGGGACCGGGACACAGCGGCCTACAACCTCAGCTACTTCACGGACTACGCCTCCAAGGAGATCTACAAGGCCCGGCGCTACGGGCGGACGTTCTCGCTGCTGACGTTCTCCATCGACAACCTGCCGCTGGTGCGGGTGCGGCTGGGTGCGGCGGAGGCGAAGAAGGCGGTGCGGGGCATCATCCGGGCGCTGTCGAAGATCATCCGGGACTCGGACGTGATCGCGAAGGCGAGCGATCAGGAGTTCTACCTGCTGCTGCCGGAGACTGACTTCTTCGGGGCGCTGATGTTCGTGCGGCGGGCGACAGCGGCGGTACGCGACGAGCCGGATGTGCAGGAGGTGGAGGCCAAGCTGCCGCTGGCGCTGGTGGGAGGAGCGGGCACGTTCCCGAAGGACGGAGAGGACTTCGACGAGCTGGTGCACCGGTGCCGTCGGCGCATGGACGAGCGGCGGGCCTCTCTCCAGCGGCGGCTGCTGTTGGACGGGCTGCCGTTCTGGGACGAGGTGGAACTGCTGCTGGGGACCCCGAACAGCCCAAAGCTGCCGACGGACGAGCGGGCGGAGCCCTCGCGGCGAGGCAAGGTCTCGGATGTGCTCTTCGACGAGCTGCAGGCGGAGATCGCGCGGGAGCTCTTGCGGGATCCCGGCTCGCGCGGGCTGTTGTACGTGGGAGGGCCGGAGATCCGCGCGGACCTGCCGATCGCGGCGGGGCTGGAGTCAGCTCCGCCGGAGCTGGCCTCGCGCATCTATCTATTGGGGCGGCGGGTGGATCTGGACTCGCACCCGGCGGTGACGCCGGTGTTCCTGGCAGGGGACGAGCGGGTGGCACGGCACGAGTTCTTGTTCTGGCTCTCGGAGCACGCCTCCTACGCGCTGATTCAGCGGCGTGGGAGGGGCGCGACGTGGGGCTTCCATTCCTCGGACACCGCGGTGGTGGACGGGCTCATCTCCAAGCTGCAGGCGGAGTACGATCTGCAGCCGTACTAGCGAGCGCGCACCGTGGCCCAGGTCCGGAAGATCCTGATTGCAGATCCCAACGTCGACTCGGTGCGGACGCTGACGCGTGCGCTCCGGGCGCGGGGCTACCAGGTGCACTACGCTCCGGACGGCTCGCGGGCGCTGGAGGTCTGCGTGCTGCGGCACCCGGATCTCGTGTTGTTCGACGAGGCGTGCAAGCTGCTGGACGCGCGGACGTTCATCCAGATCCTGAGGACGAACCCGCGGACCGAGGAAGTACCAGTGGTCCTGACGACCACCACCCTGGACGTGGATCGGCTGCGAGGGATGCGGCTGGCGGCGCACCTGAAGAAGCCGTTCAACCTGGACGAGGTGCTGAGCCGGCTCGAGCACATCTTCCGGCGGAACGAGGCGGCGAAGGATCTCAAGAACGACGCGCAGGAGATCGAGGGTTCGCTGAGCCAGCTGGGCATCCCGGATCTGTTGCAGATCCTGGGGATGAACAAGCGCACCGGGAAGCTGAGCCTGGAGCGTGGGAGCGAGCGGGGCGAGATCCTCGTCACCGAGGGGCGGGCGGTGAACGCGCGGTTGGGGCGTGTGGAAGGGGAGAAGGCGCTCTTCCGGCTGTTGTCCTGGACCGAGGGGACCTTCACGTTCGCTCCAGGGACGAACCCTGGGAGGCCGCGCATCGACCGCGCGATGGACGACGCGCTGCTGGAGGGAATGCGGCAGGCGGACGAGGTGAATCGGCTCTTGCCATCGCTGCCGTCGCGCACGACGCGGCTGGTGCTCGCGCCGGATGCGGAGCTCTCCCAGGAGCAGCACCCGGTGACAGCGCAGGTGGTGGATCTGCTGCGGCAGCCGAGGTCGCTGGGCGAGGTGCTGGATCTGGCGCCGGCGACGGACCTGGAGGTGCTGGGGGTCCTCATCACGCTGATGCAGAAGGGCGTGACGCGGGTGGCCGAGGGAGACAAGGAGGGGACAGGTCCCCTGCTGGGCCCGGCGGAGCTGCACGCGATGCGCAGCCGGGTGCTGAGGGGGAAGGCGCCGCTGAAGGTGGTGACGGCGAAGGTGTTCATTTGCGGCAACGGTCCGTCCGCGGCACGGCGGTTGTTCGCGCAGCTGCCCGGGTTGGCAGCGGTATCCGCGGACCCCACGGCGGTGAAGAGCGGCTTCGGCACGCTGGGCCGGCTCGATCTGAGCGAGGTGCTCCACCTGGACTTCTGCGTGCTTCCCCCAGCGGAGGCAGCGCGGCCCCTGTGGAGGCCATTCAGCGCTGGAGCAGTGGGCGCCCTGCTGATGGACAGCTCCGAGGCAGCGTTGCGGCTGGCCAGCTACCTGGCTTGGGAGATCCGGGTGCCCGTCGCTGTGTTGGGCAACACCGTGCCGGAGAAGCTGCAAGGAGCGCCCGCCGGGGCGGTGGCCCGAGGAGACGATCTGACTGAGGCTCTGCGAGGCTTGCTCGTCCAGAACCTCCACCCAGCGCCCGCGATCCCGGGTGTGCAGAGAGAACCACGCACTGCGTCCCTGGCGTGAGAGCTACCGGAGGGTGAAGCCGGGCTTACGCCGCCGTGACGGTGTCCAGCGCCCGGAAGAAGCGGGTGACCTTCTCCTCATCCAGCACCCCGTTCGTCCTCAGCCCGGAGCAGATGTCCACGCCGAACGGGCCCACCCGCCGCACGGCCTCCACGATGTTCTCAGGGCGCAGGCCGCCCGCCAGGAACACAGGGACAGGGGAGAGCTCGCGGATGCGTCGGCTCACCTCCCAGTCATGAGCCCGGCCCGTGCCTCCCAGCTCCTTCACCGCGAGAGACGGATTGCCGCTGTCCAGAAGCAGCGCATCCACCTCCGAGGCTACCGCCAGCGCCTCATCCACCGATGCCTGGCCCGCCACGTGGATCACCTGCACCAGCCGCACGCCGGGCAGGGCCTGACGCAGCGCTCGCAGGTTCTCTCGCGGCACGCTATCCACCAGCTGGATCGTGTTCGTCCGCGTGCGCTGGTGCTGCTCCACCAGCTCCTCCACCTGGGTCGAGGATGACAGCAGGAACGTGGCCACCGGCGGCGGCACCCGGGCCGCGATCTCCGCGATGCGCGCCTCCTCGATCACACCCGGCCCGCTCGGCATCCGGGACACCAGCCCCAACGCCGCGGCTCCGTGACGCACGGCCATGAGCGCCTCGTCCTCGGACATGATGCAGCAGATCTTCACGCGGACTCGGGCAGCGGGCTCCACGGGATCCTCAGGCTGCGGGCTCCAGAGCTTCCTCCAGCGCCTCACGCACGCCTGGCAGCTGGGCGAGCAGCTCGAACTCGGCATCATGGAGCATGGACACCCGGCGTCCCTGGATGCGCTCCAACTGCAGCTCGATGCGCGTCTCCCCATCCACCCCCAGTTGGCGGAAGAAGCGCGCCCGCCTGCCCTCCTTGTGGCAGGACATGATGTCCCGCTGCAGGCTCTTCAGCCGGCGAGATACCTTCAGCGCGGACCGCCCCTCGGGGGTGTCGAAGGTGTGGAAGTGGCGGTTCCGCGAGAGCGGGCGGGTCGGGTCATGGAGCCTCTCCACGAGGCGCCGTACAAAGGGGTCCATCGACGGGGGAGGATAACATCCGGTACCCTGCTGCTCAGCGATGCATTTGAGAATTCTTCGGTTGACCGCTCCCCTGGTCTTGCTCCTCCTGGCTGCCTGCAAGGACCCGGAGACGGCTGCCGTCCAGACCCGGGTCGAGACCTTCGCAACCCGCATGGCCGATGGCCGGACCCTCATGGCCGCCAACCAGCCCGAGCGGGCCGCCCGAGCCTTCCGCGCCGCCGCCGCCATGTCTCGCGAGAACCCGGAGCCCCTCCTGATGCTGGCCGAGGCCCACCGTGCCGCTGGCAATGACGGCGCTGCCATCCTCGCGCTCAAGGAGGCCGAGTCCGTCGCCCCCGGCAACGATCCGGCCATCCAGAAGCAGATGGCGGACCTCTACCTGCACCAGGGCCAGGTGGGCGAGGCCATTGCCACCCTCAAGGGCCTGCTCAACAGCCAGGAGCTCAGCAACCCCGAGATCCTCTCCCTGGCGCGGCTACAGGCCCGCTCCGGGGACCCCGAGGGTGCCTTCAAGACGCTGGAGCCCATCCAGAGCCAGAACCCCGACGATCCGAAGGCCAAGGTGGTGGAGGCGGAGATCCTCCTCATCAAGGGCGATGAGCTGCTCGCCGCCAAGCTGATGGACCGGCTCATCGAGGAGGATCCAGAGTTCATCGAGGCCCGGCTGCTGCGCGTGCGCTACTTCCTCAACAGCGGCTATACGGAGGTGGCCGAGCAGGACATCGCGAGCCTCACAGGCAAGGAGGCGAAGCGCCCCGAGGTCGTCATCATGCACGCGCGCATCCTCGGCAAGCTCAGCAAGCATGAGGAGGCCGCCGAGCTCCTGACCCAGTTCCTGGAGCAGAACCCCGAGAACGTCGATGCGGCGGGGCAGCTCGCCGAGGTCAAGCTGAACCTGGGAAAGATGAGCGAGGCGCAGGATCTGGTCGATAAGGTGCTGCGCGTCCGGTCCCGCTATCCCCAGGCTCTCTATGTCCGGGCTCGTATCCTGGAGGCTCAGGGCGACAAGAAGGGCGCCGAGGAGAACTACGACTACGCCCTCTCAGCCGATCCCAACTTCGCCCCAGCGCTCTCGCGCAGGTGGCGCATGCAGCAGGATGCCCGTCAGTGGCAGGAGTCGCGGCTGACCTTGGAGAAGCTCTACAAGCTGGGCGAGGCGTCGCTCGAGGAGAAGGTGGCGCTGGCGGAGCTGTACGCGGACAGCAAGACCAACCTTGAGCGCGGCCAGAAGATCGTCAACGAGCTGCTCCACCTCGATCCCGCCAACGCGAAGTACGTCGCCCTCAAGGCCGCGCTCACCCCGGCCCCGAAGAAGAAGAAGTCCAGCGGTCCCATCATCCTGCGCGGCGGCCGCTGAGGGCCCGGGGCGCTCTCGAGGGCAGCCCCTCCGCGGCCTCCACCACCCGCTCCAGCGCCTTGATTCCCTTGCGCTGGCCCACCGCCACCACGGTGAGGTTCTCCCGGGTGAAGTAGCGCCGCGCCACTTCGCGCACGTGCGCCGCCGTCTCCGCGTCCACCAGGTCCGCGCGCCGGCTGAACGTCTCCGGCACCCGGAATGGCTCGGTGCCGCCGAACCAGCCCGTCAGGTCCGCCGGCGAGTCCTCCGAGAACTCCAGCTGCATCCGGTGCCGGCGCTGAGCCCGCTTCAGCTCCTCCTGGGAGATCTCCTCCGCGCACAGGATGGCCAGCACTCGCAGCACCTCCTCCACCACCCGCGAGGCCTTCTCTGGCGCGCTCGCCGCTTCGATCTCGAAGACGCCCGTGTCATGGAACGATTCCGGCCCTGCGCTGATGGAGTAGGCCAGCCCCCGCTTCTCCACCACCTCGAAGGGCAGCCGTGTGGACAGCCCGTCGTCCAGGACCCGGCTGATGATCTGCAGGGCTGGGAAGTCCTCGTGATGCTCCGGCACCGCAAGGAAGCTCAGGCGGAACTCTGTCTGGGACTCGTCATGCGCCACGAAGTGGAACAGGGGGCCTGGTGGCGTTGGAGGCGGCGCCGTCTCGGTGGTGGCGGAGCCGCCAGGCAGGGGCGCAAAGGCGCGCTCGACCAGCTCCAGCACCTCCGAACGGTTCACCCGGCCCGCCGCCGCCACCACCATGTTCCCCGTCACGTAGTTCCGCGCGAAGTGCTCCAGCACCTGCTCGTGCTTGAGGGCGGACACGGACTCACGCGTGCCCGCGATCTTCATCGCGATCGGGTGCTCCCCGAACAGCAGCCGCTTGGAGAGGTTCTCCAGGCCGATGTCCCGGCCCTTCTCATCCACCTCGTCCAGGATCTCCTCGAGGATGATCTGCCGCTCCACCTCCATGTCCGTGAGGCGCGGCCGCGTCAGCATGTCCCCCAGGATCCTCACCCCCAGCTCCAGGGAGGCTGGGTGTATGTGTGTGTAGTAGAAGCCCAGCTCCCGGGTGGTGACGCCGTTGAGGTTGCCTCCCACCTCCTCGATGGCGGCATTCATCTTCACGGTGTTCGGCCAGCCCTCGCTGCCTCGGAAGAAGAGGTGCTCCAGGAAGTGGCTGACGCCGTTGTTGGCAGGCGTCTCGTGGCGGCTGCCGGTCCGCACGTACACGGTCAGCAGGGCGGTGTGCAGGTGAGGCGTCTCGATGGTGACGACGCGCAGCCCCGAGGGCAGTACGTCCCGATAGTGTGCGAAGCTCATGCGCGAGGGAGCCTTAACACGAAGGTCGTCCCTTGGCCGGGGGAACTCTGGCAGGCCAGCGTGCCGCCGTGCGCCTGGAGTATCTGCTGGCTGACGGAGAGCCCCAGCCCGGTGCCGCCCTCCTTGGTGGAGAAGAAGGGCTCGAAGAGGCGCTCATGCACCGCCTCCGTCATCCCCCGTCCGGTGTCCTGGACGGTGATCTCCACCTCCTTCTCCAGGCCCCGGGTGGAGACGGTGAGGCGGCCCCCATCCGGCATGGCCTCGCGGCTGTTGCGCACGAGGTTGAGGAAGACCTGGCGCAGCTGCCCCTCGTCCGCGAGCACGGGCGGCGTGTCCGGGGCGAAGTCGCGCACCACCTCCACACCCGCGCGCTCCAGCTCCCCGCGCGAGAAGTCCAGCACGCCGCCGAGCACCTCCGTCACGTCTTCGGCCACCAGGGTGGGCTTGGGCGGGCGCGCCATGCGCAGGTACTGCTCGGTGACGTCCGTGAGCCGATCCACCTCGCGAGTCACCGCGGCCAGCAGCTCCTTCGCCTCACGCCCCTCCGGCTCCGAGCGGAAGGAGGCCCGCTCCAGCGCGTCCCCCAGCATCTCCACGTTGAGGCCGATGGAGGACAGCGGGTTGCGCACCTCGTGGGCCACCTGGGCGGAGATGCGGCCCACCGCCGCCAGCTGCTCGGCTCGGGCGAGCGCCTCGGCCTGAGCCTTGAGCTGGGACTCGCGGGCCTGGAGCGAGCGGGCCATGGCGTCGAACTCCCGGGCCAGCACCGCCACCTCGTCCTCGCCCTGCACGCCTAGCTGTGCGCTGTAGTCGCCCTTGCCGATGCGCGAGACGCCCTCGATCAAGGTGCGCACCGGCCGCAGGGTGCGCGCCGACAGCAGCGTGGCGCCCAGGCCCACCACGATGGCCATCAGAGACAGCGTGATGATGGCCAGCCCCGTGCGCCGCTCGCGCTCCTCGGCACGGTCCACACGCTCGCGGATACGGGTGTCCAGGGCGGCGCGCAGCACGCGCAGCTCGCGACCGATGGTGGCCTCCATCTGCCGCAGCTCGGAGGCCCTGGCGGCCACCTGCTCGCGATCTGGCCGCTCCGTCGCCAGCGCCGCGAAGACAGCCTCCGCCGTGCGCCCGTGGGCCGCGTACTGCGCCTCGAGCTCTCCGAAGCGCGTCTCCAGCTCCCGCACGAAGGGCAGCTCGCCGGCTGGGGCATAGGTGAGGATCTCCCGCGCCGTGGCCCGCGTGGTGGCCAGGCGCTGGGACATCAGCGGCGGGAAGTACAGGCGCGCCAGGCGAATGAGGGCGCGGCGCGTCTCCACGCTCTGCTCCTCCATGAGGCGCTCGGTGTCCTTGCCCTGGTTGGTGTGGAAGGTCTCCAGCGCCGCCGCGTCCTGCGAGAGCTGGAGGTAGCCCTGGCTGACGAGCCGGATCTCCTGCTGGTTGCGGTGCAGCTCCGCCACGCTGAAGAGCGACACCGCCCCGAAGGTGACGAGCACCACGGCGTAACCCAGGAAGATGCGCGTGGCGAGCGAGAGCTTCATCACCGAGAGTCCGGGCCCAGTGCCCAGGAGCATCGCTACGCTCGCGCCGCCCCGAGCGCAAGCTGATACCGTTGCGCCGAATGTGGCCTCGCCTCTTCCGTTATGCCCCCCTGGCCGCCGCCCTGGTCCTCGCTCCCTCCTGCCGGGAGCAGGGAGCGGCGCCCAAGGTCCAGCTCATCACCACCGCATGCGAGGGGCCGCTCCCCTTGGAGGGCGCCACCCACCTGCGCCTCCGCATCACAGGTGAGGGGATCTCCACCCCCATCGAGCGCATCACCCCGGTGGATCTGCTGCCCCTGGACATCCCCGTCATCCCCCCAGGGGAGAACCGGGTGCTCGAGGTTCGCGCCCACACGGGAGAGCCCAGCAGCGCGGGGACGGTGGTCTCCGTGGGCCGCTCGTTTCCGTTCACCATGCCCAAGGAGGGGGGCCCCTCCGAGCCAGTGAGCATCACCCTGTACCGGGTGAACACCTTCATCCCCCTTGAGAGCGCGCAGCAGCCGGGAACCTGCCTGGAGCTCATCAGACCGCGCGCCGGGCATTCAGCCACGCGGCTGGCGGATGGCCGGGTGGTCGTGGCAGGAGGGTTCGAGCTCCTAGGGGTGGGGGAGCGAGAGACGCTCAGCTCCATCGAGATCCTCGATCCCCGGCAGCGGACGCTTACCTCCCTGGCGCTCCTAGAGTCCGAGGCGACGAAGCGGGCATTCCACACCGCGTCCCTGATGCTGGATGGAAGGGTGGCCCTGGTGGGCGGGGAGTCGCAGTCCCCCGGGGGGATCGCCACCCCGCTGAGCACCGGGGCGGTGATCGATCCGGCTACGCAGCGGTTTCAGCAGTTCTCGCTGGCGGAGCCTCGCTCACGCCATGCGGCGGCGATCGACATCGCAGGCCGGATCCTGCTGG
>Ga0247825_10001248_pt1 | contig 16644 bp, 17 predicted proteins | sample 13C_Vanillin_Day_FD_194413 | JGI IMG/M metagenome (GOLD analysis project Ga0247825, IMG submission 194413) | Soil microbial communities from agricultural site in Penn Yan, New York, United States - 13C_Vanillin_Day48 | ecosystem: Environmental > Terrestrial > Soil > Agricultural land | place... | reverse complement strand
GACCGAGCCGGCACCGGCGGCGCCGGCTCGGTCGCCGGCGCACGATCGGCCTCGACCAGCCGCACGACCAGCGGAAGAATGGCTCCGCCCATCATGCCCGGCGGCAGCACGAGGTCGACGCCGGCAGCAGCCGTCTCGGCGGACGTGACCTCGTCGCCGCCCGCGACCAGCACGAACCGCACGTCGCGGGTGCCGGGATCGGACTTGAGGATCGCGCACAGCTCGTGGCCGTCCATGTCGTCGATACGGGCCCGGCTCACGACGACGTCGTGCCGGTTCCACTCGAGCATGGTGAGGGCGAAGGACCCGCTGGAGGCGACGGTGACCTCGGCGCCGCCGGCCATCAGCGTGTCCTTGAGCGCGGGGGCCCGTCGCAGGTCGGGATCGACCACCAGAACCTTCATGACCTTGCCTCCGCGCCGCCGTGCAGCGCCAGCGATTCGATGAGCCCCACGAACTCGTCCTCGGTGACCGGCTTCGTCACGTAGTGGCTGACGCCGAGCCGGCGGGCGAGCGACGCGTGCTTGGCGCCGGCCCGCGTGGTGAGGACCACGACGGGCAGCTCACGGGTGGCCGGCCGGCGCCGCACGTCTTCGAGCAGCTCGTAGCCGTTGAGGCGCGGCATCTCGAGATCGGTCACCAGCACCGTGAACGCCCGCTCGCCCAGCCGGGTCAGCGCCTCGGTGCCGTCGGCGGCCGTGGTGACGTCGAACCCTGCCTTCTCGAGCATCTGACCGACGAACGTACGGACACTGATCGAATCGTCCACGAGCAACACATTCCCCTTCCGGCGAGCCGCCAGACCGTGGCGCGGCCCGTCCCGTTCGACCTGGGCGTGAGTGGCATCGGTCGCGAGCAATGACGTTGAGAGACATCCGGCCCCGGCCGGTGCCGGGCCCTGGGCCAGCTCGCCGAGGCGCACCGGATCGAGCAGCAGCGTCACCCGACCATCGGCCGACACGGTGGCTCCCGCGTAGGGTCCGATTCCGTCGAGAAACGCGCCCAGCGGCTTCACGACGATCTCCTCCTTGTGCAGCACGTGGGTCACGGCGCAGGCGAAGAGCCCGGCGCCGCCGCGCAGGACGAGGCTGGGCTGCCCCGGCCCCGCAAGCGCCGGCAGGCCGAGCACGTGATCGAGGTGCACCAGCGGCAGCCACCGCCCCTCCACGAGTGCCGTCTCTCCGTCCGGCCCCCGGCGCCGCGTCTCGGGCCCGAGCGTGACGATCACGTGCACCGCGTTCAGCGGGACCGCCAGCAGCTCGGGACCCGCCCGCACCAGCAGCGCCTCGGTGACGAGCACCGTGAGCGGCAGCCGCAGCGTGAACCGGGTGCCGGCGCCGAGCACCGTGTCGACGTCGATCTCGCCGTTGAGCCGGCCGATGTTGGTCCGCACGATGTCCATGCCGACGCCGCGGCCGGCCGCGGTGGTGACTCGGTCCGCGGTGCTGAAGCCCGGCCGGAAGATCAGCTCGAGCGCCTCGCGGTCGGTGAGCGCCTCCGCCATCTCGGGCCGCGCGAACCCCTGGGCCACCGCTTGCCGGCGCAGGCCTTCGGCGTCGATACCGCGGCCGTCGTCGACAACCTCCACCACGACGAAGGCGCCTCGATGGCTGGCGCTCAGCGTCACGGTACCGACCGCCGGCTTGCCACGCGCGGCGCGCTCGTCCGGGGTCTCGAGACCGTGGACGACCGCGTTCTGCACCAGGTGCAGCAGCGGATCCACGATCTGCTCGATGATCCCGGCGTCCAGCTCGACCGACTCGCCGCTCGTCTCGATGCGCACGCTCTTGCCCGCCGTGCGCGCCGCCTGCTGGCCCTGACGGACGAACCGCGTGTAGAGGGTGCCGATCGGCACCAGCCGCGCTCGCCCGAGCCCGGCCCGCACCTCGCCGGTCAACCGGTGCACGAGCCCCAGGTCCTCGCGCACGGCCCGGCCCAGACCGGTGATCTCCGCCTGGACCTCGGCGATGTCGGAGGCGATCTCGGCCACGCTGCGGGCGAGCAGCGTGAAGTCGTCGTAGCGGTCGAACTCCAGCTCGGCGAACAGCTCGGACACCGAGCGCGACCCCGCGGGGCGGGCCTCGGTGTCGTCGCCCGCGTCGCGGCGGGTGGGCAGACGCGCGTCGAGGTGGCGCCGCTCGAAGTCGGTGACGGCCTGCCCCAGGCGCGCCCGGCTCGAGAAGAGCGCGTCACCAAGCCGGTCGAGGTCCCCGAGCCGCCGCTCCAGCACGCCGCGCGCCACCACCAGCTCGCCGACCAGGTCCATGAGGCTGTCCAGACGCTCGAGCGCGACCCGGATCGTCTGCCGTCCGCGCGGGGTCGAGGCCGGGCGGGGCGGCCGCGACGGCGGGAGCAGTCGGGGCAGCCCCATCTCGGGCCCGGGCGCCGGAGCCGGAGCGGCGCCCGGGGGCTCGGCTAGCAACGCGGCGATGCGGGTCCGGATCTCCGCCACGGCAGCCGTGAGATCCCGGGTGGGATCGGCCGCCGGGTCCAGCATGTGCTTGAACGTGTCGACGGCGGCGAGCCCGGCGTCGAGCACGGCCGGGGTCAGGTGCGCTCGGTGTCCCCGCACGGCCACCAGCAGGTCCTCGAGGCCGTGAGCCAGCTCGCCGACCTGGTTGCACCCGACGACGTACGCCGCGCCCTTGAGTGTGTGGACGGCGCGGAAGAGCGCGGCCAGCTCGGTCTCGCTCGTGCGCTCGCGCTCGAGGGCGAGCAGCGCGCCGGTCATCGCCTCGAGGTGCTCGGCCGCCTCGGGACCGAAGTACGTGAGGACCTCATCGCCCTCGGCGAAGAAGCGCTGCAGCTCGTGGCGCACCGGATCGCCGGCCGGGTCGGCCGGGACCTCGGGCCGGTGGTACTCGATCACGTCGAGCGCCGACTTGAGCGCGCCCAGCTGCGCGGCCAGCCCGTCGGCCCCGGCCCGGCGCCCGGGCGGGGTTGCCTGCGGCAGCGGCTGCAGCGCCCGCTCGACGGCGTCGGCGAGCCCGGCCACCCGGCGAAAGCCGTGGAGCGAGGCGGCCCCCTTCAACCGGTGGGTGACGAGGAACAGCTCGTCCCACGCCGGCTCGGCGCCCGCCGCCAGGCGACCGATCCCGGCCTCGAGGACGGCGAGCGTGTCCCACGCTTCCATGAGGAAGATGGGCCGGAGAAAGTCCTGGTCCGCCGACTCAACCATATCCGGCCTCAGGCCGCCGCCAACGTGAACCGTGACAGGCTCCGTGTCAGCTCGTCCGCCAGCTTCACGAGGTCCTCGACGGTCCGGCGCGTCTGCAGGACGGCCTGCTCGGTGTCGACGGCGACCTGCGCGATGGCGTGCATGGCCCGGGCGACGCCCTCCACGCCGTCGGCCTGCTGCGCGCTGGTCCGCGAGATGCCCTGGGCCAGCTCGGCGGCCGAGGTCGACATGCCGGCAATCGCCTTGAGGTGCTCCTCCGCACGGATCGTGACCTGGTAGCCTGCCTCGACCTCGCGCGTGCCCTCCTCCATGGCGATCACCGCGTCCTGCGTCTCCATCTGCACCGAACGGACGAGGGAGGCGACGTCCTTGGTCGCCGCGGCGGCGCGTTCGGCGAGCTTGCGAATCTCGTCGGCGACGACGCCGAATCGCAGCCCGGCCTCGCCAGCGCCCGCCGCCTCGATCGCGGCGTTCAGCGCGAGCAGGTTCGTAGAGGATGCCAGCTCCTCGATGAGGTTGACGATCGCCGAGATCTCGAGCGAGCGATCGCCGAGGCTCTTGATCCTCTTGGCGATGACCTGGACCTCTCCGCGGATCCGCTGCATGCCGGCCAGACTGTCGCGCACCGCCTGCTCGCCCTGCTGGGCCGCCTCCAGCGTGTGGTGGACGGCGCCGGCCGCGGCCTGGGCGCTGGTCGCGACCTCGCGCACCGAGCGGCTCATGGCCTCCACCGTGCGGCTCACGGTCGTGATCTCGCGGGTCTGGGTCTGGGCGCCGCCGGCCATCTGGTCGGTGACGCCGATCATGTCGCGGGCGCTGGCGGCGACCCGGAGGGCGGTGTGACGGACGTCGGTCAGCAGGGCGGCGATCTCCTCGACCATTACGTTGATCGAGTCCACGACGTTGCCGAGCACGTCGGGCGTCACCCGGCCCCGACGCGAGAGGTCGCCCTGGGCGATCTCCATCACAGTGTCCAGGAAGGTCTGGACGTTGCGCTGTAGCTCCTCCCGCTTGCGCTTCTCGTCGTCGCGCTCGGTCCCGGTTACGATCTGCGAGCGTAGCCGCATGACGGTGTCGTTGAAGGTGTGGGCGAGCTGACCGATCTCGTCGCGCGCGCTGACCCGCACGGTCTCGCTGAGGTCGCCGCGGCCCACGCGCTCGGCCACCCGCGCGATCTGGGCGATCGGCCGGGTGAGGCGCCGGGCGAAGACGACGGCCGCGGCGCCCGCCACCGCCGCCACACCGGCGAAGACGGCGAGCAGGAACCACCCCGAGCGGGCCGCCGCGGTGTCGATGATGGCGCGGTCCATGCCCACGCGGACGGTGCCGAGTGTGCCGCCCAGCATCGGCACGCCGATGTCGATGATGTGGCGCGGCGCGCCCGTCACAGGGTCGGCGTACGCGATCTCCCGCACCTGCGTGGCGACCTCGCCGTCGACCAGGTTCTTGTCCACCAGGTCGGGCGGCACGAACGGCACGAAGGTGTGGGCGATCTGGTGGTGGGCCGGGTCGTAGACCATCACGTAGGCCACGCCGCTGATCTCGGCGAACTGATCGATCAGGGCCTGCACCGTCACGGCATCGCTGGTCAGGAGGAGATCGACTCCGGACGTGGCCAGGCTGTTGGCGATGGCGGTGCCCTTTGAGGTGAACTCGTCGGTCATCCGGTAGCGCAGCGTCTGCACCGAGACGAGCCAGGTGACCGCGGCCAGCGGGACGAGCACCACGACCAGGAAGCTGATGACCTTCGCCCGGAGCCCGAATCGGGGCTTGCCGTTCTTCATGGCCGCCTCGCTCAGGCCTGCACGGCCGATGCCCAGTCGGTGATCGGAACCCATCGCCCGTCATCGACCCGCATGAAGTAGACGCTGTCGAGACCCTGGTGGCGCTCGGGGCCGAAGCTGAGGGCTGCGCCGATGCCGAGGTCCAGGCCCTTGATCGATTCCAGCGCCTGCCGGAAGGTGCTGCGCGTCGGTTGCGGCCCGGCCCGGCGCACGGCCTCGACCACGACCCGGGCGTTCACGTAACCCTCCAGGCTGATGAAGCTGTAGCGCTGGGGAACGTACCGGTCGTCACGGAGCTCGGGCGGTACCGCCGGGGTGTAGCGATCCATCAGGCCGCGGTATTCGGCGACGCCGGGGAGCGCGACGTCCTCGTAGCTCGGCACCACCTGCGAGTTCACCAGCGCGCGGGTGTAGTCCCGGCCGGTCGTCTTGCCGTGCTGGACGAGCAGGCGCAGCATCGCCTCGGAGCCGACGAAGGACACGTTCGAGATCGGCACCGTCCACCCGAGGTCCCGGGCCGTGCGCACGAGCGCGCCGCACGCCTGGTAGGCGCCGGTGCACAACACGGCGTCGACTCCGGCCCGGCGGAGCGCGTTGACGGCAGGGGTGACGTCGTCATGGAACCGGGCGCCGCGCGGGTAGGTCGTCTCGGCCGCGATCCGCGCCCCCCGCGCGGACAGCGCCCGGGCGACGCCGTCGGTGCCGCTGCGACCGTAGGCGTCGGCCTGCGAGTAGACCCCGATCGAGCGGACGCCGAGCTGCCAGAACCGGTCGACCAGGGCGGCCATCTCCTGGCGGTACGAGGCGCGGACGTTGAACACGTGCTCGACGTAGGGCGCCTCGCGCTGCGGCTGGGCACCGGTGAAGTTGCCGACCAGCACCACCTGCTGGCTGGCGTACCGCTTGATGACCGGCAGGGCCCGGGTCAGGGTCGGCGTGCCGACGTAGTTGGACAGGAAGAAGACCGAGTCCTTTTCCAGGAGCTGGATGGTGTTTCGCACGCACGGCAGCGGCTCGTAGTTGTCGTCGAGCCCGACCACCGTCAGCCTCCGCCCGTAGACGCCGCCCTGCGCATTCACGTGGTCGTAGTGCGCCTGGGCGCCGCGGTAGAACTCGGTGCCGAGACCGGCCGCCGCGCCCTTGAACGCCGCGCTCATCCCGATGCGGATCTCCTTGCTGGTCACGCCCGGGGCGCTGAGACTCGGCGGCTCGACGGGAACCCACCTCGTGGGTGCTGACGCCTGCGCGGGGGTCGCCTGCGCCGCGGCCACGGCGGCCCGGCCGAGGGCACCCGGGACCAGCGCGGCGGACAGCAGGCGGAGGACGGCTCGTCGCCGCATCGCTATCCTCCTGGACCGGGATCCCACGCGCGGCGAATCGCGGCCAGCAGCGCGGGAGCGTCGAGCAGCGTGGCGCGGTTGCCGGTCTCGGCGACCACCTCGCCCATGGCCAGGTCGCCGGCGGCGGCCGGCACCGGGTCCACCTCGTCGAGGGGCGCCAGGCCAACCACGCCTTCGATGACGACGGCGGCACACCGCTCGCCGTCGGCCAGCACGAGCGCGCGGTCACTGCGCAGGTGGGCCGGAAGCCCCAGCAACGGGCGTGCCTCCACCACGGGCAGCACGCTGCCGCGCAGCTTCATGACGCCGAGCACCGATGCCGGGGCCCCGGGCACCCGGGTCGTGGTGTGGAGGACGACGATCTCCCGGGCCGCTGTCACGTCCACGGCGAAGGGCCGGCCGCCCAGCAGCACCACGCAGGCGCGGCGGGTCGGGGGCGCTTCGGGGAGGACTGCGGGCACGGCCGGCGGTGGCGTCTCAGTGGACAAAACGGCCCACCATGCCGAGCAGCTCGTCCGAGGTGAACGGCTTGCCCAGATACTCGTCGGCGCCCTGGCGCCGCCCCCAGGCGCGATCACTCTCCTGATTCTTGGAGGACACCAGCACGACGGGGGTCGCCCGCGTCTGGACGTTGCGCTTGAGCGAGCGCAACAGCTCGTAACCATTGCGCTTCGGCATGACAATGTCGAGCAGGAGCACGTCGGGACGCTCGATGGTCACCCTGTCCTCCAGCGCGTCGCCATCGGGGAGCGTGACGACCTGATGGCCGGCGTCGCGCAGGATCGACTCCATGAGCTTCAACTCGGAGTGGGCGTCGTCGACGACCATGACCTTCGCCATCGCTCCTCCCCGTCTGCACGAGCCAGCCCGGGGTGCAACGCGATTGCCAAGCCGCCCCCCGGGGAGGGTGTGCGGAAGACGAACAGGACAGTGGCTGACACTGTCGGCGCACCGTCGTCTGCGCCGTCGCGGCACGCCGGAGGCGGGCGTGGGGGCCTCGGCGCGCCAAATCGCCCGGACCGCCGGGGCCACGATGTCGCTGGCGTGGACGGAGTGACATATCATGTCGCCATGACGACACCCGCCCCGCTCACCGAACGCGAGACACTCGCGCGCTACGAGAAGCGCGGGGCGTTGCTGCGGGGCCACTTCCGGCTGACGTCCGGCCTCCACTCCGACATCTATCTGCAGTCGGCGCTGGTGCTCCAGCACCCCGAGGACGCCGCCGCTCTCGGCGAGGGGCTGGCCGCGCCGTTCCGCACCGAGCGCGTGCAGGCGGTGCTGGCGCCGGCCATCGGCGGGATCCTCGTCGCCCACGAGGTCGCGCGCGCCCTGGGGGTCCGCGCGCTCTTCACCGAGCGCGAGAACGGCGTGATGCAGCTCCGGCGCGGCTTCACGCTGAGCCCGGGGGAGCGCTGCCTGGTGGTCGAGGACGTCATCACCACCGGCGGCTCGACCCGGGAGGTCGTGCAGTGCGTCGAGGCGCACGGCGGCTCCGTGGTCGGCGTGGGCTCGCTCATCGATCGCAGTGGGGGCGCCGCCGCCTTCCCCGTTCGACGCGTGGCGCTGGCCACAGTGACCGCGGCGACCTACCCGCCGGATGCTTGCCCGCTCTGCAAGGCCGGCAGTTTGGCTGTCAAGCCCGGCAGCCGGACCTGACGGCGCCGCGCCTCGGGCGCGGGGAAGGGGGCACGTGATGGTCCGGTGGGGCGAGTTCGCCGCGACCGCGCCCACGCTCGCTCACACGGGGCGGGCGCTGCTCACCCAGTTCGGTCCTGGGCTCGCCTTCCTCGCTACGGTGCGAGGCGACGGGGCTCCCCGCGTGCACCCGGTGTGCCCGGTGCTCTCCGGTGACCGCCTTTTCGTGCTGATTGCGCCGGACTCGCCGAAGCTCGGCGACCTGAGGAGAGACGGCCGGTACGCCCTCCAGACGTTCCCTCAGCCGAAGGCGGGCAGTGACGAGTTCTATCTGGCCGGGCACGCCAGCTCCGTGCCCGAGGCGGCCGCCCGGGACCGCGTGCTCCAGGACGCGCGACACCGCGCCGACACCTCCGAGATTCTCTTCGAGCTGTGGATCGAGCGCGTCATGCACACGCGCTGGGAAAACCCGCTGACCCCGCAGATGCGCCCCGTGCGACAGACCTGGCGCGCGACGCACGCCTAGGCCCCCGTGGCCCGCTGCCCGCCCGAGCTCCTCGACGATCTCGCCGACGCGTTCGCCGAGATCCGCGCCTGGCCCGGCATGGTCGAGAAGCGTCGCGGCGTCTACTACGTGCGCCGGGCGCCGTTCCTGCATTTCCACCAGCAGGCGGACGGCCGTCGGCGCGCCGACGTCAAGGGGCTCGGCGGCTGGGTACCGTTCGATCTGCCCTACCCTGTCACGGCCGGGCGGCAGCGTGCCTTCGTTCGCGAGCTGCGAAGGCACTACGCGAGCAGGCAGCGGCCGGCCCTCAGTACTCCGGCGGCGCGTACACCGTCACGAAGAACAGCGGCGTCATCCCCGGATTGCGCACGTGGTGGTTCGCGCCGGCCGGGATCGTGACCAGGGTGCCGGGACCGGCCTGGTGCTCACGGCCGTCGATCTGCAGCACCGCCTCGCCCTCGATCACGTAGACGATCTGGTCACCACCGTGCTCCTCGGCGGGTCCACCGTCGGCGCCCGACGCGATCGTCATGACCGCACACTGGGTACGGGACGTCTGCTGGAGCACGCGGAAGAATGCGCCCCGATGGCCGAGGATGGAGGTGACCTGCGCGCGATCCTGGGTCTTCATGGCATCAACACTCCGTTCTGATACAGGACCACGCCGAGCCACAGGAGCTGACCGGCCAGGAAGACCGCCAGCCCCTGCTGGCGGCCCTGGCGCGTCTGGACGTGATACTGCCAGACGGCGCCGGCGACGGCGAGCAGCGCGAACAGCGTGCCGTCGTACCTCGCCAGCCCGTAGTGGTTGGCCAGCCCACCCACGAAGCCCCACAGCACCCAGGCGCCCAGCCAGCCCGTGACCACCGAGATCAGCGCGGCCGGCCGCGAGCCCTGCCGGCCCGCCATCCGGGCCGCGCCCAGCGCCAGCAGGCTGCACAGCACGACCACGCCTCCTGCCGCCCACACCCACCGCTTCACGCGCGGACGTGATACTCCGGCCGCCGGCGCAGCAGCCGTGTGTCGATCTGCTCGAGGCGGAGCGAGAGAAATCTCCTTCGGCTCCTGATCATTCAGCGGCCCCTCCGGCGGATCATAACATATTGACAGTACAGAGAATTTCGGCGATCCTGGGAGCCATTCGATGGTCCGGAGCATGACCGGGTTCGGGCGCGCGGAGCTGCGCGGCGATACACTCGTCGTCACGGTGGAAGCGCGCTCGGTCAATCACCGTCACCTCGATGTCGCCCTGCGCGTGCCGCGCGCCCTCGCCTCCCTCGAGCTCGACGCTCGCCGCGCGATCGCCACGCGCCTCGAGCGCGGGCGCGTGGACGTCAGCGTTCAGATCACCGCCGTCGCCGAACAGGCCTCCCAGCGTGTCGTGACCGACGCGGCCCTGGCCCGCGAGTACGTGGCGCGCGCCCGCGCGCTCGCCCTCGACGTGGCCGAGCTCGGCGTGGCCGGTGGCGTCACGCTCGAGTGGCTCCTCCAGCGCCCCGGGGTCATCCGCATCGAGGATGCGGAGCCGGCCGAGCTCATGGTGCCCTGGCCCGTCGTCGAGCAGGTGCTGGGCCGCGCGCTCGACGAGCTGATCGCCCGCCGCACGGCCGAGGGTGAGCGATTGACCGAGGAGCTGCGCAGCCTGCACGCCGAGCTGGCAGCGATCGTCGACACGATGGCCGGCCGGGCGCCGATCTCCGTCGCGCGCCGGGAGCAACGGCTGCGCGAGCGGCTGCAGGCGCTGCTCGGTGCGGCGGGCGTGGACGAGACGCGGATCGTGACCGAGGCCGCCGTGTGGGCCGACAAGGCCGACGTCACCGAGGAGCTGACACGCCTGCGGGCCCACCTGGCCGAGCTGGCTCTCGTGCTCGACAAGGGCGGACCGGTCGGGCGGCCGCTCGACTTCCTTTTGCAGGAGCTCGGTCGTGAGGTGAACACGGTGGCCAGCAAGGCCGACGACCTGGAGCTCAGCCAGGCGGCGCTGGCCGGCAAGGGCGTGCTCGAGAAGATGCGTGAACAGGTCCAGAATCTTGAGTAGCAAGAACGGTGCGGCCCTGCGCCTCATGAACGTCGGCCACGGCAACGTGGTGGTGGCCGGGCAGATCGTGGCGATCGTCGCCCTCGACTCGTTGCCGGTGAAGCGCCTGATCGAGGGCGCCAAGGGCAGCACCAAGCTCATCGACGCCACCAACGGGCGCCGCACCCGGGCCGTCATCGTGACCGAGAGCGACCACCTCATCCTCTCCTCGCTCGAGCCGGCCACCTTGGCCCAGCGGCTGGCCACGGATCGAGGGCCGGGCGAGTGATCCGGCGTCGCGGCACGCTGTTCGTCGTCTCGGCGCCCTCGGGCGCCGGCAAGACGACGCTGTGCCGCGAGATGCGTCTGCGCCTGCCCGACCTCGCCTACTCGGTCTCGGTGACCACCCGGGCGCCGCGGCCGGGCGAGATCGACGGTAGCGACTTCCAGTTCGTGAGCGAGCCCGAGTTTCGCGCGATGCTGGACCGCAGGGAGCTGGCCGAGTGGGCGACCGTCCACACGAACCTCTACGGCACGCCGGCGGTCCCGATGGAGGCGGCCCTGCGGGATGGCCGCGACGTCCTGCTCGACATCGACACGCAGGGCGCAGCCCAGCTTCGGGCGCGGTACCCTGAGGCCGTGCTGATCTTCATCGTGGCCCCGTCGATGAGCGAGCTGGAGCAGCGCCTGCGCGAGCGCCGCTCCGACGGCGAGCACGAGATCACGCGGCGGCTGGAGCGGGCCCGTCACGAGGTGACGCTGTGGCGGCGGTACGATTACCTGATCGTGAATCGCGACGTCAAAGAGGCGATGGAGCAGCTGGAGTCGATCATCCAGGCCGAGCGCTGCCGCGTGGCGCGCCTGGCCCTCACCTTCCCAGACCTGGAGGTACCGAACTGATGGCGTTCCCCTCGCTGGAAGAAGCGCTCAACAAGGTGTCGAACCGGTATCTGCTGGTGGTGCTGTCCGCCAAGCGCGCCCGGCAGCTCAACCGCGGCGCGGCGACCCGGGTCGACTCCAAGCACAAGAAGCCGACCAGCTCGGCCCTGGAAGAGATCGCGGCCGCCAAGGTCGAGTACCGCGTCAAGGACGAGGGCGAGACGGCCAAGGGATGAGCGGAACGCTCGACGGCCGGGAGCTCATCCTCGGCGTCACCGGCTCCATCGCCGCCTACAAGGCGGTGTACCTGCTCCGCGAGCTGACGCGCGGTGGAGCCCGCGTCACCGTGTGCCTGAGCGAGCACGCGCGGGAATTCGTGGGCCCGCTCACGTTCCGCACACTCTCGGGCCGTCCGGTCCTCACCGACCTCTTCGATCCGCAGAGCGAGGTCGCGGTGGAGCACGTCAGCCTGGCCGAGCAGGCGGCCGCGGTCGTGGTGGCGCCGGCCACCGCCAACCTGCTCGGCAAGGCCGCGCACGGCATCGCCGACGACTTTCTCACGACGGTGCTGCTGGCCGCCCGGTGCCCGGTGATCATGGCCCCGGCCATGGACGGTGGCATGTGGACCCATCCGGCCGTCGTCGCCAACGTCGCCACCCTGCGAGCGCGCGGCGTCACGGTGCTCGAACCCGACGCCGGGGCGCTGGCCTCTGGACTCAGCGCCCGGGGCCGGCTGCCGGAGGTGGACGCGATCGTCGAGGCCATCCTCGGCACGCTGACGCCGGCGCGCGACCTTGCGGGCGAGCGGGTCGTGGTCACGGCGGGGCCCACCCGCGAGCCGATCGACCCGGTGCGCTACATCTCCAACCGCTCGTCGGGCCGCATGGGTTACGCGCTGGCCGCCGCCGCCGCCCGGCGCGGCGCCCAGGTGACGCTGGTCTCCGGGCCCACGGCGCTGGTGCCGCCGACGGCCGCGGTCTTCGTCCCGGTGCAGACCGCCGAGGAGATGCGCGAGGCGGTGCTCCAGCACGCGGCGCGCGCGAGCATCGTCATCAAGGCCGCCGCCGTCGCCGACTACCGGGTCCAGCACCCCGCCGACCAGAAGATCAAGGGCAAGCGGGACCTCACGCTCGCGCTGACGCCCAACCCCGACATCCTCGCCGAGGTGGCGGCGCGCGCCGACGGCGGCTTCATCGTCGGCTTCGCCGCCGAGACCCACGACGTCGCCGCCCACGCGCGGGCCAAGCTCGAGGCCAAGGGCATCGACCTGCTCGTCGCCAACGACGTGAGCCGGCGCGACATCGGCTTCGACGCCGAGGACAACGAGGTGTTGCTCATCGACCGCTGGGGGGGGACCCGTCCGCTGCCACGCATGCCGAAGACGGCGGTGGCCGACGTCATCCTCGACGAGATCGTGGCGCTGCGCGCGGCTCACCCGGCATCGAAGGCCGTCCGCTGAGCGACGATCCGCGCGCCGCGCTGGCCGAGGCCCTGGGCGACCTCGCCGCCACGCTGCGCTTCCACCGCGATCTCGGCGTCGAGTCGATCCCGCTCGACGGGGCCTTCCTGCTCTCGCCGGCCGAGGCGCTGCAGGCCCAGGAGACGCGGCTGCAGGGGTGCCGGAGCTGCAAGCTCTGCGAGGGGCGCCACACGATCGTCTTCGGCTCCGGCAATCCGCAGGCCGACCTGGTCGTCATCGGCGAGGGGCCCGGCGCCGACGAGGACGCGCAGGGAGTGCCGTTCGTGGGCCGCGCTGGGCAGCTCCTCACGAAGATGCTGGAGTCGGTGAAGCTGACGCGCGACGAGGTCTACATCCTCAACGCCGTCAAGTGCCGCCCCCCGGGCAACCGGAATCCCGAAGCCGACGAGCTGGCGGCCTGCGCGCCGTTCCTGGCCGAGCAGCTCGGCGTCATCCAGCCCAAGGTGGTCCTCTCGCTCGGGAGCGTGGCCACCCAGGCCCTGCTGCGCACGCGGGAGCCGATCGGCAAGCTGCGCGGCCGGATCCATCCGTACGGCGCGGCGATCCTGATCCCCACGTTCCACCCCGCGTTCCTGCTGCGCAACCCGGGCCAGGACTACAAGCGTATGGCCTGGGACGACCTCAAGCTCGCCAAGCGGGAGTACGACCAGCGCCGAGCGCGGTGAGCACCCCAGCTCCATGATCGCCGACGTGGCGTTCGACGTGCCGGTCGATCATCCGTTCTCGTATCGCGTTCCCCCCGGCCTCGCCCTCGCGCGCGGACAGCGTGTCCGGGCCCCCCTCAAGGGCGCCCGGCGGGTCGGCATGGTGGTGAACCTGCGCGAGGGTGACGAGTCGGCGCTCAAGCCGCTGCTGGGGCCGGCCGAACCCGGGCCCGTCCTGAGTCCATCGCAGCTCGAGCTGGTGGCGTGGATCGCGCGGCAGTCGCTCTCCACGGTGGGCTCCACGTGCGCCGCCCTGCTCCCACCACCGTCCGAGCTCGGCATTGCCGGCGGCGGCGAGCGCCGGACTCCGGCCCCTGACACCGACGGCGGGGCGCCGGGCGAGCTGCTGGTTGGCGCCGGACGCGAGCGCCGGCTCCTCGAGCGCGTGGCCGAGGCGCCCGGCGCGCTCGTGATCGTCTCCGACATCGAGACCGCGGCGCGCTGGGCTCAGCGGCTCGCCAGGCGGGGTCCGATCGTCCGGCTCGACTCGGGCGTCGACGAGGCCGCACGCGCCCAGGCGTGGGCCCGGGTCGGCGACGGCCGGGCGCGCGTGGCCATCGGCACGCGGTCGGCGCTGCTCACCCCGCTACCGCCGGCGGCCCTCCTGGCGCTGGTCGATGAGCACGAGGCTGCCCACAAGCCGCCGGGCGCGCCCCGCATCCACGCGCGCGAGGTGATGCTGGAGCGCGCGCGGCGCGAGCGTCGGCCAGTGCTCCTCACGGCCGCCACGCCGAGCGTGGAGCTGTGGTGGCGCGCCACCGACCGCGCGGGCGTGGCGATGACGCCGCCGGCCCCGGGGCCGTGGCCGGCCGTCACCGTCACCGACACGCGGGGCATCTTGCGCCGCGAGCCGCTGACGCCGCCGCTGGCCCGCGCCGTGCGCGAGACGCTGGGCGCCGGGCGGCGCGTGCTGCTGGTGGTGAGCCGCCTGGCCTCCTCGCTGGCCTGCGACGAGTGCGGCGAGATCGTCCGCTGCCCGGAGTGCGCGCTGGCCCTGACCTACACGCGGGCCGGCGCCACGCTGACCTGCCGGCTGTGCGGCACCGGCGTTCCACCGAGGGACACGTGCGAGCACTGCGGCGGGCGCCGGCTGTCGCCCTTCGGCTGGGGCCTCGAGCGCGTCGAGCACGCGGTGCGTCGCCGGTTCCCGAAGGCACGGGTGGCGCGCTGGGACCCCGAGGCCTCGCGCGGCGCCAAGGGCGAGGCTCAGCGCGCCGCCGCGGCCGGCGCCGAGATCGTCATCGGCACGCGGGGGGCACTGCGGCTCTTCGGTCCCGCCTCGCTCGGACTGGCCGGCTTCGTCTCGCCCGACCAGCTCCTGCGCATCCCCGATTTCCGGGCGGGCGAGCGGATGTTCGCCCTGCTGTGGGCGGCGGCCGAGCGCGTCGGCGGACACGGCGCGCTCGTGATCCAGTCGCTCAATCCCACGCACTACGCGCTGGAGGCAGTCGCCCGCCAGGAGCTGGCGGCCTTCTACCGTCCCGAGGTGAAGTTCCGGGCCGAGCTGGGTTACCCGCCCTTCCGCCGCCTCGCTCTGATCTCGCTGAGCGGCGGCGAGACGCGCCGACTCGCCGACGAGGTGGCCGCCGCGCTGCGGGCCTCGCCGCGGCTCGTCGTGTACCCGCCGGTGGCCGAGCGGCGTGAGCGCACACGACGCATCGTCGTGAAGGGCGACGCCGAGCTGCCGAGCGTCCTGGCCGCGGCTCTGGAGGACTTCCGGGGTCCGCGGCCGCGGAGCCGCGGTATCATGGATGTGGAGGTGGACCCGGTCGAATGGCCGTCCTGAACGTCCGTCGCTATGGCGATCCCGTGCTGCGCCGCCGTGCCGACCCGGTCGACGCGGTGACGCCACAGATCCGCCGCCTCGCCGGGGACATGGTCGACACGATGTACGACGAGGTCGGCATCGGGCTGGCCGCGCCGCAGGTCGGCGTGTCGGTGCGCCTCATGGTCGTCGGCGACGAGGAGGGACGAGGCGCGCAGGTGCTGGTCAATCCCGCCATCACCAACCAGGGCGGCACCGTCACCGCCGAGGAGGGCTGCCTGTCCTTGCCCGGGATCTTCGCGCAGGTGACGCGCTCGGAGTGGGTGACCCTGGAAGCGCAGGACCTGGAGGGCAAGCCCGTCGCCATCACCGCCCGCGGCCTGCGCTCCCGCGTGTTCCAGCACGAGATCGACCACCTCGACGGCGTGCTGTTCATCGACCGGCTGGAGCCCGTCCTCCGCGACCGGATCAAGCGCCGGATCAAGAAGGAAGGCTTCACCGAGGACAGCGCCCACCGCGCGTTCGCGCTGTAGTCCGCTGAAGGTCCTCTTCTACGGCACCCCGTCCTTCGCGCTCCCCGCGTTCGAGGCCGTCCGCCGCCATCACACGATCGTCACCGTCGTCACCCAGCCCGACCGTCCCGCGCACCGCGGCCAGCGCCTGACCCCGCCGCCGGTCAAGACCGCCGCGCTGGCGGCCGGCCTGCCCGTGCTCCAGCCGCCGCGGCTGCGTGATCCCGAGTGGCCGGACCGGCTGCGCGCGCTCGCCGCCGACGTCGCCGTCGTGGTCGCGTTTGGCCAGATCCTGCCGCAGGCCGTGCTCGACGCGCCCGCGCGCGGGTCGATCAACATCCACGGCTCACTGCTGCCGAGGTACCGCGGAGCGGCGCCCATCCAGTGGGCGATCATCCGTGGCGAGACGGTGACCGGGATCACGACATTCCAGATGGACGCCGGGATGGACACGGGTCCCGTGCTCTTGACTGCGCCAACGCCGATCGGCCCCGAGGAGACCGCGGGAGAGCTGTTGGAGCGGCTGGCCGTCCTCGGCGCCCAGGTGATCCTCGACACCCTGACTCGGCTGGACACGCTGACCCCGATCCCCCAGCGCCACGAGGAGGCGACGCTGGCTCCCCGCTTGAAGAAGAGCGACGGCGTGCTGGACTGGCAGCGCCCCGCCCGCGATCTCGTGAATCTGATCCGCGGCTGCAACCCGTGGCCGGGCGCCACCACCGTGGCGCCCGGCGGACCGCTGACGCTCTGGCGCGCGCGCGCCATCGCCGGCGTCGGAGCGTCGGGCACGCTCGTCCCCTACGAGCGCACCCTCGCGGTGGCCACTGGCGACGGCGCGGTGC
>Ga0247825_10001247_pt1 | contig 16645 bp, 18 predicted proteins | sample 13C_Vanillin_Day_FD_194413 | JGI IMG/M metagenome (GOLD analysis project Ga0247825, IMG submission 194413) | Soil microbial communities from agricultural site in Penn Yan, New York, United States - 13C_Vanillin_Day48 | ecosystem: Environmental > Terrestrial > Soil > Agricultural land | place... | reverse complement strand
CCCCTTGGAGACCCGACCCCTCCTCCATCGATATAGGTTCGACCGGTCCTGATGGGCCTATCCCCTGCGACGCCTCAGGGCGAGTATTGGATCGGCAGAAGCCGCTGATCGGAACACCATGGCAGGCATCCTCGTCGGACGCGAAAACTCCCAGCCCATCGAGCTTCACTATGAGGATCAAGGCTCCGGGCCGCCCGTCGTGCTCATCCACGGCTGGCCCCTCGGCAGCGATTGCTGGGAGAAGCAGATCCTCGCATTGCTCGACGCCGGCCACCGCGTCGTCGCCTATGACCGGCGCGGCTTCGGACAGTCGAGCCACGCCATCAGCGGATACGACTACGACACCCTCGCCGAAGACCTCGACCGCCTGCTCACGGTGCTCGACCTGCACGATGCGGCGCTCATCGGCTATGGCATGGGCGCCGGCGAAGTCATGCGCTACCTCGGCACCTTCGGATCGGATCGCGTGAGCCGGGCCGTGCTGATTGCGGCGCTGCCTCCCTCGCTGGTCGAGACCGACGGCGACCCCGATGGCCTCGGTCGAAGCACACTCGACGACATGCGCACCGCGCTCGAAAACGACCGCCCCGCGTTCCTCAGGCAGTTCCTAGAACGGGCCTGCAACTTCCATGAACTCGGCGGAACGCTGATCAGCGAGGAAGGCCTTCGCGCCAGTTGGACCCAAGCGTTGCATACCTCCATCAGCGGCACGCTCGAAGGCCTCGCCGCATGGCTCACCGACTTTGGCGATGACGTCCGGCGCATCGACTTGCCCATGCTCGTCATCCACGGCGACGCCGACCACGTCTACCCGATCCGCCTTACCGGCCTGCCGCTGTCGCAAAGCATCGCAGGCGCTCGCCTTGTCGTCCTGCGCGGCGCTCCGCATGGCCTGCTCTGGACGCACGCGCCGCAAGTCAATGCCGAACTGATCCGATTTCTTGCCTGACTCACTACACGGTAGAGATAGCCGCTACTGCCCCTAAGGGCAATTGGCACGCGGCGCACGAAAGTGGATCATGAGGCGTCCCTTCGATGATGTTTTTCTGGAGTTTTGAATGAAGAAGATTCTTGCCTTGTCAGTCGCAATGGCCATCGGGCAGATGCTCGCCATCAGCGCGCACGCACAGGCCATAGGTGTCGACGACAAGGCCGCCGCCCGCGCTGAGCGCAAGAAGGAAGGCTCCGAGGCCGCACGAGGCCCGCAGATCGGCGAAGGCCAACCGATCCCTGACGCCAAGCCGAAGGCCTCGGCCCAGGAACGTTCCGCCGCACGCAGTTCACGCAAGTCCGTCGGCGCCGAGGCGGCCAAGGGTCCGCAATTGGGCGAAGGCGACCCCGTGCCTCACGCCGAGCCGAAGGTCTCGGGCGCCGACCGCTCATCGGCCCGCAAGACGCGCAGGACTGCAGCCGCGCAAGACAACAAGTCCGGGCAGATCAAGTCCAAGGGCGAGACGAGTTACTGATCCGCTCGGTGCGATGCCCACTGCACCAGCAATGCATCGGCGGCCCGCAGGTCCGCCGTGGCAAAGCCCTCGGTGAAGCGCGTCCTCACAGATCTCAACAACTCGCGCGCAGAGGCCACGCGCCCCTGCTCCTGCCACAGGCGGCCGAGACTGGTGGCGGTGCGCAGTTCCCACGACAAGGCGCCCTGGCGGCGCGCCAGGTCCATCGACCTCAGAAAGAGCGACTCCACTTCGTTGGCGTCGACTCCGCGCGCCTTCAGGTTTTCGCCGTGAGCCCGAAGTATCTCCGGCGCACACCAGCCGACCTTGGCGTTCGCGACACGCTCGATGCTCATCGCACCGACCTCCGCCGCCACGAGCGTACCGAACATGTCCGCCTGCTTGGGGTCTGACGGCGACACGAGCGGAACTTGCTGCGACAGCGTGCGTTCGTAGTTGCGCGCCCATGATTGCCAGTACTCGAGCGCGTACTTGGTGGATTGCTCGCGCAAGGTCTGCGTCAGGGCCCGGGCGGCGACGATGTCTCCCGTCCACAAGGCCACCGGGCACGCTGCCCAGGCCAGCGCGTGGCACACGCCGAAGGCCACGTCCGACAGCGCGAGTTCGATGGCCTCGGCCGCCGTGCTGACGGCCTGCTCCGGATACCCTTCGATCCACTGGACGCGCGCCAGGATGATGCGCATCGACACGCGGCGATCGACCGACGGCAACTTGCTCTTCACGAACTGAAGCTGGTCCAGGGAACGGTCCAGCACACGTTCAGCGAAATCGCGCGCCACTGCGTGATGGCCCAGACAGTGTTGCGACTGCGCCGTCATCCTGTCGGCGATCAACGCGGCAACCGCGTCGGCATCGGCCTTCGCTTCGGCAGCCATGGCCTTGGCGAGGCGAAGGGACTCGGCGTACTCTCCCGTCGCGAAAGCGCCGACCCACAAGCCGAAGAGAGATTCGATCCTGTGCTGCGTCTGGCCTGTCTGCTCCGCGAGTTCGAAAGCGCGCCGAAAGGCCCGCCTCGCCACGTCGTGCGCGCCGCGCGTCTGTCCCGCGAAGGCGCCGAGAGCGACGTGGAGCCGGAGTTCCACCAGGGGTTGCGGCGATTCGAGGGACGCAATGTCGCCGAGCGCCCGCTCGACGCGAACGCGGTACTCGTCGAGCAGCGACAGCTGGTACGCGAGCGACGTCGACGCTTCCGTCAATCGCACGCCGAGCGCGGGATCGCCGACGAGCGAGAACGCCCAGTCCAGGGCGGCGCGCACCTCGTCGATCAAGCGGCCATTGGTCGCCAGCCATTGCGAGCGCACCGTCGCCGGCGCATCGACATTCGTGGCCCCGAGCAGTTCGCAGAGATGCTCGGCATGCCTGCGGCAGATCTTCGGGCCCTCGTCGCTGCGCACCAGCTTCTCCAGCGCATAGGTGCGCGTCGTGTCGAGCAGCCGGTAGCGCGCGACCTCGTCGTTCACGTCGACCGTCACGAGCGACTTGGCGGCCAGCGCGGCAAGATCGCCCAGCACGTCGACGACGCCGCAAGTCCGGTCCACAGCGACCGCACCGGCCGATTCGAGCGTGAAGCTGCCCTTGAACACGGCGAGACGCCGCAGCGTGACGCGCTCGCTGTCGGACAGCAGTTCGTAGCTCCAGTCGAGCAAGGCACGCAGGGTCTGATGCCGCGCAAGCACGCTGCGGCGTCCGCTGGTCAGCAGGCGGAAGCGGTCATCCAGGCGCGCGACCAGTTCGCGGATGCCGAAGAATCCGACGCGCGCCGCAGCGAGTTCGATCGCGAGCGGAAGGCCGTCGAGTCGACGGCACAGTTCGCCGGCCAGCGGCGCATCGGCATCGGTGAGCTCGAAGCTGTCCATCGTGGCCACCGCGCGTTCGACAAAGAGCTGCACGGCCGGGTAGCCCAAGGCTGCTGCAGCGGTCGGATGAGGCGATTCCGGGGGCGCGGCCAGCGAAGCGAGACGGACCACCCTTTCACCCTCGGCACGCAGCGGTTCGCGGCTGGTCGCCAGCAGGTGAATGCCAGGCGCCGCCTTGAGCACGCGCACCGCCAGCGAGGCCGCAGCCTCGATCACGTGCTCGCAGTTGTCGAGCACGATCAACAAGCGCTTGTCTTGCAGATGAGTCACCAGGCCGGCCACCGGATCGTCGGTGGCGACCGAGACGTCGAGCGCCGCGGCGAGCGCACTGGGCACGAGTTGCGGATCCGCGAGCAGCGCTAGGTCGACGAAACGCGCGCCGTGCGCGTAGCTCGCCAGCGTGTCTTCGGCCACAGCGAGCGCGAGCGTGGTCTTGCCCATGCCGCCCGGCCCCACGACGCTGACGAAACGGTGTCGCGGCAATGCGGCGGCCAGCGATTCGACGAACTGCGAGCGTCCGATCATCCGGGTGAGGCGCACGGGCAGGTTGTGCATCGGCCGCTCTGCCGCCGCCGGGGATTCGCTCTCTACGACCCGCTTCGAAGGCCTGAAAACCGGTGCGACGAAGCAGTAGCCCCGCCCAGGCACGTTGGCGATGTAGCGCAGGCCTTCCTGACCGTCGCCGAGCGTCCGCCTCAGCGCCGCAATGTGCACGCGCAGGCTGTTCTCTTCCACGATCGTGTCCGGCCAGGCGTGGGCGATGAGTTCGTCCTTGCTCACGACGTCGCCGGCCCGTTCGGCCAGGGCCGTGAGGATGTCGAAGGCGCGGCTGCCCAGTCGCAGCGGCTTGTCTCCTTCGAGCAGCAGCTTTTGCGAGCGCAGCAGCCGGAAAGGTCCGAAATGCAGGGCACCCTCGATGGCCGGCATGAGTATTTCAGTCATGGGGTGCGCAGCCTACATCCATCCAGGCTTCGCTTTCCTTACGCCTCCGTGCCTGCATGATGGCGTCCGTGCATCTCTCCGAACTGCTCCAGCAATATGGGTACGTCGCCGTCTTCGTGGCGGGCCTGTTCGAGGGCGAGACCATCCTCATGCTCGGCGCCTTTGCCGTACATCAAGGGTATCTCTCGCTGGTGCCGCTGATCGCCTGCGGGGCAGCGGCCGCCTTCGTCACCGACCAGTTCTACTTCCATCTCGGCCGCCGCAAGGGCATGGACCTGCTGGCCAGGCGCCCAAAGCTCCGGGCCCACATCGAACGCGTCGACGGGTTCGTGTCGCGTCATCCCGTGGCGACGATCTTCCTCATGCGGTTTGCGTGGGGATTGCGCATTGCGCTGCCGGCCACGCTGGGCATGGGCAAGATGTCAGCGATTCCCTATGCGGCGCTCGACGCAGTGGCGGCAGTCGTCTGGTCGACGGTGGTGAGCCTGTTCGGCGTGAAGCTCACGGGATGGATCCATGCATGGGTCGGCCACTTGCGTCCGTACGAGCACGATCTGATCGTGGCGGCGCTGGTCATCACCCTGGCGGTTGCGCTGTTCAGACAGTGGCGGTCCCGACGCTGAGCCCCGCCACCGCGCCGGCTCAATCGCGGATTTCGAGCGCGCGGTTGACGCGCAGTGCAACGAGCGTGGCCACAGCGCCCGACAGGAGGTAGACGCTCACGTAGCCCAGTCCGAAGTTCGCGGACAGCCCCAGCGCCACCAGCGGCGCGAACGCTGCACCGATCAGCCAGGCCAGATCGGATGTCAAAGCGGCACCGGTGTAGCGGTACTTCGACTCGAAGTTGGCCGTGACGGCGCCGGCAGCCTGACCGTAGGACAACCCCAGCAGCACGAAGCCCAGCAGGATGAAGACGTCCTGCCCGAGGCGGCCGCCATCGAGCAGCGTCGGAGCGAATCCGCTAAACACCGCAATGAGCGCGGCGAGACTGCCCAGCGTCTGGCGACGGCCGACGCGGTCGGCGATCACGCCCGAAGCCACGATGCCGATGGCGCCGAGCACGGCACCGATCATCTGGATGACCAGGAACTCGGTGACGGACTGGTTGGAATACAGCGTGATCCACGACAGCGGGAACACGGTGATCAGATGGAACAACGCATAACTCGCCAGCGCGGCGAAGGCGCCGATGACGATGTTGTAGCCCTGCGAGCGCGTCAGCTCGACGACGTTGGTCGGCTGCAATTCGCGCGCTTCGAGCAGGCGGTCGTACTCGTTGGTGGACACCAGGCGCAGCCGTGCGAAGAGCGCGACGACATTGATGGCAAACGCAACGTAAAAGGTGTAACGCCATCCCCAGTCCAGGAAGTCCTCGGTCGAAAGGCTAGAGTAGAGGTAGGCGAACAGCGCGCTGGCCAGGAAGAAGCCGACTGGCGCCCCCAACTGCCCCAACATCGCGTACCAGCCGCGGCGGTTGGCCGGGGCGTTGAGCGCGAGCAGCGAAGGCAAGCCGTCCCACGAGCCGCCGAGTGCCAGGCCCTGCCCCACGCGCAGGATCGACAGCAGCACGATCGACGCAAAGCCCATGCTCGCGTAGCCCGGCAGGAAGGCCATCCCGGCGGTGGAAATTCCCAGCAGGAACAACGCGATCGTCAGCTTCGCCTCTCGCCCGAACCGGCGCTGCACGGCCATCGAGATCACTGTGCCGAAGGGCCGAGCGATGAACGCGAACGAGAAGATCGTAAAGGCGAAGAGCGTGCCTTCGAGGCGGTTTTCGAAGGGGAAGAACACCGCCGGAAAGACCAGGACCGACGCGATCCCGTAGACGAAGAAGTCGAAGTATTCGGAGGCGCGGCCGATGACCACGCCGACGGCGATCTCCGAAGGGGTGACGTGCGAATGATCCGCGTCGCCCTCGGGGCCTTCGTGGAGGGTTTCGTGCAGCGGGGATTCGGTGCTGGAGGGACTGATGCCGGACATCATCATTTCTACTGTGGTTCGTGTGTCATCTGTACATGACGAGCGTCTCACTGAATGAAGATTGCCGCCATAGGACAAAACGTCCAATATCCGGCACGGGCCAAAACAAGTAGATTGTGGTCTCTTTGCGCTCCCTACGCTCATTCTTCGGCATGCCTCCCCTCAAGAACCTTCGCGGACTGCTCCTGCTCCCGCTCGCCCTGTTGGCGGGCTGCAACACGGTGGTGCTGAACGCGTCCGGCGACGTCGCCCGCCAGCAGGGCAACCTGATCGTCATTTCCACCGTGCTGATGCTGCTGATCATCGTGCCAGTCATTGCACTGATCGTCTTCTTTTCCTGGAAGTACCGGCAATCCAACAAGCAGACCACCTATTCGCCGGACTGGGACCACTCTACCGAGCTGGAACTGGCCATCTGGGCGGCGCCGCTGCTGATCATCATCGCCCTCGGCGCGATCACCTGGATCAGCACGCACACGCTGGACCCCTACCGGCCGTTGCGACGCATTGACGTCCAGCGCCCCGTCCCCGAAGGAACCAAGCCCCTGACCGTCGAAGTGGTCGCGCTCGACTGGAAGTGGCTGTTCATCTACCCCGAGCAAGGCATCGCCACCGTCAACGAACTGGCCGCGCCGGTGGACCGGCCGATCGTCTTCAAGATCACGGCTTCGTCGGTCATGAACTCGTTCTTCATCCCGGCGCTGGCAGGCCAGATCTACGCCATGCCCGCCATGGAGACCAAGCTCAATGCCGTCATCAACGAGCCGGGCGAGTTCGAGGGCTTTTCCGCCAACTACAGCGGCGCAGGCTTTTCCGGCATGCGCTTCAAGTTTCACGGACTGACCAACGCCGACTTCGACCAGTGGGTGCAAAAAGCCAAATCGGGCGAAGGCGAGTTGACGCGCGAGCGTTACATGGAACTCGAGCGCCCCAGCGAACGCGACCCGGTGCGCCGCTTCGGCACCGTCGCTCCCGACCTCTACGACGCGATCCTCAACCGCTGCGTCGATCGCAACAAGATGTGCGTGAAGCAGATGGCGGCCATCGATGCGGGTGGCGGCGTGGGCGGCCCAGTCGGCGCCTACAACATCACCACGAAGCCCTGGCAGGCTGACCAGAAGAATTCTCCGATCCGAACCTATGTCACGGCAATGTGCACGGTCGATGATCCCGCCGGCATGTCCATTCCGCGTACCAACCTTCGCATCCAAGAGTAAAGATGCCTGACCATCCTGAACTGACGAGGCTCATCTTCGGCCGCCTCTCCTGGGACGCGATCCCATTTCATGAGCCGATCCTTCTCGCGACCTTCATCGCCGTGATTCTTGGCGGCGTGGCGCTCCTTGGCGCCATCACCTATTTCCGGGTGTGGGGCACCTTGTGGCGCGACTGGATCACCAGCATCGACCACAAGAAGATCGGCATCATGTACATCATCCTCGGGCTGGTGATGCTGCTGCGCGGCTTTGCCGACGCGATCATGATGCGTGCCCAGCAGGCCGTCGCCTTCGGCGGCGAAGCGGGCTTCCTGCCGCCGCACCACTACGACCAGATCTTCACCGCGCACGGCGTGATCATGATCTTCTTCGTGGCGATGCCGCTGGTCACGGGCCTGATGAACTACGTCGTGCCGCTGCAGATCGGCGCGCGCGACGTGGCCTTCCCCTTCCTGAACAACTTCAGCTTCTGGATGACCACTTTCGGCGCTGGCCTGGTGATGGCGTCGCTGTTCGTCGGCGAGTTCGCCCGCACCGGATGGCTGGCCTATCCGCCGCTGTCGGGCATCGAGTTCAGCCCGGACGTGGGGGTCGACTACTACATCTGGTCGCTGCAGATCGCGGGGGTCGGCACGCTGCTCTCCGGCGTCAACCTGATCGCGACCATCGTGAAGATGCGCGCGCCCGGCATGACGCTGATGAAGATGCCGGTGTTCACCTGGACCGCGCTGGCCACCAACATCCTGATCGTCGCCGCCTTCCCGGTGTTGACCGCCGTGCTCGCACTGCTGTCGCTGGACCGCTACGTCGGCACGAACTTCTTCACCAACGACCTTGGCGGCAACGCCATGATGTACGTCAACCTGATCTGGATCTGGGGCCACCCAGAGGTGTACATCCTGATCCTGCCGGCCTTCGGCATCTTCTCCGAAGTGGTGGCGACCTTCTGCGGCAAGCGGCTCTTCGGCTACGCGTCGATGGTCTACGCCACGCTGGTGATCACGATCCTCTCGTACCTCGTCTGGCTGCATCACTTCTTCACGATGGGCTCCGGTGCCAGCGTGAACTCGTTCTTCGGCATCACGACGATGATCATCTCGATCCCGACGGGCGCGAAGATCTTCAACTGGCTGTTCACCATGTACAAGGGCCGCATCCGCTTCGAGCTGCCCATGATGTGGACGATCGCCTTCATGATCACCTTCGTGATCGGTGGCATGACCGGCGTGCTGCTGGCGGTGCCGCCGGCCGACTTCGTGCTTCACAACAGCCTCTTCCTGATCGCGCACTTCCACAACGTGATCATCGGCGGCGTGCTGTTCGGCATGCTGGCCGGCATCACCTACTGGTTCCCGAAGGCCTTCGGCTACAAGCTCGATCCGTTCTGGGGCAAGTGCTCGTTCTGGTTCTGGGTCGTCGGCTTCTACTTCGCGTTCATGCCGCTCTACGTGCTCGGCCTGATGGGCGTGACGCGCCGCGTGAGCCACTTCGAAGACCCCTCGCTGCAGATCTGGTTCCAGATCGCCGCTTTCGGCGCCGTGCTGATTGCACTGGGCATCGCTTCGCTCATCATCCAGTTCGTGGTGAGCTACATCCGCCGCGACCAGCTGCGCGACTTCACGGGCGACCCGTGGGATGGCCGCACGCTCGAGTGGTCGACCTCCTCGCCGCCGCCCGCGTACAACTTTGCCTTCACTCCGCGAGTGCATGACAACGATGCCTGGGCCGACATGAAGAAGCACCACTATGTGCGCCCCGAGGAAGGCTTCATCCCGATCCACATGCCGAAGAACACCGGCGCAGGCTTCATCATCGCCGGGCTGGCCGCGGTCTGCGGCTTCGCACTGATCTGGCAAATGTGGCTGGTCGCAGGCGTCGGCTTCGTTGCCATGCTGGCCGCCGTCATCATCCATACCTTCAACTACAAGCGCGACTACCACGTTCCGGCGGACGAGGTCGTCCGCACCGAAGGCGCTCGCACTCGCCTTTTGGCCGCCCATGTCTGACGTCACCGCCCTTTCAACGCCCGGCGCAATCAGCGCCAATCCGAGCGCCCGCTACTACGTGAGCGGCGAGCACCACCCCGAAAACGGCACGCTTCTCGGGTTCTGGCTCTACCTGATGAGCGACTGCCTCGTCTTCGCCTGCCTGTTCGCCGTCTACGGCGTGCTGGGCCGAAGCTTCGCGGCAGGCCCGTCCGGCGCCGACCTGTTCGACTTGCGCCTGATCGCGCTCAATACGTCGCTGCTGCTGCTGTCGTCGATCACCTACGGCTTCGCGATGCTGGAGATGCAGCGCAACAAGGTGCGTGCAACCCTGATCTGGCTGGTCGTGACCGGTCTTCTGGGTGCCGGCTTCATCGGCATCGAGCTCTACGAGTTCGCGCACCTGATCCATGAGGGCGCCGGTCCGCAACGCAGCGCGTTCCTGTCCTCGTTCTTCGCGCTGGTGGCCACGCACGGCCTGCACGTGACCTTCGGCATCATCTGGCTCATCGTGCTGATGGCCCAGGTGACAAAGCACGGCTTCATCGCGGCAAACCGCCGGCGTCTGATGTGCCTGTCGATGTTCTGGCACTTCCTGGACGTCGTCTGGATCGGCGTCTTCACCTTCGTCTACCTGATGGGAGTGCTGCCATGAGTGCGCATACCGATACTCCAGTTCATGGCGCCGATCACGGTGCGCACGACGACGGCCACGGCGACGGCGCACCCCACGCCACTTTCAAGGGCTACATGACGGGTTTTGTCCTGTCGGTGATCCTGACGGCCATCCCGTTCTGGGTGGTGATGGGCAACGTGTTCGACAAGTCCAGCACCACGGCAATGGTCGTCCTCGGCTTCGCCGTGGTGCAGATCGTCGTGCACATGATCTACTTCCTGCACATGGACGCCAAGGCCGAGCACGGTTGGTCGATGCTGGCGCTCATCTTCACGATCGTGGTCGTCGTGATCACGCTGAGCGGCTCGTTGTGGGTGATGTATCACATGAACCACAACATGATGCCGGGCATGATGCACGACATGCACAAGGTGCCTTGACCCAGCCCCGCTCCAGCGCCGTCCTCGCCGCGCTGGCGCTCTGCGCCCTTCTCGCCTTCGCGGGATTCCTGGCGTTGGGCATTTGGCAGGTCGAGCGTCGGGCGTGGAAGCTTGACCTCATCGCCCGGATCGACCAGCGCGTGCAAGCACCGGCCGTCGCGCCGCCCGCGGGCGATCAATGGTCGAAGGTGAATGCAACCGACGACGCGTACCGGCGCGTGCGCGCCACCGGTACCCTTCTCCACGATCGCGAAACGCTCGTCCAGGCCACGACCGAACTCGGCGGCGGGTACTGGGTCCTGACCCCATTGCGGATGGCCGACGGCAGCACCTTGCTGATTAACCGCGGCTTCGTGCCGCCCGAAGCGCGGGATCGCGCGGCGCGCGGTGCGGTCGACGCCGAAGGCGAGTCCACAGTCATCGGTCTGCTGCGAATCACCGAGCCGGACGGCAGTTTCCTGCGGCGCAACGATCCGGCCGCCGACCGCTGGTATTCGCGCGATGTCCAGGCTATCGCGGCGGCTCGCGGCCTGAGCGGCGTCGCGCCCTATTTCGTGGATGCCGAAGCCGCCCCGGTGCACCCCGGCCCAGGCGGGGCGAACGCCCCACGCACTTGGCCGGTTGGCGGCTTGACGGTCATCAGCTTTCCCAACAACCACCTGGTGTACGCATTCACCTGGTTTGCCCTGGCCCTGATGGTCGCCGCAGCCGCCTGGTACGTGGGTCGCGACGAGCGACGCGTGCGGCAGGGGCGCTTGCACGAAGATGCTGGGCATGACTGAAGTCACTGTGATCGCTCCCGGCTCGCCCTCCGACCGGGCCGAAGCCGTGAGCCACGGCGATGCGACCGGCCTCAAGAACATGCAGCAGCTGATCCAGCTGCGATGGATTGCGGTGGTCGGGCAGATCGCGACCATCCTCGTCGTTCATTTCGGCTTCGGGATCCGGCTGCCGCTCGACCAGATGCTGGCCGTGCTGGCATGCCTCGCCGCCTTCAACGCGGCGAGTCAGTTTCGCTGGCGCATCGACCGCGACGTGTCCAACACCGAACTGTTCGTCGCGCTGCTGGTCGACGTGGCCATGCTCACCGCCCAGCTCTACCTCAGCGGCGGCGCGGCAAATCCCTTCGTCTTTCTCTACCTGCTGCAGGTCATTCTGGCCGCGGTTCTGCTGGAGGCCTGGTCGACGTGGACGATGGTGGGTGTCACCACCGCCTGCTTCGCGGGCCTGGCCCTGTTCTCCGGGCCGCTCGCGATTCCGATCAATCACGACCGCGGCCTCCTCAGCCCGTACATCCTGGGCGTGCTGGTCTGCTTCGCACTGATCGCGGCACTGCTGGTGGTCTTCATCACCCGGATCAGCCGCAACCTGCGGGGGCGCGATGCGCGCCTGGCCGCGCTTCGCCAGCGCGCCGCCGAGGAGGAACACATCGTGCGCATGGGCCTGCTCGCCTCGGGCGCCGCGCACGAACTCGGCACCCCGCTCGCCACGCTGGCGGTGATCCTCGGCGACTGGCAGCATCTGCCTCATTTCACGTCCGATCCCGAACTGCTGGCCGAGGTCAGCGAAATGGAAGCGCAGGTGCAGCGCTGCAAGAGCATCCTGAGCGGCATCCTGCTGTCGGCGGGCGAGGCGAGGGGCGAGAACTCGGTGGAGACGACCGTCAGCACCTTCCTTGACGACCTGGTCGACGAGTGGCGCGATACGCGCCCCGTGACCTCCTTCACCTACGAGAACCGGTTCGGCCACGACCTGCCCATGGTTTCCGATTCGGCGCTGAAGCAGATGATCTGCAACCTGCTCGACAATGCCCTGGAAGCCTCCCCACGTTGGGTGGCGCTCGAAGCGGCACACGACGGCGACGACCTGACCCTGACGGTCACCGACCGCGGGCCCGGGTTCGCGCCCGGAATGCTCGCCCAGTTCGGCAAGCCCTATCAGTCGACCAAAGGCCGGCCCGGCGCCGGGCTGGGTTTGTTCCTCGTCGTCAACGTCGCGCGCACGCTCGGCGGCAGAGTCGAAGCGCGCAACCGGCCGGAAGGCGGCGCGGTCGTGACGCTCATGCTGCCGCTGGCGGCCATCACTCTCGAAGAGGACGAGGACGACGAATTGGAAGACGAAGGACATGGAAGCTGAACGCCTGCTGCTGATCGTCGAGGACGACGCGGCTTTCGCGCGGACGCTCGGACGCTCGTTCGAACGGCGCGGCTATACGGTGATGCTCGCCGCGAACCTGGATGAAATGGCGACTCTCCTGAAGGCGCACTCGCCCGGCTATGCGGTGGTCGACCTCAAGCTCAACGGCGACGCTTCAGGGCTCGCGTGCGTCCAGACGCTCAACCTACATGACCCGGCGATGCTCATCGTGGTGCTCACAGGCTTCGCCAGCATTGCCACCGCCGTCGAGGCCATCAAGCTCGGTGCCTGCCACTACCTCGCCAAGCCGTCGAACACCGACGACATCGAGGCGGCCTTCGGTCGCGCCGAAGGCAGTACGGAAGTCGAGCTGACGAACCGCTCCACGTCGATCAAGACCCTCGAGTGGGAACGCATCCACGAAACGCTCGCGGAAACGGGCTTCAATATTTCGGAGACGGCGCGCCGGCTGGGGATGCATCGCCGCACGCTGGCGCGCAAGCTGGTCAAGCAGCGCGTCAAGTAGGCGTCGAGGCGGCGTCAGACTGCCCGCACGACAGGGTGTTTGCGCCATTGCGAGCCGGGCACCTTCGCACCACAATTTCCGGGCGCCGCCATGGCAAGCCCGCCGGAGCGCGCACTCACCGGGACGCGACCATGCATCAATCACTCGGTGCGCTTTGCAGTGCGTTGATCGGGCTGGGCATGGCCGGCTTCGCCGCAGACACCTTGGCGGAGGCGCCGCCGCCGGGATTTGCCAGCGTCGCAATCATCGGAACCTATCGCGCCGCCAAGCCGGCGAAGAACCAATACACGCTGCTGTCCATCTACCGACAGGAATCGACCGAGGGCCCGCCCGCCGGGATCGCCACTTTCGGCTGGCTCGACACCGGCGAGGTGCTGCTGGTCCAGTACACGGAGTACGTGCCCTCGATCACGCAAGCGATGTCGCGCCGGAGTGTGATGACGCCCAAGTCGCAACCGCTGGACATCAAGACCGCGCCGCGCTACGTGATGGTCTGCGTGTGGCCGCTGGACGCCACGATGGCGCCCGGCAAGCCGATCGCCGTCTACGGCGAGCGGGACGACGCCAATGCCCAGGTCGACACGTCGCCGAATTCCACCCTCACGACCCTGATGTGGGCGCCGATCCCGGCCGCGCGCGCGGCCAGGAATTTCGCTGCCAGGGACTACTGCGGCGAGATCGCGCGCGAGAAGAAATCTACGGTTCCCGCGTGGCTGATCGATGCCAGGGAATAGAGGCGCAAAGGAACACCATGGCCGACCTTCCCACTCCCCCGCGGCGCCGCGTCGCGCTCATCGCCCACGACGGCAAGAAGACGGCGATGGTGGCTCTTGCACACGAATTCGAACCCCTGCTGCGCCAGTGCGAACTCTGCGCCACGGGCACTACGGGCGCGCGGCTGGCTTCCGAGGTGGGCCTCACGGTCGAGCGCCTGCTAAGCGGACCGCAAGGCGGCGACCTGCAGATCGGCGCGCGGCTCGCCACGGGTGGCGTCGATGTCGTCATCTTCCTGCGCGACCCGATGACGGCGCAGCCGCACGAGCCGGACATCAACGCACTCGTGCGGGCATGCGACGTCCACGACGTGCCTTGCGCGACGAACGTGGCGAGCGCGCGACTGGTGCTCCGGCAGATCGACGCCGAGAAGCGATGACCCGTCGCTAGGCGTATCGGGCTTGGTCCTGTTCTTGGAACAGCGGCGCGACCGTCGCGCGGCTCGCCGGCGCGCGCACCTGCGGCGGCGCCTCGCACAAGCCCTGGCTGACCAGCCCGCGCTGCGCCGCCACGATGACGGCATGCGTGCGCGTCGTCGCATCGAGCTTTTCGAGAATGCCTTTGACATGGACCTTGACGGTCCCGACGGCAATGCCGAGTTGCTTGGCGATCGCCTTGTTGCACGAGCCTGTCGTCAGCAAGTTCAGCACTTGCGTTTCCCGCGTGGTGAGCCGCTCGCGGGTGAGGCTGTCCGCGATGCGCCGCGAGACGGAGTGGGCCAGATAGCGCTGCCCCTGGCTCAGGGCGGTCACGCCATCGAAGAGTTCGTCGATCTGGCAGCCCTGCAGGAGATAGCCGTGAATGCCGGCATTGATCGCCGTGCGGATTTCCCACTCGCGATCGATCGGCGTCACGACCATGACCTTGGCGCTGCGGTTGCGGCGCGTGCCCTTCGCCGCCTTCGTATCGGCCAGGAATTCGAGGCCGCTGCGATAGTCCGCCACGACCACATCGGGCATCACGGCCCCTTCGGCCGAATGGATGGTGCCCTTCGCGGTCACGGCCAATCCGGGCCGGCTGCCAAGAATCGCGACCAGGCCGGCGGACATGACGAGATCCTCATGAATCACGAAAACCTGGATGGGTTCGATCGTCGGCATGCTGTTTCCTCTCATCGGGCTGCGGCGGGATGGAAATGATCAGCGTACGGGCATCGCTGTCCAAATTAAGCGATGTGAATCCTTGTGACGCGCGGGCCAGCCTTTGGAGGTAGCCGACGGGGCCCCTTCAGGCTGTGTCGAAAGCACCGCCGGCCTTGAACACTCTGGGCACCCCGCGCAATGATCCGCGGCGGCGAACGCATGCCGCCCGCCACTGGCCTTCAAATTGCTTTCCCGCCCAGCCTTCCAACCAAGGAGCGAACCCATGATCTACGGCTTGACCCCTCTTGGCATCGTCCACACAGTCATCAGCCTCGTGGCGGTGGTGGCCGGACTCATCGCGCTCGTGCGCTACAAGGAAATTGCGCTCTCGACGCGCACGGGACGGATCTACGTGATCGCCACCGTCCTCACCTGCCTGACGGGTTTCGGCATCTTCCAGCACGGAGGCTTCGGCGTGCCGCACGTGCTGGGCATCGTGACGCTCGTGGTGCTGGGAACGGCGATGCTGGCGGAGCGATCGCAGACTTTCGGCAAGCTGTCGGCCTATGTGGCGGTGGTCTGCTATTCGCTGACCTTCTTCTTCCACATGATCCCCGGTGTGACCGAGACGGCGACGCGCCTGCCGCTGGGGGCCCCCCTGGTGGCGGATCGGGATGCATCGCCAGCCCTGCAAGGGACGATCGGCGCGCTGTTCATCGTGTTCCTGATCGGCGCGACGGTGCAGGTGCTGCGTGTACGCGCAACGCGCCAGCGCGGTGCGCTGGATGGCCTGCGGATGCTGGGCTGATTACCGCGTCAGTGCCCCCGCAACGTACTTGAGGCCGACAACGAGCGCCACGGCGAGTGCTGCAAGAAACACGAGCCGGCCCCAGCGAACCCCCGGCTGGCTCGCGAGCTGAGCGATTTCCGTCCGGTGCAGTCCGGAAAACGACGTGGAATCCGGCTTGTCTCGTGCCCAATCGTGGAAGTTATTTCTGTCGGTATTCATGTAGTACATTTTATCTACATTTACACCAATTCTTACAAGAGTCGCGTCGGCGTCGACAGCCACACAAGCGACGCAACACTACACAAGATTTCGCCGCCCCATTACCGGGCGTTCACACGGCGCAAGCAGCATGGAGGCTCCTAACAGACAGGAGAGCCGCCATGAAAAAGACTGCCCTTGCCCTCGGAACCGTCGCACTGCTGTCACTGACGACACTCAGCGCCCCGGCCCTGGCGCAGCCCTATTCGGGCCGTGTCATCGTCGTCCCGGCTCCGCCTCCGCCACCGGCGCGCGGCTATGTCGTGACGCCAGGCTACGGCTACGTGCAACCTGGCTACGCGCCTCGCGGGCAGGGTTACTACGGGCGAGACAGCCGATGGGACCGCCGCGGCTACGGCGATCGCGACCGTGACGGCGTCCCCAACCGCTATGACCGCGACCGCGATGGCGACGGCGTGCCCAACCGCTACGACTACCGTCCGGACAACCCCTTCTACCGCTACTAAGTTCGGGCCGAAGCGCGTGACGGTGGTCACAGCGCATGTGGACGCCGTCCAGTATCTCTGCTAAGGTTTGTGGATGCTGTACACAAGCTAGGAGAGTTTCGATGCTCCTC
>Ga0247825_10001246_pt1 | contig 16652 bp, 9 predicted proteins | sample 13C_Vanillin_Day_FD_194413 | JGI IMG/M metagenome (GOLD analysis project Ga0247825, IMG submission 194413) | Soil microbial communities from agricultural site in Penn Yan, New York, United States - 13C_Vanillin_Day48 | ecosystem: Environmental > Terrestrial > Soil > Agricultural land | place... | reverse complement strand
CACGTACACGATGGCCTCCGGGCTCATCGATCAAGGGATGAACTGGTGGCAGGCCCTGCTGTGCGTGGCACTGGGCAACACCATCGTGCTGGTGCCCATGCTGCTCAACGCGCATGCGGGCGCCAGGTACGGCATTCCGTTCCCGGTGTTCGCGCGAGCCTCGTTCGGAGTGATGGGGGCCAACGTCCCGGCGCTGCTGCGCGCCCTGGTGGCGTGCGGCTGGTTCGGCATCCAGACGTGGCTGGGCGGACAGGCGCTGTGGCAGTTGCTGCTGGCCATGGCGCCAGGGCTGCAGGGGCCGCTGAGCTCGGAGGCGATGAAGGGGGCCATTGGCATCCACCCTGGCGAGTTCCTCGGCTTCGCGGTGTTCTGGGTGGTGAACCTCTACTTCATCGTGAAGGGTACCGAGTCCATCAAGTTCCTGGAGCTGTACTCCGCGCCATTCCTCATCGTGGTGGGGTTGGTGCTCCTCGTCTGGGCGTGGGTGAAGGCGGATGGCTTCGGGCCCATCCTCTCGCAGCCGTCGAAGTTCACGAGCACGGGCGAGTTCATGGCGACGTTCATCCCCGGGCTCACGGCGATGGTGGGGTTCTGGGCCACGCTGTCTCTCAACATCCCGGACTTCACCCGTTACGCCCGCAGCCAGCGCGACCAGGTTGTCGGACAGGCCTTGGGGCTGCCCACGACGATGGTGCTCTTCTCGTTCATCGGCGTCGCTGTCACGTCAGCGACCCCGCTCATCTTCGGTGAGATGATCTGGGATCCGGTGAAGCTGCTGGGCAAGGTGGGCGGGCCCTTGGTGACGCTGATCTCGATGCTGGCGCTGTCCATCGCCACGCTCTCCACCAACCTGGCGGCCAACGTGGTGTCCCCGGCGAATGACTTCTCCAACCTGGCGCCGGGGAAGATCTCCTACAAGATGGGCGGCATCATCACGGCCATCATTGGCGCGATCATCTTCCCCTGGAAGCTGATCGAGTCCTCGGGTGGCTACATCTTCACCTGGCTCATCGGCTACTCGGCGCTGCTGGGGCCGGTGGCTGGCATCATGGTGGCGGACTACTTCCTGGTGCGCCGCCGCGAGCTGGCGGTGGATGACCTGTACAAGCGCGGCGGGCAGTACGAGTTCAGCAGCGGAGTGAACTGGAAGGCGATGCTGGCGCTGGCCATCGGCGTGGCGGTGAACGTGCCGGGCTTCCTGGCCGAGGCCGTGCCGGGGTTGAAGGACTCGGTGCCGGGCTTCTGGCGCACGCTGTACACCTACGCGTGGTTCGTGGGCTTCCTGCTGTCGGGAGCGCTGCACTACGTCCTCGCCACGGCCTCCGCGCCGCCCAGGTCCGAGGCTCGGCTCGAGCCAGGGCAGTGAGCGATTGCTGAGCCGAGGCTGACCCGCTTCTCTCGAAAGGCAGAGCCGATGTTGACACCCAAGGCGCAACCTGATCTCAACGTTGTCAGCCCCGAGAACCTGCTCGACCCTGTTCCACTCTATCGGCGGCTGCAGGAGGAGGACCCGGTCCACTGGTCAGAGCCGATGCGGGCCTGGTTCGTCACCCGGCACGAAGACGTGACCGCCCTCTTCAGGGATCCGCGCCTGACCGCCAACCGGACCCAGCTCTTCATGGAGCAACTCCGCCACGTGGGGCTGGAGCTCATCAAGGATCAGATGGAGATGACCGCTCTCCAGATGATCAATAGTGACGGCGCGGAGCACGCTCGCCGGCGGCGTAACGCCAATCCAGGCTTCACGACCCAGGCGATGGATCACTGGCGGCCCACCATCCTCCGGATTGTCGAGAGTCTGCTAGACAAGGTCCAACACCAAGGGAGGATGGACCTGGTCTCGGACCTGGCGGGGCCATTTCCCTTGCACGTCATCATGGAGCTCTTCGACATCCCCCACGAGATTCGGGAGGACTTCGTGCGGTGGTCCTTCGACGTCGTCGGCTTGTTCGGCGCTCCCGTAGGGGCGGACGTCAAGGCCCTGGCCATCAAAGGCAATACGGCGGCGAAGGAATTCCTCGACTACATGTCGGGCCTCGTCGAGGTGCGCCGCGCCAAGCCGGGCCGTGATCTGCTCAGCATCATGATCCACGCCGAGGAGGAAGGGCGGCTGGATAAGCTGGAGCTCATCGCCAACCTCAACGTCATTTCGATCGCGGGGCACATCACGACCGTCGACCAGCTCAGCAATAGCGTTCACCTTCTGCTGACGCACCCGGAGCAGTTCCAGCAGTTGAAGGAGAACCCGTCCCTCATGAAGTCCGCTGTGGAGGAGATGCTCCGCTACAGCCCGGCGGTGCCCTTCATGCACCGGGTGGTCCTTGAGGACATCGAGCTGCATGGGCGCACCATCAAGCGCGGGCAGATCGTGTTCCTGGGCATGGCAGCGGCCAACCGCGATCCAAAGGTCTTCCCGGAGCCGGATCGCTTCGACATCACCCGCGAGAATAGCCGGCACGTGTCCTTCGCATTCGGGCCGCATACGTGCCTGGGCGCTACCCTGGCCCGCTACGATCTGGAGATTGGCCTGGGGGCGTTGTTGGAGCGCTTGCCGGACCTGCGCCTGGACACGGAGCAACCGGCACGCGTCAAGTGCCATAGCCTCGTGTTCCGCGGCTTCGACGCGCTGCCCCTGCGTTGGTCACCCAAGGCGTGAGCTGAACGCGCCTCAGGCGAGCCGCCGGCCGAGGAAGTCGAAGGCCTCGAGCGGGAGCTGGCTCGCCTGGGTTCGCGGATACTCTGCCGCTAGCAGGGTGAAGCACAGCAGATCGCTGCGCGAGTGGTGCGGCGCGAGCTGCCTGTCCCGCAGCCTCCCCTCGAACGTGAACCCCAGGCGGCGCGCCATCGCCGCGCTCCGCTCGTTCGCCGGGTTGCACATCAGGTCCATGCGCTTCACCTTGTCGAACTCGAAGGCGGTCTTCACCATCGCCGAGGCGGCCTCTGTCGCGAGGCCCTGGCCGGTGGCGTCGCGTCGGAACCAGTAGGAGATCTCCAACGCGTCGATCCCCGCCCGCTTGAGCAGACCTGTCTCCCCCAGCATCCGCCCTGTATCCGGCTCGAAGACTCCGTAGCCGCGATCCTGGTTCGAATCGAAGAGCCCACGGAGCCTCCGGATGTGCACCCCGTGGGCCTCCAGCGTCATCGGCCCCTCGGGCGTGAGAGGGAACATCTCCGCCAGGTGCTCTCCACTGGAGTCCACCGCATCCTTCCGGCGCACCGCATCCTCCGGCCCCTGGCACCGCAAGATCAGGCGGGGCGTTCGCAAGAGGTACGGTGGGTTGGGAGTGCCAGCTGTGGGAGGTGCGCTCATTGCGTGTGTTCTATCGTGGAACTGCCACTCCGAGCGCTCTCCTCGGAGAGCGGGAGCTCCAGCGTGGCCGTGGCGCCCAGCCCTGGGCCGTCGCTCTCCAGGGTGAGGCGTCCCCCCAGCATCCTCGCCGCCAGCGCGCTCGAGTGCAGGCCCAGGCCATGTCCGCCCGCCCGGGTGGTGAAGCCCTGGGTGAAGAGCCGCTCCCGCACCTCCGGCGCGATGCCGATGCCATTGTCCACCACGTGGATGCGGGCTTTGCCTCCGTCCACCTCCAGCCGCAGGTGCAGGTTCCGGTCGCCCAGGGGCAGCGCGGCCATGGCGTTCTTCGCGTTGCTGATCAGGTTGATGAGGATCTGCAGCAGCTTGTGCTTGTCCACCCGGACCCGGCAGTCCGCTGCGAGCGCACGGACGACGTTGATGCCATGGCGCTTGAGCGCGGGCATCTGGATGCTCAGCGCATCATCGACCAGGAGCGCCAGCTCGCACTCCTCGGTGAGGAGCGTGCTGCGGGCATAGGTCTGCTGGAGCTGGACAATGGCCCGGATGTGCTCGATGTGCTTCGTCATCGCCGACATGCCCTCCTGGAGCGTTGCATGCTCACGGGAGAGCTCGTCGGAGAGCGCGGTGAGGTATTCCGGGATCCGGGCGCCCCGGGGATCCCGCGTGAGGAAGTCCACCAGCGTGCCGCGGTGCTCCTCGAACAGGGTGGAGAGCTGCTTCAGCCGCCCCGTGCGTGAGGCGCCCAGCGTCTGGTTCATCACCTGGACATTGACGATGGCGCTCGTCAGCACGTTGCCCACGTTGTGCAGCACATTCGTTGCCACCTCGGCCATGCCCGCCGAGCGCGCCGTCTCCACCAGCTGCGTCTGGGCCTGTCGCAGCTCGCGCGTGCGCTCCTCCACCCGCTTCTCCAGCTCGTCATTGGCCTGGCGCAGGGCCGCCCTGGCCCGCTGCACGTCGGCGTAGAGCCGCGCGTTCTCGATCGAGATGGCCGCCTGCGAGGCGATGTGCCCCAGCAGCGAGCTGCGCGCCGGGGAGAAGGCATTGGTGGTCAGGCTGTTCTCCAGGTAGAGCACGCCGCGGAACTCCTGCTGGCGCAGCAGCGGCAGGCAGAGCACGGAGCGGACCTGTCCGCGCGCGAGCCACGCATCGGCCGCGAAGGGGTGGGGCTGGGTCGCATCGCCGATGAGCACCTGCTCTTGCGCCCGCTTGACGTAGGAGATGAGCGTCCAGGGCAGGGACTCTTCCTGCGAGCCCGTGGCGTCCTCGGGCAATGTGCCCGAGATGGCCATGACGGAGAGCTTGTCGCCCTGCGGGAGCAGCAGGGCCCCGCGCTGTGCGCCAGCGCTCTCGATGGCCACCTGCAGCAGGGTGTGGGCCAGCCGCTCGAGGACGATCTCCCCGGAGATGGCCTGCTGGGCCTTCACCACGGTGAGCGCATCAATCTGCGTGGAGTTCGTGTCGGTGCCGGTCTCGTCGTTGGACCTCAAGGAGGCCACCTGCGGCCAGCGCTCCTCCAGCTGCTTCACCTTCCCCTGCGCGCCCCAGCGCTGGTACGCCTCGCGGGCCTTGCGCGCGTAGGCCTCCGCGAGGGTGGGCATCCGCCGCTCGGACCAGAAGCGCGCGGCGAGCTCGCAGGCAAGGCCCGCGTGCTGGACGAAGCCGTGCTCGCGGGACACCTGGAGCGCTTCCTCATAGGCGCGGAAGGCCTCCGCCTCACGGCCGGTGATCCGGGCCAGCTCCGCGAAGGCCAGCCGCTCGGGTGCTCGGAAGTTCTCGGGGCAGAAGCCCGCCCACTCCGTGAGCTGCTGATGGGACTTGCGGATGGACTCGAGGGCGGGGCCCTGCTCCGCGGGAGTCATCCGCTCGTAGCAGGCCGCCAGGGTCACCGCGCTGTAGAAGGCGACCTCCGTGAGCTGGAAGCGGCCCCGCCAGGTCCAGCTCAGCTCCATCGTCTTGGCCTCGGCCTGGCGTGCCTCGTCGTATGCGCCGCACATGTAGCGCGACTTCATCTTGGTCAGCCAGTAACCGCACCGCGTGATGGCCGCGCGCTCGGGCGTCATCGTGGCCTCGAAAGCCTCCTCGCCGAACCCGTCGCCGCTCATCGAGTGGAACGACGGCGTGAGGCCTCGCATCTGCTGAACAAAGCGCTGGGAGTACAGGACGATGTCCCGCACGTCCCAGAACCTGGCCTTGGTCGTGAAGTCCAGGCGCGCGACCGATTCCTGATAGACCTCCTCCAGCTCATGCCCCATGGCGATGCGGTGCATGACCAGGTTGCTGCAGCAGAAGCAGGCGATCTGGTAGTCACTGGCCTGGAGCGCATAGTGGAAGGCCTTGCGCAGGTGCTCGACCGCGACGGTGAAGGGCTGGGTCCAGGAGCTGATCACCCCCATGCCGTAGTGACCCTTGCTCCGGAGTCCGGAACCCCCGTAGCGCTCGGCGAGATCGTTGGCGAGCTGGCCGAACGCGAGGCCCTCCCGGTAGCGCTTGAAGGCCCCTCCCAGGATGATCCCGTAGTTGGAGTACCCATGGACGGCGCCAGGTGTGTTGCCATGGCGCAGGCTGAGGGCGGCCATCTTGCAGAGGTGGAGCGTGAAGAGGTGGGGGTTCGTCACGATCGCGGGCACGAACAAGGCGGCCAGCAGGCTCAGCACAGCCTCCTTGTCCGGATCGCTCATGCGCGGCAGCTCGAGGAGGCTCGGGATGGGGCGGTCCCCCACGAGCTGCCACACCTCCTCATTGGCCTCCACGACGTCCTCCCAGGAAGGGCTCGGTGGCAGGTGCATGCCCATCAGCGCCAGCCCCTCCAGGAGGTTGTCGCGGGCGGAGATGTTGTCGCCAGCGGTGACGAGCAGGTCATTCCTCAGCCGGTAGACGGCCGCCAGCTCCAAGCGGGTGCGGGCCCTTGGCCGGAGTACCTCCATCAGCCGGCGCGTCTCCGCGCTGTTGCCGCTCATGAACTCGCAGCGCGCTTGATCCCGCAGGAGCTTGAACGCCAGCTCCGGAGTTGTCTCCCAGCGATCCTCCGGGAGGAACTGGAAGGCCATGGCGAAGTAGTTGGCGGCCGAGCGGAACGCCGTCGAGGCCTGGGCCCTGGCGCCCGCCTCTGCGTTCAGGCGTGAGGCACGCTGGCGCTCAGCGGGCTCGTGGATCAGCTCGGCCCCGGCGTTGAGCTGGCTCACCACGTCGAAGAGGTTCGCCTGCACCTCCTCTGGAGGGAGGCTCTCCAGCAGCAGGCGGCTGATGTGCAGGTGGACGGCCTTTCGCTCCGCCTCGGGGATGAGGGCGTAGGCCGCCTGCTGAATGCGATCATGGAGGAAGCGGTACTTCTCCGGGCCCGCGCTCCCCAGCAGGCCCTCTTGAAGCGCGGGCTCCAGCCCCTGCTCCATCTCCGCTGGATCCTGCAGGTGGGAGATGAGGAGGAGGATCCGCAGCGGGAAGGTGTTTCCCACGCACGCCGCCAGCCGCAGCAGGTGCTGGGTCCGGGTGGGGAGCTGGCGCAGCTTGCCCACCATGAAGTCGACGACGTTGTCGGAGTAGCCCTTGTTGCGCACGCCCTCGGCGTCCCAGTGCCACGTGCCCTCGGCGGTGCGCACCAGCAGGCCGTCCTGGTTGAGCGTCAGCAGGAACTGGAGGAGGAAGAAGGGGTTGCCTCCCGTCTTCTCACGGGACAGCGCCGAGAGCGGCTCGACGAGCGGCGTGCCTGCACTGGGCAGCGTGTCGGAGACCAGCCGCCGGACATCTTCGAGGCTCAGCGGCTCGAGCTGGAGATCGAGGATCCGCCCACCCACCTTGCGCAGCTCCACGAGCGTCAGCGCCAGGGGGTGGGAGGGGCTCACCTCGTTGTCGCGATAGGCCCCGATCAGCAGCACCGGGGGCGCCTCAGGGTGGGTGAGCAGGTGTTGGAAGAGCTGGAGGCTGGCCCGATCGGCCCACTGGAGGTCATCCAGGAAGAGGACGAGCGGGTGCTCGGGGGTGGCGAACACGCCGAGGAACCTGCGCACCACGCGGTTGAAGCGGAGCTGCGCCTCGGTGGCGGGCAGCTCCGGGACAGGGGGCTGCTTGCCGGTGATCAGCTCGAGCTGCGGCACCACCTCCACCAGCACCTGGCCCTGGCCCTCCCAGGCCTCGTGCAGGCGCTCGCGCCAGCGGGCCAGCTCCTCGTCCGTGCCTGACAGCAGCTGTTGAGCCAGCCCGCGGATGGCCTGGGCCAGGGGGGCGTAGGGGATGTCCTGCTGGAACTGGGCGAACTTGCCGCTGAGGAAGAAGCCCCGTGCGCGCACCACCGGCTTGTGCAGCTCATGCACCACCGAGGACTTGCCAATGCCTGAGTAGCCGCTCACCAGGACGAGCTCTGGACTGCTGTCGCGCGTGACGCGCTCGAGGCTCTGGCGCAGGGCGGCCGCGTGCACATCTCGCCCGTACAGCCGCTGGGGGAGCTGGAAGCGCGAAGGGTGGTCATGGAGACCCGGCACGAAGTCCTCGCGCAGGCCCCGGCTCAGGCTCTCGCGGCACCGCTCGAGATCGAACCTCAGCCCCTCCGCGCTCTGGTAGCGCTCCTCCGCCATCTTGGCCAGCAGCTTGAGGATGATGGAGGATAGGACGGGCGGCAGGCCTGGGGCTCGCTCGATCGGAGGCTGGGGGGCCAGCGCCATGTGGGCATGGAACCACTCGAGCGCGTCGCGCCCTTGGAAGGGGCGGGTGCCCGTGAGCAGCTCGTAGAGGGTGATGCCCAGCGAGTAGAGATCCGTGCGGTAGTCCACCGAGCGGTTCATGCGCCCGGTCTGCTCCGGGGACATGTACGCCAGCGTGCCCTCGATGACGGGGGTGTGGTGCGCGTCCACGTGCTCCACGAGCTGCAGGCTGGCGGACCCGAAGTCGATGAGGCGCGTCTCCCCAGACGGGGTGAGGATGATGTTGGAGGGCTTGATGTCCTTGTGGACGATGCCGCGGCGGTGGATCTCGGCCAGGGCCGAGGCCAGGGAGATGCCCAGATCCAGGACGCGCGTCACCTCGAGGGCTGTCCCGGTGAGCTCGGACAGGGGGGTGCCCTCGATCTCCTCGAGGAGCAGCATGGGCCGCTCGTGGATCTGCTCATGAGTATGGGCGTGCACGACACCGCGCACATCCCGCAGCCGCTGGAGGATGGCGAACTCACGGCGGTAGCGCTCGTGCTCGCGCGGGCCAGGCGAGGAGACCGCGGGCGTCTTCAAGATGAGGGGCAGTCCGTCCGCATCACGCACCGCGTGGAACAGCAGGTTGGCGCCGGTGATCTTGATGGTCTCGAGGAGCGTGTAACCTGGGATGTTGAGCATTCCGGAATGAGGCCTCGCTAAGGGAGCCGGCATGGGCCTGCCTCGATCACCACGGATGAGCCATGGGTGGGATCAGACGATGGGACCAGACTCACGCGAGCGGCGCAAGTGGCCGGAGTCAGAAGCCCCGGACGGGCATGTCCGGGGAGCGGTGCAGCCAGTTGTCCTGCGGATAGGTGGCGGTGGCGTCGATGAGGTGCACGGAGTAGGCGTGCCGGCTCTTGGGCGAGGTGTTGGCGCCGCTCTTGTGGGGCAGCAGCCCGTGGAGCACCACGAGGGTGCCCTTTTTGACCTCCAACGGGACGAAGCCCTCCTCGGGCACGGGCATCGGATCCATCACCCGGAACGCGGTGCCGCCGCCTGGGGCGCGCACGAAGCGCTTCTTCAGGCCCAGCGTGTGCCCGCCGGGCAGCGCCCACAGGCAGCCGTTCTCCAGCGTGGCGTCCTCCAGGGCGAACCAGAAGCCCAGGCAGGTGGCCGGATCCGTGTAGAGGAACGTGGAGTCCTGGTGGCTGTTCACTTCGCCGCCGATGTGGGGCTGCTTGAAGATGTACATCGACTGGATCAGCAGCGGCTGCTTCACACCCAGCTCGGTGGCCAGGGCCGCCAGCGCGGGTGTGCGGGAGAAGCGGTCGAAGAGCGGCTCCAGATCGTGCAGCGCGTGGCCAAGCTTGTTGATCGACAGCGCCTTGTCCTGGCGCAGCGAGCCGTCCGGCCGGAAGGCGTTCTCCTCGAAGAAGAACCGGATCTTGTCTCCCGAGGACAGGAAGTACTCATCCGAGGTCCGCGTCTGCTCGTGAGTGGTGAAGATGGAGACCGTCTCAGGCTGGAAGCTCGCCACCAGCTCTTCGGCCCGCGCCTTCAAGGCATCGCAATCAGCCGCCGGGGCGAAGCCCGGCAGCACGAGGAACCCCTGTCTATTGAAGTCATTGGCCCGGCTCATGTCCGCTCGCACGCGGCGGACCGTACCGCGAAGGCAGGCGAGGGTGGAGTGCTCAACACCGATCAGGACGGAAGTCGGGTGCTGGATGATTCAAGGCTGGGAAGCCACAGGCGAAACCTGGGCCCATACGCTGAGTGTGATGGAGGGTGATCAATTTGAGTACCCGGTGTGACGGCGGCAGGTGCACATTGGTTTCACAAGCAGTACCTCTTCCACGGAGTCCTGGCATCACGGGGGAGCGCCATGGGGGAAGTCCTTCCAGGAGCGGAAGTGGGCGTCGATCCCCCGACCGGGATCGTGGCACTCGTCTTTACCGAAGTGCCCGGTGCCGCGCGGCTCTGGGAGCAGTGCCCTGCGGCCATGCGCGAGGCGCTCGAGGTCCAGGACACGATCGTGCGCACGCTGCTGGACCGGTGCGCGGGCTACGAGGTGAAGACGCAGGGGGGCGCGTTCATGCTCGCGTTCTCCTCTCCGGTGGACGCGGTGCGCTGGTGCCTGGAGGCACAGGAGGCGCTGGTGCAGGCCCCCTGGCCCGCGGAGCTCCTGGCCCAGCCCGAGGCGGCGGAGGAGGTGGGGCCCCGAGGCCTGCTGCATCGGGGGCTGCGCGTCCGCATGGGAGTGCACTTCGGCGAGCCGGAGTGCCGCGTCGATGGGCGGACAGGCTGGGTGGACTACGTGGGTCGCGCGGTGAACGCGGCGGCGCGGGTGTCGGCCTCGGGACACGGTGGGCAGGTGCTGGTGAGTGGCGCGGCCTGGGCACAGGTCGCACGCTCGGCGGAGGCGCTGGGCCGGCATACCGCGCGTCCGCTGGGGACGTTCCGCCTCCGAGGGATCGACAGTCCCCTGGCGCTCGTGGAGGTGCTGCCCGCCTCGCTGGCCGAGCGGAGCTTCGGGGTGCTTCTGGCGCCTCGGGAGCGGCAGGGAAATGTGCCAGCGGTGCAGCCCGGGCTGATCGGCCGGAGCGCCGAGCTGGAGACGCTGCGGAAGTGGTTCGGAGAGGGGAGCCGGCTCGTCACGTTGCTGGGGCCAGGTGGCATGGGCAAGACCCGGCTCGCTACCTCCTTCGGTGGGCTGGAGCTCGAATCAGGCGCCTGGGAGGGCGGAGTGTGGCTGTGCGAGCTGGAGGAGGCGCTCACCCCTGAAGCCCTCTGCCATACCGTGAGCCAGTCGCTCGGTGTGGCCCTGAGGCACGAGTCAGAGGGGAGTGATCCCGTCGAGGAGCTGGGCCTCGCGCTGAGCGGCTACGGGGATGCGCTGATCCTCCTGGACAACCTGGAGCAGGCCACCCGCCATGGGGCGAGGTTGATCGCGCGGTGGCTCGCGCTGGCGCCTCGCGCGCGCTTCCTCGTCACCTCGCGGGAGGCGCTGGGGCTGCCCGAGGAGCGCCTGCTGGAGCTGGGCTCGCTGTCGCTGCCAGCCGCGGAGGAGACACGGCTGGAGGAGATCGCCCGCTCGGAGGCCGTGCGCCTCTTCATCCAGCGGGCGCGGGAGGTGCGGGGGAGCTTTGAGCTGACCGCCGAGGAAGCGCCGCACGTGGTGGACATTGTCCGGCGGCTGGACGGCATTGCCCTGGCCATCGAGCTGGCGGCGGCACGTGCGGGTGTGCTGGGGATGGGCCAGATTCGAGAGCGGCTGTCGCGCCGCTTCGAGCTACTGCGCAGCGGAAGGAGGGATGCCTCGGCAAGGCAGGCCACGCTGCGCGGCGCGATCGATTGGTCCTGGAACCTGCTCGAGCCGGCCGAGCGCTCCGCACTGGCGCAGTGCTCGGTATTCCGCGGCGGCTTCACGCTGGAAGCCGCGGAGGCTGTGGTGGAGCTGCCCGAGAGCGGCGTGAGCGTGCGGGAGGTTCTTCAGTCACTGCGCACCCGATCGCTCCTGCGCGCTCAGGAGGTTGAGGAGCTCCACGGAGCACTGCGCCTGGGGATGTACGAGAGCATTCGTCAGTACGCGGCTGATCGGCTCCAGGAACAGCGGACCGGCACCGCCCTGGTGACGAGGCATGCGCGGTGGTACCTCGCGCTCGCACGCGGGCTGCGCCAACAGGTGCGCGGAGAGCAGGGGACGGAGGCACTGCGTCTGCTCGCGCTGGAGCGGGAGAACCTGTTGGCCGCGTGCGACAACGCCTTGGCCACGGTGCCTGTCACCTCCGGCTCTCTAGGGCTGGCGATCGAAGCGCTGGAGGCGCTCGAGCCCGACATTGCGGCCCGTGGACCCCTCTCGCTGCTGCTCACGCGGCTGGATCAGGCCCTCATGCAGGCGAGCTCGGTCGCGGTGCCGCCCGAGCGAGTGGCCGCGATCCGTGCCATCCGTGGGCGGCTCCACCTGCAGGCAGGCCACCCGGGTGCCGCACGCGAGGATCTGGAGCAGGCCCACTCTCTCCTGCGCGCCAGTGGGAGGGGGGCTGGCGAGAAGCGGGTGCTGGTGGAGCTGTCCATTGTGGCGCGCCAGCAGGGGGACCTGACGGCGGCGTGGGAGTTCATCCACCAGGCGCAGCGGCTGCCCTCGGGAGACGATCACTGGCTGGAGGCATACACGCGAGGCAACCTCGGCCTGCTCGAGCAGGTCCGCACGGGCCCCGCCGCAGCCATCCCCCACCTGTCCGCGGCGCAAGCGCTGTTCCGGGCCGTCGGAGACGCGACGTTCGAGACTGGCTTCACCACTCACTGCGCCGTGGCCCTCGCGGAGACAGAGCGCCTGGATGAGGCGAAGGCGCTGGTGACGGAGGCGATGTCCCGCGCCGCCAGCGCGGGCGATCTCGCGGGGCATACGCTCGCGAGGATCCACCTGGGGTGCTTCCTGCTCGAGGAGGGGCATGCCATCGAGGCGCGCGAGCACCTCGCGGCAGCCATGCGGATGGGACGGCAGCTTGGCGCGCGCCTGCTGGAGGGCACGGCGATGGGCGAGCTGGGACGCGCCGAGCTGGCCCTGGGCGGGCTGGCGGAGGCGAGGTACTGGCTGGCGGAGGCCGTGTCCGCCCTGGAGGAAGGGGCGCGGTGGCAGGCGCTCCGCTTCGCCGCGCACCGTGCGGCGGTGGAGGCCAGCCTGGGGGATCTGTCGGCGGCGCAGGCGAGCTTCGAGGCGCTGGAGGAGGAGCCCCAGGTCAGAGCGGATCCCGTGTTGCGCCAGCTCATCACCCTGCTGCGCGGGGTGGCGGAGCTGGCCGTGGCGGACGAGGCCTCGCCGGGGAGCGAGGAGGCGCGACAGGCTCGGGAGGCCGCACGGCTGCGCATGGCGGCGGTCCAGGATTCACCCGCGCCTGTGTACGCTTCGTGTGTGCGCGGGGTGCTGCGCTTCCTGGAGCTGCAGCTCTCCGTGCTCCCCGCCTGAGAGGGGGCGCGCGGCGGCTCAGTGCGCGGGAGGAAGGGGCTCACCGGGCGCCAGACGCACACCGGGCACCGCGAGCAATCGCCGGAGCACCTGATGCATCCGCGTGCCCTCCACATCGTTGCGTACGTCCAGGGTGAAGCTGACGTCGTCGTGACGGCGGGCGCGGTCGAAGTCCAGTCCGGGCCGGGGCACCCGCTCGATGCCGGAGGCCGGGCCGCGCAGGCCGGCGTTCCACTCGCGCACGAGCTGCTCCACCGAGCAGGCCTCGATGTGGAGGCGGTATGCCAGCTCCGGAGTGCCGGGGTACTCCATCCAGCGCCTGCCCATCACCTCATAGCCCGCATTGCGCAGCGTGGTGCGCTGGCTGGCGGTGAGGAAGCTCTCCGGTGAGATGGAGCGCGCGCCCAGATCCATCTCCTCGCCCGGGAAGGCCACCAGGGTGGAGAGGAAGGTCTCACGCGCCTTGGGATCCGTGGGCTTGGCGCGGAAAGACTCCATCGCGAGCACCAGCCCCGGCAGCCGCCCTTCGAGGGACTTCTGCCGCGCCGCGAGCGCCTGCTGCTGCTCCGGTGTGAGCAGGCCCCGCGCCTCGGCGGCCGCGACCACCTCGTTCACCGCTGCCTTCAGCTCCCCTTTTCCGGCCGGATCGAAGGAGACGAGGACGAGCGCCGCTGGTGTCTCGGCCGGTGTGCGCCGCACCAGGACCAGGGGCGGCGCGAAGAGCTCGAAGCGGCCTGAGGGAGTCTCCAGGAGCACGTGAAAGGGCGCCGCGCGGTAGACGATCTGACGCTGGCGCTCGGCTTCCATGGGCCAGGCGAGCCACAGGCTGAAAGCGCCTTCCGGAGCCAACCGGCGAGGCAGCTTCTCCTCCATGCGCAGCAGGGAGACGCCGTCCGCGGTGCGCTCCTCTTCCTGCAAGGTGATGCAGACGCCCCGCGTGTTGCACACGGCCCTGGGCAGCTGGACACGCGGGGGAGAAGCCGAGGTCACCAGCGTGAGTCCCAGCCCCAGGGTTGCCAGCCAGCCGGTCATCACGCGGGGCTCCTTTCAGCGGACCGCCTTGGCGAAGTGGTGCGCGAGGCGGTGCAGCAACTCGGTGATCTCGGGCTCGGCGGCCTTGAGCTTGGGGAGCTGGGCGTGCAGCTCCTTCATGTCCTTGATGCGCTCGGTGTACGAGGGGCTCGCCTCCTTCAGCCAGCGCTCGAGGTCCGCGGCGTTCAGCTCCAGGTGGAACTGGAAGCCATAGGACTTGCCGAGCCGGAACGCCTGCTGGGAGTAGCGGTCGGTGGAGGCCAGGAGCGTGGCGCCGGGCACGGGCTTGAAGGTGTCCTGGTGCCAGTGGGGCATGACGGTGCGGGGGCGCACCCCAGCGATGACCGGATCCTTGAGGCCTTCCTGGGTCCACCGGACGGGGAGGGCGCCGATCTCCAGGCCATTCTTACCGACGAACACCTCCGAGCCAGCGGCGGCGGCGAGCATCTGGGCGCCCAGGCAGACACCCAGGCAGGGGCGATCGTTGGCGAGCCGCTCGGAGAGCAGGGCGATCTCCTCGCGGAGGAAGGGGTGCTGGCCGGCCTCGTAGACGCCCATGTGGCCGCCCATGACGACGACGAGCTCGGCGTCCACGTCCTCCCTGCGCGTGGTCCGGAAGCGTTTGACGAGGGTGAACCCGGCCTGCTGCAGCGCCGGACCCAGCTGGGCCACGCCGGCATCCTCATCGTGCTCGAACACCACCGCGCGCATCGTCCGTTACCTCCAGGGCTCGGCCTTCCTGGGAAGAAAGCACGATTGAGATCCTGAACGCACGAAGCAAAAGCCGCAGTAACATCGTCGTACCTACCCAGGAGTTCCCAACGATCTTCAACGCCTTTCACCACGGGGCCACGCCGTGAGGGCATGGGGAAACACATACTCCCTGCCCTCACGGCCGTCCACTCACTTGCAGTTGGAATCGGGGCGATCCCACTCGCCCCAGACGTTGAGGTTGGTCACACAGCGGGTCGGCGGGCCCCAGTCCAGGATGGGGGTCTCCGCGCAGGTGGCCTCCCAGTTCGAGCCCCAGGGGATGTTCCAGAGAACTGCGGAGAAGCGATGGACGTTGGCGCCCTTGCATCCATCGTCCTTCAATGCCCCCCAGTTCTGGGCGTGAGCCTGGGAGGACAGCAAGAGAGCCAAGCCAGCCATCGGTGCGAGTATCCAGCGCATATTTTCTCCTTCGGACTTTTGTCCTGTTCACAACGCTTCCAAAATAACCTGTTACACGATGTCTGTATTTGCAAGTCCTGGCCTTGCCCTGCTCTCCGCTCACCTCGAACTCTGAGAAGGCAGGAGGGTGAATTCTCTGGCACTTCCACGCGCACTCCAGACAGCGCCAGTATGCCTGCCCGGTGCATTGCCCTCGCGGTGGACTCCATCTTCCGGGTGCAGTGGGTGGAGAGGTGATTCCGTTTCAAATCACAATCAGGAGGACACCATGGTTGAGGTCAAAGGAAGCCTTCGATCTGTAGGACGTGCGGTGCTCGCCGCCGCAGTGGTCTGCGTGGTGCCCATCCAGGCTCTCGCCGTCGAGTGCCGCACCATTGGCACGGTCAAGGAGAGCGCCTCGGTGGACACCAACACCTCCAAGGGAGGGCACCTGACGCAGCACATCGCCGGGGAGACCCCTCCCCCCCGGCTGAGTCAAGCCGACAAGACCCTCTTCACCAGCCCGGAGGCCTACCTCGGTGTCTGGAGGAACTACGAGTCGAGTAACAAGATCCCGAACCTCAACTGCTCTGGACCCAACCCCTACCATGAGATCGCCGTGAGAGACATTCTCCCGGGAGTGGACCGCATCGGCGGGTTCAAGTGCTACGGCGCCAATCCAGATGGCACCTGTTCTAATCAACAGCGGACTAAGTGCGACAAGATTGCCTTCGGCTACAGGCTCGAAGGGTCCAACTGGATTCTTGTCACGTCGTATCCGACCGGAGTGTGCACGAACACCAACTGATGCCCCATGAGCAGGTCCGAGGTGACTGGAAGCGATCTCGGCGGGAGGCCCTTGGTGGGCAAGTGTTAGCCCACTGGGGCCTGCCCAGGCCGCTGCCGATCAGGGCTTGTAGACCCCCTCGGGCGCGTAGATGTGCATCTGCACCGAGGTGTTCGCGGTGTACGTGCCACCGTCGAAGGGGACGTTGCCGGTGAGGGTGCCGTTCGCGAACGTGAGGGTGATGTCCTGGCAGCTGTCGTTGACGCCCCGGCTCTCGCGGAAGCCCGGGTCCCGCGCCGTGTAGCTCCCGTCCTCGTTCTTGCCGGTGATGAGCACCCAGTGCTCCCCGTTCGGTCCGTCCATGCGCACGGCTACCGGCAGCCCCTGCTCGAGCGCGTGGTCGATGGCCTCCTGGCTGAAGGCCGCATCGTTCTGCACGAAGGTGCGGTCGCCCACCGTCACCGCATCGCTGTTGGAGGTGCCGGCCAGATCCCCCGGGCTCACGAGCGGCTGGCCGTCGCCGTTCTGGTAGGCGCTGATCGCCATGGCCTTGCAGGTGATGAGGCAGCCTGCATCCCGGATCGTCTGTGTGCCTCCCCACGCCGAGATGGTGCTGTCGGCGTAGATGGGATCTCCCTGGGAGAAGTGCGGCGTGCGGTCGTCGAGGTTCTCTTCGGTGCGCCCGTCGGTCACCGAGCCCAGCGTGACGCTGGGCGACACTCCCACCGAGCCTTCCTTGAAGCTCCCCGCGGCGCCCGCGGTGGTGCTCGCACCGCCCGCCGT
>Ga0247825_10001245_pt1 | contig 16657 bp, 13 predicted proteins | sample 13C_Vanillin_Day_FD_194413 | JGI IMG/M metagenome (GOLD analysis project Ga0247825, IMG submission 194413) | Soil microbial communities from agricultural site in Penn Yan, New York, United States - 13C_Vanillin_Day48 | ecosystem: Environmental > Terrestrial > Soil > Agricultural land | place... | reverse complement strand
GTCTTCAAGGAACAGCGCATGGACACCGTGCGTCTGTCGGAAGTCTCCGGGGTGCAGTTGCACCGCATGCTGATGCTGGCCACACGCATCGAGCGGGCGCAGAACTCCGCCATCGCCGTCGTGGCCGACGTGGTGCGGGCCGAAGCGGGCAAGCTCGCTGCGGCCGGTGTTTTCAGCTTCGGATCGGCACCTTCGTCGACCAGCACGTACACAATGGCGGCATGAACACCGAGACGATCGAACCCCCTGTCGCTTCGCCCTCGCGCAGGGAGCTTCAGACCAAGGTCGTGAGTGCCTTGCGCGCGAAGCTGCCATCGCATGCGGTGCTGTCCAACGACGAAGACACCACGCCCTACGAATGCGACGGCCTCACCGCCTACCGCCAGAGGCCCCTGGTGGTCGCACTGCCCGAAGACGAGGCGCAGGTGCAGGCCGTGCTCAAGGCCTGCCATGCGCTCGGCGTGCCGGTCGTGGCGCGCGGCGCGGGCACCGGCCTCTCCGGCGGCGCGATGCCGAACGCGGTGGGAGTGACGCTGTCGCTCGCGAAGTTCAACCGCATCCTCAAGGTCGACCCGGTCAGCCGCACCGCGGTCGTGCAATGCGGCGTGCGCAATCTCGCGATCAGCGAGGCGGCCGCGCCCTTCGGGCTCTACTACGCGCCCGATCCTTCGAGCCAGATCGCCTGCACCATCGGCGGCAACGTGGCGGAGAACTCGGGCGGCGTGCACTGCCTCAAGTACGGCCTGACCCTGCACAACGTGCTGCGCGTGCGCGGCTTCACGGCCGAGGGTGACCCCATCGAATTCGGCAGCGAGGCGCTCGACTGCGCCGGGCTCGACCTGCTGGCGCTGGTGATCGGCAGCGAAGGCATGCTGGCGGTGACGACCGAAGTCACCGTCAAGCTCGTGCCCAAGCCGCAGTTGGCCCGCTGCATCATGGCCAGCTTCGACGACGTGCGCAAAGCGGGTGACGCCGTGGCCGCGGTGATCGCCGCCGGCATCATCCCCGCGGGGCTGGAGATGATGGACAAGCCGATGACCGCAGCCGTGGAGGACTTCGTCAGAGCGGGCTACGACCTCGAGGCCGCCGCGATCCTGCTGTGCGAATCCGACGGCACCCCCGAGGAAGTCGAGGAAGAGATCGGCCGCATGACCGACGTGCTGCGCGGCTGCGGCGCGACCGCCATCGCGGTGAGCGAGAACGAGGAGGAGCGCCTCAAGTTCTGGAGCGGCCGCAAGAATGCCTTCCCGGCCTCCGGCCGCATCAGCCCCGATTACATGTGCCTGGACTCGACCATCCCGCGCAAGCGCCTGGCCGACATCCTGCTCGCCATCCAGCAGATGGAGAAGAAGTACAACCTGCGCTGCTGCAACGTGTTCCACGCGGGCGACGGCAACCTGCATCCGCTGGTGCTGTTCGACGCCAATGACGCGGACGAACTGCACCGCTGCGAACTCTTCGGCGCGGACATCCTGGAGACCAGCGTCGCGATGGGCGGCACGGTGTCGGGCGAGCACGGCGTGGGCATCGAAAAGCTCAACAGCATGTGCGTGCAGTTCACCGCGGCCGAGAACGAACAGATGTTCGGCGTCAAGCGCGCCTTCGATGCAAAGGGCCTGTTGAACCCCGGCAAGGTGATCCCCACGCTGCAACGCTGCGCGGAATACGGCAAGCAGGTGTTCCGCAGTGGACAGGTGCAGCCCTTCGCCGACCTCCCCCGCTTCTGAAAGGTCCCACTCGATGAATGGCTTGCGCGGCATGGCCTGGCTGCTGGTGTTCCAGTCGATCGGCGAAGTTCTCTCGCGAGGCCTGTCGCTTCCATTGCCGGGGCCAGTGCTCGGCATGATGCTGATGCTCGCGGGCCTTCGCTTCGAGGTGGTGCGCACGCCGGTGGCCGAATGCGCGGGCTTTCTGCTCACGCATCTCTCGCTGCTCTTCGTGCCGGTCGGCGTCGGCGTGATGACGCACCTCGCACTGCTCGGCCAGTACGGCGGGCGCATGCTGGTGATCATCGCGCTGTCGACGTGGATCGGACTGGCCGTGACTGCGCTGGTGCTCTACTGGCCCGACCGCAAGCGCGAGGCCTGACCGCATGCCGCGCTTCGTCGAACTCTGGATCTATCTTTCCGCCACCCCGCTGTTCGGACTCACCGCGACCTTGGTCGTTTACCTGCTCGCCAACGCGGCGTACACCAGGGTGGGCGGCGCGCCCTGGGCCAATCCGGTGCTGTGGTCGGTGGTCGTGCTCGCGAGCGGGCTGCTGCTCACGCACGTGGACTACCAGACCTACTTCGCGGGCGCGCAGTTCATTCACTTCCTGCTCGGGCCGGCCGTGGTCGCATTGGCATGGCCGCTGTGGCAGCGGCGCGCGGAGCTGCGCGCTCGCTTCGGCCGGCTGGTGCTCGCATCGCTGCTCGGCGGCGCGGCCGCAGGCGGATCCGCCGTGGCGCTCGGCTGGGCGATGGGCTTGCCGCACGACGTCGTGCTGTCGCTCGCGCCCAAGTCGGTGACGGCACCGGTCGCCATGGGCATCGCGGAGAAGATCGGCGGAATTCCCGCGCTCTCGGCCGTGTTCGCGGTGCTCACCGGGATGATCGGCGCGCTGTCGGGCAAGTACCTCTTCGACGCGCTCCGCATCAGCACCGACCCCCAAGGCTATGCGGCGCGCGGCTTCGGGCTGGGGACGGCCGCTCACGGCATCGGCGCGGCCCGCGCGCTCCACGTCGATGCGGACGCCGGAGCCTACGCAGGTCTGGCGCTGGGGATGCAGGTGGTGCTTGCGGCGCTGCTGATGCCGCTGGTGTTCAAGCTCTTCTGATCCGACCGATCGGAAAAGCAAAAGCCGGCCCATGCGTTGCGCATGGCCGGCTTTTCAGGGGTGCAGCGTCCGGATTACAGCGCGAGCGAATTGCCACGTGCAGCCGCACGGGCTTCGGCACGCACGGTGTTGCGGTTGACGGTGCTCGCGAAGACAGGTGCCACGCCGGCCGTTGCGCCTTCCGCATACGGGTCGGCGCTGTGCGCGGCTGCCACCGCCTGGTTGCGGACGGTCGCGCGGTCGACGCTGCTCGCCACCACGGCGGGCACGCCCGATTCGGCGCCGTCAGCGTAAGGGTTGGCGCTGTGCGCGGCTGCCACCGCCTGGGCGTTCACCGTGGCGCGGCTGTTCGCCGACACCAGGGGATGCACGCCTTCGTAGGTTTCTGCCTGTGCGCCTGCGGCGGCGAGGAGTGCGAGGGCGGCTGCGGCGATGATCTTCGAGGTCTTCATTTGGATGTCCTTTGACTTGCTTTGGATGATGTCGAACCGGTCTTGGGTGGGTGCCGCCCCTCGGGAGGGCGGCCACCTCGCTCGGTGCCCTGTTCACCCAGAACTGCGTTTCTTGCTGCTGTTCTGTGAGACGAATTGTGCGCCCGACTACTAAGTAATAACCCTAGGTATTTCGAACAAGCCCATTCGCAAAACTGAAACAATCAGGACCTCGACCTCGGCAGATCGCCTCAGGCGCAACTTCAGCTGCGCGAGGGATTGTTCGGCTTCCGGTCATACCGGTTCGGCACGCCATCGCGGTCGTTGTCCCAGCGGCCGGCCTGGTATTCCCAGTGGCCGCCGCTGTTCTCACGCCATTGCGGAGCGCGGTAGGCGTAGCCTTCCCTTCCCTGCATCCAGTTGCCGCGGTGCCATACATAGCGTCCGTGGTTCCACTCGTAGTGACCCGGTGCCCACACATAGCCCGGACGCGGCGGTGGAACGCGCTCGTAGCGGGCCGGCGGGGGCGCAACGCGCACCGTGACCACGGCCTGGGCCTGTACCGCGGTGGGAACCATCACGGCGCCCAGCGACAACAGGGATGCGGCGCCCATCGCGAAAGTGACTGCAAGTTTTTTCATGGGTACTCCTTCGAGTTGTTGGAAGCTTCATCCTCCCTGCCCCATGTGAACTGCTTGTAAGCGGCGAACGAAGTGTTGTGTAGAGCTGTGTCGACCCTTCGTGCCACGCCTTACCAGGTGTCGACGTACGCCGTGGCCGGCCGCTGGCCGGCCGAGGACGAAGCGAGCCCTCGCACCAGCCATGCCCGCGTATCGGCCGGATCGATCACCGCATCGATCTCCAGCGTCTGCGCCATGTGGATCGCCTCGCCGTTCGCGTACTGTTGTGCGACCAACTTCTTGAACAGCGCATCGCGCTCGGCGCCCTCGGCAGCGGCCTCGAGTTCCTTGCGGAAGCCGAGTCGCACCGCGCCTTCGAGCCCCATGGCACCGAATTCGCCGGTGGGCCACGCGACAGTGAACACCGGTGCATCGAAGCCGCCCGCCGTCATTGCCTGCGCGCCGAGCCCGTAGCCCTTGCGCAGCACCACGGCGAAGAACGGCACGCGCAAGTGCGAGGCCACCATGAACATGCGGCACACATGGCGCACTTGCGCCTGCGCCTCGATCTCGGGGCCCACCATGAAGCCCGGCGTGTCGCACAGCGACACGAGCGGCAGTCCGTGCGCATTGCAAAGCTGCATGAAGCGCGCGGCCTTGTCGGCGGCCTCCACGTCGATGGCGCCGCCGAGATGGTGCGGGTTGTTCGCGAGCAGACCGACAGGCTTGCCCTCGATGCGCGCCAGCGCCGTCACGATGCCGGCGCCGAAGCCGGCGCGCAGTTCGAGCATCGATCCCGTGTCGACGACACCCTGCATCGCAGCGCGCACGTCATAGACCCGCAACCGGTTCTCGGGCACCGCATGGCGCAATGCACGTTGGTCGGCGCATTCCCAATCGCTCGTCGGTCCCTGAAAATACGAGATGTACTGCCTGGCGACAGCGACGGCGTGCGCTTCGTCCTTCACGAGGATGTCGATCACGCCATTGCGCGACTGCACGCTGCTGGGCCCGATCTGCTCCGGCGCGAAGGTGCCGAGGCCGCCGCCCTCGATCATCGCGGGGCCGCTCATGCCGATATTGCTGGCCTCCGTGGCGATGATCACGTCGGCGCAACCCAGCAGCGCCGCGTTGCCCGCGAAGCAACGCCCGTGCACGATGCCCACCACCGGCACCTTGCCCGAGAGCGCCGCGAACTGGCTGAACGTGTGGTTGTTCAGGCCCGCGACGATCGGCATGTCGGTGTCGCCGGGCCGGCCGCCGCCGCCTTCGGCAAAGAGCACCACCGGCAGCTGCAACTGGTGCGCGATGCCCAGCATGCGGTCGGTCTTGTGATGGTTGCGCATGCCCTGCGTGCCAGCGAGCACGGTGTAGTCGTAGGACATGACCACGCAGCGCGACTTCTCGGGCCCGAACTGCTTCGCGTTGATGCTGCCGATGCCGGTCACCATGCCGTCCGCCGGCGTGTTGGCGATCAGGTCCTCCAGCGTGCGGCGGCGCGTCTGCGCTGCAATCGCGAGTGCGCCATATTCGGTGAAGTTGCCGGGATCGTCGGCCAGCTCGCACAGGTCGGCAATGTTGGCGCGCGCGGTGCGGCCACCTTGGGCGTGACGCTTTGCGACCGCGGCACCCCGGTTCGCGTCGAGCGTCGGCGCGTGGCGATCGATCACCTTCTGGAGATCGGGACGGATTTCGTCGAGATCGCGCTCGGCATGTGCTTCGGCTTCGACCGCATGCGCGTCCACCGCCTCCAGCTTGACCAGCGACTGGCCTTCGACCAGATAGTCGCCCGGCTGCGCCAGCAAGGCGACCACGCGGCCCGCGGCCGGGGCGTGCAGCAGGTGCTCCATCTTCATCGCTTCGAGCACGCCGAGTTGCGCGCCGGCCGGCACGATGTCGCCGACATCGACTTCCAGCTGAACCAGCCTGGCAGGCATCGGTGCCTTGACGAGCAGGCCGTCATTTTCCTCCTGCTGAGCAGCCGCTGCTTCGCTTCGGGAAGCGACAGGTCGGGCGACTTTCGAAACTGCATCGTCGATGTGTGTGGCAGCCGCCAGCAGATCCGCCAGATGCGCCTCCACGAAGCGCGTGTGCACCGCCTGCGTCTCGAATTCAGGCCGCGCGGCGATCGCGCGCAGCAATGCCAGGTTGGTTGCAATGCCATCGATGTGGCATTCCTCGAGCGCGCGCAGCGAACGCCGCACCACGTCCGCGAAGCGCGGCGACGATGAATGAACGATCAGCTTGGCCAGCAGCGTGTCGTAGTGCGGCGAGGGCGCGAGGCCCGCGTAGCCGTGCGAGTCGACACGCACACACGGACCGGCCGGCAAATCGAAGCGCGCCAGAGTGCCGCCCGAGGGCCGCGCATTGCCCTGCGCATCGAGCGTTTCGGCATTGATGCGCCACTGCACCGCAAAGCCGCGCTGCAATGCGGTGCGTTGGGTGTCGATGCCAAGGTCCGCCAGCGTCTGACCGTTCGCGACACCGATCTGCAACTGGACCAGGTCGAGTCCCGTCACCGCTTCCGTCACTGTGTGCTCGACCTGCAAGCGCGGGTTGGCCTCGATGAACACGAAGGGCAGCGTCGCCGAGTGTTCATCCACCAGGAATTCGAAGGTTCCCAGGTTCTGATAGCCGACGGCCTTCGCCATGCGCAGCGCGGCCTGCGTGACCTGATCGCGCAGCGGCTCGGGCAGCGAAGGGCTCGGTGCGATCTCGACCAGTTTCTGAAAGCGACGCTGCAGCGTGCACTCGCGCTCGCCCAGGCTCGCCACCGCGCGGCCATCGCCCAGCACCTGCACTTCGATGTGGCGCGCATTGCGCATCAGGCGCTCGACATAGACGCCTTCGACACCGAAGGCCGCCTTGGCTTCCGACATGCAGCGCGCGTGCGCTTCGGGCAGGTCGGCGACGTTCAGCACGGCCCGCATGCCGCGTCCACCGCCGCCACCGATGGCCTTGACCATCACGCCAGAGCCTTCGGCCTGCTGCGAGGCAAAGAACGCCTGCGCCTCCGACAAGGTCACCGCGCCGGCGCTTCCCGGCATCACCGGCACGTCGCATTGCTCGGCCAGCGCGCGCGCGCGGGCCTTGTCGCCGAACAGCGCAAGCTGCTCGGGAGTGGGGCCGATGAAGCGCAGGTCCGCCTCCGCGCACGCCTGCGCAAAGTCGGCACGCTCGCTCAGGAATCCATAGCCGGGATGCACCGCATCGCAGCCGCAATCACGCGCAATGGCGATCAGCGCTGCGCCGTCGAGATACGCCGAAGGGCCGGTGGCGGCCAATGCGACGGCGGTGTCGGCCAGTTGCACGTGCAATGCGGTGGCATCGTCCTTCGCGTGGACGGCAACACTCTCAATGCCGAGATCGCGCAACGCGCGCACCAACCGCACGGCGATCTCGCCCCGGTTGGCAATCAGGACCTTCTTCATCATCCGATCAGTCTTTCAGTAGTCGGCGCAGCACCTTGCCGGCGCCCGTCGTAGGCAGTGCATCGATGAAGCGCACCGAGCGCGGCGCCTTGTAGCTGGCCATGTTCTCCCGCGACCAGGCGATCAATGCGTCGGCATCGAGTTCGGCGCCCGGCTTCTTCACGATGAAGGCCTTGACCACTTCCCCCTTGTCGGCATCGGGCTGCGCGATGACCGCGGCCTGCGCCACGGAGGGATGCTTGATGAGGATGGTCTCTACCTCTTCGGGGAACACGCTGTAGCCCGAGACCTTGATCATCTCCTTGAAGCGGCCGATGAAGGTGAGATAGCCATCGGCATCGAGCTTGCCCATGTCGCCGGTATGCACCCAGCCGTTGCGCAGCGTTGCGGCAGTGGCCTCGGGCTTGTTCCAGTAGCCCTTGAAGGAGCCCGCGCTCGTGAGCACGATCTCGCCCACCTCGCCCACCGGCTTGTCCTCGCCCGTGTCGGTGTCGATGATGCGAATGGTCACGCCGGGCACCGCGATGCCCTGCGTGCCCCATCGCGGCGCGTGGTGCGGTGTGTAGGTGTCGCAGGTGTGGGTTTCGCTCAGTCCGTAGGCCGCCTCGAAGGAACTGCAGTTGTTCGCGAAGCCGCGCCATTGCTGCGCGAGCGGTTCGGTGAAGGTGATGCCGAAGCTCGTGACGGGGTTCATGCGCAGGCTCGACAGATCGAAACCCGCGATGCCGTCCACCTGCATGCACGCGACGTTCATCGGCGCGATGCTGTACCACCAGCTCACCTTGTAGCGGTCGATCGCCTGCAGTGCGGCGCGCGGCTCGAAGCGATGCAGCAGCACCGAGGTCGCGCCCGTGAGCACCGGCACATTGACGCCCATCAGCATCCCGGCGATGTGATAGAGCGGCGCGATCGACAACAGCACGTCGCTGCCCGTCACGCCATTGCAATCGGCAGCGGCGCGCGTCTTGAAGAGCGCGTTGCCGTAGCTCAGCATGGCGCCCTTGGGCAGGCCGGTGGTGCCGGAGGTGTAGGTCATCAGCGCCACGTCGTCGAGGGAGACTTCCACGGACGCAGGGCGCTGGCCGCTCTTCATCACGGCCAGGAAGTCCTCGCAGCCCGACGGCACGCTGCGCGGTTCACGCCGTGCTGCGGCGAGGTCGGCGGGCACATCGATCGTCGTTGTGGCCGGCAGCAGGTCAGCGTAGTGCACGACGAACACGTGTTCGAGCGAACTCGCAGCGCGGACCTTGTCGACCACGGGCATCAGCCACGAGGCCGCGACGATCACGCGTGCCTTCAGGTCGTTGGCCTGGTAGGCCAGTTCGTGCTCCTTGTTGAGCGGGCCGCTCGGGCACACGATGGCGCCGATCTTCTGGATGCCGAAGTGGGCCGCCAGGTACTGCGGGCAGTTGTTGAGAAAGAGCACCACCGGATCGCCCTTGCGCACGCCGATCGCCTGCAGCCTCGCAGCGAAGGCGTCGCTCGCTGCATCCAGCTCGGCGTAGCTGAAGGATTGCCCGTACCAGATGCAGGCCGGATGATCGCCCCGTTCGCGCGCATGCGTGCGCAGGTACTCGTGCAGTGGTTGCTGCGGGCGGTCGGGAAGCTGGGTTGTCTCCATGGCGTCACTCTCACAGGGTTATCGATAGGGCTTGGCCGCTTGCCACGGCCGCATCGTGCACCAACAATCCTACCCATGGGTATAACTTCGGCGACACCGCACAAACCCTCTGGGTACGGCGATACGCACTCCACGAGAACCGATCTGCCGCAAGGCACGGGCCGCCAGCGTGCAGCCACGGCGGGCACCGACGTACAGCGCGAACGCATCCTCCAGGCAGCAGCCCAGCTCTTCGCGGCGCAGGGTTATGCCAACACGACGATGGCGCAGATCGTGCGCGCACTCGATGCCACCAAGCCTTTTGTCTACTACTACTTCCGCGACAAGCAGGAGATCTTCGAGACCCTGTCATGGCGGCCGGCGGTCGACTGCTTCACCGCGATGGACTTCGCCGCCAGCGACACGCGCCCCGCGGTGGAGAAGGTCAAGGAAGGCATCGAGCGGCTGATTCGCGCGACGGTTGCGCATCACCCCTGCGCCTTCTTTGCCTACAAGGAGCCGCAGGTCTATCGCCCGGAGTACATCGCCGCGCAGAAGAAGCTCGCGCACCACTTCTACGACCAGCTCTTCCCGTTGCTCGAAGAGGCGCGACGCGATGGCGACCTGGACTTCGGCGAAACCAAGATCACCGCCTTTGCGGCGCTGAGCCTGCCCGGCTTCCTCTACAGCTGGTACCGGCCCGATGGCCGCCTTTCGCCCGACCAAGTGGTGGCCGAGCTTTCACGCCTGGCGTGGCGCGTGCTGGGCCTGCGCGAACGCAACGGCTGAGCACGGCCCTTCCGTCGTCCCCTTCCTTCACTCCCTCGGAGACAGTCCATGAAGTTCCCTTGCCTGGTCGCGCCCGTCGCGGCCGCCGCCCTGCTCACGGCCGGTGCCGCCCACGCCCAGCAGACCTACAAGATCGCCTACATCGACCCGCTCTCCGGACCCTTCGCGAACGTGGGCGAACTGATGCTCACGCACACGCAGTACGCCATCGAGGACATCAACGCCAAGGGCGGCGTGCTCGGCGGCACCAAGCTCCAGTTGCTGCAATTCGACAGCAAGCTCTCGGCACAGGAGAGCCAGAGCGCGCTGCAGGCGGCCATCGACCAGGGTGCGCGCGCCATCGTCACGGGCGGCTCGGGCTCCTCGGTGGTGAGTGCGCTGGTACAGGCCGTGAACCGCTGGAACCAGCGCAACCCCGGCAAGGAACTGCTGGTGCTGAACCACTCGTCCATCGACCCCGAACTCACGGGCAAGTCGTGCAGCTTCTGGCACTTCCAGACCGATGCCAACACGGCGATGAAGATGAAGGCGATCGCCAACTACATCAAGAAGACGCCGGACGTGAAGAAGGTGTACCTGCTGAACCAGGACTACGCCCACGGCAAGCAGTGGGCCAGCTACGGCCGGCAACTGGTCGGCCTCGCGCGGCCCGACATCCAGTTCGTCGGCGAGACGCTGCATCCGATCGGCAAGGTGAAGGACTTCGCGCCCTATCTCGCGAACGTCAAGCAGTCGGGCGCCGACTCGGTGATCACCGGCAACTGGGGCCAGGACATGGCCTTGCTGCTGAAGGCCGCCGGCGATGCAGGCTACAACCTGCGCTACTTCAACCACAGCGCCGGCTCGGTGCCCGGCACGGTGCTCGCCGTATCGCAGGCGAAGCTTGGCCAATTGACCTGGGTCGCCGAATGGCACCCCGGCCAGGCCGACTCGCCGAAGGTCGACGCTCTCGCGAAGAGCTACAAGGCCAAGACGGGCAAGGACTTTCTCGCGCCGCGCATCGAGATGACGCCGCGCCTGCTGGCCGCTGCCATCAACAAGGCTGGCAGCACCGACACGCCCAAGGTGGCCCTCGCCCTCGAGGACCTGAGCTTCGATTCCGTGGTCGGCCCAGTACGCATGCGCGCCGAAGATCATCAACTGCTGCTGCCGCAAGTGGTCAACACGATCGCGCCGGTCGACGCCAAGACAGTGAAGATCGGCTGGGAGGGCACGAACTACGGCTTCCGCACCGACGCGATCTACACCGGCAACGAACTCGCGCAGGGCACGGACTGCAAGATGCCTCGCCCCTGATAAGGGAATACCCCGGCCTGCCGGCCCCCTCTGCCGTCGAGATACTGCGGAACCCGCACCCGCGGTCCGCAATCGGCACGAGCAAGGGGCATGACCATGGCAGGCAAGAACGCGCTGTATCCGATTCCGCATCCGGCGAAGAAGCCCTTCGTCGGGAACATCCTGTCGATCGGGTCCGAATCGCCCGTACTTGACATGTGGCGGATCGCGCAGGAGCTCGGTGCCATCTACTGGCTCGACATGCCGGGTATGCCGGTGATCGTGGTGTCGTCCGCTGCGCTGGCCGACGAACTGTGCGACGAGAAGCGCTTCGACAAGAGCACCAAGGGCACGCTGCGCCGCCTGCGCGCGCTGTCGCACGGGCTCTTCACCTCGGACACGCACGAGTCGACCTGGTCGAAGCCGCACAACATCCTGCTGGCGAACTTCAGCCAGCGCGCGATGCAGGCCTACCACCCGATGATGCTGGACATCGCCGAGCAGTTGGTGACCAAGTGGGAGCGACTGAACTTCGACGAGGAGATCGACGTGGTGCGCGACATGACCGCGCTCACGCTCGACACCATCGGCCTGTGCGGCTTCGGCTACCGGTTCAACTCCTTCTACCGCGAGGGCTTCCATCCCTTCGTGGATGCGATGGTGCGCACGCTGGAGACGGTGCAGAACCGGCGCGGCATTCCACTGGAAGAGCTCATGCTCAAGAAGGAGCTGGCGCAGCAGCGCAAGGACGTGCGCTACATGCACAAGATGGTCGAGGACATCGTGCGCGAGCGGCGCGAGAGCGGCGCCGACATCGCGACCAAGCCCGACCTGCTGAGCTACATGATCGCCGGCGTCGACAAGAAGACCGGCGAGCGGCTGGACGACCGGCAGATCCGCGACGAGTGCATCGAATTCCTGATCGCGGGGCATGAGACGACCAGCGGCCTGCTCTCCTTTGCCATCTACTTCCTGCTGAACAACCCCGACGCCATGGCCAAGGCGCGGGCCGAGGTCGACAGCGTGTTCGGGCCCGACCCGTCGGTGAAGCCGAGCTACGCGCAGGTCAATCGGCTGACTTATGTGCTGCAGGTGCTGAAGGAATCGCTGCGCATGTTCCCGACCGCGCCGGCGATCGCAATGGCCGCCAAGGAGGACACGACGATCGGCGGGCAGTACACGATCAAGCGGCGCAACATGGTGATCCTGCATGCGCTCGCATTGCACCGCGACAAGGCGGTGTGGGGCGCGGATGCCGATCGCTTCAACCCCGATCACTTCAGCCGCGAGGCCGAGCGCGAGCGGCCTGTCAACGCCTTCAAGCCCTTCGGCAACGGACAGCGGGCGTGCATCGGACGCCAGTTCGCGCTGCAGGAGGCGGTGCTCACGCTGGGGATGATCCTGCAGCGCTTCACGCTGGTCGATCACACGGCCTACCAGCTCAAGATCAAGGAGGCGCTCACGATCAAGCCGGAGGGATTCAGGATCAAGGCGGTGTTGCGTGACCCGGCAACGCGGGCGCGCAGCGAGACCACGGCGCAAGCTGCGCAAGCCACCGCGGAGAAGCCGGTGGCGAACCGGCCGCATGCGGCGCGCCATGGCACGTCGCTGCTCGTCCTGCAGGGCTCCAATCTGGGCACGGCCGAGGACCTGGCGCGCCAACTGGCCGAGGCCGGCGAGATGCGAGGCTTCTCGACTCAGGTCGCCTCGCTCGACGACTACGCCGAGCGCCTGCCTGCCAACGGCGCGGTCGCCATCGTGTGCGCGTCGTACAACGGCGCGGCGCCGGACAACGCGGCCGAGTTCCATCGCTGGCTCGACAAGGCCGACGATTCGCTCAACGGCGTGCGCTTCACGGTCTTCGGCTGCGGCAACACCGATTGGGCATCGACCTATCAGTCGGTGCCACGCCGCATCGACGAGCGTCTGGCCGCACTCGGGGCGGCACGCGTGCATCCGCGCGGCGAGGGCGATGCGCGCGAGGACATGGACGGTGCCTTCCAGGACTGGAGCGACGCGCTGTGGCCCACACTGGTTTCCACCTTCGACCTCAAGGTGGGCGCGGACACACCTGCGCAAAGCGAACCGCTCTACACGCTCGAAGAGCTCCCGCCGCCACAGAAGAACGCCATCGTCGACGCGCTCGGCGCCGTGCCCATGCGCGTGATCGAGAACCGCGAGTTGCAGATCGCCGGCAGCGACGCTGGCGAAGCGCGATCGACGCGGCATGTCGAACTGCAGTTGCCCGAGGGCGTGGGCTACCGCGCCGGTGACCATCTGAGTGTGGTGCCACGCAACGGGCCGGTGCAGGTGGAGCGTGCGATGGCGCGATTCGGCTTCGATCGCAATGCGCACGTGCGGCTGCATGCGGCAGCGGGGCGCAAGGCGGCGTTGCCGGTGGATGAAGTGATCGCTGTCGATCGCCTGCTGGGCGACTATGTCGAGCTGCAGGACGTCGCCACGCGCAAGCAGATCGCCCTGCTTGCCACGCACGCGGAGTGCCCCTTCACCAAGCCGAAGCTCGTGGCGCTGTCGGGCGCGGACGAGGGTTCGGCACAGCTCTACAAGAGCGAGGTGCTGCTGAAGCGCAAGTCGGTGCTCGATCTGCTGGAGGAGTTCCCGGCCTGCCAGGTGCCGTTCGCGCAGTTCCTCGAAATGCTGTCGCCACTCACGCCGCGCTATTACTCGATCTCATCGTCACCGGTGGTCGACGGGGGACGTTGCAGCGTGACGGTGGGCGTCGTCGCAGGTCCGGCGCGTTCGGGCCTCGGCCGGTTCGAGGGCGTCTGCTCCAACTTCCTCTCGCGCGCCCAGGCCGGCGAGATGGTGCACGGCGTGGTGCGGGAAACCACGGCAGAGGGCTTTCGGCTGCCGGACGATCCTGCACGGCCCGTCATCATGGTGGGACCAGGTACGGGCCTCGCGCCCTTCCGCGGCTTCCTCCAGGAGCGCGCCGCGATGATCGGCAACGGGACCAAGCCGGGCGAGGCCCTGCTGTTCTTCGGGTGCCGCCATCCGGAGCAGGATTTCATCTATGCCGACGAACTCAGGGACTGGGCTGGGAGCGGCGTGACGCAACTCCACACGGCGTTCTCGCGAGCGGGCGAGCGCAAGGTCTATGTGCAGGACCTGATTCGCGAGCAGGCGGCGCATGTCTGGCGTCTTCTTGACGACGGCGCCATCGTTTATGTGTGCGGAGATGGGTCGCGCATGGAGCCTGACGTGCGACGTGCGCTGTCGGACATTGCGCGGGAGCATGGGCAGGACGGGGCTGCCTGGATGGACAAGATGATTTCGGAGAAGCGCTATGTGCTGGATGTTTGGGCGGGGGCTTAGTTGATCGCCTGGAGTCTTTGGAAGGAGCGCCCGGTAGGCGGTGCGGGCCGGTCGACCCCGCTAGCGACACCGGCCCTTCGGGCTACCCTGAGATGCTCGCTGACGAAAGCGCGTTTCAATGCGCCCGAGCAGGATCCGGATAAACCAACGGCCCGAACGTCCCGCGATCAAAGGGCTTCCACCGCCCCTCGGCCTGGGCCAGCCGATCCGCCAGCGCATACAGCACTGCCGGATGCGCCCCGAGCCCCAGGTGACTCGCCACCACTTCGATGTTTTCCGACTGCGGCCCGGCTTCTTCCACACTGCAGCGCCACGCCACCACACCATCGCTGCGGCTGAAGATCGACGTCGTCGGCACGGAAGGCGTCGGGCGCACGTGCTTCATGCGTCGTGGGTCTTCGGAGCTCTGGCCGCTCACGCCTTCGTAGACACGCCACGCATTCGTGGAGCGCGCATTGCCGGTGAACGGACTGCCCAGCGTGACCACGCTGCGCACCAGTTCCGGCCGGGTCGATGCCAGCAGGCGTGCGTAGACACCCCCGAGGCTCCATCCGACGATGCTGACCTTGCGGCCGCTCTTCGCATGCAGCGCCTCGAGCTTGCGCAGCATGCCTTCCTCCACACCCTCACGAGGACCGAGATTGCGCCCCAGACCCCACCCATGCGCGTCGTACCCACGGCTTTGCAAATAGCGGCGCAGCAGCTTGGTCGAGAGATCGCTCGCCACCAGTCCGGGCAACACCAGTACCGAATGGCCATCGCCGCGCGGCGCCAGTTGCAACAGCGGCCACAAGGCCACCGCGGCGCCGGCCTCCCAGATGGCACGCGTCTCGGCCAGCAGAAGAAGCCGCGATGGCGGGGCGATCGGTTCGTGTGCGGCAGTCATCATCGAATTCTCCTTGTCGTTCTTTGGCAATGTGCGGTCGCGATGTCGAAACGTCCGTCGGACGGCAAGCCATTTATCCGAGGTATTTGCCGCGCAGGTAATCGAGGTAAGCCCTCGATTCGCGCGATACATACGGCGCAATCAGCGTCAGCGTGTAGAAAGCCGCAAACCCCGGGTCGGCCTGCCGTAGCGCGTCGCGCCCCGGCACCAGGCGTTCGAAGGAAAGCCAGCAGGTGGTCGTGAAGACCATCTGCAGGGCCAGCATCTGTGCCTCCTCCGCGGTGGCCTCGATCACGCCGGCGGCGACGAGCGTCTCGCACAGCGCCTGCGCCGCCAGAAGGTTTTGCGCGGTCAGCGCCTGTGCACGCTCGCCGAGCGCAGGGTATTCACTGGAAAGATAGGCCATGTCGCGGTACACGAAGCGATAGGCGTCGATGGCCTCGAAGCGCAGGTGCAGCGCCAGCCAGAGGTCGTCGATCGCCCGAACCGTGTCCGACGAGGCATTGAGCGATTCAAGCCGGTCCTCGAAACGCCTGAAAAGACGGTCGACGATGAGCTGCTTGGCCTTGAAGTGGTAGTGCAGGTTGCCAGGGCTGATCTCCAGCTCCGCCGCGATGCGGTGGGTCGACACCGCCGCGAGTCCCTGCGCGTTGAACAGCGCCAGGCTGGCCTGCAGGATGCGTTCTCGCGTGTTGGAGCTGGCCACGGGCTGGTGAGGGATCGGTCCGATGGGCCTCAGCGCTTGCGTCGGGCGGACTCGGCACGCTCGAGGTGTTCGAGCACTTGCCGCATCTGCTCGCGCAGTTCCTGGATGTCCTGCGCGCTCGGCATGCCCAGGCGCTGGAGCGAGGTCGCGACGCGCTGGTCGAATACGTCCTCGAACTTGCGGATGCCGAAGGTGTCGAGGCCGGGGAAGCCGCGCGCCGGGGCAGGTTTGCCGTCGCCCGATGGTTCGGCCTTGCCCATGCCCAGCAGGCTTTCGATCACGTTGGTCTGCCGCTTGACGACGTCGTCGCGCACATTGCCCAAGGCCTGAAGGCCCGCACGCAGCAGGCCCTTGGCGCCGGCCGGCTCGGAAGGAGCGGCCGTCTTGGCGGGGATGGATACGGGCGCCGGTGCCTTCTTGGCCGCCGCCCGCTTGCGCGGCGCAGCTTTCTTGGCCGGCGTGGCCTTCGTGGCCGGGGCCGCCGACTTCTTCTTCACGCTGACAGTTTCATCGCGGCGAGTCGCCATGCGTTGCTCCAGGAAAACGATTCAAGAGAAGAAGTGCGGCGGGCCGCAGGTCGATCAGTCCGCCTTGGGCGTCGTCACGCGAACGGCGCGGCGGGTGGTCGTCTTGGCCTTGGCCTTGGCGGGCTTGACCACTTCGGCGGTGGTCGTGGTGCCGGCCACGCGGCTTTCGATCTGCTTGGCGCCGGCGGCGATCTTGTCGGCGATCTTCACCGACACGTCGGTGATCGAGACGCTGAAC
>Ga0247825_10001244_pt1 | contig 16683 bp, 16 predicted proteins | sample 13C_Vanillin_Day_FD_194413 | JGI IMG/M metagenome (GOLD analysis project Ga0247825, IMG submission 194413) | Soil microbial communities from agricultural site in Penn Yan, New York, United States - 13C_Vanillin_Day48 | ecosystem: Environmental > Terrestrial > Soil > Agricultural land | place... | reverse complement strand
GCTGCACCCGGCGCGCACCTCGAAGTTCGCCGATTACCCCACCGAGAGCAAGTCGAAGTACGAGATCTGGTGGCTGTTCGGCTGGCCGTACGAGACGAGCGCCTGCATGGCGCGGATCGTGTTCTCGGGCATGCTGCAGAAGCTGCCCAACATGAAGATCATCACGCACCACCTCGGCGCGATGGCGCCGTTCTTCGACGAGCGCATCGGGCTCGGCATGGACCAGATGGGCCTGCGCACCGCCGACGAGGACTACGTGACGCTGAGGAAGAGGCTCGGCAAGCGGCCGCTCGATTACTTCAAGATGTTCTACGGCGATACCTCGGTCAACGGCTCGGCGCCGGCCATCCGCTGCGGCCTCGATTTTTTCGGTGCCGACCGCGTGCTGTTCGGTACCGACTGCCCGTTCGACCCGGAAGGCGGGCCGGGCTTCATCCGCGGCAATATCAAGGCGATCGCGAAGCTCGACCTGCCGGAAGCCGTGGAGCGCAAGATCTATTACGAGAACGCGTTTCGACTGCTGCAGATGAGCCTCGCCGTAGCGCCGGGCGGCCGGAAGCCGGTCAAGGCCGGGAAGAAGTGATCTGTGACCCGTGATCGGTGAACCGCAGGCCGCGCCGGTGAAGACCAAGCGCAGAACCGGTCACCGGTCACCGGTCACTGCTCACCCGAAATCAGCGGGCCGCCCCGACCCGGGGTTGGTCGATGACCTGGTCGCCGCCAACCGCATCCTGGCGATGCACGGCGTGCTCGATGGCTGGGGGCATGTCAGCGTGCGGCATGACCGCGATCCTTCCCGATATCTGTTGTCGCGCTCGTTGGCGCCCGAGCTGATTACCACCCGCGACATACTCGAATTCGATCTCGACAACATTCCGGTGGATGCCAAGGGGCGCAACCTCTACACCGAGCGCTTCCTGCACGGCGAGATCTACAAGACGCGGCCCGATGTCGTGGCGATCACGCATTTTCATGCGCCGCCGGTGATCCCGTTCGGCGTAATCGACGTGCCGCTGAAGCCGCTCTATCATCGCGCCGCCTTTATCGCCCAGGGCGTGCCGGTCTTTGAAATTCGTGAAGCGGCGGGCATGACCGATCTCCTGATCCGCAATGCCGCGCTGGGTGCCGCGCTCGCGAAGAGCATCGGCGACAAGCCGGCGGTGCTGATGCGCGGACACGGCGCAACCGTGGTCGGGCCGTCGCTGCAACGGCTGGTCGGGCGCAGCATCTTCCTTGCGATGAATGCTGCGCTCCAGGCGCAGGCGATGGCGCTCGCGCCGGGCGGAAAGGTCAATTACCTCGACCCGGAGGAGGCGCGGCTGATCGAGGCGCGGGAGGGCTACGGGTTGGGCCGGGCCTGGGAGGCGTGGAAGCGGAAGGCCATGAGGAAAGGCTGACCACACGCGCTATCAAGGAATGGCCGCGAGCGCTCGGAGAAACCGACTGTTCACGACCGCAGACAGGCAAGGGCGAACGGCCGGCTGGTACAGCCGGCCGTTTCACTTTCGAGAGGCAGCGCGATTGCTACCGCTTGACGATCACGCGGTAGAGAACCAGGAGGAGCAGCGAGCCACCGATGGCGAGCAGGATGCTCACCAGGTTGAAGCCCGTCGTCGTTCCGAGTTCAAAGAACGACCCGATGTAGCCGCCCAGCAGGGCGCCCGCGATGCCCAGCAGGATCGTGACGATGATTCCGCCCGGATCGTCGCCCGGCATGACCAGCTTGGCCAGTGCGCCCACGATCAACCCCATGATGATCCAAGACAATATGCCCATGATCCGCTCCTTGATCGGCACCGGGTTCGGCGAATGCGCCTGGAGACGGTGCCAGAATCTTCAGCGCACTGGCGAAGGCGCCGCCTGTCCGCCGGGCCGGGCTGGTCCGGTGGAGGGCGGGGGAAGAGGCGGCCTCGTCGGACGTTAGGACACCCGGACCCTCCACCCGTTCGGCCGCTGGACTGACAGGACCACATGCAGCGGCTATTGGCCACCTAAACCGCCAGAAAGCACGACTTGATCAGGCTGCAGAGGCGAAACGAGCCGTTCGAGGGCGCAGGCCGCGCCGGGCCATCAGCCATCGCGCGCAAGCCGAAGACCCGAGAATTGCCATCGGGCATCAGGTGGAAAGAAGTTTCGGTAGGTTGGGCGAATGTGGCTCGACGGCGTCACGCACGAGCCGCCTCGCAGAACGTACTGGCCGCTCATGAACTTGCCGTTGTACTCGCCGATCGCGCCGCCGGCGGGCCTGAAGCCCGGGTAGGGCCCGTAATCGCTGCGCGTCCACTCCCAGACATCGCCGAACGCCTGTGCGAGCATGCCGTCGGCGGGCGTCTCGCGCAGCGCGAGCGGATGAAGCGCACCGCTCTCCAGGAAGTTGCCCTCGGGAGACGCGCGGCGCGCGGCCACCTCCCACTCGGACTCGGTCGGCAGCCGCGCGTGTGCCCATTGGGCGAACGCATCGGCTTCGTAAAAACTCACATGGCAAATGGGCGTATGCGGGTCGACGGGGACCTCCCCGTGAAGCGTGAACGAGAACCAGCGGCCATCGCGCACCCGCCAGTATTGAGGCGCCTCCCAGCCGTAAGCCGTGACGGCGTCCCAGCCTGCCGAGAGCCAGAGTTCGGGGCGCCGGTAGCCGCCGTCTTCGATGAATTCGATGAAGTCGCCGTGAGTGACAGGGTGCGAAGCGATCTGGAACGCATCGAGCCAGACGCGATGGCGGGGCGTTTCGTTGTCGAAAGCGAAGCCCTCGCCGGCGTGTCCGATCTCGTAGACTGCAGGCTCAAAGGAAATCCAGCCGCGCACGCGCGGCTGGATCGGGGTGAGGGGCCACTGATTCTGGTAGGCGGGCCTGAGAGGATTCCGCGACAGCAGGTGTTTCACGTCCGTCAGGATCAGTTCCTGATGCTGCTGCTCGTGGTGCAGGCCGAGCGCGATCAGGGCGGCGACTTCCGACGCCAATCGCCCTTTGGACAACAGCTCGCTCATGGCCTGGTCTACGTGACGGCGATACGCGAGCACGTCGTGCAGCCCCGGGCGCGAGAGCATTCCGCGTTCCTGCCGAGGGTGGCGGTCGCCGACGGCGTTGTAGTAGGAATTGAAGAGAACGCGATAGGACGGATCGATAGGGCGGTAGCGCGGGTCATGCGGCGCCAGCACGAAGGTCTCGAAGAACCACGTGGTATGAGCCAGGTGCCATTTCACGGGACTGGCGTCCGGCATCGACTGGATCGCGCAATCTTCGGCGGAAAGGGGCGCGGCAAGGGCGCGCGTCACTTCGCGCAGCGCTCTGAAGCTGCCGGCGCGATCGCCATCCGGCTCAGGACTGCGCAGCGACGCTTTCAGATCTCGAGTCGAGTTCACGGTTCCTCCGATCGGAGAACGGTGCGGCCTAACGGGTCAGTGAGCTCAGAAATACGCGATCCATGCGGTATTGGATGCACAAACGGGGATAAGGTGCCGCATCCGGACCATTCGCCCCTCCTGGCGTCCGGGCAGTCGGATTCAACTCCAGGTCTTTGTGCGCCGTTTACCGCGTCTCTGCGGCCGGGTCGGTGCTCTGCGATTCAAAGGATAAAACTGACCGAAGCCAGCGACCCCAGCTCCATCGAGTCGATGATCGCCTCGCGCCGCGCGATCTTCACTGTCCCGCCCTCGGCGCGCAGCGCATAGCGGTAATGTCCCACGAAGGCGCGGATGCCTTCGTTCCGCCGGAAGCGATGGACGATGAAGTTGGCTTCCACCTTCAGCAACGAGCCGTCGCGGCCGACGATCCGGACGTTGGAGATCGAGCGGCGGGTGCGGGAGGGCGGATACTCGGCGTGGGCGCTCTTGTCCTTCAGGCGCGTGACGCGCGCGCGAATGCGGCGGATGTCGTCCGCGATGATGAACAGCGTATCGCGCGAATCGCTGTCCGGGCTGTCGTTGGACGGGACGTTGTAGACGGCGTCGTCGGTGAGCAGCTTGAGCCAGTCGTCGAGCCGCCAGGCGTCGAGGAGGGCGGCTTCCTCGTAGAGGAATTCCTCCACCTGCTGACGCGTAATCTGTTCGGCTTCGCTCATTTAATCAACCGCCGGTGAACGCCGATGAAAGCACGGGAATTGGACGGGCATACCGGGGAGAATGGAGAAGCGCCAGGAATCTGCTTGGCATGCTTTTTATCGGCCTCATCGGCGGTTTCATTCGCTTCTTGACGGCGTGCGCATGAGCTTGTCCCACTGCGACCAGAATCCGCGCAGGTGGGGCTCGTCGGTGTTGAGCTGCTCGCCGTCCTTGGCCATGCCCCTGCTCACTTCCATCCACGGCACTTCGCGAGAGGTGCCCAGCGTCGCCTGCATCGACTCCAGCACCTCGATGTCGTCGGGCGTGGCGAAGCCGCCCGGACCATAGAAGGTGAGAAAGCTGTCCAGGCGCACCCGCCGGGCAATGGGTGTCTCTTCCTTCGGGCCGAGCGCCCATGCGAGCACGCGCATGCGGTCCACCGAGAGTGGATAGTAGGTGCGGATCGTCACCGACGAGCCGTCGTTCAGGAACAGGTTCGGGAAGACAAGCAGGTTGCGGTTGGTGTCGGCGACGCGCGCGGCCCTCGCTTCGCCGAGGCGGGCCACCAGCTCTGCGCGAATGCGCTCGATCTCGGGCTTCGCGTCCTCTCCGTAAATGGGAATCCAGCACGCCACGGGCCGTCCGCGGAAGTTCACGTTGTCGGTGCAGCCGTGCCCGTTGCCGAGCACCTTGCCCACGCCGTGGCCCGGCAGCAGGTGGCCGCGCTCGGGCCGCTTCATCTCGACGCCGGAATTCCTGAGGTAGGTGAGCCACGAGCCGTGCACGCTCAGCAGGTGATAATCGTCGAAGCTGTTCTCGGTGAGCAGCTTCCAGTTGGCGCGAATGTCGTAGTCCTGGACGCCCTGGATCACCTCCATCTGCCCGGACGGCGACTGGTCCACGATGAGGTCGATGTATTCCTTCGCGCCGGCGAGGTAATCCTCGAGGGGCATCGCGTCCTTGTCGAAATTCAGGAAGACGAAGCCGCGGTAGCTGTCCACCCGCGGCGGCTCCTTGAGCCCGAACTCGCTGCGCTTGAAGCTCGGCGGAAACGCGTCCTCGCCCGGCACGCCGTCGAGCTCGCCGTCGCGGTTGTAGCTCCAGCCGTGGTAGAAGCACGTGTAACTCTTCGTGTTGCCCTGCGCCTCGCGGCAGACGATGCTGCCGCGGTGCCGGCACGTGTTGAGGAAGACGCGCGCGCGGCCGGCGCTGTCGCGGCAGAAGATGACCGGGCGGTCACATACGATCCGGGTCTTGAAGTCGCCGGGCTGGCGCACCTCCGATTCGTGCCCGACGTAGATCCAGCAGACGTCGAAAATGCGGCGCCGCTCGAGCTCGAGGATGGCAGGATCGTTCAGCGTGGAGCGGTGCACCTGGAAGCGCCGGGCGACCGTGTCGTTGATGACGAGAGGGCGTTGATCCATGGCTTGCGCTGTTTTCGGGGACACCGTGTAAGTAACGCGCAACCGGGGTGCCTGTCAATCGCGCGCGGGCCGGAACAGGCGGCGGCGGGGCGTTTCTCGCCCCTGATTTTGCCTTTAAAATGGCCGCAGAATACGAACATCAAACGAGGAGAAATGACATGATGATCAGGCGCAGGGCGCTCTGGGCCGGGCTGACGGCCGCGCTGCTGGCGGGTGCCGCGGCAGCGCAGGATGCCGGCTTCCCGTCGCGCACGGTGACCATCGTCGTGCCGTACACCCCGGGTACCGGCGCCGACATCCTGGCCCGGGTGTTCGGGCCGCGGCTGGCTGCGCGCTGGAAAGTCGCGGTGATCACCGACAACCGGCCCGGCGCAACCGGCAATATCGGCGCCGAGTACGTCTCGAAAGCGCCGCCCGATGGCCACACCGTGCTGTTCACCGCGACGTCGTTCGGCACGACGCCGGCGATCTACCGCAAGCTGCCGTTCGATCCCGTAAGGAATTTCTCGCCGGTCATGCTGATCGCCACCAGCGGGCTCGCGCTGGTCGTGCATCCGCAGCTTCCGGTGAAGTCCATGAAGGAATTCATGGCGCTTGCCAAGCGCCGGCCGGGGCAGATGCACTATTCGTCGCCCGGGAACGGCGGTCCGCAGCATCTCGCGATGGAGCTGCTCAAGCTCGAGACGAAAATCGATATCGTGCATGTGCCGCATCGCAGCGCGGCCAGCGCGATGACCGACCTCGTCGGCGGGCACGTGCAGGCGATGATCTCGGCGACGCAGACGGCGGCGTCCTCGGTGCGGTCGGGTCGGCTGCGCGCGCTGGCGGTGATGAGCCCCGAGCGCTCGTCGGCGTTTCCCGAGACGCCGACGATGAAGGAGCTGGGGCTGCCGCAGCTCCAGGTCGAGACCTGGTACGGATCGTTCGCGCCGGGCGGTACGCCCGCGCCGGTCGTGGCCAAATTCAACGCGGAGCTGAACGCGTTGCTGCAGAACGGGGATATCCGCGACGTGCTTCAGAAGCAGGGGATGACGCCGCGCGGCGGTTCGCCGGAGCAGTTCGGCGACATGGTCAGGAACGAGCTCGCGCGCTGGCAGCGAGTGGTCGAGGCGGCGAAGATACAGGCCGACTGAAGCGTGATCAGTGATCGCTGAACGGGCCAAAAGCAGAATGCATGATATGCGAGGAAAACCGGATAAACGAGCGGAAACCGTCCACCGCCCACCGTCCACCATCGATCGCCCGGAGCGCGGTTATTCCAATCTGCCCGAGCACCTCGCGGAACTGAAAAAGCGGGGATTGCTGCTGACCGTCAGCAGGCGCATCGACAAGGACGCGGTGCTGCACCCGCTCGTGCGCTGGCAGTACGTGGGCGGCATCGAGGAGCACGAGCGCAAGGCGTTCCTCTTCACCAACGTGGTGGATGGGCGCGGGCGGCGGTACGCATTCCCCGTCGTCGTCGGCGCGTATGCCGGCAATCGTGAGATCTATTGTGTCGGCATGCGGGCGAAGCCGGAGGAAGTCCAGCCACGGTGGGACCACGCCATTGCCAATCCCTTGCCGCCGCGCGTGGTCGAAAAGGCGCCTTGCCAGGAAGTTGTGATCACCGGCCGTGCGCTCAAGGGGGCAGGTCACGGCCTCGACAGCCTGCCGATCCCGGTTTCCACGCCCGGCTTCGACAGCGCGCCGACGCTCACGGCAACCAACGTAATCACACGCGACCCCGAGAGCGGCGTGCAGAACCACGGCACCTACCGCGCCGGCCTCAAGGCGCCCGACCGCTGCGTTATCCGCATGGCGACGCGGGTGGGCGGAGCGGGCGGCTACCGCCACTATCTCAAGCACCAGAAGCGCGGCGACAAATTCATGCCGTGCGCTATCGTGCTCGGCGCGCCGCCGTGCGTGGCCTTTGTCGCGCCGATGAAGCTGCCGCTGGATCTCGACGAGGTCGGCGTGGCCGGCGCCGTGGCGGGCACGCCGATCAACGTCGTGCGTGGCCGCACGGTGGACCTGATGGTGCCTGCCGAGGCGGAAATCGTCATCGAAGGCATGATCGACACGCAGTATCTGGAGCCCGAGGGGCCGTTCGGCGAGTCGCACGGGCACGTCGCGCCCGAGGAATTCAACATGCCGATGCAGGTGACGGCCATCACGCATCGCAAGGGAGCCATCGTCGCGTCCTACCTGAGCCAGGTGACGCCGAGCGAGTCGAGCGCGATCAAGCGCGTCTCCTACGAGCCGATGTTCCTGACGCACCTGCGCGGCACGCTCGGCGTTCGCGGCGTCAAGCGGGTGACGCTGCACGAACGCATGACGGCCCTGCGCCGCATCGCGATCGTCACGGTGGAAAAAGGCACCCCGCGGACGGAGATCTGGCGCGCCCTGACGGGTGCCTCGAGCTTCAAGGCCGATTGCGGGAAGATCTGCATCGCGGTCAACGACGATATCGATCCGGACAATTCGGACGCGATTTTCTGGGCGATCGCGTTCCGGATGGATCCGCTCACCGACCTGCAGGTATTGCGATATCGCAGCCCCGGCCACGGCCCGGAGCGGGAGCACGAGGCCGAGCGGGAGGACTCGACCCTGCTCATGGACGCGACCATGAAAGAGGACCTGCCGCCGCTGGCGCTGCCGAAACGCGAGTATATGGAGCGCGCGCGCAAGGTGTGGGACGACCTCGGGCTTCCCAGGCTGCGTCCGCAGCCGCCGTGGTTCGGCACGGCATCCGAAGACAACTGGCCTGGATCCTGGGATGAAGCCGCGCGACTGGCCGCGTCGGGACGCTATCTCGACAACGGCCGCGCCAGCGAGAAGAAGAAGCGGAAAGGGCTCAAGCCGGAGACGCGGGTTACGCCTGATAAAAAGTGATTGATAGCTGACCGGTGACCCGGTCTCGAGTACGTGCTTCTGCGAGACCAGGAACGTCAATAAGAAGCAGCTGCCTGGCGTGTATCATTTCCAGCCACTGGCCACTGGTCATGGGTCACGCTTTACCCCGGAAGCTGGGCAAGCAGCTTCCGCATCGTTTGCCCGATCGGTTCGCGAATGACGATGTCGGCGATTTCGTCCAGCGGAGTCGGCTGGGCATTCACGATCACGAGACTGGCGCCGGACTGCTTTGCGAGCCGCGGAAAGGAAGCCGCGGGCTCAACGACCAGCGACGAGCCGATCGAGATATAGAGATCGGCCTTCAGGGTCGCTTCCGTGGCCAGGCGCATCTCTTTCTCCGGCATGCTCTGCCCGAACGAAATAGTCCTGGCCTTGATCGGTCCGCCGCAGGCGTCGCAATCCGGTGCCTCGTCTCCCTGCTCGACGCGCCGGACGATATCGGACGTCGGCCATTCCTTCGCGCAATGCTGGCACGCGGCGTAGCGGTTGGTGCCGTGCAGCTCGATCACGTTGACGTTGCCGGCATCGTGGTGCAGCCCGTCGATGTTCTGCGTGACGACTGCGGCGATGTGGCCGCGCCGCTGCAGCTCGGCGATCACGAGGTGCCCGTCGTTGGGCTTTGCCGCGCCGCAGCGATGGAACATCCTCACCCCGCGTTGCCAGGCCCGCACGCGCGCTTCGCGGCTCGCCATGAATTCCTGGTAGTAGACCGGCGTCTCGGTGTTCCACACCCCCTGCGGACCACGGAAGTCCGGGATGCCGCTCTCCGTGCTGATGCCTGCGCCGGTGAAGGCGACCCCGCGCTCGGCGGCGCGAACCAGTTGGCCGAAGGCTTTCAGCTTGTCCATTAAAAGGGTTCTACCGCAGAGGCGCAGAGAGAAACAACAATGCAATACGAACCGTCAGGACGCCAGGCCACCGGAAGCAAGCGCATTACAGTACGGCCGAGGCGCTGAGAGAAACAAGACAAGGAATACGCTCGAGTCAGGCAGCGGACGTCAGCGAATCTCGACGCCCCAGCTGTTCTGATTGGGCAGGCCTTGTTTCTGTCTGCGCCTCTGCGGTGAAAGGGTTTTCGTATGGTTGCCTGGGCGCCGAGAGAAGCAAACGAAGCCCAAGAAAAGCAGGGCGATTGAAAAACACCTAAACGGTCAAGCACTAAAGCGGCTCGCGGTCAGGAGGTTTCTTCCCGCCAGAAGCCCAGCGCCTCCTGCGCCGCCCGGTCGCTGTAGCTGAAGAGCACGCAATCGGTTTCCGCGCGCAGCTCGTAGAATTCCCAGGACGGCACGACGAACACGTCGTGCGTGTCGAAATCCCATTTCGCTTCGCCGACCTTCGCGCTGCCGCGGCCCTCGGCGACGCAGAAGACGGTGCCATCGGTGCTCCGGTAGCGCCGGCCGGCGTGGCCCTTAGGCAGCCACTGCATGAACGCCGCCATGGTCGGGAAGGCGTGGCCGCCGGTCGCCGGGTTGACGTAGCGCATGCGATATCCATGCGCCGGATCGGGGTCGCCGTTGCGGGCCAGCCGCGCGAGCGCGTCGCGCGTGCGCTCGTACGGATAGGAGAGCAGGGGACACGCGCGTCCCCCGACCCGGTACTCGACCGGCAGCAGGTTGGCGCCGTAGCGCGCGCTCGCGTCGCCCTCGGGGCGAGCCACCGGTTGCGTCTCGTGAGGAAAGTCCTCGCGGAAATGCGCGCCGAACAGGTTGGCGAACGCGGTATCCAGCCCGTCGAGCCAGACGACCGGATCGGAGCCCGGGTTGCCATGGTCGTGCCACGCCCAGCCCGGGGTGGTGACGAAATCGCCGGGACGCATGGAGACGCGCTCGCCTTCCACCGCGGTGTACGCGTTCTCGCCGTCCACGATGAAGCGCAGGGCATTGGGCGCATGGCGGTGCGTGCGCGCGATCTCGCCGGGGAGGATGATCTGCAGGCCCGCATAGAGCGTGGTAGTCGCGAACGTGCTGCCTTTGAGGGCAGGGTTCTCCAGCATCAGCACGCGACGCTCGGCCTCCTCGGTCGTGATCAGCTCGGCCGAGCGCAGCAGGTAGGGCTGCACGTCCTTCCAGCGCCAGATCGCGGGGACAGCGGCTGTCCCCGGCTTGAGCCGCATGACCCGCTCCCACAGCGGCTTCATGTGCAGCGGCGCAATGTCCCTCGAAAGCTGCTCGCGCGCAGGGTTGGCAGTCATCGGTTGAAGTTGTTCGTCGTGTGATTACGACCGCCCGGTCTCATCGCTTGCCGTGGCGCTCCGCTTCCAGTTGCGCCAGCCACCTGGTCCGCCACAGGTTCCACGAGCGGTCGTAGTTCTGCCACGAAACGTTGGCGGCGCACTCGGCGGCGTCCATGTAGACGACCTTGCCCCTGGGGCCGGCCAGCATCATCGCCTGGAATTGCATGCGCGCGTTCTGCTCCAGGTAAACGCTGCGGCCCACGGCCCGGGGAAGGTTCTCTCCGACGCAGGTCGATCCGTGGCCGCGCATCAGCACGGCCGGGTGCTTGCCGAGCTTCTTCGCGAGCGATTCGCCGAGGCGGCCGTTGCGCACCAGCATGTCGCTGCCTTTCTGCGCTTCGCGGATGTCCCAGTTCGGCACGCCCAGCCCGATGAAAGCGGACATGTGGTAGATCGGCTTGAGCGTTGACCGCGAGGTGCAACTGAACGGCACCACGGCCGGCGCATGGTTATGCACCACCGCCATGACGTCCGGCCGCGCTTTGTAGATCTCCCCGTGTATGTAGCGCTCGTTATAGAACTTGCGCCCTTTGGGGTCCACGGGATTGCTGTCCAGGTCGAACTCGAGGATGTCATCCTCGGTGACCAGCTCGGGGGCAAGCTGGCGGGCCATGAGATAGCGCTTGGGATTCGTCTCCGCGCGCACGCTCACGTGCCCATAGGCGTCAATCACGCCCTCGTCCGCCAGCGTGCGGTAGGAAATCACCAGGTCTTCTATGAGGCTCATGGCTCCCTTTCTGCAGTGGTCATCGAGTCATTATTGCGCGGTGATATTCGCGGCCTTGGCGATGGTCAGCCACTTCGTGATCTCCGCCTGGATGTCTTTCGCAAACTCGGCCGGCGTGCTGCCGACGGGCTCCATCCCGAACTTGTTGAGGTAAGCCTCCGTCTCCCGGGTCTTGGCGACCTTGACGGCCTCCGCGTTGAGTCGCGTGATGATCGGGCGCGGCGTGCGCGCGGGGGCGAGAATGCCGACCCACGAGGAATGCGCGTAGTCGCGCACGCCCGTCTCGGCAATGGTCGGGAGCTCGGGCGCGGCGACCGAGCGTCTGGCGCCGGAAACCGCGATCGCGCGCACCTTCCCGGTGCGCACATGCGGTATCGCGGTGGATATCGCCGCGAAATTCACCTGGCACTGGCCCGCCAGCATGGCGGTGATGGACGGCGAGCCGCCCTTGTACGCCACCGGCACCATTTTCGTCTTCGTGAGATGCATGAACAGCTCCGCCGCCATGTGCGTGCTGGTGCCGATGCCGCTGGTTGCGACGTTGAGCGCGCCGGGTTTCGCCTGGGCCAGCGCAATTAAATCCTTCACCGACTTCACCGGCACCGAGGGGTGCACGATGAGAATATGCGGCAGCGTCGCGATCTCCGAGATCGGGGCGAAGTCCCGCGCGGGGTCGAACGGCAGCTTCTTGTGCAGGGCCGGCGTGATGGTGAACGAGGCCGCGACCGCCATCAGCGTATAGCCGTCCGGGGCGGCCTTGGCCGCCATTTCCGTGCCATTGATGCTGCCCGCGCCCGGCCGGTTGTCCACCACGATCGTCTGCCCCAGCGTTTCGCCGACCTTTTGCGCGATGAGACGCGCGATGAGATCGGTCGAGCCGCCCGCGCTCTGCGGCACGATCATCCGGATCGGCCGGCTGGGGTAATCCTGCGCGCCGGCCGCCGAGGATACCGTACACGCTATCGCCAGGACGATCCCGGAAGCGGTCTTGCACTGAGCTGAGTTCATTGTCGTCTCCTCGATCCGTCTATTGTTTTGCGAATCACGATCCCGTAACGGCCATCCCGGTTCAATCCACCTTGGCGCCGGACTGCTTGATCACCTTGGCCCACTTGGTCAGCTCCGACTTGATGTACGCGGCGAACTGGTCGCGCGTGGTGCCTGCCGCGATCAGGCCGTCGCGAGTCAGGCGTTGTTTCATGTCGGCAGCCTGCATGATCCTCCCGATCTGGCCGCTGAGCAGGTTGAGGACCTCGGTCGGCGTGCCGGCAGGCGCCCACAGCCCGTACCACTGGCTGGACTCGTAGTCTTTCAGCCCGGACTCGGAGACCGTCGGCAGCTCCTGCAGGGCGCCCACCCGCTCGCGGCTCGTGACCGCGAGCCCGCGCAGGCGGCCGGCCTTCACCAGCGGCACGGCATTGGTCGTCGGCATGAACATCACGCTGGCTTCACCGCTCATCAGGCCCACGATGGCCGGACCCGTGCCACGGTAGGGCACGTGCACCATCTTGACCCTGGCCAGCGTGTTGAACAGCTCGGCGGCCAGGTGCGGCGTGCTGCCGCTGCCCGAGCCGGCGAAATTGACTTCGCCGGGACGGGCGCGGGCCAGCGCAACCAGTTCCTTGACCGACTTCGCCGGGAGCGAGGGATGCACGACGAGCACGTTCGGCGCCAGCGCGATGAGGCTGATGGGATCGAAGTCCGCGATCGGGTCGTACGTCACCTTGCTGTAAAGGCTGGGCGTCGTGACGAAGTTGGCCCCGTTCACCATCAGGGTGTAGCCGTCCTTCGGCGCCTTGGCCGCCAGCTCGCTGCCGATCATGCCGTTGGCGCCGGGACGATTCTCGACGAAGAAAGACCGGCCGAGCGCTTCGGCGAGTTTCTGGCTGATCATGCGGCCGTTGCCGTCCACGCCGCCGCCGGGCGGGAAGGGAACGATCACGCGGACGGGATTTGCGGGATAGTTCTGGGCCGCCACTCCGCCGGCGCACAGCACCAGCGCGCACGCGACGCTCGTGAGACGCTTCATTGCCTTCTCCTCGAAATATTTTTCTGGCACTCGGCACACATCCGGGGCGCCGGCGTCAATTCAGCAGCCCGGCAATCTGCTTCGCGATCTCCTGGGGCCGCTCCACCGGCGTGATATGCCGCGCGCCCTTCAGCACGGTGAGCGTGGACCGGGGAAGCGACTGGTTCAAGGCGCGGGCCATGTCCACCGTGGTCGCATAATCCTCGTCGCCGACCACAATGGCGACCGGCGACTGTATGGCGGGCAGAAGCGGCCGCAGGTCGGCCGTGCCCAGCATTTCGCAGGTCGCCTCGTAGCAGTCGATGTCATTGGCCAGAAAAATCTGCTTCAGCGGCTCGACTGCGTCCGGTCTTGCGGCGCGGAAGCCGTCGCTGAACCAGCGCGTGACCTGGAAATCGATGAGCGCGGCCAGTCCCCTGGCACGCCCCGTCGCGGCGCGCTCGCGCCATTGTCCGGGCGCGTCGGCCCCGTACCAGGCCGTGGTGTCGATCAGGCAGACGCCTTGTGTGCGCTGGGAGTACAGGCCTGCGAATGCCTGCGCGATGCAGCCGCCCATCGAGCAGCCCGCGACCACGACCGATTTCCACTGCAGGTGAGCCAGCAGTTCCGCGAGGTCCCGCGCAAACAGCTCGCACGTGTAGGGCCCAGGCGCGCGCCCGGAGCGACCGTGGCCCCGGCAGTCGTAGGCGACGATCTCCGCCCGGCCGGCCAGCTCCTGGACCACCCCCTTCCAGACGCTGCGATCGAGCGCGAGCGAATGAATCAGCGCGAGGCGCGGCTTTCCTGGCGCGGGATGGACGGTATAGGCAATCCTGCAGCCATCCGCAGTCGTAAAAGTACCATCGCTCATCTCAGCGCCTTCGTGCATCCGCTGTCCTGATATTTCGAGTTTACTGGCTATGCGTGCAGCATGCTGCCATTGCGCCCGGTCCAGGATTCGGGGGAATTCCTGGGGTGCCGGCAGGGAGTCGCGTCGAACGGCGATTCACTTCATTTGGGCGCGCAGCCGCACCGGCGCCTGGCGCGGGTTTCGGGGCCAATTATATAGGTCAGCACGACAGCCGCCGAACGACAATGGGCAAAAAAAGGGGCCTGCGCGAGGGCAAGCCCGTTTTTTTTCTGCGCCGGGCAAGCCGGCTGCAGGCTACTTGTTGCGGCTGCGGTACTGCGCGATCTTCCGGCTCAAATCGTCGCGCTCCTCGCAGACTCCGGAACAAACCCGCTTGAGGGCGGCCAGATGTTCCTCCGCCTTCGCCACGTTGTTCATCATGAGATAGGCCTCGCCGATGTACTCGTGCGCGCCGCGGTGCCGCGAGTCGATCTGCAGGGCGCGCTGGTAATGCTTGAGCGCTTGCTCGACCTGACCCGAATTGCGATGGGCGAAGCCGAGCAAATTATGGATATCTGCGTTGCCCGGCACCCGCTTGTCCGCGGCGGTGAGCCACTTGATCGCGGTTTTCCAGTCGCGGGCCTCGATCGCGCGGCGTCCCTGCGCGAAGTCCGGGTTTTCCTGGGTCAGTACATCGATCGCCTCGGGCTCCATCGCCGCCGGTGCCGGCCCGGAGAGCACGGCGGCCACCGCGGCCGCCGCGAGCATTGCTTTCGCTTTCATGGTTGATTCTCCCTATCGTGGCGCCAGGCGCCGTTACGCTCCGATACGCACGCTAAACTAACACGGATTCAGCGGCCATTATTCCGCCGGGCTGGCGAGCCGCCCGGAAACTTGGCACGATACGCCGCCCACACCGGTTAAGAGGACGCCTCTGCATGCTCGAAGTCCGGGGACTCAGGAAGGAATTTCAACCGCTCTCCGGCCCGCCGGTCATTGCCATCGGCGACGTGAGCTTCCGCGTCGAGGCGCGCCGGTTCGTGTCCATCGTCGGTCCCTCGGGCTGCGGAAAATCCACGCTCCTGCAGTGCGTCGCCGGCCTGATGCGGCCGACCGCTGGAACCGTATTGCTGGAGGGGCAGGAGGTGACCGGGCCGCCCGAAGGCCTCATTCTGCTTTTTCAGGAATACAACAAATCGCTGATGGCATGGCGCTCGGTGCTCGCCAATGTGCGCTTCGGCCTGGAGAACCGCCGGGGCATGACGGCCTCCGAGCGCGATGACGAAGCGCGGCATTACATCGATCTGGTGGGGCTGGGGGGCTTCGAGCGCCACTATCCATGGGAGCTGTCGGGCGGCATGCAACAGCGCGTCGCGATCGCCAGGGCGCTGGCGTGCAAGCCGCGGGTGCTGTTGATGGACGAGCCGTTCGGCTCGCTCGACGCCTTGACGCGCTTCGATCTCGAGGACACCCTCCTGCGCCTTTGGGCATCGCTCGGCTCCACCATACTCTTCGTCACGCACGACATCGAGGAGGCGGTCTATCTCTCGGACAGGGTCTACGTGCTGTCGCGCCGGCCTTCCCGCATGCTGGCGGACACCGCGATCGAGTTGCCGCGCCCGCGCAACCAGTTGACGAGCCGCGAGGATCCCCGCTTCATCAAGCTGCGCCACCAGACCTTCGAGATGATCTCGAAGGAAATGACGCAGGCGTAAGCGGCGCGTCATGCGCAGGGTACCCTGGTCAGGCCTGGCAGTGCTCGCGGCGTTCGTCATTGTCTGGGAGGCCTGGGCGCGCACGCGCGGCGAGCTGGCGGCGTTTTTCCCGCCCGCGTCCCGGGTGCTGGCCACGCTGTGGCAGCTCCTGGCGAGTGGCGAGCTGGCCGAGCATACGCTGGCGACTTTGCGGCGCTTCGCCCAGGGCTACGCGCTGGCCGCGGTGCTTTCCGTCGGCGCAGGCCTGTGCCTGGGGCTGTGGCGACCGCTTTACAACCTGCTCGAGCCGCTGATCGAACTGCTGCGGCCGATGCCGTCGCCGGCGACGATTCCCATCGCCATCCTGTTCCTCGGCATCGGGGACGAGATGAAGGTGGCGGTCACGGTGTACGCGTGTTCCTGGCCCATTTTGCTTAACACCATCGACGGCGTGCGATCGGTGGACCGTGTGCTGTTCGCGACGGCGGCCACTTTTCGCCTGACCTCCTGGGCGCGATTCTGGAAGGTCGTGCTGCCGGCAGCGTCGCCGCAGATCGTCACCGGCCTGCGGGTGTCGCTCGCCATCGCGCTGATCCTCGTCGTCACCTCGGAGATGGTGGTCTCGAACGACGGGCTCGGTTATTACGTGCTGGAAAGCCAGCGCACGTTCCAGATGCCCCAGATGTACGCCGCCGTGGTCGCGCTGGGCATCATCGGTTACGTCTTGAACCGCCTGTTTCTCGCGCTCGACAGCTGGGCCATGGCCTGGCACAAGGGCCTGACGCGCAGGGAGGATCTGTGAACTGGCGGGAGT
>Ga0247825_10001243_pt1 | contig 16688 bp, 14 predicted proteins | sample 13C_Vanillin_Day_FD_194413 | JGI IMG/M metagenome (GOLD analysis project Ga0247825, IMG submission 194413) | Soil microbial communities from agricultural site in Penn Yan, New York, United States - 13C_Vanillin_Day48 | ecosystem: Environmental > Terrestrial > Soil > Agricultural land | place... | reverse complement strand
GGCTTTCCAGGAACTCCCCCAGCGCCGCGAGCTTCTCCTTGGAGGGCGCATCGTGGACGCGGAACATGACGGGTGCGCGCTTGGCCTCGAGCGCCTCGGCGGCGGCGACATTGGCCTGGATCATGAACTCCTCGATCAGCCGGTGCGCCTCGCGGCGCTCGGGCGTCACCACGCGGGCGACGCGGCCCTCGCCGTCCATGACGATCTTGCGCTCGGGCAGGTCGAGGTCGAGGGGGCCGCGCTGATCGCGCGCATTCGACAGCGCCCGGTAGGCTGCCCATAGCGGCCTGAGGGCGGTTTCCAGCAGCGGCTCGGCCCTGGCGCTCGGCTTGCCGTCGACGGCGGCCTGCGCCTCCTCGTAGGAGAGCTTGGCGGCCGAGCGCATCATGGCGCGCAGGAAGGTGTGGCTCCGCTTGTTGCCGTGCTTGTCGATGACGAGGCGGACAGCGAGGCAGGGCCGCTCCTCCTGCTCCTTGAGCGAGCACAGGTCGTTGGAGATGACCTCGGGCAGCATCGGGACGACGCGGTCGGGAAAGTAGACCGAGTTGCCGCGGACCTGCGCCTCGCGGTCGAGGCGCGTGCCGGGTCGCACGTAGTGGGCGACGTCGGCGATGGCGACGTGCACGATGTAGCCGCCGGCGTTGCGGGGATCGTCGTCCGGAGCGGCGTGGACGGCATCGTCATGGTCGCGCGCGTCGACGGGATCGATGGTGATGAGCTCGAGGGAGCGCAGATCGGTGCGGCCGGCGAGCCGCGGCGGCTCGAGCTTGTGGGTCTCGGCCAGCACGGCATGCGGGAACTCGTCGGGGATGCCGTGGGCGTGCACGGCGATCAGGCTGATCTTGCGCTGGTCCTGCGGGTTGCCGAGCGTCTCGGTGACGCGAGCCTGCGGCACGCCGTAGCGATGAGTGGCGGAGAGCTCGAAGCGCACGAGGTCGCCGGTCTTGGCGCCGCCCTCCTCGCCGGCAGCGATCGGCCACTCCTTGAGCTCCTTGCGGTCGACAGGGTCGATGAGGCCGCCGCCGCCGGCCTTGGCGCGGAAGATGCCGACCAGGCGCCGCTCGGTGCGCGGCAGGCGCTTGATGGGGCTCGCCTCGTAGCGGTAGCCAGCGACGTCCTTGTCCTCGAGGCGGGTGATGCGGGCGAGGATGCGGTCGCCCTGGCCGAGCGCGGCGTCGCCGCCGGCCTGCCGACCGCGCGCGGCCAGCACCAGGGCGCGCGGGCGCTCGCCTTCCGCGGCATCCCACACGGCGGGCTCGGCGATCAGCTCGCCATCGGCATCGCGGGCGACGATCTGCAACACGGTGACGGGCGGCAGGTGCCCGCGCTCCTTGAAGCCCTTGCGGTTGCCGGCGAGCAGGCCTGCCGCGGCCATCTCGCCAAGCATCGCCTTGAGGGCGATGCGGTCGCCGCCTTTGATGTTGAAGGCGCGCGCGATCTCACGCTTGCCCGACTTGGCGGGCGCGGTGCGCAGATAGTCGAGAATCTCTTGCTTGCTGGGCAGGCTGCCGCTGCGGGCTTCTGGTTTGGGGTTGCGGGGCACGCGCTTCGAGATGTCCTACTCCGCAGCTTCCCTGGTCCCGCCGGGCTTGGGCTTCTTCGGCTTGGCCGATCTCGGCGCGGCCTTGGCCTTGGTGGCCTCGCCCGAGCCCTCGCCGGCTTGCGCCGTCCCATTCTTCGCTGGCGCTTTTTTGATGCGGCGGCCTTTGGGCTTGGAGGGGCCCTTGGCGACGCGCTCGGCGATCAGCTGCACGGCCTCGTCCATGGTCAGTGCCGCGGGCTCCTTGGCGCGCGGCAGGGTGGCGTTGGTATCGCCGTGCTTGACGTAGGGGCCATAGCGACCCGAAAGCACCTGCACCTTGCCGCCTTCGCTGGGATGGTCGCCCAGCTCCTTGAGGACGGTCGGCGCGGCGCGCTGGAAGCGCCCCTTGCCGCCGCCGGCTTTCTTCTCGGCCAGCAGCACGACGGCGCGGTTGAGGCCCACGCTGAAGACCTCCTCCACCGTCGGCAGGTTGGCGTAGGCGCCGTCGTGCAGGATGAAGGGACCGTAGCGGCCAAGGCCGGCCGTGATGGGCTTGCCGCTCTCGGGGTGCAGGCCGACCTCGCGCGGCAGCGACAGCAGCTGCAGGGCGTAGGCCAGATCGACGGCGTTGGCGTCGACACCCTTGGGGATCGACGATCGCTTGGGCTTCTCCTCGCCCTCGGCTTCTCCAAGCTGCACGTAGGGACCGAAACGGCCGTTGCGCAGGGTGACGGGGAGACCCGTCTCGGGGTCTTGGCCGAGCAGCTTGCCCTCGGGCGTGGAGGCTTCGGGATTGTTGCCCTGGGTGTCGGAGAACTGGCGCGTGAAGCGGCAGTCGGGATAGTTGGAGCAGCCGATGAAGGCGCCGAACTTGCCGACCTTGAGGCTCAGGCGTCCCTGCCCGCAGTTCGGGCACTGGCGCGGGTCGCCGCCTTCGGCCTTGGGCGGGAAGATGTGGGGGCCGAGGATCGCGTTGAGGGCTTCCAGCACGTCGCCGACGCGCAGGTCCTTGATGTCGGTGACGGCGCCGGTGAAGTCGCGCCAGAAGTCGCGCAGCACGTCCTTCCACTCGAGCTTGCCGTCGGAGATGAGGTCGAGCTTCTCCTCGAGGTCGGCCGTGAAGTCGTACTCCACGTAGCGCTTGAAGAAGCCCTCGAGGAAGGCGGTGACGAGCCGGCCCTTGTCCTCGGGGATCAGGCGCTTCTTGTCGATGCGGACGTAGTCGCGCTCCTGCAGCACGGCGAGCGTGGAGGCGTAGGTGGAGGGGCGGCCGATGCCGAGCTCCTCCATGCGCTTGACGAGGGTCGCCTCCGAATAGCGGGGCGGCGGCTGCGTGAAGTGCTGCTCGGCCTCGATCTTCCGGTCGGTGACGCGGTCGCCTTCGGCAAGGGCAGGCAGGCGGCGGCCGTCGTCGTCCTCGGAGTGGTCCTCCTTGCCCTTCTCGACCAGGCGCACGCGGTCGTCGCGGCCCTCCTCGTAGACCCTGAGGAAGCCTTCGAACTGCACGACGGAGCCGGTGGCGCGCAGGGTGTAGAGCTTGCCGTCGCGGCCCCTCACCTCGATGTCGGCGGTGGTCTGTTCCAGCTCGGCGGAGGCCATCTGGCTTGCCACGGTGCGCTTCCAGATCAGCTCGTAGAGGCGGGCCTGGTCGCGTTCGAGGTGCTTGGCCACGTCCTGCGGGCGGCGCGAGACGTCGGTCGGGCGCACGGCCTCGTGGGCCTCCTGCGCGTTCTTCGCCTTGGTCTTGTATTCGCGGATGAAGGGGGCGACGTAGCGCTGGGAATACTCGCGCGCGATGAGCCCGCGGATGGCGTTGATGGCCTCGGGGATGATGGTGACGCCGTCGGTTCGCATGTAGGTGATGAGGCCGACCGTCTCGCCGTCGATGTCCACGCCTTCATAGAGGCGCTGGGCGACCTGCATGGTCTGCTTGGCCGAGAAGCCGAGCTTGCGGGAGGCGTCCATCTGCAGCGTGGAGGTTGCGAACGGCGGGAAGGGGTTGCGCTTCACCGCCTTCTTCTCGACGCGCACGACCTTGAAGTCGCCCTTCTCGATGGCAGCCTTGATGGCGGTGGCGGAGGCCTCGTCCTTGAGGTCGAGCTTGTCGAGCCTGCGGCCCTCGATGGCCGAGAGGCGGGCGCCGAACTCCTCGCCCTTGTGGGTCGCGAGCGTCGCCTCGATGGTCCAGTACTCATCGGTCCTGAAGGCCTCGATCTCGGCCTCGCGGTCGCACACCAGCCGCAGCGCCACCGATTGGACACGGCCCGCCGAGCGGGCGCCCGGCAGCTTGCGCCAGAGCACAGGCGACAGCGTGAAGCCGACGAGGTAGTCGAGCGCCCGGCGGGCCAGATAGGCCTCCACCAAGGGGGCGTCGATCTCCCGCGGCTGCTTGAACGCATCGAGAACGGATTGCTTGGTGACGGCGTTGAAGGTCACCCGCTCGATGGGAACGCCCTTCTTGAGCGCCTTGCGCTCCTCGAGGATGCGCAGGATGTGCCAGGAGATGGCCTCGCCCTCGCGGTCGGGGTCGGTGGCCAGGATCAGCTTGTCGGCGTCTTTGACGGCCGCCGCGATCTCTTTCATCACCTTCTGCGAGCGTCCATCGACGTCCCAATGCATCTCGAAGTCCTTGTCGGGCTCGACGGAGCCGTCCTTCGACGGCAGGTCGCGCACGTGCCCGTAGGACGCAAGCACCTTGTACTTGGAGCCGAGGTATTTGTTGATCGCCTTGGCTTTGGCGACCGATTCCACGATTACAACGTTCATGCCTGATTGTTCACCGCTAAGCTCTAGCCGCCACTTTATCGGGCGCCGCGCCCTTGGCAGATTGGCAACACCGCTTTCGGCGGCCAGAACATGGTGTAAGCGAGGGGGTATGTCAAACCGCCCCCCGGATCCCTCCGGTCGGCGGCAAGCCTCGCACCGGCTCCGGGGCAGTTTATCGCAACCGGAAATTGTATCATTCCCAGAATGTACGGATTTGTAGGTACTGGTTACACTTCGTTAGATGGGGGCCCGTAATCATGGGAGGGAGCGAAAGGCCTGGTCTGGCTGGGGGTCCAAGCGTATGCGCGTTCGGCAGAATGGGGATGGCAACAGGCGGACCCGGCAGGGCGGGCGTAGGTGCAGGCCTAAACCTGTGATTGCAGCGCTGGCGTCGGCGGCGACCGGCGAACGGCTCGAGTACATCGCCGCCATGGTGCAGGAGCTGAAGGCGATGGCAGCCCAGGGCGGCCATGAGACGCTGACCGGCCTGCTCGACCTCGCCTATCAGGAGGCCCTGCTGCGGCGACGGGTCGGGCAGTGAAGGCCCGCGGGGCAGCCCAACCTTAGGTCAGGGGTCTTACCCCGATCCATCCGGCGCCAGCGAGACCAGCTGATGGCCGTGCCGCTCGATGCGGCCGGCGAGCGCCAGCTCGATCAGGGCAACCTGCAAGGCGCGCGCGGATAGCCCGGTGGCACGGGCAAGCTCGTCGACGTCGATCGGGGCAGGCCCCAGTGCGGCCAGCAATCGGTCGCGCTCCTGGGCTCGGACCTCGGGCATCGCTGCAGGGGCGTCCTCCAGGGGGGATAGGCTCGACAGGTCGGCTCGGGTCGGCTCGCGCAGCATCGGTGCGAGCGCCTCGATGACGTCCTCGGGTTCGGTCACCATGGTCGCCCCGTTCTTGATGAGGCGATTGGTGCCTTCCGCGCGCGGGTCGAGGGGATGGCCGGGCACGGCGAACACCTCGCGGCCCTGCTCGGCGGCGGTGCGGGCGGTGATGAGGGTGCCGGAGCGCCGCGCCGCCTCCACGATCAGGACGGCCGGCGAAATGCCGGAGACGATGCGGTTGCGGCGCGGGAAGTCCTGGGCGCGCGGCACGAAGCCCGGAGCGTTCTCGCTGAGGAGGCAGCCCACCTCGCCGATCCTGGCCTGCAGCTCGGCGTGCTCGGGCGGATAGACGTTGTCGAGGCCGCCCGCGAGCACGGCGACCGTGCCGGTCGACAGCGCCGCCTCGTGCGCGGCCCGGTCGATGCCGCGGGCGAGGCCCGAGGCGACGACGTAACCGGCAGCCCCGATGCGGCCCGCGAAGTTGCGGGCGAGCTTCTGCCCGGCGGCAGAGGCATTGCGGGCGCCGACGATGGCGACGATGGGACGGGTCAGCAGCGCCGCATCGCCCTTGATGTAGAGGAGCGGGGGCGGCGCATCGAGGGCGGCGAGCGCGGGGGGATAGCCGGGCTCGATGGTGAAGAGGGGCGCGGCGCCGATGCGGCCGGCGGCGGCAAGCTCACGCTCGGCCTGCTCCCTGGGGCAGATGCGGATGGACTGACGCCCGCCGCGCCGCGACAGCTCGGGCAGGGCGGCCAGCGCCGCGTCGGCGCCGCCGAAATGATTGATGAGCTCGCGGAAGGTGACGGGGCCGACGTTGTCGCTGCGGATCAGGCGCAGGCAGGCAAGGCGCTGGGCATCGTCCAGCGGCGCCTGCGGGAGGGGAGCAGGGGTGAGGCGGGTACGGTGGCCGAGGTCCCCGTCACCAGGGCCTGTCTCAGGCCTCGGCGGCTGGCCCGGCCGGCCGGGCGGATGAACGGGCGCCAATCTTGGTCTCCTCGCCGGCAATCAGGCGGCGGATGTTGCCATGGTGCTTCCCGAACACGAGTATCGACATGATCAGGATGAACAGCAGGCCGGCCTGGCCGAGCAGCAGGTAGTAGAGCACCACCGCCACGGTGCCGGCGAGCGCGGCGAGCGAGGAATAGCGCCACGCCAGCGCGGCGCCGATCCAGACCAGGCAGAAGACGACGGCCGCCGGCCAGTGCAGGCCGATCAGCACGCCGATGTAGGTGGCGACGCCCTTGCCGCCGAGGAAGCGGAGCCACACCGGAAAGAGATGGCCGAGGAAGGCGCCGAGGCCCGCGACGTAGGAGAGCTGGAAGGCCTCGAAGGCGACGTAGCGCTTGGCGACCTCGTAGACGAGGAGCACGGCAACCGTGCCCTTGAGCAGGTCGAGCAGCAGCGTGAGTGCGGCGAGCCCTTTGTGGCCCGTGCGCAGGACGTTGGTGGCGCCGATGTTGCCCGAGCCGATGTTGCGCACGTCGCCCAGGCCCGCCCAGCGCGTCAGCAGCAGGCCGAACGGGATCGAGCCCAGGAGATAGCCAACAAAAAGCGCCAGCGGCGCGTAGGTCGAGAACAGGATCCCCATCGGCAGGCGGCTCGAGGTTGGCTCGCGTCACATCGCTCAAGCTTGAGCGTATTGGTAGACGGTGTTGCCGGCAACCATGGTGGTGAGCACGCGGCCCTGCATCCTGCTCTCGTCGAACGGCGAGTTCTTGGAGCGCGATTTCAGGCGCGCCTTGTCCACCACCCAGGGCTGGCCGAGGTCGACGAGGACGAGGTCGGCGGGTGCGCCCTTCTCGAGGCGGCCCGAGGGCAGGCCCAGGAGCCTCGCGGGATTGATGGTCATGGCCTCGAGCAGGGGCATCAGGCCGATCTCGCCGTTGTGGTAGAGGCGCAGCGCCGCGGCGAGCAGGGTCTCGAGGCCGACAGCGCCGTCGGCGGCTTCCGCGAAGGGATGGCGCTTGACGTCGGCGTCCTGGGGGTCGTGGCTCGACACGATGACGTCGATGTCGCCGGCGGCAAGCGCGCGCACCATGGCGCGGCGGTCGTCCTCGCCCCTGAGCGGCGGCTTCAGGCGCAGGAAGGTGCGGTAAGAGCCGATGTCGTTCTCGTTCAAGGTGAGGTGGTTGACGGACACGCCGCACGTCACCGGCAGCTGGCGCTGCTTGGCGGAGCGGATCACCTCGAGGCTCTCGGCGCAGGACAGCGTGGCGGCGTGGTAGCGACCGCCGGTGATCTCGACGAGGCGCACATCGCGCTCGAGCACGAGGGTCTCGGCCGCCTTGTGCACGCCGGGGAGGCCCAGCCGCGTCGCCACCTCGCCCGCGTTCATGACGCTGCCCTCGGTGAGCTGGGGGTCCTCGGTGTGGTGCGAGATCAGCGCGCCGTGGTCCTTGGCGTAGAGGAGGACGTTGCGCATCACCCGCGCGTTGGCGACGCTGGTCTTGCCGTTGGTGAAGCCGATGGCGCCGGCGCGCTTGAGGAGACCGATCTCCGTCATGTCCTGGCCCTTGAGGCCCTTGGTCATGGCGGCCATGACGTGGATGTTGACGACGGCGTTGTCGCGGGCGCGGCGCTGGATGAAGTCGACCAGCGCCACCTGGTCGATGACGGGCTCGGTGTCGGGCATCACGATGATGGTGGTGACGCCGCCGGCGGCTGCGGCATGGCTCGCGGTCTTGAGGGTCTCGCGGTACTCGAGGCCCGGCTCGCCCGTGAACACCTGCATGTCGATGAGGCCGGGGCAGAGCACATGGCCGCGGCAGTCCACGACCTTGGATCGGTCCGGCGCGTTGCGGCGCAAGTGCGGCCCGAGGTCGGCGATGACGCCGTCCTTGACGAGCAGACCGCCCGGCTCGTCCTTCCTGGTTGCCGGATCGATGAGGCGCGCGTTGAGGAAGACGGTCGCCTCCTCGCTCCCCGACCCGTTCTTGCGTGAAAGCTGGCTCATCGCTGCCCCGCTCAATGGTTCGGCAGCTGGCGAGCCATGGCCTCGAGCACGGCCATGCGCACGGCGACGCCCATCTCGACCTGGTCGCGGATGACGCTGCGGGAGTGGTCGGCGATGTCGGAGGCGATCTCCACGCCGCGGTTCATGGGGCCGGGATGCATGATGAGCGCGTCCGGCTTGGCGCGGGCGAGCTTCTCGTGATCGAGCCCGAAGAAGTGGTAGTACTCGCGGCTCGACGGCACGTAGGAGCCCTGCATGCGCTCGCGCTGCAGGCGCAGCATCATGACGATGTCGACGCCGTCGAGGCCGGCATTCATGTCGGTGAACACCTCGGCGCCGAGCCGCTCGGCCTGGGAGGGGAGCAGCGTGGACGGCGCCACGATGCGCACCCGCGCGCCGAGCGTATTGAAGACGTTGATGTTGGAGCGGGCGACGCGGCTGTGCAGGATGTCGCCGCAGATGGCGACCGTCAGTCCGGCGATGCGGCCCTTGGCGCGGCGGATGGTGAGGGCATCGAGCAGGGCCTGGGTCGGATGCTGGTGGGCGCCGTCGCCGGCGTTGATGACGGAGCAGTCGACCTTCTGCGCCAGCAGCTCCACCGCGCCCGCCGCATGATGGCGCACGACCAGGATGTCGGGGCGCATGGCGTTGAGCGTCATGGCCGTGTCGATGAGCGTCTCGCCCTTCTGCACCGAGGAGGTCGACACGTTCATGTTCATGACGTCGGCGCCGAGCCGCTTGCCCGCAAGCTCGAAGGAGCTCTGCGTGCGGGTCGAGGCCTCGAAGAAGAGATTGATCAGCGTTCGCCCGCGCAGAACGTCGCGCTTCTTGATGACTTGGCGATTGCTGTCGGCGGCCTTGTCGGCAAGATCGAGTAGCGCGGTGATCTCGGCCGACGACAAGTCCTCGCACGTCAGCAGGTGCCGACGGACGAAGGAGCCTTTGGCTGTGTGGATGGTCATTAAAGGGGTGCCTATATCCCGACTCCGCATGGGCTGCAAGCCGGGCTTGGGGCCTGTGGTCAAAGGGTGCGCGCAAACCCCGCAATTGCTAATGTTCCTGGCGAATCGGGGGTAGGCGCGAGGATGCCATGACGGACGCGTTTGCGACCCACGAGGTCTTCAACCAGAGCCCTCCCTTCGAGGACGTGAACCTGTTCACGGCCGACAAGGCGCTGATGGAGGCGGTCGCCCGCGAAGGCGGCGGCCATGCCGCCAAGTGGCTGGCGGCGTTCGGGGCGCAGTGCGGCAGCGCTGAAGCTTTCAACCGCGGCCGGCTCGCCAACGAGCATCCGCCCCGCCTCAAGCCCTTCGATGCCAAGGGCCGCCGGCTCGACGTGGTCGAGTTCCATCCGGCCTACCACGAGTGCATGGAGCTGAGCATCAAGGAGGGGCTGCACTGCTCGGCGTGGGATCACCTGGCGAAGGCCGGGGGCAAGCCCGTGGCGGGCGCCAACGTGGCGCGCTCGGCCGGCACCTACATGGCGATCCAGATGGAGGCCGGGCACCAGTGCCCGATCACCATGACCAACGCGGCGGTGCCGACCCTGCTGCTGCAACCCGAGATCGGCCAGTGGTGGGTGCCGAAGGTGCTGGCGCGTGAATACGACAAGAGGTTCAAGCCGGCGGCGGAGAAGCGCGGCGTCACCATCGGCATGGGCATGACGGAGAAGCAGGGCGGCACCGACGTGCGCGCCAGCACGACGACGGCCGAGCCGGTCGGCGGCGGAGGGCCCGGCGGGGAGTACCGCGTCACCGGTCACAAATGGTTCATGTCGGCGCCCATGTGCGACGCCTTCCTGGTGCTGGCGCAGGCGCCGGGCGGGCTCTCCTGCTTCCTGATGCCGCGCTTCCTGCCCGACGGCAGCGTCAATGCGCTGCACTTCCAGCGCCTCAAGGACAAGCTCGGCAACCGCTCCAATGCCTCCTCCGAGGTGGAGTTTGCCGGTGCGCACGCCTGGCTGATCGGCGAGGAGGGCCGCGGGGTGCCCACCATCATCGAGATGGTGACGTGCACGCGGCTCGATTGCGCGGTGGCCTCCGCCGGCCTGATGCGGCTGGCGCTCGCCAACGCGGTGCATCACTGCCGGCATCGCACCGTGTTCCAGAAGCACCTCGTCGACCAACCTTTGATGACGCAGGTGCTGGCCGACCTGGCGCTCGACGTCGAGGCGGCGACTGCGCTGTCGTTCCGGCTGGCCAGGAGCTTCGACCGCGCGTCGGACGAGCATGCCGCCGCCTGGCGCCGGCTGATGACGCCCGTCACCAAGTACTGGGTGTGCAAGCTGGGGCCAGCGCTCTCCTACGAGGCGCTCGAGTGCCTGGGCGGCAACGGCTACGTGGAGGAGGGGATCGCCGCGCGCATCTATCGCGAGCTGCCGCTGCTGGCGATCTGGGAGGGCTCGGGCAACGTCATGGCGCTCGACCTGCTGCGGGTGCTGCAGCGCGAGCCCGATACGGTGGCGATCGTGATGGAGGATCTCGCCCGCGTCGTGGGAGCGGACCCGCATCTCAAGGCGCATCTGGGGCGCGTGCAGGCGCTGCTGCACGAGCCGCGGCTGCTGGACCGGCGTGGCCGCGACCTCGCCGAGGCGCTGGCGACGCTGGCGGCTGCCACCATCCTGCGCGCGCATGCGCCGGCCGCAGTTGCCGACGCCTTCATCGGCACGCGGCTCTCCGGCTCCCCGCGCCAGACCTACGGCCAGGGGTTGGACTGGGCCGATGCACGCGCCATCGTCGACCGGGCGCTGCCGATGTGAGGCTGACGCTTTCGTCGCAGCAGGCGGTCACACATCCGTCGCGGGACGCGCGCAAAGGATCGGGCCCCAGGGTTTTCCCTAGGGCCCGGATCATTGCGTACGGGGAACAGCAGTTTTACCGACGCGCCGCCTGCCGGCTCATGGCCTTTACGATCTCGCCGAGGGCGCCGATGAAGGGCTCACGCTCGCTGCTGGTGAGCACCGAGAGCAGGCGCTGATCGACGCGGGCGGCGGCGGGCTTCACGGAATTGAGAGCGGCCTGGCCCTTCTGGGTGAGGCGGACCGCGTACATGCGAGCGTCACGGCGGGTGCGCTTGCGCTGCAGCAGGCCCTTCTTGACGAGTCTGCGGACGATGTCGGCGAGCGTGGATCGGTCGACGCCGGTCGATTCCACAAGGCCCGTCTGGCTGATGTCGGGGTTTTGATTGACGCTGGCGAGAATTGCGTACTGGCGGGGTGTCAGGTCGGTCTTGCCAGTCTCGTTCGTAAACAGCACCTCCGCGCACTGACCGGCCCGATGCAGGAGATGCAGGGCCGAAAGGTCGAGGGAGCCGGAACGATGGTTGTTCTTCATACGAGTGGGTCTCCGCCGGTTCACGTGATGAGAGATTCAGAAACGTCTCATAGAGGATGATCCGTCTCCCCATCGACTGCGCCGCGTGCATCGCTGCTCGCACGCCAATGCATTGCTCGAGTTGGAATGACTCAAAACCGTAACGCAGACATCGTCAGCCCGCCAACTATCGAGCGGTTTGCGCACGCATTTGTGAAGAGCCGGCGACGAGCTGCCGCATATTTCGGCAGGCAGCGCAGAAATCGTCCGCCCTCAAAGCATTGGCGCGTTAAGCATTGCCTTTGCCGTGGGCACTTAGTCGGCAGCGAGACGCGGCTGCGGCTCGGAGATGACGCGCAGGGAGCGTGAGAAGAAATCGCGGCGTGCGAGAATCAGGATCACCCAGGTGGTGGCCACCATGAAAAGCAGGGGGTGGAAGAACCAGGCGATGGCGGCGATGGCGTGATAGTAGGAGCGCAGGCCGCTGTTGGAATGCTCGCCGGCGAGCCCGATCAGGCGTGCGGTGCGCTCGGCGTGATGCTTGCAGTCCTCGGGGCTGGCGGTGCCGGCCTCCGGCGTCGCGCCGATCATGATCGAGGCGTAGTGGGAGATGCGGAACGCCCACGCGAACTTGAAGAAGGCGTAGATGAAGATCGCCATGATCAGGAGTTGCTTGACCTCCCATACGAATGGCGTGGTCGCCGCCACGTAGGGCAGCCGGCCGAGGATGGCCTGCAGCTTCTCGCCGGTTCCGATGGTGGCGGCCAGCCCGCCCACGGCGATGGCGCTGGTGGAGGCGAAGAAGGCGTTGCCTTGGCCGAGGCTCGTCAGCAGGATCGCATCGAGCATGCGGTTCTCGCGGCGGGCCATGTTGAGCATCCAGCGCACGCGCTGGGTCTGGATGGCGCCGATCAGGCTGCGGGCCTCCAGCGCGCGCCCGCCGCTGATGAGGCGGTAGATGCCGATGGCGAGGAGGAAGTAGGCGAGCGCGGCAACGTCCAGGGGCGGCGCCAAGGCATCGAGGCTCATGGTTTCCCCCCGTCGTTCTCGAGTTCGCCGCGCTCGAGGCGGTCGAGGGCGCCTTGCAGGATCAGAGTCGCCGCGACCTTGTCGATCACCTGCGCGCGCCGGCGCCGCGACATATCGGCCTCCAGCAGCGTGCGCTCGGCCGCCGCCGTCGACAGGCGCTCGTCCCACAACAGGATGGGGATGGGCGTCAGCCTGGCGAGGCTGCGGGCGAAGGCGCGGGTGGCCTGCGCGCGCGGCCCGTCCGAGCCGTCGAGATTGATGGGCAAGCCGATGACGAAGCCGCCGACGCGGTGCGCGGCTGCAAGATCGAGGAGGGCGCGCGCGTCCGCGGTGAACTTGGTGCGCGCCAGCGTGGTGAGGCCCGAGGCGATCATGTGCGTGACGTCGGAGAGGGCGAGGCCCACCGTCTTGGTGCCGACGTCGAGCCCCATCAGCGGGTTGCCGCGGGGGAGGACGCGCGCAAAAGCGCTGGCGTCCAGGAAGACGCCGGGCCCCTTGCGTCCCTCCGCGCCGCCGGTCGCGCCTGCGCTCATGGTGCCATCATCAACCTTGTTGTGGCCATGGCGAGCCTTATACTCCGGCGCCGACGGCGGCCAAGCCCCGCCCCGAGGAGGGGCATGGGCGATAGCGCCGCCAGGGAGTGGATGCGCGCATGAAGATCTTCTGGTACGGGCATTCCCGCTACCGCATCGAGACCGGCAGCAGCGCCATCCTCATCGACCCCTTTCTGAACGGCGATCCCAAGTGCACCTTCCCGGGCTGGATCCAAATGCGGACAAGTTCGTTGCCGAGATGACAGGCGGGGACGTGGCGTTGCCCAGGGTAGGCCAGGCGATTACGGATTAGGCATTCGGCGGGACGCGATCAGCGGGCGCCCTTAGCGTCTAGGAGTCTCAGGGAATGCCCGATACCAGCTTCGAGGCCGACGACAAGTCCAAGCCGGGCGCCTCGAGCCCATCGCCGACGGCCGCCGCGCCGCCGCCCTCGGGGTCGCAGTTCGTGCTGTGGGCCTATACGGCGACGACGTTCCTCTCCGCGCTGCTGCTGTTCTCGGTGCAGCCGATGTTCGCCAAGATGGTGTTGCCGGTGCTCGGCGGCTCCCCGTCGGTGTGGGCGGTCGCCATCTTCTTCTTCCAGGCGGCGCTGCTCGCCGGCTACTGCTATGCGCACCTGCTGATTGCGCGGGTGCCGGCGGCGAACACGGGATTCGTCCATATCGGTGTCTGCGCGATTGCCTTTGTGCTGGCCATGCCGATCGGCCTGCCGGCGTCCTGGAGCGAGCCGCCACCCGGCGAGCCCTACCTGTGGCAGCTCGGGCTCTTTACCATGGCGATCGGCCTGCCCTTCGTGGCGGTCTCGGCCAACGCGCCGCTGCTGCAGGCGTGGTTCGCCCGCACCGGCCATCCGCACGCCCACGATCCCTACTTCCTCTATGCCGCGAGCAACCTCGGCAGCCTGGTGGCGCTGCTCGGCTATCCGTTCGTGCTGGAGCCGGCCTTCGGGCTCAAGGAACTGAGCCGGCTGTGGACCGTGCTGTTCGTGGTGCTGATCGCCGCCTTGGGACTCGTCTTCTGGCTGATGCGCCAGGGGCCGGGCGCGCAGGCGGCGACCGAAGGTGGCGCGCAGGTCGCGGGCGTGAACGGAGCCCCGGACGCCGTGCCGACCTGGGGCGACAGGCTGGGCTGGATCGGGCTGGCACTGGTGCCGGCAGCGATGCTGACGGCCTTCACCACGCACGTGACGACCGACATCGCCTCCGCCCCGCTGCTGTGGGTGCTGCCGCTGTCGCTCTACCTCCTCACCTTCGTGCTGGTGTTCCGCGACAAGCCGCTCATTCCCCGCCAGCTGCTGCTGCTGCTGCATCTGGTCGCGGTCGCGGTGGCCCTGCTGGCGCTGTCGCAGACCAAGCACGACAGCTGGTTCGTCAACGCGACCACGGGCGTGGCCGTGTTCTTCACCTCGGCCATGGTGGCGCACCGCACGCTCTACGAGGCGCGGCCGGCGGCGCGCTTCCTCACCGAGTTCTATCTGTGGATGTCGCTCGGCGGCGCGCTCGGCGGACTGGCGGCGGCGCTGATCGCCCCCCGGATCTTCAGCGAGGTGTTCGAGTATCCGCTGCTGCTCGCCCTGTCGATGGCCTGCCGTCCCGGCGTGTTCAACGGCGCCGCGCTTGCCCGTGCGTGGGGCAGCCTGAAGGCCGCGCTGGCACGCTTCACGCCGGTCAAGGTCGAGCCCGGCACGCCGGAGATGACGGAGCAGGACAAGCAGGAATCGCTGGTGCTGTGGCTGATCGTGGCCGGCGGCATCCTCGTCATCTACTGGCTGCCCTGGGCGCTCGGGAAGCTGCCGATCAACCTCGGCGAATGGGGCACCACGCCAGTGGTGGCGGCCGTGCTGACGGTGGTGCTGCTGGCGGAGCTCAGGCGGCCTACGCGCCAGCTGGTGGCGGCCATGCTGATGTTCTGCGCGGTCGTGTGGCTGCCCTCGAGCGTCAAGCGCGGGGAGGCGCACCGCAGCTATTTCGGCGTTTATCGCGTGCAGACCTCGGCCGACGGCGACTACCACACCCTCGTGCACGGCACGACGCTGCACGGCGCCCAGCGCATACGGGACGAGGAGGGCAAGCGCGTCGAGGACCCCGCGCCCGCGACCTACTACTACGAGGGCAGCCCGATCGCGCAGACCATCGCCAAGGTGCGCGAACGGCTCGGCGACACGAAGGGCACCTACGGCGTCACCGGCCTCGGCGCCGGCTCGCTCGCCTGCCACTCCAAGCCGGGCGAGACCTGGCGCTTCTTCGAGATCGATCCGGTGGTGGTCGGCATCGCCAGCAACCCGCGCTACTTCACGTTCCTGTCGCAATGCCAGCCCAAGCCCGACATCGTGCTGGGCGACGCGCGGCTGACCATGGCCAAGCAGCCCAACGACACCTTCGATCTCATCATCGTCGATGCCTTCTCCTCCGACGCCGTGCCTGTGCATCTGATGACGGCGGAGGCGATCCGGCTCTACCTCGACAAGGTCAAGCCCGACGGCATCGTGCTACTGCACATCTCCAACCGCTACCTCGATCTCGACTCGGTGCTGGGCGCCACCATCAAGGTGCTGCCGGGCGTGCACGGCTTCATCATCTCCGACGACGAGGCGGACGGCAGCTACGGCCAGTCGACCTCGACGGTGGCGGTGTTCGCCAAGTCGGAGGAGGCGCTCGACCCGCTGCGCGAATTGAAGGGTGTGAGCGACTTCGAGGAGTCGACCCTGCGCCCGTGGACCGACGACTATTCCGACATCCTGGGGCCGTTCATGGCCAAGCGGCGGTAGGGCTGGCACACGTCAGGCGACGGGGATGACCGAGGCGCCGGTGGCCTTGGCGAGGTCGGCGGGGGCGACGGGGAAGACAGCGTCGGGCGTGCCGGCGGCGGCCCAAACGACGTCGAAGGTGAGCAGCGCCTCGTCGAGGTAGGTGGCGAGCGGGCGGTCGTGGCCGAGCGGCGGGATGCCGCCGATGGCGAAGCCCGTCATGTCGCGCACGTACTGGGCGTCGGGCCGCTTGAGCGACTCGCCGATGCGGGCGGCGACGCCCTTCTCGTCGACGCGGTTGGAGCCCGAGACCAGCAGCAGGTAGGGGTTGCCCGACCGGGCCCCGCGGAACACCAGCGATTTGACGATCTGGCCGACCTTGCAGCCGCAGGCGGCGGCCGCATCCTCCGCCGTGCGCGTGGTCTGGGTCATGTGGCGGACCTCGCTGGCGAGGCCCTTGGCGGCCAGCGCGTCCTGCACTCGCTGCGCCGCCGGCTTCAGCTCGGCCCCAGTCCCGCCCATGTCGAACTCCTGCCTGCGCCGCGGCATTGCACCCGGCCCCGGCCGCCGCTATGAGTGCAGCGCAAAATCGAGGCTTGCAAGCGGATTGGACGAGGCATGGAAGTCGACGAGGAGGCCGTGCGCCGCATCGCGCGGCTCGCGCGCATCAAGGTGACGGACGCGGAGGCCAAGGCGCTGGAGGCCGAGCTCTCCGGCATCCTCGACTGGGTCAAGCAACTCGACGAGGTCGATGTGGCCAATGTCGAGCCGATGTCGAGCGTGACGCCCATGCGCCTCAAGATGCGCGCCGACAAGGTCGGCGACGGGGAGATCGCCGACGATGTCCTCGCCAACGCGCCGGTGCGCGAGGATCACTTCTTCGTCGTGCCGAAGGTGGTGGAGTGATGACGGGAACCCGCCGCGTCCCCTCCCCCCTTGTGGGGGAGGGACAGGGAGGGGGGACAGGGCAAGCGTCGGGAT
>Ga0247825_10001242_pt1 | contig 16690 bp, 12 predicted proteins | sample 13C_Vanillin_Day_FD_194413 | JGI IMG/M metagenome (GOLD analysis project Ga0247825, IMG submission 194413) | Soil microbial communities from agricultural site in Penn Yan, New York, United States - 13C_Vanillin_Day48 | ecosystem: Environmental > Terrestrial > Soil > Agricultural land | place... | reverse complement strand
GCGCGAGACCGTCGCGCTGAACTCCGGTACGAGCGCCCTCCACCTTGCGCTGCTCGCCGCTGGCGTGCGTCCCGGCGATGAAGTGATCACCGTTCCCTTCACCTTCGTGGCAACGGCGGCCGCGATCATCTACGCTGGCGCGAAGCCCGTGTTCGTCGACATCGACCCAGTGACCTATTGCATGGATCCCGCGGCGATCGAGCGTGCAATGACGCCGCGTACGAGGGCGATCATGCCGGTCCATCTCTACGGCCATCCGGCGGACATGGATGGGATTCTCGAGGTCGCCGCTCGGCACGGAGTGACCGTCATCGAAGACGCGGCCCAGGCCCATGGGGCCCGCTACAAGGACCGGGCCTGCGGTTCGATGGGGCAGTTGGCCGGCTTCAGCTTCTACCCGGGCAAGAACCTCGGCGCGTACGGAGAAGGTGGTGCTGCGGTCACCAACGACCCGGAGTTCGCCCGGACGATGCGCCTGTTGCGGAGCTGGGGTGAGGAACGGCGCTACGAGCACGTGCTCCAAGGGTTCAACTACCGGATGGACGGCATCCAGGGCGCGATCTTGCGCGTGAAGCTGCGCCACCTCGAAGCGTGGACCGAAGCCCGCCGCGCCCGCGCAGCCGATTACCGGAATGCGTTTGCCGGTTCGGACGTCGTCGTCCCCGTCGAGAAGCCAGGGTGCCGGCACGTCTACCACGTGTATGCGGTACGTCTGCGCAATCGTGATCTGACGCGCAAGCAGCTGCAGGCCAAGGGTATCCAGACCGGCGTCCACTATCCGATTCCCGTGCACCTGCAGCCTGCATACTCTGATCTCGGCTACAAGGCCGGAGACTTCCCGGTGGCCGAGCGCATCGCGAGCGAGGTTCTGTCACTGCCGATGTTCCCCGAGATGACGACCGAGCAGGTGGCCGAAGTGGCGGATGCGGTGATGGCGGCGGAAGCCGCGCCGGCAGCGCGCTGACGTGGCCAACGTCTCCGATCCCGGCGTGCGCATCGTCCAGGCGGTGCACGGATTGCGCGCCGTCGAACCTGATCCCGCCTACGAGGCGGCGTTTGCGGCAGGATTGCGCGCGCGGTATTCAACAGAGGCGCTTCTCGAACTCTACGGCCGGTTCTCACAGGGCGAAGGTGACTTCGACGCCCTCATGCGCCGGGCGATCTGGAGGGCGACGGCGCAGAGTGTCGGCGACGGCCTGCGTGTGGGGCGCGGGGTTGCCACGACTCATCTCGAGACGTTCAGGATCGGCACCGGCGTGTTCATCGGGGATCACGCGATCATCCAGGGTCGATTCGACGGGACCTGCACCATCGGCGATCGAGTCTGGATTGGGCCGCAGAGCTACTTCGACGCGCGGAACCTCGCGATCGAGGATCACGTTGGATGGGGACCCGGTGCGAAGGTCCTTGGATCGACGCACACGGGCATTCCAGCCGATGTCCCAATCGTGCAGACCGACCTCGCGATCAAGCCGGTGCGAATCGGCGCCTGGGCGGATATCGGTGTGAATGCCGTGATCCTGCCGGGTGTGACGATCGGCAAGGGCGCCATCGTCGGCGCCGGCGCGGTGGTCACTGAGGACGTCGCCCCATTCAGCGTCGTGGCGGGCGTTCCCGCGCGACTTCTTCGCTGGCGCGACGGCGCACCACGATGAGCGAACGGTCCACCGTTCTTGTCACCGGCGGTGCCGGGTTCATCGGCTCTGAACTCGTCCGCCAGTTGGCCGACCGCGTTCGCCACGGCGACGGTGGGCAGACTGAGCGTGTGCTCGTTGTCGACAACCTGGTCAACGGCCGGCGGGAGAACATCGCCGACGTCCTGTCCGACGAGGTGCAGTTGATGACGGTGGACGTGCGCGATCTCCCGTCGATCGCTCCGCACCTTGGGCGCGTCAGGGTCGTTTACCACCTGGCGTGCCTCGGGGTGCGCCACTCGGTTCACTCTCCGGTCGAAAATCACGAGGTCAACGCGACCGCAACCCTGCATCTGCTCGCGGCGTCCCGCGCTGCCGGTGTGCCGCGGTTTGTCTACGTGTCAAGCTCCGAGGTATACGGCACGGCGAAGTGGGCGCCGATGACAGAAGACCATCCCACGTTTCCGTGCACGGTGTACGGTGCGTCGAAGCTTGCGGGTGAGTGCTATACGCGCGCCTACTTCCGCACGTACGGCTACCCGACGGTTGTGGTCAGGCCGTTCAACACGTACGGCCCACGCTCGCACCATGAAGGTGACAGCGGCGAGGTGATTCCGAAGTTTCTGCTGCGCTGCCTGGCCCGCCAGCCGATGGTGATCTTTGGCGATGGCACACAGACGCGCGACTTCACTTTTGTGTCCGACAGCGCCGCGGGCATCCTCCTCGCGGGCGAACACGAGGCGGTGATCGGCGACACGATCAATCTCGGCTTCGGCAGCGAGGTGACGATCAACGATCTGGCACGACAGGTTGCGGCCGTGACCGGTCGCCCGGATGCAGCGATCGAGCACGACATTCCCAGACCCGGCGACGTGCTGCGGCTGTACGCCGACATGTCTCATGCCCGCCAGACGCTCGGTTACGCGCCGACGATTGCGCTGGAAGACGGCCTGCGGCGCCTGCTGGCCTGGTACCGCGAGCAGGACGCGTCCCCCGAGCAGCTGCTCGAGCACGAAGTCGTTCGCAACTGGGCCTTGTAGTTCCACGGCGCGCATCTACCGTGACGCTCATCACGAATCGCATTCCGATCGCGAAGCCCGTTCTCGGCGAGGAAGAAGCGGCAGCCGCCCGCCGCGCGATCCTGTCCGGCTGGGTCACGCAGGGACCGGAAGTCGCCGCGTTCGAGCGGGAGTTTGCTTCGACGGTGGGGGCGGCGCACGCCTGTGCGGTGTCGAGCTGCACCACGGCGTTGCACCTGGCGCTCCTCGCGAGCGGTGTCCGTGAGGGCGACGAGGTCGTTACTGCCAGCCATTCGTTCATCGCGACTGCCAATGCGATCCGCTACTGCGGCGCGACGCCGGTCTTCGTCGACATCACGCCGGACACGTTCAACCTCGACCCGCAGCTCATCGAGGCGGCGCTCGGACCACGGACCCGTGCGATTCTGGCCGTGCACCAGCTCGGTATGCCGTGCGACCTCGACGCGATCGTGGCGATCGGCAACCGTCACGGTATCCCAGTGATCGAAGACGCCGCCTGCGCCATCGGCAGCGAGATCCGATGGCAGGGTGAGTGGCAGCATGTCGGCCGGCCACATGGGCGCATCGCCTGTTTCTCCTTCCATCCCCGCAAGCTGCTGTCGACGGGAGACGGCGGGATGCTGACGACGAACGACGACGAGTTGGACGGAAGGTTCCGATTGTTGCGTCAACACGGGATGAGCGTACCGGATACCGTACGGCACGCGGCGTCGCACGTGATCGCCGAAACCTACCCGGTGCTCGGCTTCAATTACCGGATGACTGACATCCAGGCGGCGATCGGGCGCGAACAGCTCAAGCGCCTTCCTGACATCGTCTTGCGCCGTCGCACGTTGGCCGCCCGGTACGCCGAGCGTCTCCGTGATGTCGACGGCGTTCGGCTTCCGCGCGAGCCTGAGTGGGCCAGGACCAACTGGCAGACGTTTGCTATCCGCGTCCCGATCGCCCGTCAGCGCGCGGTCATGCAGGACCTGCTCGATGCGGGCATCGCCACGCGGCGCGGCGTGATGAACGCGCATCGCGAAGCCGCCTATCCGCCGGGCACGTGGCGCGCCGCCGGATCGCTGCGGCAGAGCGAAGTCGCGCAGGACAGCGCCATCGCGCTGCCGCTGTTTCACGACCTGACCGCAGACGATCAGGATCGCGTGATCGCGCGAGTGCGGGAGGCGGTCGCCCGTTCGTGAGCCGCGCGCCCGCAGCGATTGCCGGCGCGGTCGCGGCATTGATCGGGCTCGTGCTTCGACCGATCCTCGTGGCCACCGGCAAGCTTCCCGGTGTCGATGCCCACAACCTGTACACCTGGGAGTTGTACACGCGTTCGGTGTACGGCGCCGGGCGCCTGCCGTTCTGGAACCCCTACTTCTTCACGGGCATCCCGCACCTCGCCGACGTGCAGACGCAGGTGCTCTATCCACCGGCGCTGCTCCTCCGCTGGCTTCCGATCCCCACCTTTCTCTCGGTCATGGCCGCGGTCCATCTCTGGATCGCCGCGGTCGGGGCGATGGTGCTCGTGCGGGTCGCCGGTGCCGGTTGGATCGCCGCGGCTGCCGCGGCCGTTGCCGTAGCGCTCGGAGGAAGCGCCGGACCGTGGATTCACAACGGCCATCTCCTCCTGCTCGAATCGGCCTCCTGGCTGCCGTGGATTCTCGCCTTCGCGCTGCTCTCGACCGGTCGCCGGAGCTGGTTGCCGCGAACCGGGCTCGTCGTCGCGTGCGGGCTTCAGTTCATGACGGGCTACCTGCAGGGCACCCTGTACACCGCAGGGGCGCTCACGGTGTACTACGCCTTTGCGCTGATGTGGCCGGCCGGTGCGACGCGGCGGCAGTTGCTGGTCCAGTGGCCACTGACCGGTCTCCTGGCGGCGGGTCTCGTGGCGATTCAGTTGATTCCGACGAGTGTGCTCGTCCTGAACGCCGGTCGGACCGGAAGGCTGTCCTGGGACGAAGCGGCCGAGGGAGGGTGGCGCGCCGCGGATCTCGTCCGCATTGTCCGACCGTTCGCCGGACTGCCGCCAGGCGGGTCGTATCGCGAGGTAGGGGATTCGGCGATCTACGTCGGGATCCTGCTTGCGCTCGCGGCGCCGCTGGCGTTCGTGGCCCGTGAACGGCGTCGCGCGGCGGTATTCTTTGCCCTGCTCGGCGCCGTTGGTCTCGCACTCGCGTCGGCTGAATGGCTGCCGCTCTTTCGGCTCCACTACGCGCTCTTTCCTGGGCTTCGAATCCCTCCACGCGTGCTCTTCGTGACCACGCTCAGTCTCGCGGTGCTCGGCGCACTCGGCCTCGACCTGGTCCTCCGATTCATCCAGCGACGCTCGGTTGCGGCCGCGCGAGTGATCGGAGGCAGCGTACTTGCGGTCGTCTCGTTCGATCTCGTCTCCTTTGCCGCTCCTGCGATCGAGCCGGTGTCGATTTCGTTACCGTCTCCTACGGTAGCTGCAGCGATCGCGCGCAGCGGTGGGCGCGCCATATCGCTGTGTGATCATGTGGTCGCGACTCAGGAAGTTCTGGTGGCAGGGCGTCCGTCGCTCGATGGAGTAGCCGGGATGCATCTCGGGCACTATGCCGATTGGGCCGCGATCGCACACACCGGGAGACCGCCACAGCGTGACGGCATGTATCGCCGGATGAACAGCGACGGCGACGTACCCGTGCGGCGTGATCTGGTCGACGCGGCAAACGTCGGCATCGTCCTGACCTGTGGATCGACCAGCGTTGAGGGGCTGGAGTTGGTCGATAGCGACGCTATCGTCAACGTCTATCGGAACGGCAGCGCCTGGCCGCGTGCGACATGGAGCTGCAGCGCCGAGGCGGGATCGCCGGATGTCGTGATGACGCAGCTGTTGCAGACGCCCATCTCTCGCAGTGGCGTGTCGCACGAAACCGGCGTGGCTGGTGAAGGATCCGATCTGCTGGTCGGCACGAGGAGCTGCGCGCAGCAGGCGACCGTGTACGTGCAGGCGCAGGATCGTTCTGATGGCCTGCTGATCCTTCGATTCGATGCGCCGTCAGAAGGGGTGGTGCTGGTGAGCGAAGCGTTCTACCCGGAACGGCGAGCGTACCTGGACGGGACGCCGGTTCCGACGGTCAAGGCCAACGTCGCGTTCACTGCGGTGCGCGTGCCGAAGGGGCAGCATCGCCTCGAGCTGCGGTACGTGCCGGTCAGCTTTTATGTCGGTGCCGCGATCAGCGCGATGACGATGATTGCATGGGCGGCGGCCACGCGCTGGACGCGAACACGCGCCGCATGATCTCGATCCTCACGCCGGCGTTCAACGAGAGCACCAACCTCGAGCCGCTGTATGAGCGCCTCGCCGCCGCGATGACCTTGCTCGGTCTCGATTGGGAGTGGGTGATCGTCGACGACCATTCGCGCGACGACACGTTCGGCGTGATTCAGCGGCTGGCGTCACGCGACACGCGTGTGCGCGGCTTGCGGCTGGCGCGGAATTCGGGATCGCACCTGGCGATCATGTGCGCGCTGCATCATGTCTCCGGTGATGCCGCGGTGCTGCTGGCGGCCGACCTGCAGGATCCACCCGAGTTCCTGGCGCAGATGATCGAGCGGTGGAAGGCAGGGGCGCAGGTCGTGTGGGCAGTACGGCGGCAGCGGCCCGGTGACACCGGGCACAAGGGGTTTGCCGCGATCTACTACTGGACCATGCGCGAGCTCGTGGGGCTGAAGGAGATTCCCGCCACCGGCGCAGACTTCTTCCTGATCGATCGGGTCGTGATCGACGCGTTCCGGCAGTCCGATGAGCGGAACACCAGCGTCTTCGCTCTGATTACCTGGCTCGGATTCCGGCAGGACCAGATCGAGTACGACAAGCAGCCGCGGGCCAGCGGGCGATCGGGCTGGACCCTCTCGCGCAAGGTCACGCTGGTCATCGATTCCGTGACCTCGTTTTCGGACTTCCCCTTGCGGTGGTGTCTGTATGGGGGAATATCGATCTTCGGTATCAGCCTGCTGGTCGGGCTCGGCGGGCTCATCCTGCTGCCATCGCTGGGCGCTGGCCTCCTGCTGGTGGTCGCGCTGGTTCTGGCGCTGTCCGGTGTCCAGCTCGGCGCGCTGGCCATTGTCGGACAGTACGTATACCGTGCGCTGGACGAGGCACGGGGACGTCCCCGCTACGTGATCGAGGCGGTGGCGGGCCGTCTGGCGTCCGTGCAACCTGCGGTAGAATAAAGGTTTCTCATGATCGACTGTATCGCTGGCTACCACCTCAATCCGTGGACGTGTGGAATCGCCAAGTTCAACGATATCCTCGCCCGGAATCTCGAGGTGCCCGTGGTTGGCATCGGGTCTCCCGAGCTCCAGCTGTACCGCCGCCCTCTGCTGTCGCTGAAGATGTCGGAGTTCACGCCGCCCGACGCGCAGGCCCTGGCCGAATGGGTTGAAGCACACGCGAACCGGTTCGAGTTGTTCCTGCACGCCTTCGACGGCACACCCATGGAGCAGCGACTGCTCGCCGCCGCCGCACGGGTCTACTGCGGCAACCGCGAGCTGTCACACACGCTCTCCCCGTCACGCCCAGACATCGTCGAGCTGTTCTGCCCCGGGACGCTGCTGAATCCGCTGCGCTTCCAACCGACCGAGCTGTCAGTGTTCACGTTCGGGATGGCGCACAAGATCCGCGTTCCGCTCTACCGGAGGCTGCGTGACCTGCTTGAGGCCACGGGCAAGAGCTATTCGATCTTCGTGTCGACGGCGCTCCACGAGAACACCAGCTTCGACGGTTCGTTCATCGTGCGGTTCGAGGAATTGCAGGCGCTGTTCGGCGGCCATGTGTATTTCATGGGTTATCTCTCCGACACGGCGGTATTCAATCACCTCGTCGAGTGCAACTTCCTCGCGGCATTCTTCGAAAAGGGGCTTCGCGCGAACAACACCACCGTCAACGCGGCGATGGAGAACGGCTGCGCGGTCATCACCAACCTCGATGAACACTCGCCGCAGGGACTGGTGCACATGAAGAACGTCATCGACATCAACATGTGCGATCGCCTGCCGGATGCCGATAGGGCGGCCACCATCGGCCTGGCCGCCCGCGATATCGCGCATTCGCACTACGGGTGGGACTCGCTGGTCGCGCAGCTGCGACATGTGGTCCAGGCGTAAGGCGGATGCGCTGCTGATGGATTGTTCGAACCATGATCGTTTCTGAAGCCCGGGATCGTATCGACCTCACGTCCATCCCCGCGGTCATTCCTAACCAGCTCGGTTCACAGGACGCCCACGCCGCGGATGGCCGGACGTTCGCCAAGCTCGACCCGGCGACCGGACGGAAGATCTGCCAGGTCGCGAGATCGGGCGCGGCGGACGTGGCACAGGCCGTCGAAGCGGCCAAGCAGGCCCAGCCGGGATGGGCGGCGATGACCGTGGTCAAACGGGGCGACATCCTGCGCCAGATCGCGATCCTGATGCGCGAGCATCGTGACGAGATTGCGTCGCTGGTGGCCCGGGAGACGGGGAAGTCGAAGAAGGACGCGCTCGGCGAGACCGACGCGGCGATCGAGATGGGGTTCTTCGTCGCCGGCGAAGGTCGCCGGTTCTATGGTCAGACGACCACCAGTGCCGTGCCGAACAAGACGGCGCTCGTCGTGCGCCAGCCGCTCGGCGTGGCAGGACTGATCATCGCCGCGAATACGCCGATTGCGAATGTCGCGTGGAAGGCGTTTCCCGCACTGCTGTGCGGCAACTCGGCCATCCTGAAGGCATCGGAAGACACGCCTCTTTCGGCGTGGGCATTCGGCGTGCTCGCTCGAGAAGCGGGCGTCCCTGACGGCGTCTATACGACGCTCCACGGCATGGGCGACGAGGCCGGCGCTCCGCTCGTCGAGCATCCGGACGTGGCGGTGATCAGCTTCACCGGCTCTTGCGGCGTCGGACGATGGATCGCCGAGACCGCCGGTCGCCGGCTGGCGAAGACCTGTCTCGAGCTCGGCGGCAAGAACCCGCTCATCGTCTGCGACGATGCGGACCTGCAGAATGCAGTGAACTGGACGATCGGATCCGCGTTCAGCAATGCCGGCCAGCGCTGCGCGGCGGGGAGCCGGATCCTGGTGTTCGACGGCGTCTACGACGAGTTCAAGCGGAGATTGCTCGAGGCGACGCAGAAGCTGACCGTCGGCACGGGTGACAGCGACTACCTCGGGCCGGTCATCAACGAAGAGCAGATGACCAACATGCTTGCCTCGGTCGAGCGCGCGAAGACGAACGGTGCGTCGATCATCATCGGCGGGCACCGCCTGACCGGGTCCGGATACGGCGAGGGGTACTTCGTGGCGCCGACGCTGATTGAGCACGTTGGACCCAACGATGAGATCTCACGCAGCGAGCTGTTCGGTCCGATCACGATCCTCTATCGGATCCACGATTTCGAGGAGGCGATTGCGATTGCCAACGATTCGCCTTTCGGTCTGACGGCGTCGATCCACACGCAGAACATCAACCGCGCAATGACATTCCTCAACCGCATCCAGTGCGGTGTGGCGGTCGTCAACGGCGGCACCTACGGCAGTGAGCCGCACCTGCCGTTCGGCGGGCTACGCCAGTCCGGCAACGGCTGGCGCGAGGCAGGCACGCAGGCGCTGGACGTCTACTCCGATCTGAAGACGATCTACATCAACCACAACCCAGAGGCGGTGTAGAACGCTGTGTTCACGCTTCACGGTTCTCAGTTCTCGGTTCGTGTTCAGGCTCGGTTCGGCGTGGAGCGTTCGGCTCGTGCGTTCGTGCCCGAACACGGAACAGTGAACCGCGAACTCCGAACGCTCGAACCGACCCTGAACCTGAACACGAACCGAGAACTGAGAACATAGAAGTGCGAACTGCAGGTTCTCCTTCCGCTGTCGCTCTCATCCCGGCTCGGCAAGGCAGCAAGCGCGTTCCGGGCAAGAACGTCCGCCTGCTGAACGGGCACCCGACGCTTGCGTACACGATCGTGCCGGCGCTGGACAGCGGGGTGTTCGAATCGGTCGTGGTGTCGACCGACTCCGAGGAAATCGCGGAAATGGCACGACACTACGGTGCGGAGGTTCCGTTCCTGCGTCCGACGGCGTTCGCGAGCGACACCTCGCCTGACATCGAGTGGCTCGACTATACGCTCCGAACGATGGCGGCGCGGGGGCGGCGCTGGGACGCCTTCAGCCTGCTCCGGCCCACCAGTCCGTTCCGCAGCGCCGAGACGATCCGCCGCGCATGGGCGTTGTTCGCGGCGCAACTGGGCGTCGATTCGCTGCGGGCGATCGAGAAGTGCGCTCAGCACCCGGGGAAGATGTGGGTGGTACGCGGAGAGCGGATGTTCCCGCTGCTGCCGTTCACGAGCCGCGCGACAGATGCGACCGGATCCGCTACCGAGCTGCCGTGGCACAGCACGCCCTATCAGGCGCTGCCGCCAGTGTATGTGCAGAACGCGTCGCTCGAGATCGCCTGGACACGTGTGGTGCTCGAGCGGGGGAGCATCGCGGGGGACGTCCTGCTGCCGTTCGTCACCGAAGGTTATGAGGGGTTCGACATCAACGACCCGACCGACTGGATGGTGGCCGAGCGGCTTGTGGCGGACGGCACCGTGACGCTTCCAGAGATCAAGCAAGCGGCGTATGGAGTAACGGTGTAGCTATGGGAGACCTTCAGACCGACCAGGGGGAAAGCCTCGAGCTGTTCTATGTTCCTGTCTCGGAGTTCCGCCGGGTTGTGGACGCCAGCGTGGATGCTGTCGCGAAAGCGGAGGCGTTTGCAGCGCTGGCGCGGATCAACACGCTCTACATGATCGCGGGCGCGTGGTCGGGGCACCTCGGCACCAGCTTCAGCTCGATCGAGATCATGAGCTGGCTGTTCTTGAACGAGATGCGCGACCTCGACAAGGGGCCATCGGCCTGTGACGTCTTCTTCTCGTCGAAGGGGCACGATGCGCCGGCGCTCTATAACGTGTTGATCGGCCTCGGGCTCCTTCCGGAAGAGAAGCTCCATCAGCTGCGTCGCATCGACGGCCTTCCAGGCCATCCGCATGTTGAGACCCCGTACATTCAGGCGAACACTGGTTCGCTCGGGATGGGCATCTCGAAGGCGAAGGGAATGGCGCTGGCCAATCGTATGACCGGCACCAGCCGTCGCATTTTCGTGCTGACCGGCGATGGGGAGCTCCAGGAAGGGCAGTTCTGGGAATCGCTCGTATCGGGGGTCAATCGCGGCCTGGGTGAGATCGTCGCGATCATCGATCACAACAAGATCCAGTCCGACACGTGGGTGCGGCAGGTCAGCCACCTCGGTGATCTCGAGGCGAAGCTCAGCGCGTTTGGCTGGCACGTGGCACGCGTCGATGGGCACGACGTGGCTGCCCTGGAACGGACGTTCCGTGCGCTCGACGCGGTGACCGACAAGCCGAAGGTCATCCTGGCGGACACTGTCAAGGGCAAGGGCGTCAGCTTCATGGAGGGTCCCGCCGCTCTGAGCGCCGACGAGTTGTACCTGTTCCATTCTGGCGCCCCGAGCGAAGCGAAGTACACGGCCGCGGTCGCCGAGCTCCGCCCGCGCGCCGAGCGGCTGTTTGCCTCCCTCGGGCTGGGCACGCTGAACGTCGAGGCACGCATCCGCAACCCGCGTCGCGAACCGCGAAAGACCGACAACCTGGTCGCGGCATACGAGCGGGCGATCGTTGCGCAGGCCGACCGCCACCCGCATCTCGTCGCGCTCGACGCGGACCTCGTCAAGGACTGCGGGCTGATCACCTTCTCGAAGCACTATCCCGATCGGTTTGTCGAGTGCGGGATCGCCGAGCAGGACATGGTGTCGATGGCTGCCGGCATGGCTCGTCGCGGCGTGCTGCCGGTCGTGCACTCCTTTGCTTGCTTCCTCGCTGCACGGCCGAACGAACAGATTTACAACCAGGCGAGCGAGCGTTCGAAGGTGATTTACGTAGGATCGCTCGCCGGTCTGCTCCCGGGCGGGCCCGGCCACTCGCATCAATCGGTCCGCGACATCTCGGCGCTCGGCGGTGTGCCGAACCTCGTGCTGGCAGAACCCTCTACGGAAACGGAACTGGAAGCAATCTACGAGGCGCTCGTCAATCGCGTCGACGAAAGCTCGTACCTGCGCCTGGTGTCTGTCAAGTGGCCGATGCCGTTCGAGTACCCGGCCGATTATCGTCAGGAAGTCGGCAAGGGCTGGGTCGTGCGCGAGGGATCTGACGCCGTCGTGTTCGGCTATGGACCGTGGCTGCTCGCGAACGCATTTGAGGCGGTCGCCGAACTCGAGCGGATCGCTGGCATCAGCATCCGGCTGGTGAACCTGCCGTGGCTGAATCGCATCGATTCGGCCTGGCTGGCGCAGGCGATCGGCGATCGTCGTGCGGTGGTGACGCTCGACAATCACTACCTGCGTGGTGGCCAGGGTGAGCTGGTGGCCGCGGCGGTCGCTTCACTCGGCCTCGAACCAGCGGTACGCGTGACGTCGATTGGCGTGACCGAATTGCCGGAGTGCGGCACGAACGACGAGGTGCTCGCCTATCACGGTCTCGACATCGCCGGCCTGGTTCGCCAGATTGGCGAGGCTATCCGAACCCGCCGCGGTTCCGCGCCGCGATCGGTGCAGCTCGCATGATCGTCCTGTTCTGGGATATCGACGGCACGCTGCTGACGACGGGCAAGGGTGGGGTTCCGGCGTGGGAGCAGGCGGTACGCGAAGTCACTGGGCGCGACTTCGAGCTGGCCAGCATCCGGATTCCGGGATTGACCGACTACCAGATCGCTGTGCGGACCTTCGAGCAGCTCGGCATCGATGCGGACATGGAAATGCTTCACCGCATGGTGGGGCGCTACGAGAGCCTGCTGTCCGAGTATCTGCCGCAGCGCAAAGGTCAGGTGATGCCGAACGTCCGGGAAATCCTGGAGGCGACCGCCCCGCTGGCGGATGTGCATTCGTACCTGCTCACCGGCAATACCCGCGGCGGTGCGAAGGCGAAGCTCACCCACTATGGCCTCGTTCACTACTTTGCCGACGGCGCCTTCGCCCAGGACGCGGGCGAGCGCTCCAGCATCGCCGTCCGGGCACTGGAACTGGCTCGGAACGCCGGTCCGATTGCAGACGAATCAATCTTCGTGATCGGCGATACGCCGCATGACATCGAGTGCGCCAACGCGATCGGTGCGAAAACGATAGCCGTCTCCACCGGCGGCTACTCGTTCGAAGAACTGCAGGCTCACCATCCCTGGCGGGTGATGAGAGAATTGCCGCCGGTCGATGAATTCCTGCAGCTCGTTGGTGCACGGTCCGTGGCGCGGGCCCTGGCCGGCCAGGGCGGCGAGGCTGACCAGCCTCCTCCCACGACATGAAGCACGGCATCCGACGGTTTCCGGCGCTCTGGCGCGCGACACGGCTGGCGCGGCGCTGGTACCACGCACGGCACGGAGCGTATCCAGACTGGAACGAGCTGCTCGCGTCTCCGGGCGCCGCCGAACTCTGGCGAGCGGCGAAGGCCTCGGCGAAGGGCGGGCCACGCGTGCTGATCGGCACCGCCATCGGCTCGTACGCGCACGCGGTGACTCTCGAGAGTGCGCTCGCGATGGCGCTGACCTTCCGGAATGCCGAAGTGCACGTCCTCCTGTGCGACGGGACGATGACGGCATGTGCGGAATGCGAGGCGTCGCTTTATCCTGACCTCGACCGATTCATTGAGCACGGGCCGTCGAAGGACCTCTGCAAGGATTGCGTCTGGCCGGCCGAACGGGTGTATTCGACTCTCGGCGTCGTCGTGCACCGGCTGGGAGCGTGGTTACACCCTGAAGACTGGACCCAGGCGCGTTCCATCGCGACGGCCATTCCGGCTGGCGCAATCGAAAGCTACGTCTTCGACGGGATGGCGGTCGGCGAGCACGCCTACGCCGGCGCGCTTCGGTTCTTTGCGAGCGGATCGCTGGATGACGAGCCGCATGGCGAGCGGATTCTGCGGCGTTATCTCGAGTCTGCGCTGCTGACCGCGCTGGCAAGCCGCCGTCTGCTGCGGGCGATCAGTTTCTCGTCGGTGGTCCTCACCCACGGCATCTACGTTCCCTGGGGCATCGTCGGCGAAGTGGCGCGACACGAGGGCGTCCACCTGTCGACGTGGAACGTCGCCTATCGGAAGCGCCGGTTCATCTTCAGCCACGACGACACCTACCACCACACGCTGCTGACCGAGCCGGTAGACCACTGGCAGGAGACGCCGCTGAGCGACGAGCAGGAGCAGGAGCTGATGAAGTACCTGCAGAGCCGCCGCGAGGGGCTCTTCGACTGGATCGTCTTTCATCGGCCGGCTAAGTACGACGCACATGAAGTCGCCTCGAAGTTCGGCCTCGATCCCTCGAAAAAAACGATCGGCCTGCTGACGAACGTCGCGTGGGACGCCCAGCTGCACTATCCGGCGAACGCGTTTCCGAACATGCTCGAGTGGCTGGTCCAGACGTGCGAGTACTTCGCGACCCGGCCAGATCTGCAGCTGCTGATTCGCGTTCACCCCGCCGAGATCAGCGGCTTCCCCCCGTCGCGCCAGCCGATCCTGCGCGAGCTGCACAAGCGCTTGCCAAGGCTGTCGCCGAACATCTTCGTCGTGCCCCCCGAGAGCGGGGTGAGCAGCTACACGCTGATGAGCCTCTGCAACGCCGCCATCATTTACGGGACCAAGATGGGCGTCGAGCTGACGAGCGTTGGTTTGCCGGTCATCGTGGCGGGCGAAGCGTGGATCCGGAACAAGGGGCTCACCTTCGACGCCACGACGCCGGCCGAGTATTTCAGGCTGCTGGATCGCCTGCCGTTCGCCACCGGGCTGAGCGAGGCACAGGTCCGGCGCGCCCGGCGCTACGCGTACCACTTCTTCTTCAACCGGATGATCCCGCTGCCATTCATCGAGCCGAAGGCGGGGTATCCGATTTACCGCCTCAAGCTCGAGCGCCTGCAGCATCTGCTGCCCGGTGAATCAGAAGGGCTGGATACAATCTGCAACGGAATCCTCGGTCACGCCCCGTTCGTGCTCAATGCCACGACGGCGCAGGTGCCCGAGCCCGTTGCACCCTGACGTGACGCTGAACCTGCTCGCACTGGCGCTGGCCACGGTAACTTCCGTAGCGTGCGGCCTGCTCGTCCGCCGTGTCGCGCCGTCCATCGGGGCCGTCGTGCCCCCGCGCAACGACCGCTGGCACAGCACGCCCACCCCGACCATGGGCGGGGTGGCGATTGCGGCCGGCGCGATAGCAGGATTCGCCGTCATTCTCGCAGCGCCATCCCTTCTCGACTACTCGGCGCCCTGGCTTCCGGTCTTCGTCGCCGCCGTCGGCATGTTCGTCGTCGGGTTCTTCGACGACCGCCTTCAGCTCTCTCCCCTCGCCAAGCTCGTCTCCTCGCTCGCCATCGGTGCGTTCTTCGTGTTCGCGCTGGCAGTGGCCGAGCCGGAGGGGGCGCTGCCATGGTGGTTCACGCTGTTCGGAACGGTGTGGTTTGCAGGCATCTGTCATGCGATGAACCTGCTGGACAACATGGATGGCCTTGCCGCCGGCGTCGGGCTGATCGCTGCCGCGTTCCTCGCCTGGCTGCTCGGCGAGGCGCTCGGGCCGACGCTCGTCGTCCTGCTGGCGGCGCTCGCCGGCGCGCAGCTCGGGTTCCTCTACTGGAACCGACCGCCGGCGCGGATGTTCATGGGCGACTGCGGGAGCCTGTTCATCGGCTCGATCCTCGCTGGCTCGTCGCTCGTGCCGCTGTTCCACTCCACTCGCCTGACGTTCGTCGGCCCGTTCGTTCCCGTCGTGCTGATCCTCGTGGTGCCGCTGTTCGACACCTCGTTCGTCCTGGTGCTGCGGCGCCTGGCCGGGCGCAGGGCCTCAAAGGGGGGAACCGACCATGTCTCGCATCGCCTCGTGTCGCTCGGGTTCTCCGAGCGGAGCGCCGTCCGGATCCTGTATTTGCTGGGATTCATCGGCGGTGCGACGGCTTTGCTGGTGACCGGCCGGTACGCGCTCGAAGCGACGTTGCCGGTACTGGCCGTGTTCGGTGTGGTCGTCACCCTGCTGGGAGTCTTCCTGGCCCGCGTACCGGCGTACAACTCCGAGGCGTTCATCGCGCTGCAGAAGTCGTCGTTCGCGCCCTTTCTCAAAGATCTCGCCTTCAAGTGGCACGCCGGCCAGGTGATGCTCGACATGGTGCTGATCACGATCAGCTACTACGGTGCGTATCGCCTGCGTTTCGACAACGAAGCGCTCGTCACCTTCATTCCGTATTTCACCGCGACGCTGCCCGTCGTTCTCGGGTGTCAGCTTGCGGGTCTCTACGTGTCCGGCCTGTACCAGCGGTCGTGGGAGACGTTCGGCCTTCGCGATCTGGCGGCGACGGCACGCGGCATTCTCCTCGGGATCCTGTTGTACTCGCTCCCGGCGTCCTACCTGTACCGGTCGGTCGGGTTTTCGTATGGCGTGACAATCATCCACGCGCTGCTGCTGTCGTTCGCCGTCGTGGCGACGCGTGTCTCGTTCCGCCTGATGAACCTGGTTGCTTCGACCCGGAACAAGCGAAGCCGCCGGGTGCTGGTGTACGGTGCCGGCGCATTCGGACAGTTGCTGGTGCGGGAGATGCGCGCCAATCCCGACTGGCAGATGAACCCCGTCGCGTTCATCGACGACGACCCGATGAAGGCGCACCGGTGGATCAACGGGGTGCCCGTTCGCGGCGCGCTGGCCCAGCTCGAGGCGGCGCTGCACCGATATTCGATCGACGAAGTGATCCTGAGCAGCCCGTCGATCAACGGCCACGTGGAGCAGCAGATCCGTGATGTCTGTGCCGCGATTCAACGACCGGTGAAACGGCTGAACATGCGGATCCAGTAGCGCAGATGCGCGACTCAGTCCTGCGGGTGGGCATCGACGGCCGCTCGTTCCACTCGCCGGCTGCCGGTGTGCGGCGCTACGTGCACCAGCTCGTTCCGGCGCTGTTGTCGCTTGGTGAGCCGCTCGAGGTGGTGGCCCTCGGGGGCGACCCGCATGCTGTTCCTTCCGGGGT
>Ga0247825_10001241_pt1 | contig 16699 bp, 17 predicted proteins | sample 13C_Vanillin_Day_FD_194413 | JGI IMG/M metagenome (GOLD analysis project Ga0247825, IMG submission 194413) | Soil microbial communities from agricultural site in Penn Yan, New York, United States - 13C_Vanillin_Day48 | ecosystem: Environmental > Terrestrial > Soil > Agricultural land | place... | reverse complement strand
CTGCTCCTGCGTCACTTCCTTCTTGCCGAAGCCGGGCTTCGGGTTGGCGAGCGCCTCGATCTCCTCCAGCACCTGCTTCGTCGACACGCCGTGCGGCAGCTCGGTGACGACCACGCGCCACTGGCCTCTGGCCAGCTGTTCTTTTTCCCATTTGCAGCGAAGAAGAAGCGATCCGCGTCCCGTTTCGTACGCCTGCCTTATCTCTTCCGGCGGACTGATGAGCTGGCCGCCGCCGGGGAAGTCCGGCCCGGGGAGGATCTCGAGCACGTCCTCGAGCTTCGCGCGCGCGTGCTTGATGACGTAAGCCGACGCCTCGGCGACTTCCTTCAGGTTGTGCGGGGGGATGCGCGTCGAGAAGCCGACCGGGATGCCGAAGCTGCCGTTCAGCAGGCCGAAGGGCAGCCGCGCGGGCAGCAGCACCGGCTCCTGGAACTTGCCGTCGTAGTTCTTCTGGAAGTCGACGGTGCCCTCCCCGATCTCGCCAAGCAATAAGTCAGAAAAGCGGGAAAGGCGCGCTTCCGTATAGCGGTACGCCGCCGGCGCATCGCCGTCGCGCGAGCCGAAGTTGCCCTGGCCCTCGATGAGCGGGTAGCGCATGGAGAAGGGCTGCGCGAGGTGCACCAGCGCCTCGTAGGTGGAGCTGTCGCCGTGCGGGTGGTACTTGCCGAGCACCTCGCCGACATAGCGCGCGCACTTGGAGAAGCTCGCCGCCCCAGCCTCGCCCATGGCAAACAGGATCCGGCGTTGCACCGGCTTCAGGCCGTCGGCGATCTCCGGCAGGGCGCGCGACTTGACGGTCGAGACCGCGTAGCCGAGGTAGGCGTGCGAGGCATGCTGCTCGATCGGCGCGGCCTCGTCGCCGTTGTCGGGAGTGAAGAGGTCGAGGGTCTGGGTGTCGTCCATCCTGGCTTCCTAGTTCAATGCCTTCGCACCGACGACCTGGCAGGTCTGCTTCGTGCCGTCGGCATAGTCGAACGTGATGCTGGTGATCTGGCTCGCGACCGGCGGGGTCTTGAGGCCCTTGAGCGTCGCGAGGTCGTAGCGCAGGCGCGCCGGCGCGGCGCGCGCCTTGCAGTCGAGCTGCAGGCGGCAGCCTTCGCCCGCCTTGCGCAGCTCGAGCGCGCTGCCTTCGCCGGCGACCTTCACCGCCACCTGCGGGTCATTCGGGTTCAGCGTGCACTCGTGCATCTGCGCCGCGGCGGGAAACGCGAGCAATGCCAGAATGAGGACGGTCCCTGTCAGTTTCATTGGAAGAGATCCAGCTGCTTGTCCGCCATGGCCACCGCGAGCTCGACGGCGCGCTTCGCCTTCCCCAGGTCGTCCGCCGCGCCGGCCCTTCCCGCCGCTTCCCAGGAATAGCGCTCTTTTTCGACCAGGGTCACTTTGCCGAGTTTCGTCTTGCCGGCCCACAGGACATGACCCTTGTACGCCCTTTCCCAGACCGGCTTTTCTTTTTTCCTCTTCTTGCTCAGATGTCGGCCTCCACGGTCTTCCAGTGCTCGCGCATCCAGTTGCGCCTGCCTTCGGCCTCGCCGGAGTCCATCAGCTTCTCGAAGGTCTCGCGCACCTTGCGGATTTCTTTTCCGTTCAGGACCATCCTGATCAGGCGGCGGGTATCGGGATTCATCGTCGTCTCCCAGAGCTGCTCCGGGCTCATCTCGCCCAGGCCCTTGAAGCGGGAGATCTCCCAGCTGCCGTCCTTGATTTTTTCTTTCTTCAGTTGATTCAGAACCTCTTCGAGCTCGTCGTCGTCGAGGCAGTAAAGCCGCCGGGCCGGCTTGTTCTTTCCCTGGGAAGGCACTTCCACCTTGTAGAGCGGCGGCTGCGCGACGTAGAGGTGGCCGGTCTCGACGAGCCGGGGCGCGTGCATGAAGAAGAACGTGAGCAGCAGCGCCTGGATGTGGCCGCCGTCGACATCGGCGTCGGTCATCACGATGACCTTGCCGTAGCGCAGCCCGCTCAAGTCGGGATTTTCCTCGGAAGAATGCGGGTCCACGCCGATGGCCGTGGCGATCGCCTGCAGCTCCTTGTTGGCGAGCACGGTGCGGCTGTCCTTCGACATGGTGTTCAGCACCTTGCCGCGCAGCGGCAGCAGCGCCTGCGTCTCCTTGTCGCGCGCCTCCTTGGCCGAGCCGCCCGCGGAGTCGCCCTCCACCAGAAATAACTCATTCCGGAGCACGTCGCCCGAGGCGCAGTCGACGAGCTTGCCCGGCAGCGTGGCGATGCCGCTGCTCTTTTTTCTTTCTATTTTTTTTCCCTTGGACAAGCGAGCCAAGGCCTGCTCGACCGCGAGCTCGACGATCTTTCTGCCGTCCTCGGGGTGCTCGTTCAGCCACAGCTCGAAGCCGTCGCGCACGCACAGCTCGAGGAGCTTCGCGGCGTGGCGCGTGGTGAGCTTCTCCTTCGTCTGGCCGTGGAACTGCGTGCGCACGATGCGCGCCGAGAGCGTGAAGCAGGCGCGCCCCCACAGGTCCTCGGCGATCACCTTCACGCCCTTGGGCGCGAGCGCGCGCGTCTCCATGAACGCGGCGAGCGCGTCGAAGATGCCGGAGCGGAAGCCCGCCTCGTGCGTGCCGCCCGAGCGCGTCGGGATCAGGTTGACGTGGCTGTCGGCGAAGGTCTCGCCCTCGGTCACCCAGCCGATGGCCCAGGAGGCGCCCTCGCCGGGCTCGATGTCGGGGATATTGGTCTCCTGGAAATGCCTTTCCCCGGCGAACAGAGGCGCCACCAGCTCCCGTCCCTGCAGCATGAAGTCGAAGTACTGCGCCATGCCGCGCTCGTATTTCCAGCTCTTCTTCTCTTTGCCTTCGACCTCGAGGACGGTGGTTAGACCGGGAAGCAGATAGGCCTTCGAGCGCACCAGGTGCTCGAGCTCAGGCTGCGGGATGTTCGGCGAGTCGAAGTACTTCGGGTCCGGCCACAGGCGCACCACGGTGCCGCTGCGCTTCTCCTTCGTTTTTTCGGACTTGAGCTTGTTCTTCAGCTCGCCGCCCTCGAAGGCGATGGTGTGCTTCTCGGTGCCGCGGTATACCGTGACTTCGCAGCGCTTCGAGAGCGCGTTCGATACCGCCACGCCCACGCCGTGCAGGCCACCGGAGATGTGGTAGACCCCGTCGCCCGCGCGCGAGAACTTGCCGCCGGCGTGCAGCATGGTGAAGGCGACCTCGACCGCGGGCTTTTTCTCCACCGGGTGCATGTCGACCGGGATGCCGCGGCCCTCGTCCTCGACCTCGACCGAGCCGTCCTTGTAGAGGCGCACCGAGATCTTCTTGCCGAAGCCGCCGAGCGCCTCGTCGACCGCGTTGTCGATCGCCTCCTGCACGATGTGCAGGGGATGCACGGTGTGCGTGTACATGCCCGGCATGCGGCGCACGGGCTCGAGCCCCTTGAGCGCCTGGATCGCCGATGCGTCGTAGACCGCCGGTTTCGTGGCCATCAGTGCAGGTTCCTCATGCGGCGCGGGCGGCGTAGCGCTTGCGTGCCTGCGCGGCGGTGGAGCGGCCGGGGGCCTGCACGACGACGCCCTCGGCGGCGGCGGCCCGGGCGAGATCGCGGTCGAGCGTCACCAGATCGGTGCCCAGCCGCAGCGCCAGCTCGACGTAGGACGCGTCGTAAGTGGTGAGATCGCGCCGCTCCGCGAGCGCGCTGATCGCCGGCATGTCGGCGACCGCCGCGTCGACGCGCAGGCCCGGGAGCAGCACCCGCTTGAGCGCGTCGAGCCGGGAGGCGCGCGTGATGCGCCGGCGGCGCTCGGCCATGAGCAGCCCGTTCGCGAACTCGAGCGGCCAGACCGCCGGAACCCAGGTGTCGCTGGTCTCGGTCGCGCGCAGGATGGCGTCGCTGAAGGCGTTGCGCTCGTCCTCGAGGAACCAGGCCAGGCTGACCGAGCAGTCGATGACCAGCGCCATCAGTAGCGTCGCCCGGCCTTGATCAGCTCGGGGATGGTGGAGCCGGGCTTGGCGCCGCGGTCCTTGCCGACCCGCCAGCGCATGATCTCCTCGACGAGCGCCCGCCGGCGCACACGCTCGGCTTCGTCGATCTCGGCGGCGACAGGAACGAGCTTGGCGACCGCTTTGCCGTGGCGCGTGATGGTGACCGTCTCGCCGGCCTCGACCTTGTCGAGCAGCTCGGCGAGCTTGGTCTTCGCCTCGAACGAACCTACCGTAGTCATGGCTTTCCCGTCCAACTAGACAACCAGTTGGAAGGATAGCACGAAGCAAAACGCTCGATGCTTTCCGCCACCGAGGCGTCGAGCGGCGCTTCGTCCCAGAGGTGCAGCAGCTTCTTCTGCACGGCGAGGGCCTTCGGATCGCCCGAGAGCAGCTTCTCCAAAAGAGTCTTCACGCCAAGGTCGAGGTCCGGGCATACCTCCTCCACCAACCCCCACTCGAAGGCGCGGCGCGCATCGATCGCCTCGCCGGTAAGGACGAGCCAGGCGGCGCGGCCCGAGCCCATCAGCCGCGGCAGGAGCGCCGCCTCGACCACCGACGGGATGCCCAGGCGCACCTCCGGCATGGCGAAGCGCGTGCCCTCGGCGGCGATGCGCAGGTCGCAGGCCGCCGCGAGCTCGAGGCCGGCGCCGATCACCGCGCCGTGCAGGCGCGCCACCACGGGCACCGGGAGGCGGCGCAGCGCCTCGCAGGCGCGGTGGATGCGCCCGACGAACGCGCCTGCGCTCGACGCGTCGAGGCGGGCGAGCTCGTTCACGTCGGCGCCGCCGCAGAAAGCCTTTCCCGCGCCGCCCAGCACCACCGCCCTCAGGCCCGCGTCGCCCGCGAGCGCCTCGAGCGCGGCGGCGAGCTCGTCGAGGATCGGGGAGGTGAGCGCGTTCGCCTTGCCGGGCCGGTTGAGCATGAGGCGCGCGACCGCGCCGTCGCGCGTGAGGTCGACCGTCATGCGCGGAGTATCCCCGATTAGAATCGGGCGATGGCGGAAAAGAGGACCGACTGGGCCTTCCCGGCCGAGATGCGGCCGCGCCCGGAGGACTGGCGCTTCGACCTGGACCGCGCCCTGGAGTCGGTCGTGCTGCTGCGCGCCGAGATTCCCGACGACGCCTTCACCGCGCCGCTGCTCGGCACGGAACGCGCCGGGAACGGGGTGGTCATCCGCGACGACGGGCTGGTGCTCACGATCGGGTACCTGATCACCGAGGCGAGCACCATCTGGCTGACGACCAACAAGGGCACGGTGGCGGGCGGCTTCCCGGTCGCCTACGACCAGGCGACCGGCTTCGGCCTGGTGCAGCCGCTGGGCAAGCTCGACGTGCGCGCCATCGGGCGCGGCAGCGCCGCCAGCTGCCAGGTCGGCGCCAACGTCGTGGTGGCCGGACAGGGCGGGCGTCCGCATGCGCTCAAGGCGTCGGTGTTCGCCAAGCGCGAGTTCGCCGGCTACTGGGAGTACGTGCTCGATGAAGCGATCTTCACCGCGCCCGCGCACCCGCAATGGGGCGGCTCGGCGCTGATCGGCTCGGAGGGCAAGCTCCTCGGCATCGGCTCGCTGCTCGTGCAGGAGAAGATCGACGCCGGGACCATCCAGGGCAACATGGTGGTGCCGATCGATCTGCTCGAGCCGATCCTGGAGGACATGGTGCGCCTCGGGCGGCCCAACCGGCCGCCGCGCCCCTGGCTCGGCATCTATGCCACCGAGGCCGGCGCGAAGCTCGCCATCGCCGGCCTGGCGCCCGGCGGCCCCGCCGAGCGCGCCGGCGTCCAGGTCGGCGACCTCGTCGCCGAAGTCGCCGGCACCAGGCCTTCCAGCCTCGCCGACCTCTTCCGGCGCATCTGGAAGTGCGGCACCGCGGGCTGCGAAGTCGCGCTCAAGCTCGTGCGCGAGGGCAAGCTCGTCGACGCGCGCATCGTCTCCGGCGACCGCGCCGACTTCCTCAAGAAACCCCACCTGCATTAAACAGGGACGGACCCGGGACGGACCCGGGACGGACCCGGGTCCGTCCCTGTTTAGAGCTTCAGGCGCTCCACCGCTTTCCAGTCCACCATCGTTTCGAGCCTCGGCTCGTCCGGGAGGCGCAGCTTGCCGTCGTTGATTGCCGGGATCTGCTGCGTCACCTGCGCGGCGAGGATGAGGAAGAACGAGTGCTCGGGCGGCAGCACGAGGGGGCTCTTCAGCCCGGCCGCGGCCTGCAGGGCGAGCAGCGTGCCGAGCGCGCTCTCGTAGTACATGCCGAGAGAGACGCGCACGCCGTGCGCGGCGCACAGCGCGTCGATCTCGCGCGCTTCCGAGATCCCGGTGCGGCCGGGCTTGATCATGAGCGCGCGCGCGCCGCGGTCGATGAAGAGCGCCGCGTCGTCGCGCGAGGTGCAGGCGTAGTCGACGAGCAGCGGGATCGGGCAGTCGCGCTGCAGGCGCTCGAAGGCACGGTCGGGCGCGATGGTGCACGGGTCCTCGGCCACCGCGACGCCGGCGTCGGCGATGGCGCTCAGGTAGCCGGCGATGCCTTCCTGCGGATACGCGCGGTTCGCGTCCATCGAGAGCTCGATGCCCTCGCCCACCGCCGCGCGCACCTCGGCGATGACGCGCAGGTCGGTGTCGCGGCCCTGCCCGCCCTTGAGCTTGAGCGAGCGCAGGCCGTAGCGCCGGCACATCTCCGCGGCCTCGGCGGCCATCAGCGCGGGCGACTGGCGCGTGACGATCCACGACAGGGCGATTTCCGGCGCGCCGCCCCAGTCGCGCCATAGCGGCTTGCCGCACGCCGCCGCGCGCATCGACCAGCAGGCGTTGTCGAGCAGCGCGCGCGGGCTGCGGTTGCCGTCCACCCAGTCGAAGGCGCGCGCCACCGCCGCCGCATCGGCGAGCTCGACCCCGCGCAGGCGCGGCAGCATCACGTCCTCGAGCGTGACCGCGAGCGAGCGCGGCGAGAAGCCGGTGCGCGCCGGCTTCACCACGCCCTCGGCGATGCCGACCGTGCCGTCGTCGGCGGTCAGCCTGAGCAGCGCGTAGTCGCTCGAGCTCTCGGCGGCGTAGGCCCAGGTCACCGAGCGCCGGTAAGGCAGGCGATAGAAGTCGAGCGACCAGTCGGCGAGCTTCATGCGCCGTCATTGTCCCGCAACATCGCTTGACGCCGCGCGCGGACCTGTGATCTCCTGACCGCCGCAACTCGGGGGAGGTGCGCGTGTCCGATCCGGATCAGACCGAACCGCCCGGCGCACCTCCACGCGCCCTCGCTGCGTTCGTCCGCGCCATGGACCGCTTCGCCGAGTGGTGCGGCCTCGCCTTCTGCTGGCTCATCATCCCGCTGGTCGCCGGCATCACCTATGAAGTGTTCGCGCGCTACGTCTTCCACGCGCCCACCGTGTGGTCCTACGACGTGGCGTACATGCTGTACGGCTCGCATTTCATGCTGGGCGCCGCCTACACCCTCAAGAGAGGCGGGCACATCCGCACCGACGTCTTCTACCAGAACTGGTCGTTCCGCACGCGCGGGCTGATCGACGCGTCGCTGTACCTTTTCTTCTTCTTCCCGGGCATGGCGCTGTTCCTGTGGATGGGGTGGCAGGAGGCGCTGCATTCCTGGGAGCTGCGCGAGGTCTCCGGCGAGAGCCCCTGGCGGCCGGTGATCTACCCGTTCAAGACCGTGATCCCGGTCGCCTGCGCACTGCTGATCCTGCAGGGCATGTCGGAGTTCGCGAAGAGCGCCTGGGCGGCGCTGAAAGGCAGGGAGCTGTGAGCGGCGAGACGCTGGGCCTGGTGCTGCTGGGCGCGCTGCTCGCGGGCATCTTCGCCGGCTTCCCGATCGCCTTCACGCTGATCATCCTCTCGGTGGTGTTCGGCTACATCGGCTTCGGGGACACCGTGTTCTACCTGATGGTGTTCCAGACCATCGGCCTGATGAAGGAGGAGACCCTCGCCGCGGTGCCGCTGTTCATCTTCATGGGGCACGTGCTCGAGCAGTCGGGGCTGATGGAGCGATTGTTCCGCTCCTTCCAGCTCATCCTCGCGCCGCTGCGCGGCTCGCTCTACCTCGGGGTGCTCCTCACCGCGACGCTCTTCGCCACCGCCACCGGCATCATCGGCGCCTCGGTGACGGTGATGGGGCTGATGGCGGCGCCGGCGATGATGAAGGCGGGCTACGACCCGAAGCTCTCCGCGGGCTGCATCACTGCCGGCGGGTGCCTGGGCATCCTCATCCCGCCGTCGGTCATGCTGATCGTCATGGGGCCGATCGTCGGCGTCTCCATCATCAAGCTCTTCGCCGCGGCGATCATTCCCGGCCTCATCCTCGCGGGCCTGTACATCACCTACGCGATGGCGCGCAGCCACATCAACCCCGCGCTCGGCCCGCCGCTGCCGCGCGACCAGTGGGCGAAGTCCGTGGGCGAGATGGTGCGCGAGTTCGCCGCCGGCATCGTGCCCATGGCGGTGATCATGTCCGCGGCGCTGGGCAGCATCATCTTCGGCCTCGCCACCCCGACGGAAGCCGCGGCGATGGGCGCCACCGGGGCGCTCGGGCTCACCGTCGCCTACCGGCGCTTCAGCCTGCGCGGCCTGCGCGAGGCCTGCCTGAAGACCCTCGAGACCTCCAGCCTCGTGCTCTTCCTCGCCGTGGCCTCCAACATCTACGGCGCGGTGTTCACGCGCCTGGGCACGAGCACCATGATCGCCAATGCCATGCTCGCGCTGCCGCTGCCGCCCTCGGTCATGCTGATCACCCTGCTCGCGGTGATCTTCCTGCTGGGCTGGCCGCTCGAATGGCCGGCGATCGTGTTCATCTTCCTGCCGATCTTCCTGCCGGTGGTGGTGGCGCTGAAGCTCGACCTGGTGTGGTTCTGCACGCTGGTGGCGGTGTGCCTGCAGACCGCCTTCCTCTCGCCCCCGGTGGCGATGGCCGCCTACTACCTGAAGGCCGTGGCGCCGAAGTGGGAGCTCTCGCAGATCTACCGCGGCATGTTCGACTTCATGCTGCTGCAGATGCTCGGCCTCGCCATCGTGTTCTTTTTCCCGGAGACGGCCCTCTGGCTGCCGGACAAGCTCTTCGGCAAGGGATGAGCTTGACGCCGCCCGGGGGCTGGGCGTAGCTTGGCCGGGCTCTTACCTTAGGAGGAGGAGACCCATGCGCAATACCCGGCAGTTGCTGTCCGCTGTCGCGGCGGCTTTGCTCGTCGCGGCGGTTCCGCAGGCGCAAGCGCAGTCCAAGTTCACCCTCAAGGGCCAGTCGACGCATCCGGCATCGTCCAACCTGCACCTCGTCTTCGTGAAGTGGGCCGAGGAGATCGAGAAGATGTCCGGCGGGCGAGTGAAGATCGATCCGCTGCCCGCGGGCGCCGTCGTCCCGGCGTTCGAGACCTTCGACGCGGCCTCGCGCGGCGTGATCGACGTGGGCGCGGGCACGCTCGGCTACATCCTGGGCAAGAGCCTCGCCGGCATCCCGCTCTCCCATGGTCCGGTGTTCGGCATGGACGGGGTCGACTACTACGGCTGGTACCTGGACGGCGGCGGCATGAAGCTGCTAGAGGAGTACTACACCAGCATCGTCAAGCTGAACCTGGTCGGCTTCCCGGTGCCGACCGACTACCCGCAGGGCCTGGGCTGGTTCAAGAAGCCGATCCGCTCGCTCGCCGACCTGAAGGGCATGAAGTACCGCATCTTCGGCATCGGCGCGGAGACGTACGGCCGCCTCGGCGTCTCGGTGGTGACCCTGCCCGGCGGCGAGATCGTGCCCGCGCTCGAGCGCGGCGTGATCGAGGGCGCCGAGTGGATCAACTGCGCCGAGGACAAGAAGATCGGCCTGCACAACGTCGCGAAGCACTACTACACGCCCGGGATGCACGAGCCCGTCACCGGCGGGCAGCTCTTCGTCAACACGAACGTGTGGAAGAAGCTGCCGGCGGACGTGCGCGAGATCATCCGCGTGGCGAGCATCTCCGCGGTCACGCAGCGCAACATGATCCTCGCGCGCGAGACGGCGGAGGCCTGCCAGGAGCTCATCAAGGGCGGCACGCAGATGCATCGCACCCCCGACGACATCCTGAAGAACTTCCTCGACGAGTGGGAGAAGATCCAGGCCGAGTACGCGAAGAAGGATCCGTTCTACAAGAAGGTCATCGACAGCCAGAGGAAGTACGCTGAGCTGATCGTGCCCTTCCGCATGTCCTGGTACCCGCCGTACGACTTCGCCGGCAAGTACTACTGGAAGGACAAGGTCTACCTCAAGCCGTAGCGCGCGCGAGCGAACCGGCAAAGCAGACGGGCCCGCAAGGGCCCGTTTCTTTTCTAGCCGAGGGTCGGCATGTTCAGGCCGGGCGCGGGCGTATCCTGGTGCGGCCAGCGCGAGGTCACGACTTTCGTGCGCGTGTAGAACTTGACGCTCTCCACGCCGTGCACGTGCAGGTCGCCGAAGAGCGAGTTCTTCCAGCCGCCGAAGGAGAAGAACGCCACCGGCACCGGGATCGGCACGTTGACGCCGACCATGCCGACCTGGATCTCGGCGACGAAGCGCCGCGCCGCGCCGCCCGACTCGGTGAAGATGGCGGTGCCGTTGGCGTAAGGGTTCCTGTTGACCAGCGCAATCGCCTCTTCCAGCGTCCTTGCCCTGAGGACCACCAGCACCGGGCCGAAGATCTCGTTCCTGTAGACCTCCATCTCCGGCGTGACGTGGTCGAAGAGCGAAGTGCCGAGGTAGAAACCCTCGCCCGGGCACTCCTGCTTGCGCGCGTCGACGACGAGCCTGGCACCTTCTTTCACTCCAACATCCAGGTAGGACGCCACCTTGTTCCTGTGTTGCTCGGTAACCAGCGGCCCCATGTCGACGCCAAGCCTGATCGCCTTTGCTTTCTTCTCCAGCAGCTTCACCAGCGGGTCTGCGGCGGCGCCGACCGCCACCACCGCGCTGATCGCCATGCAGCGCTCGCCCGCCGAGCCGTAGGCGGCGCCGATCAGCGCATCGGCGGCGAACTCGAGGTCGGCGTCGGGCAGCACCACCGCGTGGTTCTTCGCCCCGCCGAGCGCCTGCACGCGCTTGCCGGCCTTCGCGCAGGTCTCGTAGATGTACTTCGCGATCGGCGTGGAGCCGACGAAGCTCACCGCATTCACACCGTTGTTTTTCAAGATTGAATCTACAGCTTCTTTGTCGCCATGAACCACGTTGAACACCCCGTCGGGGAGCCCCGCCTCCTTGAAGAGCTCGGCCATGCGGATCGAGGCCGAGGGCACTTTCTCGGAAGGCTTGAGGATGAAGGTGTTGCCGCAGGCGATCGCCATCGGGAACATCCACAGCGGCACCATCACCGGGAAGTTGAACGGCGTGATGCCGGCGCACACGCCCACCGGCTGGCGGATGGTGTGCGTGTCGACCTGCGTGCCGACGTTCTCGGCGAACTCGCCCTTCAGGAGCTGCGGGATGCCGCAGGCGAACTCCACCACCTCGATGCCGCGCTGCACCGAGCCCATCGCGTCGTCGAGGACCTTGCCGTGCTCCTCCGATACGATTTTCGCCAGGGAGCGCTGATTGGCCTGCAGTAACTGCAAAAACTTTTGCATCACGCGCGCACGGCGCAGCGGCGGCGTGTCGCGCCAGGCGGGGAACGCGGCGGCGGCCGATTGCACGGCTTTATCAATGAAATCTGCATCACAGAATGGCACGCGCTTCGTCACCTGGCCTGTCGCCGGGTTGTAGACCTCGCCGGTGCGCCCGGCGGGCGCGAGGGGCTTGCCGTTGATCCAGGCGGGAACGGTGTCGAGCTTGAGGTCGGCGGGCTTGTTCATGCGGTCTGTCCGAGGTAGGCGGCGGCGCTCGCGTCGGCCGCGAGCGCGGCGAAGTCCTGATGCACGGAGATTCTACCCCGCTCGACGAAGATGAAGCGCTCGCACACCTCTCGCAGGATCTCCAGGTGGTAGGACTCGGTCGGGTGCAGGCAGACGAACACCGCGCGGCCATCGGCGCGCAGGCGGCGGAAGAAGTCGAGCATGAAGCCGATGTAGCCGTCCTGGGTATTGAACTGCGGCTCGTCGAATAAGTGCACCATCGGATAGGAAGAGACCGAGGGCTCAAGAAGGAAGTCCGGCCTCGTGCGCCGGAAGCGGCGCACCTGGTAGGACTGGTGGTAGTGGATGGCCAGCCGGTCGCGCTCGCGCGCCTTCACGGCATGGATATCCTGCCCCATGCACAGCACGCGCCCGGCGGTGGGCAGGTTCGAGCCGGTGATGAGCTCGAAGAGCGTGGTCTTGCCCGAGCCGTTGGGCCCGAGCACGCCGACGATCTCGGGCCGGGCGATCTCGAAATCCGCCTCGAGCCGGAAGCTCACGTTCCAGCGGTGCCGGTACTCCTTCACCAGGTTTTGCACCGAGAGCAGCATCAGACCCCCAGCAGCCGGGCTCGCAAGGAGGAATCTTCCTTCAGGACGCCAGCTTTTCCTTCGTGGACGATGCGCCCCTTGTCCATGACATAGACGCGGTCGGAGACCGAGATTGCGGCGAGCGGGTTCTGCTCGACCAACAGCACCGCCACGCCTTCCCTGCGCAGCTTGCCGATGACCTCCAGGACCTGCTGCACGACGCGCGGCGCGAGCCCCTGGCTCGGCTCGTCGAGCAGCACCAGGCCCGGCGAGCCGAGCAGCGCGCGAGAGATGGCGACCATCTGCATCTCGCCGCCCGAGAGGTTCTCGCACTCGCGGTGCAGCAGGTATTCGAGCGCGCTGAAGATGCCGAAGCACTCGCGCTCCGACCAGGCGCGAAAGCGGCTGCGCTTCTTCGCGATCGAGAGGTTGCGCTGCACCGTGAGCGTCGGGAAGACGCGACGGTCGTCGGGCACCCAGCCGATGCCGCGGCGCGCGATCTCGTGCGTCGGCGCGCGCGTGATGTCCGCGCCGTCGAAATGGATGGCCCCTGCTTTTACCTGTGAAAGACTCAAGATAGACCTGATCGTCGTCGTCTTGCCCGCGCCGTTGGGGCCGAGCAGCGCCACCACCTCGCCCGCGCCCACCTCGAGGGAGACGCCGAACAGCACCTCGGTCTCACCGTAGAAGCTGTGGATGTTCTCCAGGGCCAGCATCATTGCAGCGCTCCCAGGTTCGAGCGCTGCACCCACGGATTGGCCATCAGCTCGGCGGGCGAGCCCTGCGCGATCACCTGCCCCCAGTGCATGACATAGATATGGTCGGCGAGGCCGAACAGGAACTTCATGTCATGTTCTATGACCACGAGGGTGAGCGAGCGCTTGAGCTCGGCGATGAGCGCCGCGATGCGCGCGGTGGCCTCGGTGCCCAGGCCCGCGGTCGGCTCGTCGAGGAAGAGCAGCTTCGGCCGCGCCGCGAGCGCGAGCGCGATCTCGAGCGCGCGCCGGTCGCCGTAGGACAGGTCCTTTGCCTTCACCTGCGCCTTCGCTGCAAGCCCCACGCGCTCCAGGGTTTCCCGGGCAAGGCTGTTTTCCCGGAGAGGCGAGAACATCGAAAAACCCTTGCTGCGCACCTCGGGCGTGGCGATGAGCGCGTTGTCGAGCGCGCTGTACTCGTCGAAGAGGTTCATCACCTGGAAGGAGCGCGAGATGCCCAGGCGCGCGATGCGCCGCGGCGGCAGCCCGGTGATGTCTCGCCCCTCGAAGCGCACGCTGCCGCGGTCGGGCGCGTAGCGCCCGGTGAGCAGGTTGAAGCAGGTAGTCTTGCCGGCGCCGTTCGGGCCCATGATGCCCGACAGCCGCCCCGCCGCGAAGCGCATGCTCACGTCCTCGAGCACGACGTGGTCGCCGAAGCGCTTATGCAGGTGACTTGCTTCGAACATCTTTCAGGATTCCGGCAATTCCCTCGGGTCTGAAGAGCACGATCGCCATGAACAGCAGCCCGTACCAGAGCAGCCACGCCTCGGTATAGGCGCCGAGCAGGTCGCGCGCGACGAAGAACAGCACCGCGCCGATCACCGGCCCCCAGAAGGACACCAGCCCGCCGCCCACCAGCGCCATCATCACCACGAAGCCCGACTGGTGCAGGCTCATCACGTTCGGGTACGCCGACTGCTGGGCGAGGGCGAACAGCCCGCCGGCGAGGCCGGCGACCAGCGTCGAGATGACGAAGGCGAGCCACTTGTAGGCCCAGACGTTGTAGCCAACGAAGCGCGCCCGCGTCTCGTTCTGCTTGATCGCCGAGAGCACGCGGCCGAACGGCGAGTTCACCAGCCGCCACAGCAGCACCACGACGAGCACGAACACGGCGAAGGAAAAGTAGTAAAGCGAAGTCAGGTCGTCCAGGAAGGCGGGCCGCTTGATGTTGAGGAGCCCATCCTCCCCGCGCGTCACGCTGTGCCACTTGATGGCGACGAACCAGAAGATCTGGCCGAAGGCGATGGTGAGCAGCGCGTAGTAGATGCCGCGCCGGTGCGAGATGAACGCCGCCACCAGCGCGCCGGCGATGGCCCCGGCGCCGATGGCGGCCAGCAGGCAGATCCAGAGGCTCGACGAAAAGTTCAGCTGGCAGAGTCCGAATGCGTAGGCCCCCACCCCGAAGAAGGCGCCGTGGCCGAAGGAAGGCAGCCCCGCGTAGCCGAGCAAGAGGTTGAATCCCAAGGCGTAAATCACCCAGATCATCACCTCCACGCCGAGGTAGGGGTACAGGCCGACCTTGCCGATCCACAGCGGCAGGCTGGCGAAAAGCGTGAAGGTGGCGAGCCCTTGCAACATTTGTTCTAGAAGTATATTGTTCTGGAACACCTGTTCTAAAGTCAATGCCTGCCGCCGCGCCGCGCTCGAACGACTACGACCAGCTGAAGGGCGAGCTGTCGCGCCTTTACCCGGGCATGTCGCCGCAGCTGCAGCGCATCGCCACCTTCGCGCTCGAGCACCCGCAGGACATGGCGCTCGACACCGTGGCGACGCTGGCGCGCGGCGTCGGCGTGCAGCCCTCCGCCATGGTGCGCTTTGCGCAGGCGCTCGGCTACGACGGCTTCTCCGAGCTGCAGCGCGTGTTCCGCGGGCGGCTGGTCGAGCGCTCGAACACCTACCCCGGGCTGCGCAACTACCGCGAGCGCATCGAGGCCTTCCGCGCCGGCCAGCAGCGCTCCGGCCCGGGCGGGGTGCTCGCCCAGTTCGTCGCCGACGGCATCGCCTCGCTCGAGCAGCTCCATGAGCAGGTGTCCCCCGCCGACCTCGCCGCCGCTGCAAAGGAGCTCGCCAACGCAGGAAGCATTTACGTGCTGGGCCATCGGCGCTCCTTTCCGGTCGCCTACTACATCGCCTACGCCCTGAACCAGCTCGAGCTGCAGGCGCACCTGCTCGATTCGGTCGGCGGCATGCTGAAGGAGCCGGCGCGCCAGATCGGCGCCAGGGACGCGCTGGTCGTCGTCTCGTTCAAGAACTACACCCCGGAGGTCGTCGAGGTGGCGCAGGCCTGCCACGCGCGCAAGGTGCCGGTCATCGCCATCACCGACAACGCGCTCTCGCCGCTCGCGCGCAACGCCAGGGTCTGCTTCCAGATCGAGGAGAAGACCTCCAAGCCCTTCCGCATGCTGGTCGCGCCGATGTGCCTCGCGCAGGCGCTCGTCGTCGCGCTGGGCGAGCAGATCTCCAAATGAAATTCGACCTGATCTGCATGGGGCGCGCCGCGGTCGACCTCTACGGCGAGCAGCTCGGCGCGCGGCTGGAGGACCAGAGCTCCTTCGCCAAGTACCTCGGCGGCTGCCCGGCGAACATCGCGGTGGGCGCGAGCCGCCTCGGCCTGCGCGCGGCGATGCTCACGCGCGTGGGCGACGAGGCCAACGGCCGCTTCGTGCGCGAGACGCTGGCCGCCGAGGGCGTCGACGTCTCGCACGTGCGCACCGACCCGCGCCGCCTCACGGCGCTGGTCTTCCTCGCCATCAAGGACCGCGACAGCTTCCCGCTGATCTTCTACCGCCATGACTGCGCCGACATGGCGGTGAGCGCAGACGATTTCGATGAAGCCTTCCTGGGTGATGCAAAAGCCCTGCTCGTTTCGGGCACGCATTTCTCGCAGCCGGCCACCGCGCAGGCCTGCTTCGCGGCGATGCAGCTCGCGAAGCGCGTCGTCTTCGACATCGACTACCGGCCGGTGTTGTGGGGCCTGACTTCGCCGGGCCGTGGGGAAGAGCGGTTTATAAAGAACCAACTGGTCACAGAAGCGCTGCAAAAGATCATCCCCCACGCCGACCTCGTCATCGGCACCGAGGAGGAGTTCCACATTGCCGGCGGCTGCGAGGACACCGACGAGGCGCTGGCGCGGCTGCAGCGGCTGGGCGACGCCGTCTTCGTGATCAAGCGGGGGCCGCTCGGCTGTACCGTCCATCAGAAAAGCAAAGTGATTGAGAATCCCGGGTTCCCGGTCGAGGTGTTCAACATCCTCGGCGCGGGGGACGGCTTCGCGGCTGGCTTCCTGTCGGGCTGGCTGAAGGAGCGGCCGCTCGAGGAATGCGCGCGGCGCGCGAACGCCTGCGGCGCGCTGGTGGTCTCGCGCCACGGCTGCGCCCCAGCCATGCCGTCGGAGGAAGAATTGGAATTGTTTTTATCAAGAACCCATTGGCCCCGGCGGCTGCGCGATTCCCGGGAGCTCGAGCACGTCCACCGCAGGACCACCGGCCGCCGGCGCTGGCCGGAGGTGCTCGCCCTCGCCTTCGACCACCGCCGCCAGCTCGAGGAGCTGGGGCCGCCCGACAGAATCGTCATTTTCAAGAAACTCATTGCCAAGGCGATCGAGCGCTTCCCACACGCCGGCGCGATCGTCGACGAGCGCTACGGCGAGGAGGCGCTTTT
>Ga0247825_10001240_pt1 | contig 16717 bp, 14 predicted proteins | sample 13C_Vanillin_Day_FD_194413 | JGI IMG/M metagenome (GOLD analysis project Ga0247825, IMG submission 194413) | Soil microbial communities from agricultural site in Penn Yan, New York, United States - 13C_Vanillin_Day48 | ecosystem: Environmental > Terrestrial > Soil > Agricultural land | place... | reverse complement strand
CCTGGCGTAGCAGTTCGGCGGCTTCGTGCGTGCGATCGGGTAGGTAGTTGGAGATGCCGACGTAGAGCGCCTTGCCCTGCTCCACCGCGCTCACCAGAGCTCCGACGGATTCCTCCAGCGGCGTGCTCAGGTCGGGGCTGTGGTGGTAGAAGATGTCGACGTAGTCGGTGCCGAGGTCGCGCAGACTGTGGTCGAGCGAGGTCAGGATCGACTTGCGTGAGCCGCCTTTGAGATACGGGCTCGGACCGATCGGGTTACCTGCCTTGGTCGACAGGATGAGTTCGTCCCGGTAAGGGGCGAGGTCCTTGGCGAGTACGGCGCCGAAGTTCTTCTGGGCTGCGCGATGCGGTGGGCCGTAGCGGTCGGCGTTGTCGAAGTGGGTAATGCCCAGGTCGAACGCGTGGAGGATGATCTCCCGCTGCGTCGCGAAAGCGTAGTCGCTACCGAACTTCTGCCACAGGCCGAACGAGAAGGCAGGCAGATCGAGTCCGGACTTTCCGGTGCGGTGATACGGGACCTTCTCGTAGCGGTCCTCGGCAGCGGCGTAGGTGAGATCGAAGGGGCGATCGGTCATCGGTGTCGGCTCTTCCGTTCTGGTCGGTTGTTGCGGGGGTCGGTGGTGTATCTGGCCGGGCCGTCCGTCGGGGGAATCGCCACGATCCACCGACGCCGGCGACGAGGATGTCGACGTTGATCAGAAGCCGGCCCCTCACTCGGTAGTCCCTTCATCGGGGACGGACTCGAGTGTTAATCGGTGACCGACGGACGGTTTCGGTGTCGGCTCGGTACCGGAGCGACGGCGCAGCGACACGCGTGGTCGGATCCATGCGAACACTGTCACCGAACGGAGACGGAAAGGGAATCGTTCGGATCGTGAAGATTCTCTGGAAAGAATCTCCGCGCTGACGTCCTGCCGATCGTCGAGGACTTCGCGGCACTATCTTGGTGTGGTGGGCGATGACACCTGGGCCGGTTTGGCCGACCAGTTTGCCGACGAGGCGTATGCCTCGGTGAAGGGGCGCGTGCGCACCTATGTGTTGCACCAGCAGCTGCTGGAGCATTTGCCGGCCCCTCCAGCCCCTGTGCTCGACGTCGGCGGAGGCGCGGGCCATCAATCGTTCCCGCTGGCCCAAGCCGGTTACGACGTGACCTTGCTCGACCCGTCGTCGGCGATGCTGGACAAGGCTCGACAGCGACTCCAACGGCTGCCCGGTGAGGTCCAACGACGGGTGACGCTCGTGGAGGCCGACGGCGAGAACGCCGATGAGGCGGTGCATGGTCAACGCTTTGCCGCCGTGTTGTGTCATGGCGTGCTCGGGTACCTGGAGCGTCCGGAGCCGTTGGTCGACCAGCTGTGCAGGTGCGCTGCTGCCGGTGGCGTCGTCTCGATCATGACGGGCAACGCCAAGGCGATGGCAGTGCGCCCGGCCTTGGAACAACGGTGGGACGACGCTCTGGCATCGTTTGACGCCAGGGGCGAGATCGGGGTGCTGGGAGTTCCGACTCGCGCCCATACGGTGGAGGAACTCAGCGAGCTCGTGCAGAGCCGCGGCGTGGAGCCAGTGCGCTGGTACGGGGTATGGCTGTTCGTCGACTGGCTCGATTTCAGTGGAGCCGAGTTGGACCCGAACGACACACAGCAGATGGCGGCGACGGCCGCAGTCGAACTCGAAGCCGGCCGACGAGACCCCTACCGCCAACTCAGCCGCGTCTTTCATCTCGTGGGACGCAAAAGTCCGAGCTGACGGGACAACGGCACCATCGATACGCCACCACAAAGTCGTCGCCGGTGATGCAAATACGGTGCGCGGTCTTCGTGTCGACAGCGAGATGGCAGGATCAAGTCATCGAGATCGGAACCTCGATGTGAGGGTCCGGATCGAGATTGAGGGAGTATCGGCATGGCGCAGGGCATTGTGAAGTGGTTCAACGGTGAGAAGGGCTTCGGTTTCATCGCACCCGACGACGGAACTCCGGACGTCTTCGTGCATTACTCGGAAATCTCGGGCAGCGGTTTCAAGTCGCTCGATGAGAACCAGCGCGTGGAGTTCGAGGTCGGCCAGGGGCAGAAGGGCCCGCAGGCCACGAACGTACGCTCTGTCTGATCAGTGCAACGTGGGGACCGCATCCGGTGGGTGCGGTCCCCATTGCACATAACCGTGCGCATCGGTGCTGACCGGCCTGGGGCGCCGCGGTAGGCGGACCGATTGGTACCCGCCCGGAGCTGCACGTATGCGGTGACGGGATGACCGCTAGTCCCGGGTGGTGGCCTGCTCTGTCACCCAGGCCGCGATCTGTGCCCGGGAGGAGAATCCGAGTTTCGCGAGAATGTGCTCGACGTGGCCCTGCGCGGTGCGTTGGGAGATCACGAGGCGGGCGGCGATCGCCTTGTTGGTCAGACCCTGCGCGACCAGGTCTGCGACCTGGCGTTCACGTGTGGTCAGAGCCGTAGCGGGATCGGCGCGCGGCGGTGCGGCCGGTGCAGGTTCGCCCAAGGCGTAGGACACGGCGGCGTCGAAACTCAGCGCCTCGCCCTCGTGGGAGGCAGCGGTGAAGGCACGTTGACCGAGTGCTCGGCGCGTGACAAGTTCGCATTCCTCATGAGATCCGGTCAAGTTCGGGATCTGAAGAGTGGAGGTGCCCACGCGCCGTCGTAGCACCTCGGCGGCGGCCATCAGGACTGCGGCACGGTGGAAATGGTTCTCGGAGGACGAGATCCAGGCGAGGATCTCGATGCACCAGGTAGCCCCCAACGGATCGTCGACCAGGCGGGCCAGCTCGAGTCCCTTCCGCAGCAGCATCACTGCGCGATCACGGTCACCCTTTCTCCACATCACCAGGCCCAAGGTGAGAGACGAGCGTCCGCAGGTCACCGATTCGCCATGGGATTCGGCAATCCGGATCGCCTCTTCGAGGCAAGCGGTGGCGTCCTCGGTGTGCCCGAGTACCTCGTGAGCCAACCCGATCCCGTGCAAGGCCGTGATGTACGCAAGGAGATTGTTCTCCCTGCGCAGGACTGTCAGGGCGTCGGTGTACGAGCGCACGGCGCGATCCGGATTGCCGCTGTGCAGCGCGTGAGCTGCGGTGGCGTGACGCATGAGTGCACGATCGAGGGCACTTCCCCGGCTCTCGGCCAGTGCACGCCCTCGATCTATCAGCGCAGCTGCCCGCTCCAGATCTTCGTGTCTGGTGGCGAGAACACCGGCCGAATACAACGCCTTCACTCGGAGCGCGGTGTCGTGTTCGTCCTGGAACGCCAGCGCGCGGTCGAGCCAGCGGCGGCCTTCGCGGAGCCGTCCACGGGAGAGCCAGAACGGAAACAGAGCAGTAGCGATCTCCAGTCCTGCGTCGGCTGAGGAGTCATCGGCGTCGGACAGGCTGAACTCCATCGCTTCGCGCAGGTTGGGTTGTTCTCGGTCGAGGCGAGCGAGCCAGACGACCTGTCGGTGGCTGATCCACCCGGACTCTGCGTCGAGGGCAAGTTGCCGATACCAGCTACGGTGCCGTCGTCGGATCTCCGACAAGGTGCCGGCCTCTTCGAGCTTGTCCCGGCCGTAGTCACGCAGTGTTTCGAGCATCCGAAAACGCACAACGGCCCTCGATTCCTCGCGAATGAGGATCGACTTGTCCACCAGCGACGCAATGAGATCGAGCAGACCGCCCGGTTCGGCGTCGTACGTGTACACCCATTCGGCGGCTTCGAGTTCGAAGCTACCGGCGAAGACCGACAGCTGGGCCCAGAGCCGCTGTTCTGCCGGGAGACACAGGTCGTAACTCCAGTCGATGCTCCATCGCAAGGTCTGCTGACGGGTTGGCGCACTCCGACTCCCGCGGGTCAGCAGCTCGTACCGGTTGGTCAACCGTTGCAGGATCTGTTCCGGCGACATGGTGCGCAGCCGGGCCGCCGCCAATTCGATGGCCAGGGGCAGACCGTCCAGCCGGATGCAGATTCGGGCGACGGCGACGGCGTTGTCCTCGGTGACCTCGAAGCCGGGCACCGTGGTGGCGGCGCGCTCGGCGAACAACGTCACCGCGTCGTAGCTGGGCAGGCCCTTCAGCGAAGGTTCCGAATCCGACTCCGGAACGGTCAACGGGCGCACTCGGATGGCGGATTCCCCAGCGACATCCAGGGTTTCGCGACTTGTTGCGAGAACTCGCAGGCCGGGGCAGGTCCGCAATAGCGTCTGCGTCAGGTCCGCCGCTGCGTCCACCACCTGCTCGCAGTTGTCGAGCACCAGCAGCATTTCCCGTGTACGCAGGAATTCGACGAGGGTGTGCAAGGGTTTCAGCGAGCGGTGGCGCAATCCCAACTCGGTCGCCACGACTTCTCCCAACAACGATCCGTCGTGCAGGTCACCCAATTCGACCAGCCGAACTCCATCGGCGAATGCCCGCTGGGTGCTGGCCGCGACCCGTAGCGCCAGTCGGGTTTTGCCGACCCCACCGATTCCGGTCAAGGTGACCAGCCGTGACGCCGAGAGCAGCCGCTTGGTGTCGCTGAGTTCCTTTCGCCGGCCGACGAAACTCGTCAACTCCAGCGGGAGATCCCCGTCGGTACCCGAGGTGGAAGGGGGCGGGGGCTGATCGGTCGGTGATCGCCCTGTCGACAGTTGTGTCGGGTGCTCGGCGTCGGGTTCGGAGCGGAGCGACATCTCGTCGATCGGGATACCGCGGTTGAACTGGATTTCCTGTAGGGCTTCGCCCAGGGTCGCCGCGGAGGGGCGCTCCCGCGGATCCCGGGACATCGCGCGTTCCACCACTGCGGCCACGTCGGCATGGATTCCGGCTTCGCCCAGGTCCGGCGTCGGTTGCGTGGTGATCCGCAGGAACTGTGCGACCACCTGCTCACCGCTACGGCGCTCGAACGCCGCGTGCCCGGTCAGCGCCGCAAACATCGTCGCCCCCAGCCCGTATACGTCTGAGGACGGACTCGGCGGGTCGCCACCGAGGACCTCCGGGGCGGTGAAGGCCGGTGATCCGGCGATGGTGCCGGTGGCGGTCTGGAAACCGCCGGTGATGTGCGCGATCCCGAAGTCGGTCAGCGCCGGGTCGCCGTAGTCGGTGAGCAGGATATTGCCGGGTTTGACGTCGCGGTGAACGATGCCGAACCGGTGCGCCGTCTCGAGGGCGCCGGCTATCTTCACCCCCAGCCGCAGTGTCTCCGCCATCGTGAGTGGGCCGTGCCGGCGGATCCGCACGTCGAGGGAATCCTGTGGGTGGTACGGCATCACCAGGAAGGGGAGACCGCTCTCGGTGACGCCGACTTCGAGCACACTCACGACGTTCGGATGTCCGGTCAGCCGGCCCATCGCCCGCTGCTCGCGGAGGAATCGGGCCCGGTTCTCGTCGTCGAGATCGCCGGTGAGAACCTTCACCGCCACCGCACGGTCCAGTGCGGACTGGGTGCAGCGATACACCACCCCGAAGCCTCCGCGCCCGATCTCCCGGGCGTCGTCGAACCCGGCCGCGCGCAGTTCGTCCGTGGTCGCGGAGACTGTGGCGCGCTGAGTTCGGAGGGGATCGCCGTCGGCCGTCAACGTGCTATCCGTCCCTGTGAACCCCTGGGAGCATCTGATCAGCCTCTCGACGACGTCCCCTCAGACTATCGCCATATCGCCGCACCCGTCTCGAGCAGTGTCGTCACGGGGAGTCGCGGAGTTGTGCCGAATCCGCGTCCACGTCGATCAGGTAGTCCTGGAAACGTTCCCGCAGTGGAGCCTTGAGCATCTTGCCGGTCGCTCCCATGGGAATCGAATCGGCGAAGACGACGCTGTCGGGGATCCACCATTTGGCCATCTTGCCTTCGAAATGGGCGCGTAGTTCCTCGGCGGAGAGGCCGGAGCCACGTTTCCGTACTGCGACCAGTAGGGGACGCTCGTCCCACTTGGGATGCCGTACGCCGATGCAGGCCGCCGTGGTGATGTCCGGGTGGCCCATCGCGATGTTCTCGATCTCGATGGAACTGATCCATTCGCCGCCCGACTTGATGACGTCCTTGCTGCGGTCGGTGATCTGCATGAACCCGTCCGGGTCGATGGTTGCGATGTCACCGGTGGGGAACCAGCCGTCGACGAGCGGGTCCTTCCCGGCCTGTCCGAAATACTGCGACATGACCCAGAGACCCCGGGCCATCAGGTGACCCGCGGATACCCCGTCCCACGCGAGTTCGTGGCCGGTGTCGTCGACGATTTTCAGGTCCATGCCGAAGACGCATCGTCCCTGTTTGCCCTGCACGGCGTACCGTTCCTCGGGCGCCGCCTGAAGGTGCGTGTTCTTCAGGACCGAGGCGGTACCGAACGGGCTGGTCTCGGTCATGCCCCATCCGTGGACGACGGTGACGCCATGGGTCTCCTCGAGTTCGCGGAGCATCGCGGGGGGACACGCTGCACCGCCGATGACGGCGCGTCGCAGTGTGGTGAACCGCAGGTTTCGTCGTTCCACGAACTGGAGTTGTCCCTGCCAGACGGTGGGCACGCTTGCCGACACAGTGACCTGCTCGGTCTCCTGCAAGTCGTACAGCGCCCCGCCGTCGAGGTCGGGCCCCGGAAAGACCACCTTCGCGCCGACCATGCACGCGGCGTAGGGGAGTCCCCAGGCGTTGACGTGAAACATCGGCACGATCGGCAACACACTGTCGCGCGCGGACAGGCCGACCGAATCGGGCAGGGCGACCGCGAAGGAATGCAGGACCGTGGATCGGTGGCTGTACAGGACACCCTTGGGGTTTCCGGTGGTTCCGCTCGTGTAACACAGCGAGGATGCGGTGGCTTCGTCGAACACGGGCCAGTCGTAGGTTCCGTCCTGGGCATTCAGGAGGTCCTCGTAGGCCAGGAGCGCGCCGGGATCACGGGGCAGGTGGTCGCGGTCCGACATCAGCACGAAGTGCTGCACGCTGGTCAGACGCGGCGCGAGTTCTTCGATGACGGGCAGGAATGTGAGGTCGAAGAAGAGCACCGTGTCTGCGGCGTCGGCGACGATCCACTCGAGTTGGTCGGGGTGCAGACGGGGGTTGAGGGTGTGGAGGACGGCACCGGACCCGGAGACCGCGTAGTAGAGCTCGAGGTGCCGATATCCGTTCCAGGCCAGGGTCGCGATCCGGGTGCCCGGTTGCACACCCAGCGCCTCGAGCGCCTGGGCCAGCTGCCGTGACCGTGTGGCGAGGTCGCTGAAGGTGTAGCGATGAAGGTCGCCTTCGACCCGCCGGGAGACGATTTCTTGCTGACCGTGATGGCGTTCGGCATGGGTGAGGAGGGAGGAGACCAGCAGGGGCTGGTCCATCATCAGACCGTTCACGGGAGTCTCCTGGTTGTCGACAGTTCGGATTCCCGGGCGCGCGCCGAGATCTCCGACAGCAGGGCGAGTGCCCGCTGTGCTGCGTTGGGGCCTCCGTCCACGTCGCCGCGGACGAAGAGGGGGCGCAGTTCTTCGATGTCGCCGAGGGCGCGGAGCAGGTCGGGTTCGACGATCGAGTATTTGCGCAGTGTGTTCACCACCAGCATGGACGTGTGCACGATGTCCTCGTCCTCGGGGGAGACGCCGTGGTTGTGCAGGGCGTAATTCGCCCAGTGCGTGCCGGCGAGCATTGCGGCCTCGATCTTCATCTCCCAGTCGTGGTCGCCGCAGTGCGCTACCGCACGCTCGATGCGCTCCGCGAGGAAGCGATGACGTTCCGCCTTCATGACGCCTTCTCCGTCATCCCGGCCCTCGCGAACAGGATCGCTTGCACCCGTTCGAATTCGCGCTCGCATTCGCCGACGATGTACCGGGTGGGGCGGCGCTCACCGCGCAGGCACGGGTCCCGGTGTTCCTCGAGCGCCTCGAGGGCGATTTCCAGACATTGGATGTCTTCGGGAATCTCACCCTCGATCGGGGGCCACCCGACGTGGCTGACGTCGCCGGGGCCGCGCAGCACGCGCGCGTAACCACCGTCGGGCTGCTGCGCCAGGTGAACGCCGGGAATGGTGGAGAAGACCGGGTCGTCGCTGGTGAGGCCGGCGAGGTGCAGACAGGCGTTGTAGGCGTTGGTGCCGGCGGTGAGGGTGGTCCAGTACCACAGCTCGAAGTTCTCGATCGGGTCCAACCGAGTGCGCAGGTCGGTGAGCCGGTGGAACTTCTCCACATGGGATGCGGTCCTCATGAAGCGTCCGCAAGGGCGTCGTCGACCAACAGGACGATCTTGCCGAAGTGCTGGTCGGTCTGCATGTAGGCGTGGGCCGCCGCGATCTCGTCGAGGCGGTACGTCCGGTCGACGGTCGTCCGTATCGTGCCGGCTTCGAGCGGCACGAGCAGGTCCCGGGCGCAGGCCTGTACACAGGCCAGTCGTTCCTCCTCGGTGCGGGTGCGAAACGTTACCCCGATGAGCTTCAACCGCTTCAGCCACAGCACGTTGAGATCGATGGTGGCGGTGCTCGACCCCAATCGTCCGATGTTGACCAATCGGCCCTGCACCGCCAGGGACTCGAGATTGGCTTCGAAGGTGGTGCCGCCGACGGAGTCGACGATGATGTCGACGCCATTGCCCGTGGTGAAGCCGGCGACGGCATCGACCTGGTCGGTGGTGGAGACGTCGATTGCGCAGTCCACCCCCGATGTTTTCAGCCGCTCGACCTTGTCTGCCGAACGGGACGTGGCGACGATGCGGGACGCGCCCATTGCCCGGGCAATCTCGATCGAGGCCAGCCCGATGCCGCTCGATGCGGCGTTGACGAGCACTGTTTCGCCGGTGCGCAACTGTCCGTTGGTGATCAGCGCGTCGTGCGCGGTGATGAACACGTTGGGGAAGGCCGCGGCATCAGCCCAGGAGACGGAGTCCGGTACGCGCATCAGGGCGCGCGACGCGGCCAACGCGTACTCCGCCTGGCCGCCGTTCCCGTGCCCCATCACCCGATCGCCTTCGCGCCACTGGGTCACACCGGCACCGACCGCAGCCACCTCGCCCGCGAACTCGACCCCGATCGGTTGCGGCTCGCCGGTGCGCACCCGACCGGCCTGCAGGATCTCTCCACGGTTGAGCCCGGCGGCTTTCACCTTCACCAGCACCTGATCGGGGCCGGGGGTAGGCGTGGGGACGTCGAGGACGGTGACCTTGCCGCCGTCGGGATGGGGGACTGCGCGCGCTGCTCTCATGGGCTGCTCCTTCGACTCGATTGAGGAATTGATGTCGACATTAATCAAAATTCGCGTATTCTGCTAGCCAGCGGGCCACAAATTCCGGCCCCGGTTCATGTATCCGACTTCAGGAGACAGTCATGAGTGCTTCGTCTGCAGAACGTCTCGCCCGACTTCAGGGCAAGATCATCGACTTCCGTCTGCGGCCCCCGACAGGCCCCTACCGCAACTTCTTCACCCCCACTGTGGTGGGCTCGGTCAATCGCATCCTCGGTCACAGCGTGCCCCGCTCCTACACGATCAGTACCGATCCCTTCCCGCAGGCAGAGGAACGCGCACTTCGTGCCCTGATCGACGAGATGGACGCCGTCGGAGTCCGCCTCGGTGTGATGAACGGTCGCCATTCGGTGAATCGTCCTGTGCCGGTGCACATCGAGGACGCCGACCTGGCCGAGCTGACGCAGCGCACCGACAACCGCGTCCTCGGGATCGCCGGCATCGACTTCGACAAGCCCACCGAGGAGATCATCGCCGGGCTCGACACCGCGATGAAGGAATACGGCCTCGTCGGTGTCTGCATGGAGCCCGGCCTGGCACGCGAGCCCATGTACGCCGACGACGAGCGGATCTTCCCGATCTACGAGAAGATCGCCGAACTCGGTGTGCCGCTGCTGTTCATGACAGGGCCGCTGGCGGGACCCGACATCAGCCACACCGATCCGGTCCGTTTCGACCGGGTGGCCAAGCGCCACCCCACCATGCCGGTCATCCTGGGCCACGGCTGCTTCCCCTACGTCAACGAGGCGATCGCACTGGCGTTCAAGAGCGAGGCGACGGGCATTCACAACGTGTTCGTGTCCCCGGACGTCTACGCGTTCGCCCCGGGCGGACAGGGCTACACCCAGGGCATCAACTGGCTGCCGAACCGGTTCGTCTACGCGTCGGCCTACTCGTTCTGCGGTGTCGAGGAGTCGGTGCACGAGACCCTGAAACTCGACATCGACGACGCGGCGCTCGACGCCTACATGTACCGCAACGCCGAGGCGCTTCTGCGTGGGATGGGTGCGTGAGATGACCGGACGTAACACGAAGGTGACGATGCGGCGGCATCCCGCCGCCATGGTCAGCGAGGACGACTTCGCCGTCGAGGAGACCGACCTGCCCCGGCCCGGCGACGGGCAGGCCCTCGTCAGGGTCCTGTACCTGTCGTTGGACCCGTACATGCGGCCGATGATGGACCCGGTGCGCTCCTACGTGCCGCACCTGAACCCAGGCGACGTCATGCCGGGGGCGACCATCGCCGAGGTGATCGAGAGCAACGAACCCGAGCTGCCGCAGGGCACCGTCGTGGCGTGCTCTCTCGGGTGGCAGACCCACGGTGTGGTGACCAAGGACTTAGTTCGCGTCATCGACCGGAACGCCGGCCCCGTGTCGGCCGCGCTCAGTGTGCTCGGAATGACCGGAGCCACAGCGCATTATGGTCTTCTCGAGCTCGCCAAGCCGGCCGCGGGCGAGACCGTCGTCGTGACGGCGGCCTCCGGTGCGGTCGGCGGTGTGGTCGGACAGATCGCCAAGATCAAGGGCTGCCGGGTGGTCGGTATCGCCGGTGGAGCCGAGAAGTGCCGGTACGTCGTCGACGAACTCGGCTTCGATGCCTGCATCGATTACAAGTCCCCGGACTTCGAGAGGCAGCTCGAGGCCGCAACGCCCGACTACGTCGACGTCCTGTTCGAGAACGTCGGGGGTCCCGTACTCGACGCTGTGCTCGGGCGCATCAACGACCACGCACGCATCTCGCTGTGCGGCAACATCAGTGACTACAACGCCGACGAGCCGTACGGTCTCCGGGGTCTACGCCACCTGTTGATGCATCGGGTCACGGTCTATTCCTTCGTGATCGCCGAGCACCGCGACTACTGGCCCACTGCGATCGCCGAACTGTCCGGCTGGCTCGCAGAGGGAAAGATCAAGTACCAGGAGGACATCGCGGAAGGCCTGGACAGCGCGCCCAAGGCGTTCATCGCGATGCTCACCGGCGGAAACTTCGGCAAACAGCTCGTCAACGTCGGGGCGTGACCCTTCCGATGCCCGCCTGTGCGGCCCTCGGGCGCACAGGCGGGCATCGGATCGCGCATTCCGCACTCTTGTCACAACCAATCGTTCCATCCCCAAACTCACGAAAGGTCCATCAGCATGCCGGAAGCAGTTGTGGTCGCCACCGCTCGGTCTCCGATCGGTCGCGCGTACAAGGGGTCGTTGCGCGAGATGCGACCCGATGACCTGGCCGTGCAGATGGTGCGGGCCGTGCTGGCGAAAGTGCCGGCACTGGACCCGACCGAGATCGACGATCTGATGCTGGGTTGCGGTCTGCCCGGTGGTCGGTCCGGACACAACATGGGTCGAGTGGTGGCGGTCCTGGCCGGGATGGATCACCTGCCCGGCACGACGGTCACCCGCTACTGTGCGTCGAGCCTGCAGACGACGCGGATGGCGCTCCACGCCATCAGGGCTGGTGAGGGCGACGTGTTCATCTCGGCAGGGGTCGAGAGCGTCAGCAGCTACACGTGGGGAAACTCCGACAGCCTGCCCGATACGTTCAATCCGCTCTTCGCGGAGGCGCAGACCCGGACGGAGAAGTTCGCCGGTGGTGGCCAGACCTGGGCCGATCCACGCGCCGACGGTTCCCTCCCGGATGCCTACATCGCGATGGGGCAGACAGCGGAGAACGTTGCGCAGCTGATGGGTGTGAGCCGCCGGGACCAGGACGAGTTCGCCGCGCGGAGTCAGAATCGGGCGGAAGAAGCTGCTGCCCAGGGATTCTGGGCGAACGACATCACGTCGGTGACACTGCCCGACGGCAGTGTGGTGTCGGCCGACGACGGCCCGCGCACCGGGGTCACCCTCGAGGCAGTCTCCGAACTGAAGCCGGTGTTCCGTCCGGACGGCACGGTGACCGCCGCGAACTGCTGCCCACTCAACGACGGCGCCGCCGCCGTCGTGGTGATGAGCGATACCAAGGCACAGCAACTGGGTCTCACCCCGCTTGCGCGGATCGTCTCGACCGGAGTCACCGGTCTGTCCCCGGAAATCATGGGCCTGGGTCCGGTGGAGGCGAGCCGGCAGGCCCTGCGGCGGGCCGGCCTGACGATCGACGACATCGACCTGGTCGAGATCAACGAAGCATTCGCCGCCCAGGTCATCGCGTCGGCCCGGGAACTGGGTATCGACGACACGAAGCTGAACATTCACGGCGGAGCGATCGCCCTCGGCCACCCCTTCGGGATGACCGGCGCACGAATTACCAGCACACTGATCAATTCTCTTGTCCACCAGGACAAGCAATTCGGTCTCGAAACCATGTGCGTCGGCGGCGGCCAGGGTATGGCGATGGTGCTCGAGCGGCTGAGCTGAGCCCGACCACAACACGAGTTCGCCGCCGCGGCGAACCCGAATCCAGAGAACCGGAGCAAGTGAGATGAACACACGATTGGACGACAAGGTCGCGATCGTCACCGGAGCGAGCCGGGGAATCGGACTCGGCATCGCCGAGCGACTCGTGGCCGAGGGCGCCAAGGTGGTGATCACCGCCCGTAAGCAGGATGCGCTCGACGAGGCAGTGGCGTCCCTGGGCGGCCCCGAGTACGCGCTCGCGGTGGCGGGCAGGAGCGACGACATCGATCACCAGACCGAGACAGTCAAGCGCGCGATGGACGCGTTCGGCAGTATCGACCTGCTCGTCAACAACACCGGAATCAACCCCGTCTACGGGCCGATGGTCGAACTGGACCTGGACGCAGCCCGCAAGATCGTCGAGGTCAACTGCCTGGCGGCGCTGTCCTGGGTGCAACAGGCCCACAACGCCTGGATGGGCGCGCACGGCGGGTCCGTCGTCAACATTTCGTCGGTGGCCGGAATCCAGCCCGCACCGGGCATCGGCTTCTACGGCGCGACCAAGGCGATGCTCACACATCTCACCGCCCAGCTGGCCGTCGAACTCGGCCCGGATCTACGCGTCAACGCGGTCGCTCCGGCGGTGGTCAAGACCCAGTTCGCGACCGCCCTGTACGAGGGCAGGGAAGACGAGGTCATCGCCGCCTACCCGCTCAAACGGCTCGGTGTGCCGCAGGACATCGGCAGCGCAGTCGCCTTCCTGCTCTCCGACGACGCAGCGTGGATCACCGGGCAGACCATCGTCGTCGACGGCGGCCTGACATTGACCGCAGGAGCCGAATAGTCCTGCGTCGCAGCGTCTGTTCCCACCCTCGTGAGCCGTCCGGCTCCCACATTCTTCATCAACGATCCTCATCAAACACAAGGAGCGAGACATGTCTGATCAGCGCACCGCCATCGTGACGGGAGCTGCTCGCGGAATCGGCGCCGGCGTGGCGAAACGGCTGAGCCGCGACGGATTTGCCGTCGCACTATTCGACCTCGAGGAAGCTGCCGGCAAGCCGGTGGTGGAGGAGATCGAGAAGGCCGGGGGTCGCGCCCTCGCAGTCGGTGTGGACGTCGGCGACGAGCAGGGGGTGGCGCAGGCCGTCGACCGGGTTGCCGAGGAGCTGGGTGCCCCGACGGTGCTGGTGAACAACGCCGGCATCACCCGCGACAACCTGCTGTTCAAGATGACGACCCAGGACTGGGATGCGGTGATGACCGTTCACCTGCGCGGCGCATTCCTGATGACCCGTGCGACGCAGAAGTACATGGTCGACGCCGGGTGGGGCCGGATCGTCAACCTCTCGAGCACGTCGGCGCTGGGCAACCGGGGCCAAGCCAACTACGCGGCGGCCAAGGCCGGTATGCAGGGGTTGACCAAGACGCTGGCGCTCGAGCTCGGCAAGTTCGGCGTGACCGCGAACGCGATTGCTCCCGGGTTCATCGAGACCGAGATGACCGTCGCCACGGCGGAACGGATGGGGATGTCGTTCGAAGACTTCAAGGCGATGGGCGTCGCGGACATCCCGGTGGGCCGGGTCGGCCAACCGGAGGACATCGCGGCGACCGTGTCGTTCTTCGCCCGCGAGGAATCCGGGTTCGTCTCCGGCCAGGTGGTCTACGTCGCCGGCGGGCCACGGGCATGACCGCGGAGAGCACCATTCACCGTGAGCTTCGCGCACGAATCGCGGAGCTCACCACATCCTTTCCCCCTCGGTCCACGGAACCTCGCGAGTTCCAGGGCGCCCGCTTCGACGCCGGGCTGGCCTGGGTGCACTTCCCTCTCGGGCTCGGCGGCCTCGGCCTGTCCCGATCGCTGCAGGGATACGTCGAGGAGTTGCTCGAGGAAGCCGGGGCGCCGGACAACCCGGCACGGCGGATCGGCATCGGCCTGGGTATGGCCGGCCCGACCATTCTCGCTTTCGGGACCGAGGAGCAGAAGCAGCGATTCCTGCGTCCGTTGTGGACGGGCGAAGAGGTGTGGTGTCAGCTGTTCAGCGAACCCGGGGCCGGCTCGGATCTGGCGGCGGTCGGTACCCGCGCCGTCCGCGCCGGTGACCACTGGGTTGTCAACGGGCAGAAGGTGTGGACCTCGAGCGCCCACGAAGCGGACTGGGCAATTCTGTTGGCTCGCACCGATCCCGACGTGCCCAAGCATGCGGGGATGACCTATTTCCTCGTGGACATGACCGATCCCGGTGTGGAGGTCCGGGCGCTCCGGCAGATCACCGGAGAGGCGGAGTTCAACGAAGTGTTCCTCACCGATGTGAGGATTCCCGATACGCACCGCGCCGGGCAGGTGGGGGAGGGCTGGAAGGTCGCCAACGCGACCCTCACCAACGAGAGGGTCGCTATCGGCGGCGACGATTCCGTCCGCGAAAGCGGCATGATCGGCAGAATCGCGTCGACCTGGAGGGAACGGCCCGAGGTGCGCTCGACCGCGCTTCACGACGAGCTGATGACCAGCTGGGTGGAATCGGAAGTATTCCGGCTCACAGGAATTCGCGTCAGACAGAAATTGGCGGTGGGTGCGCCCGGGCCCGAGAGCGCCGGGCTGAAGCTCGTGTTCGCCCGCCTCGCGCAGACCATCAGCGGCCTGGAGGTCGAGGTCAACGGTGAAGACGGATTGCGGTACAGCGACTGGACGATGACTCGCCCCGACGTCGTCGACTTCACGGGCCGTGACGCGGGCTACCGGTATCTGCGCGCAAAGGGGAACTCCATCGAGGGCGGAACGTCCGAGATCCTGCGCAACATCGTCGCCGAACGCGTTCTGGGGCTGCCCACCGAACCGCGTGTCGACAAGGACATCGCCTGGAAGGACGTACCCCGATGAGGGAGTCGAACCTGCTCTACACCGACGTCGAGGACGCATTGCGTGAGGCATTGCGGGACTTGCTGACCGCCCGCTGTCCCGCCGGCGCGGCGACCGCGCTGTACGACGGCGACCGATCGATCGTGCCGCTTCTGTGGAAGTCGCTGGCCGCCGAGTTGGGTCTGGCCGCCCTGCTGGTGCCGGAATCGGCGGGCGGAGCGGGCGCCACGGCCCGCGAGGCCGCCGTCGTCCAGGAGGAACTCGGTCGGTTCGCGGCGCCGGCGCCGTTTCTGACCAGCGCGCTGGTGGCCACCACTGTGCTGAACTTCTCCGATGCGGACGACTTGCTTTCCGAGCTCGCCTCAGGCGAGCGCACCGCGGCCCTCGTCGTCCCGCTCTCCGCGAGCGTTGCCTCCTTCACGCCGGTCGTGACCGCGACGCCCCGTGGAACGGTGACCGGCCAGGTCACCTCGGTAGCCGGTGCGGTGGAGGCGGATCTCCTCCTCGTTCCGGTGCGAGTGGACGAGGGCATCGAGGTGCACGCCGTCGATGCCGCGGCTGTCGATGCCACCCCCGTCGTCTCCCTCGACATGGGACGGCAGCTGGCCGACCTGACCTTCGACGAGGCGCCCACTCGCGTGGTGCTCGGCGCGGAGGCGGGCGGGCCGGCAGTGCTGGCGGGGTTGCAGATCGGAGCCGCCCTGCTGGCGTCGGAGCAGGTCGGCATCGCGCAGTGGTGTCTCGACACGACGGTGGACTATCTGCAGCAGCGCCGACAATTCGGCAGGATCGTCGGCGGCTTCCAAGCGCTCAAACATCGGCTCGCGGACCTGTACACCGACGTCGAAGGTGCCCGTGCGGCAGCTCGATACGCTGCGGCGTGCGCTGCGGAGAACGACCCCGATCTCGCGGTTGCCGCCTCCATTGCCCAGGCGTTCTGTTCGCAGGTGGCGGTCAAGGCAGCCGAGGAGTGCGTGCAATTGCACGGCGGCATCGGTATGACGTGGGAATATCCGGCGCACCTCTACCTCAAGCGCGCCAAGGCCGACCAGATCGCATTCGGCACGCCGAGCGTGCATCGCACAGTCTTGAGCGAACTCGTACGCCTGCCGATCTAGAGGCTACGGAAACCGGTAGCGACGGAATGGATCTCGACTATCGGTGCCGCTCGTCGCAACACACACCTTCTACCGCAGGAAGTCGATAAATGGATACATCACGAAGTGTGGCACAGCCACCCCCGACGATCGGCGTGGTCCGTGAATCGAGTGTGGACGAGCGTCGGGTGGCGTTGGTGCCGAAGATCGTGGCGTCGTTGATCGCCAAGGGCGTCGACGTGGTGGTCGAGTCGGGTGCCGG
>Ga0247825_10001239_pt1 | contig 16721 bp, 17 predicted proteins | sample 13C_Vanillin_Day_FD_194413 | JGI IMG/M metagenome (GOLD analysis project Ga0247825, IMG submission 194413) | Soil microbial communities from agricultural site in Penn Yan, New York, United States - 13C_Vanillin_Day48 | ecosystem: Environmental > Terrestrial > Soil > Agricultural land | place... | reverse complement strand
GCTGCAGCAGGCGCTCGAGGCCAAGGAGAAGATTCTCGACAAGTCGCGCAGCGACGAGCTCGCCCTGCGCCGCCGGCTCAACGAGCTGGAGGAGGCCCGCAAGAGCCAGGAGCTCGACTACCAGCGCAAGCTTGACGAGGAGCGGAAACGCATCGATGCCCAGGCGCGCCTTGCCGCCGGCGAGGAGTTCAACCGCCGCGAGGCGCAGTACAAGGCGCAGCTCGAGTCCGCGCAGCGCGAGGCGGCGGATCTCAAGCGCAAGCTCGAGCAGGGCTCGCAGCAGCTCCAAGGCGAGGCGCTGGAGCTTAGCCTCGAGTCGCTGCTGGCGAACGCTTTCCCCATGGACGAGATCGTGCCGGTGCCGAAGGGCATGAACGGCGCCGATCTGCTGCAGCGCGTGCGCTCGCCTTCCGGACAGGTGGCCGGCACGATCATCTGGGAGGCGAAGCAGACCAAGGCCTGGCAGCCGCTGTGGCTGCAGAAGCTGAAGGACGACCAGCAGGCTTGCGGCGCCGAGATGGCGGTCATTGTCACCGCCGCCATGCCGAAGGAGGCGCGCGAGCCCTTCGTGCGCGAGGCGGATGTGTGGATCGCGCGCATGGAAGCTGCCCGGCCCTTGGCCCAAGCCCTGCGCACCACGCTCCTCGAGCTGCACAAGCTGCGCCAGGCCAACCTCGGGCGCAGCGAGAAGATGGAGCTCGTCTACAACTACATCTGCAGCGCGCAGTTCGCGCAGCGCGTGAAGGCGGTAGTCGACGGCTTCGAGGCCATGCGGCAGGACCTGGAAGCGGAGAAGGCGGCCATGACGCGGCTCTGGAAGAAGCGCGAGAGCCAGCTCACGCGCGCGACCAGCAGCCTGCTCGGCGTGGTCGGCGACCTGCAGGGCATCGGCGAGGACTCGCTCCCCCAGCTCCACAACATCGCCGCGCTGCCGCTCCCGTTCGAGGACGACCCCGTCTCGACGCCGTGACGGAAGCGCCGAGCGGCGTTACCATGGTGTCGCCCTATCCGGCACCAGGCTGAACCTGCCGCTCACGTGGGTGAGCTTCGAGAACGGCAACCGGGTGCCGGTCAAGCGGCATTGACGACCAAGGAGGCGCAAATGTTCTCGAGGCTCATGCTGGCCCTGGCCGCTGTTTTCTCGTGCGCCGCCTACGCGGCGCCCGAGACCGCCAAGCTGCGCATCGCGGCAATTCCGATCGCCGGCTTCACCCCGCTGTATGCCGCCGACCAGCTCGGCTACTTCAAGCAGGAAGGCCTGGAGGTCACCATCGACCGGGGCGCGGCAGGCGGCGCGCAGACGCTGCCGCTTCTCGTGCAGGGGACGCTGCAGCTCGCGGTTACCCCGGTGGTCTCGGTGGCGCTTGCCAACCAGCAAGGCTTCGACATCCGCCTGGTTCCGCCTTCGCTCGACGGCAAGCGCACCGCCCCCGGGCAGACCGCGCAGATCGTGCTGGCCGACAGCCCGATCAAATCGCCCGCCGATCTCAAAGGCAAGCGCGTGGCGGTGAACGTCATCAACAGCGTCAACTGGCTCTACGACCGGGCCTTCATCCGGCAGGTGGGCAAGATCGATCCGGCGCTGGTGCAGTATGCCGAGGTGCCGTTCCCGTCGATGATCGATCCGCTGCTACGCGGCGCCGTGGATGCGATCAACGTGCCGCAGCCCTTCCATCACATTGCCCTGGCCACCGGCAAGGTGCGGGTGCTGGGCTACCCGTTCGTCGCGGTCCAGCCGGGCCTGCACATCGCGCCCTATGCGGGCAACGCGAGCTGGCTCAAGGCGAACCCGAACACCGTCAAGGCCTTCGAGAACGCCATGCGCAAGGCGATCGAATACATGCGCAGCCATCCGGCGGAAGCGAGGAAGCTGATCGCCGGCTTCACCAGGGCGAAGCCCGAGATGGTCGAGGCGGTGCCGATGGACGACTGGTCGACCACCCTGTCGGCCGCCGACGTGGAAAAGACGCTGCAGATCATGAAGCAGGAAGGCGTGCTGAAGAAGCCGCTCTCCGCGAAGGACATGCTCTACGGTGCCCGATAGCAGCGCGGGCGGAACATCGCCCGCCGTATCGGTGCGCGGGGTAGGAAAGTCCTTTGCGGGCGGGGTGACCGCCCTGCGCGATGTTTCGTTCGAAGTCCCGGGCGGCGGCTTCACCAGCATCCTCGGCCCCTCGGGGTGCGGCAAGTCCACGCTGCTCAAGATGATCGCCGGGTTGCTCGCGCCCTCCGCCGGCGAGATCCGCCTGCACGGCGCGCCGGTCGACGGTCCGCCCCCGGGACTGATCTACGTCTTCCAGCAATATTCCAAGTCGCTGTTGCCCTGGAAGACCGTGCTCGGCAACCTGCTCTTCGGCGCGCAGAGCCCGCGCGCCCGGCATGGCGCCGGCACGCCGCCGAGCGCGTCGGACTGCATGGAGTACCTCGAGCTGGTCGGCCTCAAGGGCCACGAGCACAGCTATCCGTCGGCGCTCTCCGGCGGCATGCAGCAGCGCGTCGCCATCGCGCGGGCGCTGGTGGCGCGCACCCGCACGCTGCTGATGGACGAGCCGTTCAGCGCGCTCGACGCCCTGACGCGCGAAGGGCTGCAGGACCTGCTGCTGCGGCTCTGGCACGACATGCGCCTCACGGTCGTCTTCGTCACGCACGACATCTCCGAGGCGATCTACCTTTCCGACCATATCGTCGCGCTGGCCGGCGCGCCGGCCGGCGTGGCGGCGCGCATCGAGGTGGACGTGGCGCGGCCGCGGCACCAGGTCGCCACGCGCGAGTCGCCGCCGTTCCTCGGCTTGCGCCGCGAGCTCTACCGCATGGTGGTGGGCCGGGACGCATGAATCCGCAAGCCGTCGCCGAACGCGTGCCGGGGGTGCTGCTGATCCTCGGGCTGCTCGCCCTCTGGGAAGCGAGCGTGCGCCTCGGCTGGGTGCTGTCACCCACCTGGCCGGCGGTGTCGGCGGTGTTCGCCACCTTCTGGACGAACCTCGCCGACGGCACCTATGCCGCGGTCATCGGCTCGAGCCTTCGACGCCTTTTCATCGGCTACTTCCTGGCGGTGGTGCTCGCGGTGGGCCTGGGCCTCGCTATGGGAGTGTGGCGCAGGTTCTACCTGCTCGCCGAGCCGCTGGTCGAATTCCTGCGTCCCATCCCCAGCCCGGCGTACCTGCCGATGGCGATCCTCTTCCTCGGCATCGACGACGCGATGAAGGTGTTCATGGTCGCGTTCGCCGCGTTCTTCCCGATCCTGCTCAATACGGTGAGCGGCGTGCGCTCGGTGGATCCCATCCTGCTCGAGACCGGCAAGACCTTCGGCTACGGCCGCTGGCAGATCGTGCGCAAGATCCTGCTGCCGGCCTCGGCCGGCTTCGTGCTGACCGGCATGCGCATCAGCCTGGCGATCGCGCTCATCGTCACGGTGATCGCCGAGATGGTCGCCGGCAACAGCGGCATCGGCTTCTACGTGCTGAACGCGCAGCGCTCGTTCCTCGTGCCGGAGATGTACGCGGGCGTGATCGCCCTCGCGGTGGTGGGCTTCGCGCTGAACAAGATCTTCGTGTTCGTGGAGAGCCTGCTGCTGCGGTGGCAGAAGGGAGCGCAGGATGTCCTCCTCTGAGGAGCCCCTGCGCGAGCACCTGCGCGCGCTCGCCCGCGCGCGCGGCATCGCGATCGACGAGCCGTGGCTGCCCGCGGTCGAGCTGCACCTGAAAAGGCTGCTGGAGGCCGCGCGCGTCGTGGAGGCAAGCGAGCTGCCGGTGCCGGAGCTCGCGCCGAAGTTCGAGCCATGAGCCCCGCGTGGCAGGATGCCTGCGCCGTGGCGCAGGCGATCCGCAACGGCAGCATGTCGGCCGAGCAGACCGCGGCGGGGGCGCTGGAGCGCGCCCGCACCGTGGGCGCCGCGCTCAACTGCTACGTGGAGGTCTTCGAGCGCGGTGCGCTAGAGGCGGCGCGCGCCGTCGACGCGGCCTTGAAGGCCGGCGCCCCGGTGGGACCGTTGGCCGGGGTGCCGTTCGCGGTGAAGAACCTCTTCGATGTCGCCGGCGTCGTCACGCTCGCCGGCTCCAAGATCAACCGCGGGCAGGCGCCGGCGGGCGAGGACGCGGCCGCGGTGCAGCGGCTGCGCGCGGCCGGCGCGGTGCTGGTGGGGACGCTCGGCATGGACGAGTACGCCTACGGCTTCACCAGCGAGAACACCCACTACGGACCGGTGCGCAATCCGCACGACCGCAGCCGCACCGCGGGCGGCTCCTCCGGCGGATCGTCGGCCGCCGTCGCCGGCGGCTGCGTGCCGATCGCCCTGGGCACCGACACCAACGGCTCGATCCGCGTGCCCGCATCCCTGTGCGGCCTGTTCGGCCTCAAGCCCACGTTCGGCCGGGTGTCGACCGCCGGGGTGGCGCCGTTCGCGTCCAGCCTCGACCACGTCGGCTTTCTCGCGCGCAGCGTGCGCGACCTCGCCCTGGCCTTCGACCTCGCGCACGGCGACGAGGCGGTCTCCTCGACCCTGAGCCGGGGCATCGGCGGCTTGCGCATCGGCCAGGCCGGCGGCTACTTCGAGGAGGAGGCGATCGCGCAGGCGCTGGAAGCGGCGCGCCGCGTGGGCCGGGCGCTCGGCGCGAGCGCGCACCCGGGCCTTCCGGAAGCGAAGGCCGCGCGCCACGCGGCGATGATCGTCACGGCAGTCGAGGGCAGCGCCGTGCACCTGCGCTCGCTGCAGGCGCGTCCCGCGGATTTCGATCCCATGACGCGCGACCGGTTCATCGCCGGCGCGCTGCTGCCGGGGGAGGCGTACGTGCGGGCGCAGGGCTTCCGGCGCGCCTACCAGGCCGCCGTCCGGCGCGTATTCGAGCAGGTCGACATCCTGGTCACCCCCGCGACGCCGATGCCGGCGCCGGCGATCGGCCAGGACGAAGTCGAGATCGACGGCCGCCGGTTGCCCTCGCGCGCCCACCTCGGCCGCTTCACGCAGCCCGTCTCCTTCATCGGCCTGCCCGCGCTGGTGGTGCCGGTGGGCGGCGGCGGGCTGCCGATCGGCGTGCAGCTCATCGCCGCGCCGCATCGCGAGGCCGACCTGCTGCGCGCCGCGCGCTTCCTGGAAGCCGAGGGCGTCGCCGCCTTCACCATCCCCGGAGAATAGGTCCATGGAGATCAACCGCCCCGACGTGCTCGCCGAAGTCACCGCGCGCTTCCTCGACTACGAGCGCGCGATCAACGAGAACGACATCGCCGCGCTGGACGACGCCTTCCTCGAAAGCGCGCACACCGTGCGCCTGGGCATGACCGAGGAGCTCTGGTCGCACGACGAGATCAAGGCCTTCCGCCGCACGCGCAACACCGCCGGTCTCCGGCGCGAGCTCGTCAAGTACGTCATCACCACCTACGGCGAGCGCCTGGCGGTTGCCAACGCCATCTTCCGCCGCCCGAACGTGCCGAAGCTCGGCCGCCAGTCGCAGACCTGGGCGAAGCTCGACGGCGCCTGGAAGGTGGTCTCGGCGCACGTGAGCCTGCGGGACGTTTAGCGCGAAGCGATCAATCGACGACTGGATCGATTGACACCCTGTCGCCTCGTGCCGTAGCGTGTATACAATCCAGCTTTATTTAATGGCTAAAGGTAGTACAAGCGCTCGTTAAGTATACAAAACGGCCGATCGTCAACTGTCACTGGAGGAGGAGCAGATGTCGAACGATTTTTCCTCGCAAGCCCGCAATGTCCGCCGCCGGATTCTCACGGGCGGTGCTGCACTGCTATCCGCCGCTGCATTGTCCGGAACGGCATTCAATGCCGCCGCCGCCGACGGCGAAGTGAGCATCGGATTCGTCGGCCCCGTCACCGGTCCGTTCGCGGAGCTGGGGACCGCGATGCGCGACGGCGCGCTGGTCGCGGTGGAAGCCGTGAACAAGGCGGGCGGCCTGAAGATCGGGAACCGCAGCTACACGGTGAAGCTGGTGATCGGCGACGAGGAGAACACCCCCGAGCGCGCCGTCGCCGCGACACGCAGGCTCATCGAGGTCGACCGCGTGATGGGCATCCTTGGCTACGCGATCAGCACCAACCTGCTCGCCGCCATGCAGCTGCTGCAGGACTCGAAGATCCCGATGGTCGACACGAGCGGCCGCGCGGATTCGATCCCGAAGCAGATCGCCGAAAAAAAGATGGACTACCTCTTCCAGCTCAGCCCGACCAATCGAGACTTCGTGGATCTGCACGGCGAGCTCATTCGTCACTACACGAAGCCCAAGCGCGTCGCCATTCTGGCGTTCAACACCGACTTCGCCCGGGAGTACGCCAACCAGGCCGAGGGCGTCTGGCCCAAGCTCATGCCTGGCGTGGAGGTGAAGAGCTTCTATGTCGAGGCGAGCAAGATGGATTTGCAGCCGGAGCTCCTGCAGATCCGCCGCTTCGATCCGCAGGTGCTGTGGGTGCTCCTTACCGGTACGCAGTCCTATCAGTTCGTCGACCAGTTCGCCGCCAGCGGCATGATCAAGCGCATGGTGCCGCTCGGCGACTCGATCTACGGCTCGGAGCTCTTCCGCAACAAGAACGGCGCGAAGGTCGACTACCACATGGCGAACGCCATTACCGACCGCAAGCCCTTCACCGACCTCACGCTGCCGTTCTACGACGCGTTCAAGGCCAAGACCGGGAACAATCCGCCGTACTACGCGGTGCAGACCTATGACGGCATGCTGATGATCCTCGAGGCGCTTCGACGCATGCCGCGCGTCTCGGGAGACGTCCCGGCCGACCGCACGGCGCTGCGCGATGCGCTGGTCTCCATCAACGACGCCAAGCCGATGAAGGGGGCGCGCGGCACGCTGGCATTCGCACCGCTCGAGAAAGGGCGCACCGTTGCGATTAAGCCGGTAATCGTCCAATACCAGCCGAACAATCGCACCACCGTGATCTGGCCGCTCGACCAGGCGGGCAAGTTCATGGACCCTCGCGGCAACTAAGGAAAGCACCATGCGCGACATCAAGGACATCGACGCCGTGCGCAAGGGAACGAACCTGCTTGCCGAGTTCGACCGCGTGTTCATCCCGGACTCGGAGATCCCGGTCCAGAAGATTGGCGGTGCCGAAGGCACGCAGTTCGACCGGGCCCATGTGGCGATCAAGCTGCTGATGGTCGCCGACCGCATGCACATGCTGAAGGTGTACTTCAAGAAAGGCTCGGTGGTGCCGAAGCACGTGCACGAGGATCATTCCACGATCGTCTGCCTGCAGGAGGGCAGTCTGCGGGTGCACATCGGCGACCAGACGTTCATGGCGAAGCCCGGCGACGTGTGGCAGCACCCGCGCGGCGTGCCGCACTACCACGAAGCGCTCGAAGACAGCCACGTCATCGAGATCAAGTCGCCCGCTTCCAAGACCTGGTAAGGCGAGGACCCCATGGCCCAATCCCCCACCCGCATCCTCCCGCCGACGAAGGAGCTGTTCCGCCGCGACGAGGACATTCCCGAGATCAAGCTGACCCAGGTCGAAGGCGATACGTTCGAGGATCCGCCGGTCCTGCGCGTGCTGATGGTCACCGAAGACATGGAGTGCCTCAAGGTTTATCGCAAGAAGGGCTTCGTCGATCCGAAGCACACGCACGACGATCACTCGACGATCGCTTGCCTGCTCTATGGCAGGGTGCGGCTGCATATCGGCGAGCAGACCTTCCTCGCCGGTCCCGGCGACGTGTGGATGCATCCCCAAGGCGTGCCGCACTACACCGAGGCGCTCGAGGACTGCTGCCAGATCGAAGTCAAAGCGCCGGCCTGCAAGACCTGGTGAGCGCGGGCAAGTGGTGCAGCCGCTCCTGAGCGTGAGCGGCGCAAGCCGCTCGTTCGGCGGCATTCGCGCCGTGAACGACGTCTCCTTCGAGATCGCGCCACAGACCGTTACCGGCCTGATCGGTCCCAACGGCGCCGGCAAGACCACCGTCTTCAACCTGCTCTCGGGCATCGATCGCCCCGACACCGGCGAGGTGCGCTTCGAAGGCCGGCGGATCGACCGCCTGCCCGCAGCCCGAATCAGCGCGCTCGGCATCGGCCGCACGTTCCAGAGCGTGCGCGTGTTCGGCGACATGACGGTGGGCGAGAACTTGCGCGTCGCCGACAACAACGGCGCCAAGCGCGGCGAGCCCGGCGCCCAGGCGCGCCTGGCCGACGCGCTCGCCTTCGTCGACATGAGCGCCCACGCCGGAGCGACCGCCGGCCTGCTCTCCTACGGACAGCGCAAGCTCGTCGAGCTCGCCATGGTGCTGGTGCAGGCGCCGAAGCTGATCCTCCTCGACGAGCCGGTGGCCGGGGTCAACCCGGTGCTGGTGGACAAGATCGGCGCCATTCTCCTGAAGCTCGCCGAGCGCGGCCAGACGCTGCTCGTGGTCGAGCACAACATCCCGTTCATCACGCGCCTGTGCCGGCGCGTGATCGTGATGGCAAACGGCGGCATCCTCGCTGAGGGAAGCGCGGACGCCGTCCGCAAGGATGCGCGCGTGCTGGAGGCTTTCCTTGGCAGCGAATGAAGCGCCGGTCGCGCTCGAAGCGCGCGCCGTGACGGCCGGCTATGGCGGCTCGGCGGTGCTGCAAGGGCTCGGCGTCACGGTGCGCGCCGGCAGCATCACCGGTGTGATCGGCCCCAACGGCGCCGGCAAGTCGACGCTCCTCAAGGTGCTCGTCGGCTATATCCGGCCGAGCGCCGGGACAGTGCACTTCGGCGGCGAGGACATCACGCGCCTGCCGCCCGAGGAGCGCATTCGTTGCGGCGTCGCCTACATCGCCCAGCAGCGCAGCTACTTCCCCAGCCAGAGCGTCGCGGACAACCTGCGCCTCGGCGCCTATTTGGTGCGCGATGCAGGCGTACGCGCCAGGCGCGAGGCGGCGGTGCTCGAGCGCTTCCCCGTGCTTGCCGAGCGCCGCCACCAGCTCGCCGGCATGCTGAGCGGCGGGGAGGCGCGCATGCTCGAGCTCGGTCGGATGCTGATGATGGCGCCGCGCCTCGCGATCCTCGACGAGCCCTCCATCGGCCTGTCGCCGCGCATGATCGACGTGGTCTACGGCCAGGTGCGCCGCCTGCGCGAAGAGGGCATCAGCTTTCTCATCGTCGAGCAGAACGTGCGCAAGCTCTTCGCGGTCGCCGACCAGGTCTTCGCCCTGGATAGCGGCCGCAACCGCCTGGCTGGCTCGCCCGCTGCGTTGTCGGCCGAAGGCGTGCTGGCGGAGCTCTACCTGGGGCCTGGCGGGGCGTAGATGCTGCTCGACCTCGTCTACTTCACCGCGCTCGGCATCATGACCGGCGGGCTCTACGGCCTGCTCGGCCTCGGCCTCAACCTGATCTTCGGCGTGATGCGGGTTATCAATGTCTCGCACGGTGAGATGCTCACGCTCGGCGCCTACAGCGCCATCGTGATGGGCATGACGCCGGTCACCTCGCCCTGGTTCGCGATCGCCGCAGCGGTGCTGGTAGTGACCGTCGGCGGCTTCCTCGTCGCGCGCCTGCTCCTGCAGCCGCTCACCGTGGACGGCCGGGTGCACGAGCAGCGCGGGCTCGTGCTGACCCTCGGCCTCTCGTTCGTCGTCGCCAACCTGATCCTCGCGATCTTCGGCCCCGAGTACCAGAAGGTGCCGGGCCAGCTCGCGCAAGGCGCCTACACCGTCGGCGACCTGGTGCTCGAGAAGCAGCGCCTGGTGATCCTGGCGGCCAGCGTCGCCATCGCGGCGCTGCTCATGCTGTTCCTGCGCTATACGCTCACCGGGCGCGCCATCCGCGCCGTGGGCGAGAATCCCGAGGCGGCGCAGGCCTGCGGCATCAGCGTGCGCCGCATCCACCTCCTCACCTTCGCGCTCGGCTCCACGCTCGCCGGCGTAAGCGGTGCGCTCATCACCCCGGCGACGTACGCGATGCCGGCGATGGGCTTCAGCTACACGCTGTACGCCTTTACCGTCGTGATCATCGGCGGCCTGGGCAGCATGTGGGGCGCGCTGCTCGCCGGGTTCCTGCTCGGCATCGCCGAGTCGGTCTCGGTCATCTGGCTGCCTTCGGGTTACAACGCCATCGTCGGCCCCATCCTGATGCTCGCGATGCTCATCGTGCGGCCGCAGGGGCTGCTCGGGCGGCTCTCGGTGCGCGCATGAAGCACCCCGCGACCTGGATGTTCCTCGCGGTGATGCTCGCCATCCCGCTGGTGGCGCCGAACGACTTCGTCATCCACACGCTGTGCGTGGCGATGATTTACGCCGTGCTCGCGGCGAGCTGGGATTTCCTGTTCGGCTTCGGCGGCCTGGTGAGCTTCGGCCACGCCGGCTTCTTCGGGCTGGGCGCCTACGCGGCGGCGATCGTCACCCACAAGCTCGGCCTGTCGCCCTGGTGGGGGCCGTTCATCGGCGCCGGCGCCGCGGCGCTGCTCGGCCTGCTCATCGGCCTGCCGACGCTGCGCCTGCGCGCGGTGTTCCTCGCGCTCGCCACGCTCGCCTTCGCCGAGAGCCTGCGCGTGGTGGCGAGCAACTGGCACGACGTGACGCGCGGCACACTCGGCTTCAACGCGCACCGCACCTTTTTCCGCCTGAGCGGCGAAGTGCACCTGAGCTACTACATGCTGCTCGCTGCCTGCCTCGCGCTGGTCGCCGCCATCTACTGGATTGCCTGCCGCACCGAGTTCGGGCTCAACCTGCGCGCCATCCGCAGCGACGACATCCGCGCCGACGCCCTGGGCATCAACGTGGTGCGCAAGAAGATCCAGGCCTTCATGGTCGGGGGCCTGTTCGCCGGCGCGGCCGGCGGGCTCTATGCCCATTACGTCGGCCTGGTGAGCCCCAGCGAGCTCGGCGCCACCACCACCATGCTGGTGATCGCCATGGCGACCATCGGCGGCACGGGCACCATCCTCGGCCCGGCCGCTGCGGCGCTGATCATCTTCGTCGCCTCGGAGCTGCTGCGCCTGGCCGGTACGGTCTACGCGCAGGTGGCTATCGGCGTCCTGCTCATCGCCTTCGTGCTGTTTCTACCCGACGGCGTCGCCGGCTGGCTGCAGCGCAGGCGGCGCCTTCGCTTGAACCCCCAGGGAACCACCGACAAGCCATGACCTACCGGATGGGAATCGACATCGGCGGCACGTTCACCGATTTCGCCATGATCGACGATGCCTCGGGCGCCGCGACGCTCGAGAAGCTGCTCACCACGCCGCAGGATCCTTCGATCGCTGTGCTCGAAGGGGTGAAGAAGCTGCTCGAAGCAGGCCGCATTCCGAGCGCTGCACTGAGCACCATCGTGCACGGCTCGACACTGGTCACCAACGCCGTCATCGAGCGCAAGGGCACGCCCACCGGCATGCTGGTGACCCGCGGCTTCCGCGACGTGCTCGACATCGCGCTCGAGCGGCGCTACGACCTCTACGACCTGCGGCTGCGCTTTCCGGATCCCATCATCCCGCGCGGCTGCCGCGCCGAGATCGGCGAGCGCATGCGCGAGGACGGCGTGCCGCTCGAAGCCCCGGATCTCGCCGAGGTGGAGCAGGCGGTGCGCGCGCTGGTGCGGGAGCACAGGGTGCAGGCGATCGCGGTCTGCTTGCTGCATTCCTTCACCAACCCGGCGCACGAGCGCGCGGTGGAGCAGTTCATCCGCAGCCGCTTCCCCGAGCTCTACGTCTCCAGCTCGGCGGACATCCTGCCGTTCATGCGCGAGTACGAGCGCTGGACCACGACCGCGATCAACGCCTTCGTGCAGCCGGTCGCCGACGGCTATCTCTCGCGCATCGAGAGCGGGCTCGCCATGCTCGGCTTCAGGGGCGCCTTCTACGTCATGACCTCGAGCGGCGGCACGGTCACCGCGGACGTGGCGCGGCGCCACCCGGTGCGCATGCTCGAGTCGGGACCGGCCGCTGGCGTGTTCATGGCCGCGCACCATGGCCGCATGCTCGGCATGCGCAACCTCCTGTCCTTCGACATGGGCGGCACCACCGCCAAGGGCGCGATCGTGCGCGGCGGCAGCCTGCACAGGAAATACGAGCTCGAGGTGGCGCGGGTGCACGAGTTCAAGACCGGCAGCGGCCTGCCGGTGCGCATCCCGGTAGTCGACATGATCGAGATCGGCGCCGGCGGCGGCGGCATCGCCGAGCTCGACGAGCGCGGCGTGATCCGCGTCGGCCCGCGCAGCGCCGGCGCGATGCCCGGCCCCGCCTGCTATGGCCGCGGCGGCAGCCAGGCCACGCTCACCGACGCCAACCTCGCGCTCGGCTTCTACGACCCGCGCTACTTCCTCGGCGGCGCAATGAGGCTCGATCCGGCGGCGAGCGAGCGCGTGATCGGCGCCGGCGTCGCCAAGGCGCTGGCGGTCGACACGCCGCGCGCCGCCTGGGGCATCCACGAGACCATCAACGAGGACGTGGCGCGCGCCTTCCGCGTGCACGCCTCCGAGATCGGCTTCGACTACCGCAGCTGCAGCATGGTCGCCTTCGGCGGCTCCGGCCCGGCGCACGCCGCGCGCATCGCCCGCAAGCTGCGCATCCCGCGGGTGGTATTCCCCTCGGGCTCGGGCGTGATGTCGGCCATCGGCATGCTGGTATCGCCGATCTCCTACCAGCTTGCCCGCACGCACCGCGTGTTCGTGCAGGAGCTGACGCGCGCCGGGTTCGCCGACTATTTCCGCGCCCTGCAGGACGAGGCGGAGAAGGTGCTCGTCGACGCTGGCATCGCGCGGCGCGACATCCGGGTCGAGCGGCACCTGGACATGCGCTACCGCGGGCAGGGCTACGAGATCGAGGTGGCGCTGCCGGCGGCCGGCGACCCGGGCGAGCTGTTCGAGCGCCTGCCGCAGTTCTTCGCGCAGGCCTACGAGCAGATCTTCTCGCTGAGCTACCTGGAGGAGCCGGTCGAGATTCTGCACTGGAAGGTCGACGCGAGCGGGCCGGCGCCGAGCTTCGACAACCGCTGGAGCCAGCGCCAGCGCAGGGCGAGCGGCGACGCGCGCAAGGGCTCGCGCCGCGCCTACTTTCCAGAGACCGGCGGCTACCTCGACTGCCCGGTCTACGACCGCTATGCGCTCGCGCCGGGCGCCGTGATCGAGGGCCCGGCCCTGGTCGAGGAGCGGGAGTCGACCTGCGTGCTGGGGGTAGGCGACAAAGCGAGCATCGACGAGTTCGGCAACATGATCGCGGAAATAGGAGCGCACGCTTGAACCACGCCGCCACGCAGATCGACCCCGTCAGCCTCGGCATCCTGTGGGATCGTCTCATCTCCATCACCAACGAGATCGTGCAGACGCTGGTGCGCACCTCGTTCTCCTCGGTGGCTCGTGAGAACTACGACCTGTCGTGCGTGCTGTTCGACGCGCGCGGGCGCAGCATCGCGCAGGGCACGATGAGCGTGCCGGTGTTCATCGGCACCGCGCCGCAGACCATGCGCCACATGCTCGAGCGCTTTCCGCCCGGGACGCTGCAACCCGGCGACGTGCTGCTGACCAACGACATCTGGATGGGCACCGGGCACCTCTGGGACATCAACGTCATGCGCCCCGCGTTCCGCAACGGCCGCATCGTCGGCTATGCCATGAGCATCAGCCACCTGCCCGACATCGGCGGCCGCGGCTTCTCGGCCATCAATGCCGACATGTTCGAGGAGGGCCTGCAGATTCCGATCACCAGGGTCGTGCGCGGGGGCAAGCTGAACGAGGAGCTGATCGAGCTGATCCGCAAGAACGTGCGCGTCGCCGACCAGGTCGTCGGCGACCTGCTGGCGAACGTCGCCGCCACCGAGGTGGGCTGCCGGCAGCTGGTCGAGTTCATGGAGGAGTACGGCCTCGACGAACTCGAATCGCTCTCGGATCTGATCATCGGCCAGTCGGAAAAGGCGATGCGCAAGAGCATCGAGGCGATGCCCGACGGCGTCTACCGCAACCGCATCCAGGTCGAGGCGTTCGACGAGCCGGTAACCCTGGCCTGCGCCGTGAAGGTAACGGGCGACCGGTTGAGCATCGACTTCGAGGGCAGCGGGCCGGCGCTGCGCGCGGCGATCAACGTCCCCATCTGCTATACGCGCGCGGTCGCCGCGTATGCCATCAAGGCGCTGGTGCTGCCCAATGTGCCGAACAACGAAGGCTCGGTTACGCCGATCGAGGTCAGCGCGCCGAAGGGCTGCATCCTCGACGCGCAGCCGCCGGCGGCCACCGGCGCGCGCTTCATGGTCGGCCACTTCGTCGTGCCGCTTATCTTCGGCGCTCTGGCGGAGGCGCTGCCCGACGTGGTGCAGGGCGACCCGGGCATGATGAATATCCTCAACGTGGTCGGCAAAGACCGGCAGGGCCGCGAGTTCACCACGCTGTTCTTCTCCACCGGCGGCTTCGGCGCGCTGAAGGGCCTGGACGGCACCTCGGCCACCCCGGCGCCTTCCAACATGATGGTGATGCCGGCCGAGACCTGGGAAACCATGACCGGCCTGCGCGTGGTGTCGCGCGCGCTGCGGCCCGATTCGGGCGGGCCGGGGCAGTATCGCGGCGGCCTCGGCCAGCACATCGTCATGCGCAACGACACCGGCAACCCGGTCACGGTGTTCATTATGGGCTGCCGCACGGAGTTCCCGGCGCAGGGCGTCTGCGGCGGGCGAGCCGGCGCGCCGCGCAAGTATCTGGTCAACGGCAAGGAAGTGCATCCGAAAGGCCGCTACGAGCTGCGTCCCGGCGAGCTGCTCGAGCTGCTCGACGCGGGCGGCGGCGGCTACGGAGAGCCGTGCAGGCGCGATCCGCGCCGCATCGCGGAGGACATCGCGCAGGGCTTCCTCACGCCGGCGGCCGCCGAGCGGGACTACGGCTACCGCGCGGCCCGGGAGGCAGTCCCGACTTGACGCCCTCGCGCATCGGCATGGGCTGCATGGGGTTCGCCGGCGTGTACGGGCCGGTGGACGAGGCCGAAGCCGTGCGCGCCGTGCAGCGCGCGCTCGAGGTGGGCGTCAACTTCTTCGACACCGCAGATGTCTACGGCAACGGCGCGAGCGAGGGCCTGCTCGGCCGTGCCCTGGCCGGACGGCGCAGCGAAGCGTTCATCGCCACCAAGTTCGGCAACATCGACCACTATGGGCATCTGCCGGTGGCGCAGGCTTTCGATGGCCGCTGGGAAACGAACGGCAGGCCCGAGTACGCGAAGCGTGCGTGCGAGGCGAGCCTCGAGCGCCTGCGGATCGACGCGATCGACCTTTACTACCTGCACCGGGTCGACCCGCAGACGCCGATCGAGGACACGGTCGGCGCCATGTCCGACCTGGTGCGCGCGGGCAAGGTGCGGTACATCGGCCTCTCGGAAGCCGGCCCGGAAACCATCCGCCGCGCGCATACCGTGCATCCGCTGGCCGCGCTGCAGACCGAGTATTCGCTGTGGTCGAGGGATGCGGAGCAATGGGCGCTCGGCCTCTGCGCGGAGCTGAGCATCCGCTTCATCGCGTATTCGCCGCTCGGGCGCGGCTTCCTGACCGGAGAGATCACCGATGCCCGAGGGCTTGCCGAGCAGGACTGGCGCCGGCACCAGCCGCGTTTCGACGCCGGGAATCTCGAGCGCAACCTCCGCATGCTCGATGCGTTAAGGAAAGTGGCAGCGAGCCGCGGCTGCAGCCTGGCGCAAGTGGCGCTCGCCTGGACGATGCGCCACGCGCACGTCTCGCCGGTACCGGGTGCGAAACGGGCGGCGCATGTCGAGCAGAACGCGGCGGCCGGCGCCATCGCGCTGGAGCCGGCCGAGTTCTCGCTGCTCGATGCAGCGTTCGAGCCGGGTGCGGCGGCAGGGAACCGCTATCCCGACGTGCAGATGCGGCGGCTCAATCTTTGAGCTGGCCGCGATTTCCTTTGCCGCGCAGCAGCGCATGCTTGGAAGCGTGGAAATGCGCGCGCAGCATGGCGGCGGCCCACTCGCCATCGCCCGAGGCTAGGGCGTCGATGAGCTCGCTGTAACGCTCGAAGCCGCGATGCCAGTCGCTCGCCTGGAAACCGAACTGTGCGCGCTGCACCATGGGCAGGAACGCCGTCTGCTGCATGAGCGCCAACAGCCACTCGTTGTCCGCGGTCTTGAAGATGATGGCGTGGAACTCGAGGTTGAGCCGTGAGACCTCGGTGAGGTAGCCGGCCGGGCGCTCCTCGGCGAGCTGCGCCATGGCGCGGTTCAGCTTCGACAACGTATCGAGGTCCGCGCGCCGGATGCGGCTCGCGGCCATCCGTCCCGCCATCGCCGCCAGCTCGGCGCGCACGTCGATGAGGTCCGACAGCGACTTCTCCGACCACTTCGCCACGAAGGCGCCGCGGTTCGGCAGGAACTCGACGTAGCCCTCGGCCGCCAGCCGGCGCAGCGCCTCGCGCACCGGCGTGCGACTCACGCCCACCTGCTCGGCGACTTCCTCCTCCCGCAGGTGAAAGGCCGGCGGAAAGCTTCCCTTGAGAATGCGGCTGCGAATCGCCTCGTAGGCTTTGCTCGTCCTCTTCGCCACGGCGCATTGTACGTGGTGGTATAGATTCGCCTATGGCCGACCTGACTCCCAGCCGCCCCCGTCGCGCGGTGATCATCGGCGGCTCGATGTCGGGCCTCTTCAGCGCCGCGTACTTGCGGAGAATCGGCTGGGAGGTCGACGTCTACGAGCGCTCGGGCGTGCCGCTGATCGGCCGCGGAGCCGGCATCACCACGCACCCGGAGCTGCTCGCCGCGCTGGAAGCCTGCGGCGCCGGCACCGAGGTGCTCGGCATCGAAGTGGAGAAGCGCGTCACGCTCGACCGC
>Ga0247825_10001238_pt1 | contig 16729 bp, 14 predicted proteins | sample 13C_Vanillin_Day_FD_194413 | JGI IMG/M metagenome (GOLD analysis project Ga0247825, IMG submission 194413) | Soil microbial communities from agricultural site in Penn Yan, New York, United States - 13C_Vanillin_Day48 | ecosystem: Environmental > Terrestrial > Soil > Agricultural land | place... | reverse complement strand
ACACCTTGGTCAAGGCGAAGCTGGCAGGGTAGCCGCGACTCGTTAGCCGCAGGCCCGTTTGCGGGAGCGGCTACTGCACCCCGCATGAAACGCTGCCGATCGAAGTAAAGGCTTGTTTTCTTAAGTTCCTGACGGATACCGGGCACGGCGGGGCGGTTGCTTTTGCCGGCCGCGTGCCGGATTCCATGTTGTCCCCGTTCGCTGCGGGGCTATACTTTGCGTCGATGCGAAGCGCGACGTTCCAGTCACCAGTCACCGGTCACGAGTCACGCTTCATCAGGCAATGATTCCCCAGTCTTTCATCCAGGATCTCCTCGGCCGCGTCGATATCGTCGAGGTGATCGACCGCTACGTGAAGCTGAAGCGCGCGGGCGCCAACTACTCCGCGTGCTGCCCGTTTCACAGCGAGAAGTCGCCGTCCTTCACCGTGAGCCCGACCAAGCAGTTCTATCACTGCTTCGGCTGCGGTGCGCACGGTACCGCGGTTGGCTTCCTCATGGAGTACGGCGGGATGGGCTTCGTCGATGCCGTGAAGGATCTGGCGCAGAGCGTCGGCATGAAGGTGCCGGAGGAGCCGCGCACGGAGGCCGCGCAACGCAGGGTGGAGCAGGGTGCGAGCCTGCACGACGTGCTGCTGCGGGCCGCGCAGCACTACCGCAACCAGTTGAAGGATGCGCCGCAGGCCATCGCCTATCTCAAGAAGCGCGGCCTTTCCGGCGATATCGCCAAGCGCTTCGGTATCGGCTACGTGCCGGAAGAATGGCAGAACCTGGCGGCGGCGTTTACCGACTACGACGGCAAGGTGCTCGCCGACGCCGGGCTTACCAAGACGAATGAGGATGGGCGGCGCTACGACGTGTTCCGCAATCGCATCATCTTCCCAATCGTGGACGTGCGCGGCAATGTGATTGGCTTTGGCGGCCGCGTGCTGGGCGAGGGAGAGCCCAAGTACCTCAACTCGCCGGAAACACCCGTGTTCGAGAAGGGCCGCGAGCTCTACGGCCTCTACCAGGCGCGGCGCGCGATCCGCGACGCCGGTCGCGTGGTGGTGGTCGAAGGCTACATGGACGTGGTGGCGCTAGCGCAATCCGGCGTCGAATACGCGGTGGCAACCCTCGGCACCGCGACCACGCCGCTGCACGTGCAAAAGCTGCTGCGCCAGACCGACGAGATCGTATTCTGCTTCGACGGGGACGCGGCGGGGCGCCGCGCCGCGTGGCGCGCGCTCGAGAACAGCCTCGGCCAGCTGCAGGACGGCAAGCAGCTGAAATTCCTGTTTTTGCCGGATGGCGAAGACCCGGACACCTACGTGCGCAAGCACGGCAAGGATGCGTTCGAGAAAGCGCTCGCCGGCGCCGTCCCGTTGTCCCGCTTTTTGCTGGACGAGATCTCGGCGAAGGGGGATCTTGCAACCGCCGAAGGGCGCGCCAAGTGCCTGCACGAGGCAAAACCGCTGCTGAAGCAGGTGCAGGCGGGCGGGCTGCGGCTGCAGCTGGTGCGGGAACTGGCCGAGAGATGCCGCGTTTCCCCGGAAGAGGTGTCCCAGCTGTTCGAGCTGGGCTCCGCGCCGGCCGCGAGAGTTCGGCAGCCGGCAGCCCAGGTTCCGCGTAAGCCGGTGACACCGCTGGCGGCGCAACTGCTGCGGCTTCTGGTGTCAAACCCTGCTTGCGCGGGAAAAGTGACTGTGGAACAGCGCGCGCTGCTCGACGGACCGGAATATGTACCCGTGGTAGAGCTGATCGATATCCTGACCGCAAGCGGCGCCACCACGCCAGCCATGCTGTTCGAGGCCGCCCGCGAGTCCCGCCACGCCGCCCTTTACCAGGAGGTTGCGACCGAAACGCTCGCCGTGATCGAGGACGAGGAAACCGTTCAGGCCGACCTCAAAGGGGTATTCAGCAAGCTGGAGCTGGGCCGCGTCGAAAGCGAGCTTCGGCGACTGAATGCAAGCAACGCGCCGAGCGAGGTGGAGCGTCAGCGTATTCGAGACTTGTCGAGGCGGCAGGCTGAATTGAAGGGCGCGCCTGCCAGCCGTCCCCGGGCATGAGACGAATCCGGCGATTGAAGTGTTAACCGGTCGGCCTCATATACAAAAGTTTGGCGAGCCGCACTGCTGGCTTGGAAATTGCTTTATTGGACAAATAGTTGGGCAGTAACTTTCGAGTATAAGTGGGGTCAAACAAGGGTATAATTCGCAGCTTTTTTTAAGCGGCATATCACACGGGCGGAACAACGAGATGGCGAAATCCAGAAAAGCGAAATCCAGGGCGAAACCGGCGGCGCGCAAGAAGCCTCACGCCAAGGTGCAGCTAGCCAAGCGGCCGGCGGTCAAGGCGAAGCCGGTCAAGGCACCGGCGAAGCTCCGCCTGCCGACGCCGAAGGTCAGGCCGACGGCGAAGGAAGAAATGCGCGCGGCCATCAAGGGCGCTCCGCCCGCCAAGGTGGGCAAAATCGCGCAGAAGATGGACAAGGCAATGCTGAAGAAGGCGTTGCTGCAGGAGCGTCTCGCGCGGGTGCAAGCGAAGGTCAAGGGTGACGGCAAGCGCTCCACGCGCGGCCTTACCGCCAAAGAACGCGCGCTGGTCAAGGAGTTCGAGCGCAGGGAACTGTCTCCGGCCGACGCCGAGGCGCGGCGCACGCGGCTGAAGAACCTGATCGTGCTCGGCAAGGAAAGGAGCTACCTCACCTACGCCGAGATCAACGACCACCTGCCGGACGACATGCTCGATGCCGAGTTGATCGAGAACATCATCGGCATGATCAACGACATGGGCATCCAGGTCTACGACGAGGCGCCCGATGCCGAGACGCTGCTGATGTCGGATGCGACCCCCCCGGTTGCCGACGACTCAGCGGTCGAAGAAGCCGAGGCGGCGCTGTCTACCGTGGATTCCGAGTTCGGCCGCACCACCGACCCGGTGCGCATGTATATGCGCGAGATGGGCTCGGTGGAGCTGCTGACGCGCGAGGGCGAGATCGAGATCGCCAAGCGCATCGAGGACGGGCTGCGTCACATGATTCAGGCCATCTCGGCTTGCCCCACCACCATCGCGGAGATCCTGGCGCTCGCCGAGAAGGTCGAGAAGGATGAGGCGCGCGTGGATGAGGTCGTCGACGGCCTGATCGATCCCAACGCCAAGGAAGAGCCGATCAAGGAGCCGGTCGAGGAAGAAGAGGAGATCGAGGAAGAGATCGAGGCCGCCGAGGAAGAGGACGAGGAAGGCAGCAATGCGCCGAGCGCTGACCAGCTGAAGCTCAAGGCCGACGCGTTGAAGCGCTTCGCGGTGATCCGCTCGCTCTACAACAAGATGATTCGCGCTCTCGCGCGCAACGGCTCGAGGAGCCGCGCGTACCTGCAGTCGCGCGACGCCATCTCCAACGAGTTGATGAAGATCCGCTTCTCCGCCAAGCAGATCGAGGCGCTGTGCGACGGCGTACGGCGGCTGGTGGAGGAAGTGCGCGGCTACGAGCGCAACATCATGCAGCTCTGCGTCGAGAAGTCCGGGATGCCGCGCCCGCACTTCATCAAGGAGTTCCCGGGCAAGGAAGGCAACCTGCGCTGGATCAAGGGCGAGATCGAGACCGGGCATCCGTGGAGCGAGGCGCTGGAGCGCTTCGAGCCGGCCATCGTCGAGAAGCAGCAGAAGCTGCTCGCGTTGCAGGACCGCGTCGGCATCCCGATCAAGGAGATCAAGGAGATCAACCGCCAGATGTCCACGGGCGAGGCCAAGGCGCGCCGGGCCAAGCGCGAAATGACGGAGGCGAACCTGCGCCTGGTGATCTCGATCGCGAAGAAGTACACCAACCGCGGGTTGCAGTTTCTCGACCTGATCCAGGAAGGAAACATCGGCCTGATGAAGGCGGTGGACAAGTTCGAGTACCGCCGCGGCTACAAGTTTTCGACCTACGCCACGTGGTGGATCCGGCAGGCGATCACGCGCTCGATCGCGGACCAGGCGCGCACCATCCGCATCCCGGTGCACATGATCGAGACCATCAACAAGATGAACCGCATTTCGCGCCAGATCCTGCAGGAAACCGGCCAGGAGCCCGATCCCGCGCTGCTCGCCGAGAAGATGGAGATGCCCGAAGAGAAGATCCGCAAGATCCTCAAGATCTCCAAGGAGCCGATCTCGATGGAGACGCCGATCGGGGACGACGACGATTCGCACCTGGGCGATTTCATCGAGGACCAGTCCACGGTCGCGCCGAACGAGGCGGCGGTCTACGCCAGCCTGCGCGGCGTCACCAAGGACGTGCTCGACACGCTTACTCCGCGCGAGGCCAAGGTGCTGCGCATGCGCTTCGGCATCGAAATGAACACCGACCACACGCTGGAAGAGGTCGGCAAGCAGTTCGACGTCACGCGCGAGCGCATACGGCAGATCGAGGCGAAGGCGCTGCGCAAACTACGCCACCCCTCGCGCTCGGAGCGGCTGCGCAGCTTCCTCGACCAGGAAGGCTAAGAGCAAGGCGGGAGGCGAAAGGCGGAATGCACCCGCCTTTCGTCGGCTCGGCCTGGCCTTTCGTCTTCTTCCTTCCGACTTCCTCCTTATAATTCCGTCGGGGGTCTGTAGCTCAGCCGGTCAGAGCAGGGGACTCATAATCCCTTGGTCGTTGGTTCGAATCCAACCAGACCCACTATAATGACCCGATAACGATGAGAACTAGTCCCTTTGCCCCTCGGCAAGCGGGGTACAAGGTCGTCAGCTTCAATTCTCAACAGGCGGGATAGCGGCGATGCGTCTGCGTGTGCTCGGCTGCTCGGGCAGTATCGGCGGGCAGCAGAATCGAACCACTTCGTTCCTGCTCGATCAGGATGTGCTCATCGACGCCGGGACTGGGGTCGGCGATCTCTCGCTCTCGGACCTGATGATGATCGATCACATCTTCATCACGCACTCGCACCTCGACCACGTCGACTCGATAGCGTTTTTCCTGGACTCGGTGGGCGCCCTGCGGCCCACGGCGGTGACGGTATACGCCACCGGCCCCACCATCGCGATCCTGAAACGGCATTTGTTCAACGGCGACATCTGGCCCGATTTCACCCAGATCCCGACGCCCGAGGAGCCCTGGTTGCGCTACCAGGAAATCGAGGTCGGGCAGGTAATCAATCTCGGCGGGAGGAAGATCACGGTGCTGCCCGCGATACACACCGTGCCGGCGGTCGGCTACCACCTCGACAGTGGGAAAGGCAGCCTGGTGTTCACCGGTGATACCGGCCCGAACGACGCGCTGTGGCCGCTGGTGAACCGTATCGAGAACCTCAAGTTCCTCATCATCGAAACCGCTTTTTCCGACAAGGAGCGCCGGCTCGCCGAGCTGGCCCTGCATCTGTGCCCCTCGATGCTCGCCGAGGAGCTGGCCAAGTTCGAGCGGCAAGCGGAGGTCTACATCACCCATCTCAAGCCAAGCGAGATTGAGCTGACGATGCAGGAAATCGAGGAGATTTCGAGCCGCTACCAGCCGCGCCTGCTTCAGAACAACCACGTATTCGAATTCTGACGCCGCCCATACGGAGCGGAGCGGCTTGCGCCCGGCCCCCGCTCGACGGAAAATCGCCCTTTCGTCCGCGAACCGTCTCCCACCCTACAGCCATGAGAAAGGAAGTCTCAGTCGAAGAGTTGCAGTTCGGCGTCTATGTCGCCGAACTCGACCGGCCATGGGAAGGGACGCCCTTCATGTTTCAGGGTTTCGTGCTGGGCAATGACCAGCAGCTCGAAGCGCTGAAGAAGTTCTGCAAGAAGGTCAAGATCGACACCGAGAAGGGCGCCGACGTACCCGAGCCAGGCCAGCCCAAAGGCTCCTCGACTCTCCCGCCGCCTGGCCCGAGAGAGGCCAGCGTACTCGCGGCCATCACGACCAAGGTCAAGTACGAGGAAAAGGTGTCGGTCGACGTCGAGCTGCCGATTGCGCGCGCAGCGACGAAAAAGACGGAAGTGGTGCTGAAGGACATCTTCTCCGCCGTGCAGGCCGGCAAGGCGCTTGATGCTCCGCGCGTGAGGGACGCGGTGTCCAGCATGACCGATAGCGTGGTGCGCAATCCCGACGCGATGCTGCTTCTGGCCAAGATGAAGGAGAAAGGCGAGCATACCCTCGACCGCGCGCTCGGGGTGTCGATCTACATGATCGCGTTTGGCCGTTTTCTGCAGCTGCCGCGTGAGCAGCTCGACCTGCTCGGCATGGTGGGGTTGCTTCAGGACATCGGCAAGACGCGGGTTCCCGAGGATGTTCTCACCAAGCCCGGGACCCTGAGCCCCAGCGAGCTGGCGGTCTGCAAGAGCCACGTCGGCCATTCGGTCGAGATCCTCAAGGCCACGCCGGGCTTGCCGCCGGAGTTGCCCGGTCTCGCCGGCCTTCACCACGAACGCTACGACGGCAGCGGCTACCCCAGGGGTCTCAAGGGCGCGCAGATCGGGTTGTTCGGCTCGATCGCCGGGCTGGTCGACTGCTTCGACGCGTTGACCCACCCGCGACCCTACGGCGAGGCGCTCGCTCCCTCCAACGCGCTCAACATTCTCTACAGCGGCCGAGACACGCAGTTCGACCGCCCGCTGGTCGAGCAGTACATCCAATGCATCGGCATCTACCCGGTCGGCGCCCTGGTCGAGCTGAATTCGGGCGACGTCGGAATCGTGATCGCGCAGAACCTGGTACGACGGCTGTTGCCGCGCGTCATGGTGGTGCTCGACGCCAAGGGCAATTTGAAAAAGCCGCAACTGATGCTCGACCTGGCCCGGGAACCCAAGATGGATGCGGACACGCCGTACCGCATCAAGCGCACGCTGGAGAAGGGCAGTGTCGCAATCGACACCTCCGAATTCTTCCTCTGACGGCGGGGCGGGCGCCGCCGATCCGGCATCGGCTTCCGGGGCGGAGGGCGAGTCCGGCATCGGCGTGAGGGCGCTGGTCGGGCGCCTGGCCGAGGAATTCGGCGCCGATGCCAAGTGCCTCGCGCGCGTCGCCGCGGTATTTGGAGAGGTGCGCGAGCGCGCGCCGGACCTGTTCGTGCCAGCCGCCGCGGCGCTAGCTCCCGCGCTGACGGCCGCCGCCGCATCCAGCACAACGAACGCCGAGCCGATCTACGTGGCCCTCGGGGAATGGGCGCTCGACGCCGAGAGCGAGCCGATCGAGCGCATGCGGCGCGACTGCCTGCGTTTCCAGGGCGCGATGACGCGCGGTGTGCTGAGACTGCATGGCGCAAACGCCGAGCATTGCGCGGAGAGCCTGCTTGCGCTGCAGCGGTTCAATTTTCTCCAGCTCGCGGTGCTGGCAGTGCTTGCGGCGCGCGGCCAGGAGGGCGGCGGTGTGGTTCGGACGCTGCCGACCCCTGAGTATGCGGCTTTCATGGAAATCTTCCGCAACGCAATTGCAGCCCATAAGCAGGAGGGCAAGCAGCTCGGGTTGCTGGTGATCCAGGTCGGCCGGATCGAGCAGGTGGACCGCCTGCTCGGGCTGCAGCGCGGCGAGGCCTTCATGCTGCGCGTCACCCGGCGGATGCGTGAAGGCGTGCTGCGCAAGCAGGACCAGCTCGGGCGCATCAGCCGCGACCAGCTTGCGTGCCTATTGCCGCGCATCGCGGGCGAGGGCGTTGCCATACTTGCCGCGAATAAATTACTGGGCGCGCTCGAAGCGCCGGTGTCGATCGGGGATCAGTCATTCGCACCGGACGCGATGATCGGCATCGCGGTCTACCCGGATCACGGCGAGGATCAGCAGGCACTGGTTCGTAATGGCAAGCTCGCGGCGCAAGCGGCGCGCGGCGGATCGGAGCGCGCGGCCGTGTATGACCCCGCGCACAGCGAAAACGAAGAACTCAAGATGCGCCACGAAGTGCGGCTGCGCAATGCCCTGGAAGAGGGCGCGCTCGCGCTGGCTTTCGAGCCGCAGCTCGAATTGCGCTCCGGCCGGATCGGCGGCCTGGAGTGCCATTTGCGCTGGACCGACAAGGAGCTCGGCAAGGTGTCGGAAGCACGGGCGATGGAGGCAGCGGAGCACAGCGGCCTGGGCCGGGAACTCACGTGGTGGATTTTCAACAACGCGTTGCGCCAGTGCGCGGAGTTCGCGAAGGCGGGACTGCACTTCCCGATCAGCCTGAAAGTGTCCGCAAGCAGCCTGCTGCTGCCTGATTTTCCCGAGTTCGTGGGGCGCGCACTGCGTACCTGGGGGGTGCCGCCCAAGCAGATGGTGATCGAGATCCACGAGAACGCGCTGGCGGGCGAGCTGGAGCAGGTCAAGGAAACGCTTATACGCCTGAAGGCGCACGGGCTGCGCCTGGGCATAGACGCATTCGGTACTGGCTCGTCTTCGCTCAGCAACCTCGCCCAGCTCCCGCTCGACGAGATGAAGTTGTCCGCGGTTTTCGTTGGGGAGATGAAGCGTGCGGGGCCCCGTGCAAAAGTCGCCCGATCGCTGATCCAGCTCGGAAAAGATCTCGGGCTGCGCGTGGTGGCGGAGGGCGTGGACGATGCTGAAACGACGCTGGCGCTCACCACGCTTGGCTGCGAACGCATCCAGGGCGAGCATATCAGCGCTCCGCTCGCCGTCGAGGAAATCGTCGCTTTCGCGGAAGGGCTGGCCGGCCTCTCGCTCCGCCCGCAGGGTTGAGGCCGCCGTTCGCGATAAACGAGCGCCGGTCGGTTCGCCGCGTCCGGCCGAATTACGATTGTCTACACGGCGCCAAGAGGAAATCGCGATGAACAAGCCGGTATTTTCCAACCGCCTCGGAACGGCGACCTGCCTGGTGGCGGGCATCCTGTGCGGAAGCCTGGCGTGGGCCCAGGCGCCGGTCCAGGACATTGTCAGCCGCGATCAGGCAATACAACGCAGTCAGCAGAAGGCCGGCGCCGCATATCGGGAGCTGCAGCAGGCGCAGTACGATGCGAAGCTCGCCGAGCAGGATGTTTTGAACGCACAGGAAGCGCATCGTGCGGCGCAGAAGCACGCCGAAGAGGTAAAACGACAACTCGACGCCGCCAGCAAGGCCCTCGCCGCGGCAAAGGCGAAGGAAGCACAGACGCGCAAGGCCTACGACGCGGCGCTCGGTGACGTTAACCGGGCGTTCCAGAAGCCGCCGGCCAAGTAAGCCGGGCTAGCCGCGGGGAGTTCTGGCCGCGGCGCCGCCGTCGACGGCGATGATCGTGCCCGATATGTACGACGCGCGGTCGGAGCAGAGGAAAGCGGCGACATCGGCAACTTCCTCGACCGTGGCGGGCCGGCCGAACGGGAAGCCCTTGGTCAATTCGCGCCAGCGTTCGGGATCGCCCAGGTCTTTCTGCGCCAGGTTGCGCCACCGCGTCACGCCACGGTCGGTTGCGGTCGCGCTCGGATTGAGGCCCACGACGCGCACGCCGTGATTCGGACTCTCGGCGCCCAGCGCGCGCGAGAACGCCATCAACGATGCGTTAGCCATGCTGCCCGCGATATAGCCGGCGGTCGGGCGCTCGCCCGCGCCCCCGATGACATTGATGATGACGCCGCGCTTGCGCTCGCACATGGCGGTATAGATATCGCGCGAGAGGTTGATGTAGCCGAAGACCTTCAGGTCCCAGGATTCGCGCCATTTTGCCTCGTCGAGGCCCGAAAGCGTGCCCTGCGGAATTGCCCCTGCGTTATTAACCAGAATGTCGACGTTGCGGCAAGCCTGGCCGAGCTTTTTCGCGTTCTCGCTCACGCCCAGATCGAGCGCGTGGCAGGTGACGTTCACCTTGTGCGCGCCGATGATCTTGCCGCGCGCGGCGTCGAGATCCGCGGCGTTGCGCGACGTGAGGTGGACATGGCAGCCTTCCGCGGCGAGCGATTGAGCGACGCCCAATCCGATTCCGCGCGAGCCGCCGGTGATGAGTGCGGTGCGTCCGGCAAGTTTGAGATCCATGACGTTGGCCTGATCCTGAGGTTGAGGGAATGCGATTTGCGGCCCGGTTGGGCGGGCGAGCTATTTTACTGTACCCGCCCGGCGACACCTTCCCGGACCCACAGTGGTTGTCAACCGCCTGCCGGGCAGCGCGTTATAGGCCTCACCGGAGACAGGATTCCGGCCAACCAACCCGTACTCGAGGAAAAGGAGCAACAAAATGAGCAAACTTCTGACCACGCTGGTCGCCGCGGTTTTCGCGCTGACCGCTTTCAGTGCTGCTGCGCAAGCCCCGGCCAAGGGCGATGCCCCGAAGGCCGCGCCCGCCACGCCGGCGGCCCCGGCCAAGGGCGATGCGACCAAGGCAACGCCGGCGACCCCTGCGACCCCGGCCGCTTCCGACGCATCGAAGGGCGACAAGCCCAAGGCGTCGAAGAAGAAGTCCGACGGCAAAAAGAAGGCCAAGAAGTCGAAGGGTTCCAAGAAGAAGGCCGACGCGCCGAAGACCGAAGAGAAAAAGTAAATCTCTTCAATTCCCGTTGCGAGACGGGAAGCTGGAAAAGGCGGGCGTTCCCCGCCTTTTTCTTTGGGCCGGGCTGATAACATTGCTCCATGCACTACATCGATTCGGCAACCGGAAAGACCTATCCGCTCGATGCGCCGCGCTGGCGCGGTGAATCCGGCAGTCATCTCAATCTCGCCGAAGCCCCGGGACTTGCCCGCGCGGACATCGATGCCGCGGCCAAGTCGCTATGGCGTTATCGCAAGGCGCTACTGGTGGACGCGGCGAGCGCGGTGAGTCTCGGCGAAGGCTGGACGCCGCTGGTCCACGGAGAATGGGACGGGGTGCCGGTCGCGTTCAAGCTGGAGTTCACCATGCCGACGGGTTCCTTCAAGGACCGCGGCATGACGGTCATGGTGAGCTACCTAAAGAGCCGGGGCGTTACCACCGTGCTGGAAGACTCGTCGGGCAACGCCGGGGCTTCGCTCTCGGCGTATTGCGCGGCGGCGGGCATGCGCTGCCGCATCCTCGTGCCGGAAACGGCTTCGTACCCGAAAATCGCGCAGATCGCCGCGTACGGCGCAGACGTGGTGACGATCAAGGGCTCGCGCCAGGACGTGGCCGACGCGGCGCTCGCCATGAGCCAGGAGTTGTTCTACGCCAGCCACAACTGGCAGCCGTTTTTTGCCGAGGGAACCAAGACGCTCGCCTACGAGCTGTGGGAGCAGCTCGGCTTTCGCGCGCCGGACAACGTGGTCGTCCCGGTGGGTTACGGTGCCAACGTGCTGGGCTGTGACCGCGGTTTTTCCGAGCTGCTGCGCAATGGCGAGATCGGACGCACGCCGCGCCTCTACGGCATTCAGGCGGCCAATTGCGCGCCGTACCATGCAGCGTTCAGCGCGGGTGTCGAGCATTTCGTGCCGGCCCCGGTCAGCCCGACCATCGCGGAAGGGATCGCGTCCTCGAAACCGACGCGGATGCGCGAGGTGCTTGCCCCGGTACGCGGCTCAGGCGGCGAAATCGTAGCGGTGACCGAGGATGAGATCGTCCGCGCGCTTGGCGCGCTGGCGAAAAAGGGCTTCTATGTCGAGCCGACTTCGGCTGCCGCTGCCGCGGGCCTGTCGCGGTTGATCGCGCGCGGCACGATCCGCAAGGGCGAGAACATCGTGCTGGTGCTGACGGGTTCCGGCCTGAAAGCATCGGAGAGCATCGGCAGATTGCTGGGACTCGCAGCCCGCCTCCAGTAGATCCCGTGCGATCGAGTTTGCTGATATCGTTGCGATACTTCGAGAGGAGCCGGCCATGAACAAGCCGAAGGACATCGATCCCTTTGCCGCGGCGCGCGCGAACTACCCTGCGCTCGAGCGCTGGACCTATCTCGACGTGGCGGCGCGCTGCGTGCTGTCGCGCTCGGTGCGCGCTGCGCTCGACGTGCACCTCGACGACTTCATGGTGAACGGCGGCGACAAGAAGCGCTACTTCGAGATCATCGAGGAGACGCGCGGCCGGTTTGCGCGCTTGATCAACGCGGAGGCCGACGAGGTCGCGTACACCAAGAACATATCCGACGGCCTTAATATGATCGCGACGGGCTTCCAGTGGAAGCGCGGCGACAACGTGATTTTGTGCCCCGAGCTGGAGCATCCGAATAACGTCTATCCCTGGTACAACATGCGGCGCTATGGTCTCGAGGTGCGCGAGGTTGCGCCACGCGACGGACATATTCCGGTCGACGAAATCATCGGCCGCATGGACGGCGGCACGCGCGTCGTCACGGTGTCCACCGTCAGCTTTGCGCCCGGTTTTCGCACGAACGTGGATGCGCTCGGCCGCGCCTGCCGCGAGCGCGGAGCCATGCTGCTGGTGGACGCCGCCCAATCGGCCGGCGTGCTGCACACCGACGTGCAACGCTCGCGGATAGATGCGCTCGCCGTGTCGACCCAGAAGGGATTGCTGGGGCTCTACGGAATGGGATTTCTCTATTGCCGGCGCGAGTGGGCGGAACGGCTCGAGCCGGCCTATCTCGCGCGCTTTGGCGTGGATCTTGGTGATGCCGACGCGCACGAGGCGAGCCGCGGCGGCGATAACTATCGGCTCATGCCTGGCGCGCGACGCTTCGATTGCGGCAACTACAACTACACCGCCGCCGTTGCCGAGCACGTTGCGCTGGGTGAACTGGCCGCGCTCGGCACCGAGCGCATTGAGCGGCACGCCACCGGACTGGCGCACCAGTTTGCGCGTGGCATGATGGCTCTGGATCTGCCCGTGTCAGGCGGCGCGCCCGGCCCTCACCTGGGCCACATTGTCACGGTGGGCAGGCTGAGCGACAACCACTACGGGGCTGACGACGAGCGGATCCAGGGACTCTACGAGCACCTGGTCGAGAATCGGGTCAAGCTCTCGATTCGGCGCGGCACGCTGCGTTTCGCATTTCATCTATACAACAACAGCGACGACGTGGCGCGCGTCCTCGAACTGTCGCGGTCGTTTCTCCGGCGCTGAGCCGGGGGCGCGCGGTCGCGGCGCGAGTGCTACGCGACGCCGTGCTGCTTGAACCAGGCCTGCATGCGCTTCCAGCCGTCTTCCGCCGCCTCCTTGCGATAGCTTGGGCGATAGTCGGCGTAGAAAGCATGCGGCGCTTCCGGGTACAGGTGAATGTTGCTCACGGTGTTGTTGGCCGCCTTCAGCGCCGCGCGCATTTGTTCCACGTGTTCTACTGGGATGCCGGCATCGGCTTCGCCGTAGAGGCCTAGCACCGGTACCTTGAGGTGCGCTGCCAGCTCCACCGGGTAGGCAGGCTGTAGCGCGGCCTTGGCCGGCGCGACGAGCCGTCCGTACCAGGCTACGCCCGCTTTCACCTTCGGGTTGTGCACGCAGTAGGTCCAGGCGATGCGCCCGCCCCAGCAAAATCCCGTGATGCCGAGCCTCGAGGTATCGGCCTTGCCGGTGGACTCCGCGTACACCACCGCCGCGTCGAGGTCCGACATCACCTGGCTGTCGGGAACGAAATTCACCACCTTGGCGAAGATTTCCTGGTTGTCGGTGAACTTGGTGACGTCGCCCTGGCGGTAATATTGGTCGACCGCGATGGCGAAGTAGCCAAGCTTGGCGAGCCGGCGGCAGACGTCCTTGATGTGCTCGTGCACCCCGAAGATTTCCTGCACCACGAGCACCAGCGGCAGCTTCCCGCCCTTTTCCGGCATTGCCCGGTACGCCGGCACCGGCCCGGTCATTGTCTGGACTTTTACTTCGTCGGCCGTGAGTCCCTTGGTGTCGGTCGTGATCGTGGTGGACGCGATCGGCTGCACGAGCTTCGCGAAACCTTGCGGCAGCAAGGCCGTCACGAGGTCGCGCAGATTGGTGTCGGACGGCGGCGTGCCGCGCAGAACGGATTCGGTCATGGCTTTTTCCCCCGGGCTGGAAAGTCGCCGCCGGTGTGGTGGCGTGGAGCGCAGATTACATCTATTCGCATCGATCGGGCCAGCCGCGCGGGACGTTGCGTACTGTGGACTGTGCGGCATGGCCAGTCCCTGCATCCGCGTGCATAATCCGCCGACGGGCGCGAACCCGTTGAAGGATAAAAATGAAGATCACTGCGGTCAAGCACTACACAGTACATCCCGGCTGGCGCAAGAACCTGATCTACGTCAAGGTCGAGACCGACGCCGGCATTCACGGCTGGGGTGAGGCCTACTCACAATACGACCGCGATACGGCGGTCACCGCCCAGCTCGAGGCGCTCGGGCGCTACGCCGTTGGGCGTAGCCCGTTCGACATCAAGCATTTCACGCAGGTCGCCTTTGACGACTACGCGCAGCGCCGCGGCTCCGTGGAGCTGTTCTGCGCGATCTCAGGCATCGAGCAGGCGATGTGGGACATTGCGGGCAAGGTCTGCAAGCAACCGGTCTACAACCTGCTCGGCGGCCGCTGCCGCGACAAGATTCGCGTCTATGCTAACGGCTGGGGCTACCAGCTGAAGACGCCCGACGACTACGCGCGAGCTGCAGAGAAAGTCATCGCGCAGGGCTTCACGGCGCTCAAGCTCGATCCCCTGCCCCAGCCGTGGCGCACCTGGATTCCCAAGGAGCAGGAAGAGCGCGCGGCCAACGTGGTCAAGGCAGTGCGCAACGCTGTGGGCCCGGACGTGGACATCCTGATCGACCAGCACCGGCGGCTTGCCCCCATGCATTCGATCCGGCTCGACAAGCGGCTCGCTGAGTTCAATCTGTACTGGATGGAAGAGCCCAATCTCGCGGAAATGCCGGAAGCGATGGCGGAAGTGCGCCGTGCGACGGGATTGCCGATCGTGATCGGCGAGGCGACCTATACCAAGACCGGTTTCCGGCCCTTGCTCGAGGCGCGCTGTGCCGACATCCTCAATCCCGACGTGGCGTGCTGCGGCGGGATCCTGGAGCTGAAGGAGATTGCGGCGATGGCCGAGCCCTTCCTGGTTGCCATGTCTCCGCACAATTACAATTCGACGCTGGTCGCCCTCGCCTCCACGGTGCACGCGTCGGCGACGATGCCAAACTTCATCATCACCGAGTACTTCCTGCCCTACGTGGAGTTTTGCGACAAGATTTCACCGAACCAGCTGAAGCCGAAGAACGGCTATATCGAATTGCCGACGGCGCCAGGCCTGGGCGTGGATGTCAACGAGGAAGAGCTCAAGCGGCACCCGGGCAAGCCGTACACGCTGCGCAAGCTGCGTCATCCCGAGGATGAGCCCGCCGGGATCTGAAGGCGCCGCTCAGGCGCCGATGACCGCTTCGTCTCCGTCGAGGGCGATCTTCGCGCCGAGTCGGCTGCCGCGCTTCGTTATGTCCGCCAGCGTGTCCTGCTCGTCACGTGGCGCGATGAGAACGGTTTCATTGGCGTCGTTGTGGCGCACGAAGCGAAAAGCTGCACGTTGCACGTCGCGCCCGTCGAGCGCGACGTGCGCCAGCATTCCGACCCAGTCGCCGTGCTTGCGCCCGCCGTGCCCGGTGTGGAAGGAAAAGCTGCCCAGGCCATAGTAAACCGGCTTTCCCTTGTAGATTTCCACCGGCAGCGAATAGTGCGGGCCGTGTCCGACGACGACATCCGCGCCGGCATCGATCGCTGCATGCGCGATTTCGGTCATGTAGTCGAGGACGTCCTTGCCCAGGCCCCAGTGGTTGGAGCAGACCACGATGTCGGCCTTTTTGCGCAACGCGGCGACATCCTCCTGGAAGCGGGCAAGGTAGTCGCGATCGGCCCACGTCACAATGATCGGAGGCACGCCCGGGCGGTTCATCGGCGGTATCTCGGGGCGGGTCTTGTATGCGGGTATCTGGTAGGCGGTGTGTCCGCGGACCACGGCGACGCCGGGTGAATGCTCGCCCGCCTCGTGATCGGTCGGCCAGTAGACCGACGTCCGCTGCAGGAAACCGACGCGCACTCTGTTGCGCTCGACAATCACGGGCGCGTAGGCGGCGCTGCGGTTCACGCCCGCGCCGGTATTGGGGATGCCCAGTTCCTTCAGGCGCGCGACCGACGAGCGGATCGCTTCGGACCCGTAGTTCACGTTGTTGGCGTTGCCCACCGCGTCGAAGCCGGCGAGCTTGAGCGCTTCGCCGGCCGCAGCCGAGGCGTAGAAGCCCTCATCGCCCAGTGAGCGCTCGCCCGCTGGCTCATAGAAGCAGCACTCCAGGTTGGCGAACCGGACATCGGCCGACTGCAGGACGCCGCGTGCTCGCGCGAACGGGACCCGTGGGTCCTTTACGTTCATGAGGTTGATGTCGCCTGCGAGTAGCAGCTGAAACGGCATGGTGGCCCGTGGCATGAAGAGAGGTGCCGCGATTATAGCCAACGCTCTTGACAGCCCCGGCGAGGAACGACAAGCTTGGCGCCGGGTCCAAATGCTGGAACGCGGATACGGAGCGCGGAGGGGCGCAGATGTTTAAAAACATCCTGATTCCGACCGACGGTTCGGAATTGTCGCAGCGTGCTGTGAAGATGGGCATCGAGCTTGCCAGGCTGCACCAGGCGCGGATAACCGGTATCCACGTCATACCCGATTACCACCTGCTGATCGCCTACGAAGGCGCTTTCGATCCGGTAACGGAGGAGCGCATCGAGGAGGAAGCCAAGGTGCGCGCGGAGAGCTATCTCGCATTCGTGCGCGGCAGCGCGGGGAACGCGGGCGTGAGTTGCGATACCGTTTGCGAGACCAGCGACCACCCTTACGACGCGATACTCAAGGCGGCAGAAACGCGCCGGTGCGACCTCATCGTGATGACATCGCACGGTCGCAAAGGGCTGGCTGCTGTGCTGCTAGGCAGCGAAACACGTAAAGTTCTGACCCATGCCCGGATACCAGTTCTCATAGTGAGATAGTATAAGTATTTGAT
>Ga0247825_10001237_pt1 | contig 16730 bp, 10 predicted proteins | sample 13C_Vanillin_Day_FD_194413 | JGI IMG/M metagenome (GOLD analysis project Ga0247825, IMG submission 194413) | Soil microbial communities from agricultural site in Penn Yan, New York, United States - 13C_Vanillin_Day48 | ecosystem: Environmental > Terrestrial > Soil > Agricultural land | place... | reverse complement strand
ATCTGGATGATCACACGCCCGCAGCGTCGTGGACGGCGGGCGTGTGATCATCCAGATGGTGTGCGCGAGCCAACGGACCAGTGTCGAAGACGTTTTGATGGCCGCGGCGGCACGCCCGCGATGGGCCGAGTTCTTCACCGACTTCACGGCGCCGTTCATCCACATCGAACCGCAGAAGTTCCGCGACGTCGCGAAGGCAGCAGGACTCGGCACCACCGACCTCGTCGTGCGCGACGTCGAATGGGATTTCGGTTCCCGGGAAAAATTCGCGCGGTGGTGCACCGTCGGATCCACCGACTGGACCACGGACCTCGACGACGCAGCCGTGCCGGAGTTCATGGACGACGTCGTGCGCGAGTACGAGCAGATCGCCGGCCGCCCCGGGCTGTTCCTGTTCACCCAGATGCGGGCGGAACTCGTCCGCACGCCCTGACCCGCCGAAGCACGCCTGCACGGTGGTGCCCCCAGTCGGACTCGAACCGACACTGGGCGGATTTTAAGTCCGCTGCCTCTGCCAATTGGGCTATAGGGGCTACCGGTCGCCGAGGGTGTCGCTCGGCGACCGTGCGCAGATCACCCTAGCTCAGGCGATCGACAATGCGATTCCGTCGAGGATGTCGTGTTCGCTGACGACGAGTTGGTCGATGCCGGCCTTCTTCTCGAATGCGTCGGCCAGTGCGAGGGTCACGATCGCGCCGCCGCCGATGACGTCGACCCGCCCCGGGTGCATCGGGCCGAGGGCGGCCCGTTCGGTGTGGGTCATGGCGATCAGCGAGTTGCAGACCTCCCGCAGCCGGGGCATCGGGATGCGGGAGAGATGCACCTGCTCGGCGTCGTATTCGGGCAGTTCTTTGGCGAGCGCGGCGATGGTGGTCATCGTTCCGGCGACGCCGACCCAGGTGTGGGCCTGTTCGACGGGGACACGCGCGAACGCCTCGTCCAGGCGGTCCTGCGCGAACGCGCGGGCCTCCTCGACCTGTGCGGGTGTCGGCGGATCGTCATGGAGGCAGCGCTCCGTGATGCGCACGCACCCGATGTCGGTGGAGAAGGCGGCGTGGACGCCGGATTCGTCGCCCAGCACCACTTCGGTGGAACCGCCGCCGAGGTCCACGACCACGAACGGTCCCTGCGACGGATCGAGTTCCCCGACGGCCCCGTTGAACGACAGCCGTGCTTCCTCGTCGCCGGTGATGACCTCGGCCCCGGCGCCGGGGATGACGGCGCCCAGCACCTCGCGGGTCATCGAGAAGAAGTCTTCCCGGTTGGATGCGTCGCGGGTGGCGGATGTGGCCACCATGCGGACGGCGGTGGCGCCGGCGTCCGCGATCATTCCGGCGTACTCGCTCAACGCGACTCGGGTGCGTTCGATGGCCTCGGGCGCCAGGCGCCCGGTGGCGTCCACGCCCTGTCCCAGCCGGACGACGCGCATCTCGCGACACACGTCGTGCAGTGCGCCCTGCTCGTCGACGTCGGCGACGAGCAGACGGATGGAGTTCGTGCCGCAGTCGACGGCGGCGACGCGCGTCACTGCTCGGGACTTTCGACGTCGTCGATGCCGGGCCAGTCCGCGGGAATCGCGGTGCCCCTCAGCTTTCCGCCTGCCGCGGACGCGGCGAGTGCCACCGATTCGTCGCCCAGCGGGTTGACGCCCGGCCCCTTCGCCAGCGAGTGGGCCATCAGCACGTGCAGGCATTTGACGCGCTCGGGCATTCCGCCGCCGGTGAAGTCAGTTCCGAGGGGCTCGATGGCGTCGCGCTCGGCGAGATACGACTGGTGGGCGCGCAGGTACGCGGCCGCAAGCTCCGGATCCTGTCCGAGACGCTCGGTCATCTCACGCATCACCCCGGCAGACTCCTGCCGGCTGGCCTCCGCGGTCAGTCGCGGATCGGTCAGGTAGTACAGCGTCGGAAACGGTGTTCCGTCGGGAAGTTTGGGCGCGGTCTTCACGACGCCGGGCGTGCCGTCGGGACTGCGGTACGCGATCTCGAGCACTCCCCGCGGTTCGCGGCCCAGCTGGGCGGCGACGGCGTCGAGGTCTTCCTGCGGCACGGGGCTGGACGGGTCGGACGAATTAGTCACCCGGTGGGTTCTCCTGGTTCTGGCGGTACGGGCGGCGGCACCACGGGGGGCGCCGGAGCCGGTGCCGGCTGCACCTCGGGCGCGGCCGGCGGTTCTGAAATGGTCTTCCACAGGTCGGAGTACCAGGGGCCTGCCATCTCGGCGTCCTTCTCCTCCGGCTTCTCCGGCTCCTTGTAGTCGCCGGGCAACTGCACCTGGAACGGGGTGTCGCCGGGCTTCACCCACCGGAGCCGGCCGCGTGCCTGCGCCTCGATGTAGGCGGGGTCGGAGTAGCGCTCCTCGAGTATCCGCAGCTCCTGAAGATCCTTCTCGAGCTGAACCTGTTCCGCCGCAATACGATCCGCTTCCCCACGCTGGGTGAGGTAGTTGCGCAGGGGGACCGCGAGGGTGAGCGCGAGAAGCAGCACGACCATGACGAGGACGAGCGCCTTGCCCGTCGACAGTCCGAGGATCGTGTGCTCGGAGCGAATTGCGCGGGCGGCCCCGGCCGCACCTACCCGTCTCGGGTGGGCGCGACCGGGGAGCACCTTGCCGGTGTCGGAGCCGTCGACGGCGTCCGGTTTGCCGTCGGCCTGCCCCGGCGTCGTCGACTTGGTGGTGCGGGGGCGCCGCGCTCCGCCGGGAGTGCCGTCCGCCCGGTTTCCGCGGGCCCGTTCACCACGCCCGGAGCCCCGGCCGCCCGGACTTGCTCCGGACGACCGCGGCCTGCCGCGCTGTGCCACCTACTCCAACACCCCTTACTCGACTGTCGAACGTCAGCCTTCGAACGCGAACCGCGGGAACGCGACCTCGCCGGCGTAGCGGGCGGCGTCGCCCAGGTTCTCCTCGATGCGCAGCAGCTGGTTGTACTTGGCGACGCGCTCGCTGCGGGCGGGAGCACCGGTCTTGATCTGACCACTGCCCACGGCGACCGCGAGGTCGGCGATGGTGGTGTCCTCGGTCTCACCGGACCGGTGGCTCATCATCGTCTTGTAGCCGTTGCGGTGCGCGAGGTCGACGGCGTCGAGGGTCTCGGTCAGCGTGCCGATCTGGTTGACCTTCACCAGCAAAGCGTTCGCGGCGCCCTTGACGATGCCCTCTTCCAGGCGCTCCGGGTTGGTGACGAACAGGTCGTCACCGACGAGCTGGACCTTGTTGCCGATCTGATCGGTCAGGGCGACCCAGCCGTCCCAGTCGTCCTCGTCCAGCGGATCCTCGATGGACACGATCGGGTACGCGTCGACCAGCTCGGCGTAGAACGCCGACATCTCGGCCGCGGTCCGATTGCTGCCCTCGAACTTGTAGCCGGTGCCGTCGGTGTAGAACTCGGTGGCGGCGACGTCGAGTGCCAGTGCCACGTCCGTGCCCAGGACCAGGCCCGTCTTGCCGATGGCGACGCTGATCAGGTCCAGTGCTTCCTTGGTGCCCGCGACGTCGGGGGCGAAGCCGCCCTCGTCACCGAGACCGGTGGCCAGGCCCTTCTCCTTCAGCACCGACTTGAGGGCGTGGTACACCTCGGCGCCCCAGCGCAGCGACTCCTTGAACGTGGCGGCACCGATCGGGGCGACCATGAACTCCTGGACGTCGACACCGGTGTCGGCGTGCGCGCCACCGTTGAGGATGTTCATCATCGGGACGGGAAGGACGTGGGCGTTGGGGCCGCCGACGTAACGGAAGAGATCCAGACCCGACGACTCGGCGGCCGCGCGGGCCACCGCCAGCGACGCACCCAGGAGCGCGTTGGCGCCCAGACGCGACTTGTCCGGGGTGCCGTCGGCGTCCAGCAGGGCCTGGTCGACGGTCCGCTGCTCGGTGGCGTCGATCCCGATGATGGCCGGAGCGATCTCGCTCAGGACGGCCTCGACGGCCTTCTCGACACCCTTGCCGCCGTACCGGTCGCCGCCGTCTCGCAATTCGACGGCCTCGTGCTCACCGGTCGATGCGCCCGACGGAACCGCGGCGCGAGCGAAACTTCCGTCGTCGAGCAGCACCTCGACCTCCACCGTGGGGTTACCACGGGAATCGAGGATCTCACGGGCTCCGACCTGCTCAATGATGGCCACTTGCTGATTCTCCTTATATGGGCTTCGCACTGTGCACCGACCGGTCCGATCGTGCCAGGGACACCAGATCGTGCCAGCACACAGCGTAACGGCACACCGAAACCGGCGCGGGATGGCGCGCCCCGCGGACGGCGAGCCGCCCGCGCGACACCTACCGATGTGGCGTCGATCACGTCACGAACCGGCGGCGGAAGGATTACGGGCGCACTCCGACCGAGTAGGCGGACGCCCGGTCGCGTACCAGCGTGAGGTACTCGCCCGACAGGTTGTAGGCCATCAGCGCCGACTGCCAGCCCTCCGCAGCGGTGAGGTCGCCGCCCCGCTCGCAGAGGTAGCGGGCGGCGGTCAGCGCTGCGTCGTCGATGTTGTCGGCGTCGGCCACGCCGTCACCGTTGGCGTCGACCCCCCACCGCTTCCAGGTCTCGGGAATGAACTGCAGGGGACCCATCGCGCGGTCGTGCACCGGGTCGCCGTCCATCGCCCCGCCGTCGGTGTCGGGGATTTCGGCGACACCGGGTCCCCCGTCGAGGGGGATGCCCCGGATCTCGGGCGTCACCTGACCGGTGGGCCCGACCGCCGAACCGGCGTGGGTGCCGTGCCGGCTCTCCACACTCGCGATTCCGGCGAGGGTGGTCCACCCGATTCCGCATTCCGGCTTCGTCTCGGCCATCACCGTCGCCGCGTAGCCGTACGCCTCGAGCGCGGTACTCCCGACGCCGATCGAGTCGGCCAGCCCGGCAGACCATCCGTGCAGCTGATCCGCCGAACGCCCGGGTGCGTCGATGTCGATCGGCGGGGTCGCCGCGCCGGGCCCGGGTGGGATGCCTTCCGGAATCGCGATCCTCGGTTGCTGCTCCCGCGAGCATGCGCCGTAGGCGAGAACCACGACCACCGTCGCCGCGAGAAGAGCGAACAGCGGTCCGGGCCATCGGGAACGACGTTTCGGACGCACGGGATATCGGTTCACGTCTCCATCATCCACACGAAACTCGTCGATCCCGGCCACCCGAGACCGCTCCCACACCGAGCCGGGTCACGGCGTGACAACACACCAAAGGTAAAGGGTTGTAAAAGTGCTGGTGAGGGCTTCTTCGGACAAGGAGGCGCGGTGTATGTTTTCCACAGGCCTAAGGTTCGCCTTGCCTATCGCAAGGTTGCCTACCCAACCTTGCGGACCACTCGGCTCGACCCCGCCTCGCCCAGGAGTGTGCATGTCCGTCCTCGCCGCAGGGACCGCGCCGTCGATCGCCACACAGCTGTTCGGCAGTGGATTGATCGGTCTGCGCGAGGGCCTCGAGGCAGGCATCGTCGTCATGATCCTTGCCGCGTTCCTCGTGAAAGCGGAGCGCAAGGACGCACTCAAGTGGGTCTGGCTCGGCGTCGGCATCGCCGTCGCGATGGTGGCCGCGATCTTCCTCGTCATCCACTACGGAACGTCCACCGTCACCGGACTCACCGCGGAGGTCATCGCCGGCGTCGCGTCCCTCGTCGCGGTCGCGATCGTCACCGTCATGGTGCTGTGGATGCGCAAGGCCGCGCGGACCATCTCCCACGATCTCAAGGCGGGCATGGAGAAAGCATTGGTCGCGGGGCCCATCGCGGTGCTCACCCTCGCGTTCTTCGCCGTCGGCCGGGAAGGCGTCGAGACGGCGCTCCTGATGGTCGGGTACGCCGAGAACACAGCGGGTAGCGCCTGGCCTCTCGTCGGCCTCCTGCTCGGTATCGTCGCCGCCGCGATAGTGACGGTCCTGTTGTACTTCGGCGCCGTCCGGCTCGACTTCGCGAAATTCTTCAAGTACACCGGCATCTTCCTGATCATCGTCGCCGCCGGAATCCTCGGGTACGGCATTCATGCCCTGCAGATCGGCGGAGTCCTGCCCGGCGGCTCGGCACTCGCCTTCGACATCTCGGACGGCTACGACGCGTCCAGCTGGTACGGCACCGTCCTGGCCGGGATCTTCAACTTCCGGCCCGACCCGACGGTCCTGCAGGCCGTCGCCTGGGTCGTGTACGTCGTCGTGGTCCTGTTCCTGTTCCTCCGGCCCGTTTCCGCACCCACACCGGCCCCCGCGGCTCCTGCAACCGATACGGCACCCGAGCGCACCGCCTCCCCCACCCCCGACGAGACCGTTTCATGAAAGGCACCTTCCGCCCATGAAGACCACGCGCCGAACCACCTTCGCCCTCGCCTCGGCCGCCCTGCTGCCGCTGGCGCTCGCAGGCTGCACCGAGAAGTCGACCGCGAGCACCGACGACATCACCGTCACCGCGAACGACGACACGTGTGACGTCAGCGCCGACTCCGGAACCACCGGGAACAGCACGTTCCAAGTCACGAACAACGGCAGCAAGGTCACCGAGTTCTACGTATTCGCCGAGGGCGACCGTGCGATGGGTGAGGTCGAGAACATCGGTCCCGGGCTCACCCGCCAGCTCATCGTGTCGCTGCCCGACGCAGGCACCTACCAGCTCGCGTGCAAGCCCGGCATGGTCGGCAACGGCATCCGTCAGGACTTCACCGTCACCGGCGACTCGATGAGCGCGTCCGACGAGAGCGGACAGCTCGCCGAGGCCGCCGACGGCTACCGCCGCTACATCCGCAGCCAGGTCGTCGCCCTGCAGGACACGACGCAGCAGTTCGTCGACGCCGTCAAGGCGGGCAACGTCGAGCAGGCCAAGGCCCTCTTCCCCGTCTCCCGCACCTACTACGAGCGCATCGAGCCCGAGGCGGAGAGCTTCGGCGAACTCGACCCCAAGCTCGACCTGCGGGAGGCCGACCTCGAACCCGGGCAGGAATGGACGGGCTTCCACCGGCTCGAGAAGGATCTGTGGGTCACCGGTCCCCAGCCCGACACCAACGCGATCGCCGACCAACTCGTCGTCGACGTCCAGTACCTCGCCGACCAGGTGAACGCCGAGGACTACACGATCGATCCCACCAAGATCGCCGGCGACGCGCAGGGACTGCTCGACGAGATCTCGACGTCGAAGATCACCGGTGAGGAAGACATCTTCTCGCACACCGACCTGTGGGACTTCCAGGCCAACGTCGACGGCTCGCAGGCCGCGGTCGCCGCACTGCAGCCGATCATCGACGAACGCAATCCCGAATTGGCCGCGAACATCACCCAGCGTTTCGCGGACCTCGATGCCGAACTCGCTCAATACCGCCAGGGTGACGGGTTCGTCTTCTACGACACTGTCAACGAACAACAGCGCCAAGAACTCTCGCGCAAGATCGACGCCCTCTCGGCCGAGGTCAGCCAGGTTCAAGGCGTGGTAGCAGGCGCATAATCATGACTGATCCAACCGGTACGACCGACACGACCACCTCGGTGGACGAGCGCAAGGGAATGTCCCGACGACGTCTGTTCGGCGCCGTCGGGGCGGGAGCCGCCCTCGCCGGCGCCGGTGCACTGGTCGGGCGAGCCACCGCCGCCGAACCCCCGTTCTCGCACGCCGACGTCGTCGCCTTCCGGGGCGAACACCAGGCGGGCATCGTGACGCCCGCGCAGGACCGGATGCACTTCGTGGCGTTCGACGTCACCACGAAGTCCCGTGAGGAACTCGAAGCGCTGCTGAAGAAGTGGACCGTGATGGCCGAGCGGATGACCGCCGGCGAGGAGGCCACCCCGGACGGTGCCATCGGCGACGGCATCTACGTTCCGCCCAGCGACACCGGGGAGGCGCTCGGCCTGCCGGCGTCCCAGCTGACCCTCACCATCGGGTTCGGGCCCTCACTGTTCGACGACCGGTTCGGCTTCGCGGCCAAGAAGCCTGCCGCGCTCGTCGACCTTCCGCACTTCCGGGCGGACAACCTGGACCCGGCGCGCAGCGGCGGCGACATCGCGATCCAGGCGTGTGCCAACGACCCGCAGGTGGCCGTGCACGCCATCCGCAACCTGGCGCGCGTCGCGTTCGGCACGGCCTCGGTCCGGTGGTCGCAGCTGGGGTTCGGCCGCACCTCGTCGACCTCGACCACTCAGGACACGCCGCGAAACCTGTTCGGGTTCAAGGACGGAACGAACAACATCAAGGCCGAGGAACCCGGCGTCCTCGACCAGCACGTCTGGGTGGGCTCCGGCGACGACCAGGCGTGGATGGGCGGCGGCGCATACCTCGTGGCGCGGCGGATCCGCATGCTCATCGAGCAGTGGGACCGCACCGTGCTCGGCGAGCAGGAACGCGTGATCGGACGGTCCAAGGGCACTGGCGCTCCCCTGAGCGGCAAGGCGGAATTCGACGAACTCGACCTCGATTCCAAGAAGGGTCACGACCCGGTGATCGACGTCGACGCGCACGTGCGACTGGCGTCCGCTCAGGAACTCGGCGGCATCCAGATCCTGCGTCGCGGATACAACTTCACCGACGGCTCCGATGGCTTCGGCCACCTCGACGCCGGACTCTTCTTCATCGCCTACTGCCGCAACCCGCAGGAACAGTTCGTGCCGATGCAGCTCAACCTGTCCAGGACCGACGCGATGAACGAGTACATCCAGCACGTCGGGTCCGCCCTCTTCGCCTGCCCGCCCGGCCTCGCCGAGGGGCAGTACTGGGGTCAGGGCCTGTTCACGTAGAGCCTCCCGATCCCGCGCACCTGACACCGCGTATGCATCAACGGTGTCGGCCGAGCAACCGAAGGTCGAGCTGGTCGGGGGGCAGCGGGCGGCCGTGGTAATGCCCCTGGGTGACGTCGCAGCCGTATCGACGCAAGGCACGCAGGGTGTCTTCGTCTTCGACGCCTTCCGCGACCAGAGACGCGCCCAGGCTGTGTGCGAGCTCCACGGTCGATCGGACGATCGCGACCGATCGAGGATCGCTGGCGAGGCGGGCGACGAAGACCCTGTCGAGTTTGAGCTCATCGACGGCGAGGTCCTGCAGATAGGCAAGAGAGGACCAGCCGGTGCCGTAGTCGTCGATCGACAATCCGATTCCCAGACCCTGCAGCGCCTCGACCACCCTTCTGGCGCGCCGGTAGTCGGTCATCAGGACGCTTTCGGTGATCTCGAGGATCAACGTGTCGGCGGGTAACCGAAGGTCGTCCAGGAGTCGGTCGATCTCCGCGACCAGGTCTGCGTCGAGCAGATTCGTGACCGACAGGTTCACTGCGACGGTCAGCGATATACCGTGATCGAGCCAGCTCCGCGCCTGACCCAGCGCAAGCTCCAGCACTCTCGCTGTCAGTGGACGCATCAATCCTGACTGCTCGGCCTGAGGAAGGAATTGATCGGGTAGGAGTAAGCCGCGGAGGGGATGCTCCCACCGAACGAGAGCCTCGACGCCGTGCACCTGGTCGTCGCAGGCACTGACCTTCGGCTGGTAGTAGCACGTGAGCTCGCCACCATCGATCGCCGTGCGCAGCTCGTCGATGGTCTGCCTCTCCTCGATGCTGCGCTGGTACTCGGCGGTGTCGTACACCGCGATCGTGCGGCGGGTGGACTTGGCGCGATACACAGCCACTCCGGCGCACTGCAGCAGATCCTGAGGGTTTGTGCAGTGTTGGGGGCAGAGGGCGATCCCGATCCGCGCCTCGACGCGCACCGTGACCTCGTCGAGGTCGAAAGGCTCGTTTACTGCCTCGAGGAGCTGACCGGCCAGTGCCCGGGCGTCCGTGAGGTCGATCCCTGCCGGCAGCAGGACCGCGAAGGCGTCTCCGTCGAGGCGTGCCGGCAGATCACCCGGTCGCACGGACCGAGCCAGCCGGTCGGCAATCTGGCACAGCAATTGATCGCCCACGTTACGTCCGAACGAGTCGTTGATCTCCTTGAAGCGGTCCACATCCATCAGCAGCAGGCCCGGCCCCGGCCCCTGCCCCGTCCCAGGCTGTGCCGCCTGGTCGAAGTATGCGGCCGTCAGCGCCGCCATGATCGCCCGACGATTGGCCAGGTCGGTGAGGTCATCGGTGCTCGCCTGGCGGTGGCTGTCGGCCAGGACGACGACTTCCCGGAACGTCACCGCGAATCGGGCTGCGACCGTGACGAGGCTGAGCGCGGCGAGCACCACCGCGAGCCCCGGCAACCGTGCATCGTGGTCGAGGACCAGCAGCCCCACCGAAGCGGCAGTGCACACCAGTGGAGGTACCCAGATACCCAGTCCCGGTAGCTGACCGGACTGTCTTCGGCCGGGGGCTCGCCAACTGGCCACGGCCACGAGCATCGCGGCGGCGTACGGGAGCGCATCGATCCACGTGACCTCCACGTGACCGGCAGCAGTGCGGAACAGGTTGACAGTGTCGGCCACCGCGAACAGCACGAACCCCGCGACCAGCAGCACCCACCGCGGCTCGGCCCGCCACCCCAGCACCGCGAGTGCCCCGACCGCGAGTGCCAACAGCAGCACGTCTCCCGCCGGGTAGGCCAACCCGACGATCACCGCCGCGGGTGATCTTTCGGCGGCCGAGTCGATCGGACCGAATGCGACGGCCGTTGCCAGCGCCGCCAGCGTCAACCCTGCGGTGATGGCGTCCAACCAGATCTCGGTCGGCAACCGCCGCGCTCGCGAGCGCAGGAGCACCACCAACCCGGCGTACACAAGTGGGTAGAACGCCAGTTTCAGCAGATCGGCCACCGATGGTGACTGGCCGTCAGGCAGCCACGACATCGACACGACATCGCCCACACACCAGCTGGTCATTCCCAGCGCGATCAGCCACCACGCCCGCCGCTCGGTCGGAATACACCACGCGCGAGCCGCAACCAGAAAGGCGGCCGACAAAGCCAGTCCGTTGTAGAGCACTCCGTGCAGCACGATCCAACCCGCTTGATCACCTGCCCCCAGCACGATCCCGAACAGGACCACACCGATCAGCAGAATCCCCAGCCCCGCCATGACGCCACGCCGCGCCCGATCGGATGGCGACACCCAGCTCACCCGAGCCGGTCGGTGTCGGTTGTGTGCAGACCTCGGCACCGACACGACGTCCCCTCCCGCTACAACCTGATCCGTCACGGGTCGTGCGTGTCGCGGTGTGTTCGTGGCTTCCCCGGGTCCGAGGCTATGAGTCGGATTGTCGTCGCAGGTCAGCGCGTCCTTCGCGTCGGAGTCGGCCGGGTCCGGCACGTAACTGCGCAGGCAACCACCACCGCAGCGCTTGGCCGCATACATTGCCAGATCTGCCTGTTTGAGCAGGCTCTCGGTCGTCGCGCCGGCGACAGTGGAAATGGTGAGCCCGATGCTGGGGCGGATGGAGAGCACGACACCGTCGATGATGAACGGCGGGGTGAATGCCTCCAGTACCCGATCCGCGGCCGACAGGGCATCTTGGACGCTGCCTTCGACCAGTGCCGCGAACTCGTCGCCTCCGAGCCGGGCGACGGTGTCGGTGCTCCGCATGCACCCGGTGAGCCGTTCGGCGACGCGGATCAACAGCTCGTCCCCGGCGGGATGGCCGAGGCTGTCGTTGACAGTTTTGAAATCGTCGAGATCCACACAGAGCACCACGATCGGGGTGAGTTCCCGGCGCTGGCGCTGCACTGCTTGGTCGAGCCGGTCGAGAAACAAGGCACGGTTCGCCAGTCCGGTCAGTCGGTCGCGGAAGGCCTGCCGGGCCACGGTGAGCAACAACCGTCGGTTCTCGGCCAAGACGATGAACTGCCGTGCCAGCAAGGCGATCACCAGGACGATGATCGCAGCGGGAATCGGCCCGGAGCCCAGGCTGGGCAGCTCCTGCTGTAGGCCGACGGCGGCGGCCAGCAGCAACGGAAGGTACGGCAACCACAACCGTGTTCGAGACGGAATCTGGGCCGGAACCGGTTCGGGTGACGGCTCGCGGGTGCTCGACAGCGCCGCCAGACCAATCGCGGCGAAGGCGGCCACCCAGCCCAGGTCGGTAACGCCGCCGTTGTGATACGTGCCCAGCGCGGTCAGGTACGAGACTGCGCTGGCCGACAACGCCATCAGAATGATCCCGATGCACAGCAGTCCCATGGTCAAGCGTTGCCCGGCCCGCGCTCGGGTCAGCACCACAATCGCCATCGTCGCAATCACCAGGTCCGCGACAGGATAGGCGAGGGATAACACGAGGGAGACCGGTGTGGCGCTCCCCGCGCGGTAGACGCTGCCGAGCACGCTCACCCACGACATCACGAACAGTGAACCGGCCACGATGATTCCGTCCAGAATCAGCCGGGTACGGGACTGTCCACTGTCGCCGGTCGGGAACAGCAACAGCGCCGCACATGCGCCGACCGGAAACAGCAGGTACGCAGCAGCCGCCGAGGAAGGAAACGGTATCTGATCACTTCCCTGCCACACCACGTAGTAGCACCAGATGGCTTGGCCGACCGACCAGGCCGCCAGCCCACCCGCCAACGCCAGCCAGCTGCGGCGGCGGCTGCCGCGTCCTCTCCAGGCAGCCCACGCGGTACACCCGGTCGCGACGAGAGCGAACACCAGCAGGCCCACGTCGACAACCACCGTGGTCGTAAACGTGCCACCCCACCCTCGCCACAGCGCCAGCGCGAACAGCAGCGCTGGGACGATGAATACGACCGCGATCGCCCACAGACCGCCTTTCCAGAGGGCCTCGGCGCTTGACGACGTCCCCACCCGCGCGGCTGTCCGATGTTCCATCGCCACCACCCGAACTGCCGCCTGCCGTCAGGAAGAATTGGATTCAAAGTTTCCAGAAGTCCATCTTTGCACGACATGCATACTGAAATATAGCCCATAAACAAACCTATGGTTTGTTTATGGGCTGCCCTATGTCGGTACTCGTCACTCCGCACGCACGTTCAACGCTGCCGAATCCCGAACTCCAGCCGGCGCGCGTTCGAGATCGGTCAGCGGCCGACGAGTTTCCGGATCAACCGGGGAAGGCGCCGCCGAAACCGCGGACAGTCGCAGAGAGCACAGGACGAGCCCTGGCGGAAATGCTCGTGAGCGGCGAATGGGTGGCCGCAGCGGCACGTAAACCTCTCTCGAGTTTGCGTGGAACGGCCGCCCTCACGACGGCCAGTGACCCGCCCAGTCCGCCGCTCCGAGGGCGGCCTTTCCCTGTGCACGCGCCGCATTCTCGGCTGCCCGGATCCGGGTGATGAACGCGTGCGCCGCCGCCCGGAGTCTCGTCTCGGCTTCCGCCTCAGCTACCAGCCCGGACTCGATCTCCACGGGCACGAGCTCCGGCGGGAGGCCGGCCTTGCTCGCGCGGGCGATCACCTTCGCCGCGAGGGACGCCGCGGGCTGACTCATCGCGACGCCGTCGAGGCAGGAACTCCGCGCCTTCTCCGCCGCCTTCCGGATCTCCCATGCCCGTTCCTGCTCCGCGATGTCGATCGGCCCGACGACGTCTTCTCCGAGGTGGGGACTGCGGTGCACGAGCTTGGCCACCAGGGTCGCAGCTACGTCGTCCACGTCGAAATTGCCCGACGCCGAGGCGATGCGCGAGTGGAACAGGACCTGCAGCAGCAGGTCTCCGAGCTCTTCACGCAGATCTCCGGGTTCGGACGACTCGATTGCGTCGAGAACCTCGTACGTCTCCTCGACGAGGTAGTGCGACAGGGTGCGGTGCGTCTGCGTCACTTCCCAGCCGCCGTAACTCCACAATCGGTCCATCACCTCGGCGGCCTCGACGAGATTGTCGCCCGGGACCTTCGGTGCCGCGATGACGCGTGACCCCGACGCGACCCACTCGCGCACCGTGGGGTGGTCGGGCTCGGTACTGACCAGGACGGCGGCCCCGGGTGCTTCGGTCAGCAGGGTCCGCACGCCGTCGGGTACCTCGTCGGTGAACTCCACCCCGTCACCGACCACCCCGACGGCCTCCATCGGGATCGTCGTGGGCCGCAACGGGTCGAGCAGGACCACCGTCATCGGGTCAGGCCTCCATCACCACGGACCCGGCGGCCTTGCCGTCCAGCGCGACCACGAAGTCGGCGATGTACTGCAGCAACTCCACGTCACGCACCCGCTCCGCGCCGATTCCGCCCGACCCCGCCCGGGGCAGCGGCAGCTGCACCATTCCGGTGGTGGCACGGTACTGCGCGCTCGGGTAGATCCGCTTGAGGCGCAACTGCTTCGAGTCGGGCAGGGCCATCGGCGCGATCTTCAGCTGCGTCCCGACCACGGCAATCTCTTCGAGTCCGTACTCGCGGGCCAGCAGGCGCAGCTTGGCCACCGAGACCAGTCGGCGGACCTCCTCGGGCAGCGGTCCGTACCGGTCGACGAGTTCGTCGACCACGGCCGTGATGCCGTCGAGTTCGGTGGCCGCCGCGAGCTTGCGGTACCCCTCGAGCCGGAGGCGGTCGCTGGTGACGTAGTCGGGAGGGATGTGCGCGTCGACGGGCAGGTCGATACGGACCTCCTTCGGGGCGTCCTCCGTCGTGATCGGCCTGCCGTCGGCTGCCGCCCGGAACGCCTCGACGGCCTCCCCCACCAGCCGCACGTACAGGTCGAACCCGACACCCGCGACGTGACCGGACTGCTCGGCGCCCAGCACGTTTCCCGCGCCGCGGATCTCGAGGTCCTTCATCGCGACCGCCATGCCGGCACCGAGGTCGGAGTTCTGCGAGATGGTCGCGAGGCGGTCGTAGGCCGTCTCGGTGAGCGGCTTCTCCGGCGGGTACAGGAAGTACGCGTAGCCGCGTTCCCGGCTCCGCCCGACGCGCCCGCGCAACTGGTGCAGCTGCGACAGGCCGAGGGAATCGGCGCGTTCGACGATGAGCGTGTTGGCGTTGGAGATGTCGAGACCCGTCTCGATGATGGTGGTGCACACCAGCACGTCGTAGTCGCGTTCCCAGAAGCCCTGCACGGTCCGCTCCAGGGTGTCCTCGTTCATCTGCCCGTGCGCCACCACGACCCGCGCCTCGGGGACGAGTTCGCGGATCCGCTGGGCCGACTTGTCGATCGAGCTGACCCGGTTGTGGACGTAGAACACCTGCCCGTCGCGGAGCAGTTCCCGTCTGATGGCCGCCGCCACCTGCTTGTCGGCATACGCGCCGACATAGGTGAGGATGGGGTGCCGCTCCTCCGGCGGCGTGAGGATCGTGGACATCTCGCGGATGCCGGCCATGCTCATCTCCAGCGTTCGCGGGATCGGCGTGGCCGACATCGTGAGAACGTCCACATGGGTGCGCAGGGCCTTGATGTGCTCCTTGTGTTCCACACCGAAGCGCTGTTCCTCGTCGACGATGACCAGGCCCAGGTCCTTCCACCGGATCCCGGTCTGCAGCAGCCGGTGCGTGCCGACCACGACGTCGATCTCGCCGTCGGCCATACCGGCGATGATCTCCTTGGAGTCCCCCGCATCCGTGAAGCGGGAAAGCCCGCGCACCGTCACCGGGAACGCTGCCATGCGCTCGGTGAACGTCTGCAGATGCTGCTGAGCGAGCAGCGTCGTCGGCACCAGGACGGCCACCTGCTTGCCGTCCTGCACGGCCTTGAACGCCGCCCGCACCGCGATCTCGGTCTTGCCGTAGCCGACGTCGCCGATGACGACGCGGTCCATCGGGACCGCCTTCTCCATGTCGGCCTTGACCTCGCTGATGACCGTCAGCTGGTCGTGGGTCTCGGTGAACGCGAAGGCGTCCTCCATCTCCTTCTGCCACGGGGTGTCCGGGCCGAACGCGTGTCCGGGTGCGGCCTGCCGCGCCGCGTACAGCTGGACGAGCTCACCGGCGATCTCACGAACCGCCTTGCGCGCCTTGCGTTTGGTGTTGGCCCAGTCGGAACCGCCGAGCTTGCTGAGCGCGGGCAGCTCGCCACCGACGTACCGCGACAGCTGGTCGAGCGACTCCATCGGAACGAACAGACGGTCGCCCGGGTGTCCGCGCTTGCTGGCGGCGTACTCGATCACCAGGTACTCGCGGCGGGCGCCGCCGATGGTGCGTTCGACCATCTCGACGAATCGTCCGATGCCGTGCTGGTCGTGCACCACCATGTCCCCCGCGGTCAGGGCCAGCGGGTCCACCTGGTTGCGGCGCTTCGCCGGCAGCCTCTTGCCGTCGCCGACCGCGGCCACCCGGTTGCCGGTGAGATCGGCCTCCGTGACGATGACGAGTCCGGCAGTGGCGTCGTCGCCCGGGAAGACCAGGCCGTCGTGGAGCGAACCGCGCAGCACCCCGACCTGGCCCCGCGGGGGCTCGGTACCGGGCGCGAGTTCCGCCGCCGGCACCTCGGCCTCGCGCAGACGCTCGAGCACGCGATGCGCGGTGCCGGCGCCCGCGACCACGATGACGGCGCGCCCGCCGGTGGTGACGTGGGCGCGCAGGCTCACGAACAGTTCCGACAGCAGGTCGTCGGAACCGCGGACCTGCGGCGCCGGCGTGACCGCCAGCTCCAGTTCCTCGCCGTTGCCCGACGCGAGCGGGCTCAGCGTCCACCACGGCAGGCCCGTGGTCTCCGCGGATTCACGGACCTGGCTGAGCGAGCGGTAGGTGGAGGCGCCGAGGTCGATGCCATCACCCTTCAGCACCGACGTGTCGAGCGGGGCGGCGCCGCCGATCGAGGCCGCCGTCCACGACGCCTCGAGGAACTCCTGACCGGTACGCACCAGGTCGGTGGCGCGCGTCCGGATCTTCTCCGGATCGCACAGCAGCACGTGTGCGCTCTCGGGCAGCACGTCGGTGAGCAGCTGCAGTTGCCCCGGCCGCAGCACGGGCAGCAGTGCCTCCA
>Ga0247825_10001236_pt1 | contig 16743 bp, 8 predicted proteins | sample 13C_Vanillin_Day_FD_194413 | JGI IMG/M metagenome (GOLD analysis project Ga0247825, IMG submission 194413) | Soil microbial communities from agricultural site in Penn Yan, New York, United States - 13C_Vanillin_Day48 | ecosystem: Environmental > Terrestrial > Soil > Agricultural land | place... | reverse complement strand
GGGTGGCACGGGGGGCGCGGGTGGCACGGGCAGCTCCGTGGGCGGCACGGGTGAGTCGGGAGACATGGGCCCAGGGTCTCCGGGTGGCGGAGCCGGCGGCGGCACCGAGGAGAGCCCTGGCAAACAGGGCGGCTCGGAGCCTGAGACGCCCCGTTGATCGTGGGTAACTCGCCTCCCAGCTCGGCGGGGCGAGACCTACCTCTCGAGGTTCCACGGGAGAGGCGGCTCAGCCGGAGCCCCGTGCGAGCCTGAAGGCCTCCACGGCCTGCTTCGGAGAGAGGATCGCGAACGGCAGGCCATGGCGATCGGCCAGGGAGAGCAGCCGCTTGTCCTTGCTCACGAGCCAGGCCGCGCTGGCGTGGGCGGCGAGGACGAGGAACTTCTGGTCGTCCCGGTCGCGGCACCGAGGCAGCTCGGGGAGTGGTGCGAGGGAGCTCTCGGAGACCCTGTGCACGAGGCCCTGGTAGCGGGCCTGGACTGTGCGCTGGGCACTCGCGTCCAGCTTGAAGATGGGCAGGGTGAGCACCTGCTCCAACTCCAGGAGCGTCTCCGCGTTGGCCCATGCGGTGAGCGCGCCCTCCTCCAGCGCTTGGGCCAGCGGGCGCGTGACAGGATCGTTGAACACCCAGATGTCCAAGACGACGTTGGTGTCGAGCACCACGGGGAGCGGGAAGGACAGGGGAGCAGGGGAGGGCGGTGACATGGTCTTCTCCGAGAGCATGCCGCATCTGTGTCCCCACTGGGGTGACGGGCAGGCTAGGGTAGGCGCCAGGCCATCTCCCTGGATCTCCCCATGCGCAGACTTCTCTTCGCGGCGTGTGCCGGCTTGTTGCTGGCCGTCTCCTGTGTCCACGACAAGGCGGCGTCCTCTTCTCCTGTCCCCACGACACCTTCCACGCCCCAGGCCACGGGACGCGGCGGAGCGGCCTCCACGGTGGATGTGCGGGCCACCGCGGCCGCCATCGAGATCCTCAAGGACGGAGGCAACGCGGTGGACGCCGCCGTGGCCGCGGCGGGAGTGATCGGCGTCACGGACATGTACTCCTGCGGCATCTCCGGCGGGGGCTTCATGGTCATCTACCTGGCCGATGAGAAGCGCGTCGTCACCGTGGACCACCGGGAGAAGGCACCGCGAGCGCTGAACCGTGGGCACTTCTACGAGAACGGCGCGCCCATCCCGATGCCGGAGATCCTGACCAGCCCGTTGTCCACGGGCGTGCCGGGCATGGTGCGTGGCTGGGAACTGGCCTTGGAGCGCTACGGCACGCGCAAGCTGGGCGAGGTGCTCCAGCCGGCCATCCGTGTCGCCGAGCGGGGCTTCGAGGTGGATCAGACGCACCTCGAGCAGACCCTGCGCAACGTGGAGCGCTTCAAGCAGTTCACCAGCAGCGCTCAGCTCCTGCTGCCCGCCGGTGGACAGCCTCGGCCGGTGGGCGCCGTCTTCACCAACCCGGACCTGGCGAAGACGTACCGGCTTGTGGCCGAGGGCGGTAGCCGGGCCTTCTATCGAGGTGAGATCGCCCGGGCCATCCTGGACACGCTGGCGCGGCCTCCGGTGGCGCCCGGTGTGACGCGCAAGGTGCGCCCGGGCGTCATGCAGGCGTCGGACCTGGAGGACTACGAGGCTCGCATCCGCGAGCCGGTGGTGAGCACCTACCGGGGCTATACCGTCTATGGCATGGGCCCTCCCTCCAGCGGAGGGATCGCCGTGGCGCAGGCCTTGAACCTGCTCGAGGGCTTCGAGCTCGCCTCCATGAGCCGGGTGGACTCTCTCCACCATTATCTCGAGGCCTCGCGCGTGGCCTTCGCGGACCGCACGGCCTTCGTCGCTGATCCCGAGTACGTGGACGTGCCAGCGGCCGGGCTGCTCTCCAAGGCGTACGCGGCCGAGCGGCGCAAGGCGATCGATCCGGTGAGGGCTGCCTCCACCCGGTTGCCCGCTGGCAACCCCTATGTCTTCGAGGAGGATCCGAGCCGGCTGCCGCGCGTCGCGTCCGGAGCTTCCCCCGGGCCGAGCGTGGCCGCACTGAACGAGCTGGACGTGCTGGACCGGGAGACCACGAACATCACCACCATGGACAAGGCGGGCAACGTGGTCGCCTACACGTGCACCATCGAGTACGAGGGCGGAAACGGCATCGTCGTCCCCGGCTATGGGTTCCTGCTCAACAACGAGATGACGGACTTCGATGTGCCTCCGAGCCCTGGTGCTCCCGTTGCCAACATCCCCGAGCCGGGCAAGCGGCCTCGCAGCAGCATGAGCCCCACATTGGTGTTCAAGGACGGCGCGCCGGTGCTGGCGCTGGGGAGCCCGGGCGGCAGCACCATCATCACCACCGTGCTGCAGACGCTCATCAACCACCTCGATCTGGGCATGCCTCTGCTGGAGGCCGTGGCGGCTCCGCGCATCACCCAGCGCAACGGGGCTGACGGGGCGAGCCAGGCCGAGCCTGAGTTCCTGGCCACTCCCGAGGCGGCGGGGCTCAAGGAGAAAGGGCACGTCATCACCGGTGCGCCCTTCGGCGGACAGATTGGCGCGGTGACCGCCATTCGCGCCAACCCGGATGGCACCGTCACCTCCGTCGCCGAGCCCAAGCGCCGGGGCGGAGGGAGCGCCATGGCCGTCGAAGAAACTGGTAGATGAGGCCCCGCAGTCTCACCCCCCGGAGAACCTACACATGAAGCTGCGTCATGCCGCCGTGGCATCCCTCGCCTTCACTGCCGCCTGTGCTCCCATGCAGAAGCAGGGCGATGCCTCCGCGCAGGCCGTGCAGGACACGGTCCGCGTCTCCAACCAGGCCCCCTTTGACATGGCCGTCTGCCAGCCCGCGCAGCCGCTGCAACTGCCCCAGCCCGTCAACCCGGACATCCTGCTGGGCGCGATCTCGCTCGCGCGCCCTCAAGTCATGGAGTGCCTGGTGGCCCCCACCTCGCGTGGAGAGGCGAAGAGCACCCGCGTGGTGGTGAAGGCCACGGTCACTCCCGAGGGCGGCAAGTACGAAGTCTCGGGAGAGAACCTCGCCTCCGAGGGCAAGGACTGTGTCCAGAAGGCCGTGGAGACCCTGGTGCCACTGGCGGCCTCGCCTGCGGGCTCCGCGCTGGTGACAGTCGAGGGTGAGTTCACCCATGACCAGAGCCGCAGCGTGGCCATCACCTTCGGGAGCGATGTGGGCTCGGACTACTCGGGCGCCATCCGCCTGGGCCAGCCGCAGTGGTGTGACTGCTATGCGGCCTACGCCACCCAGGTGCCTCCCACGCTCATGGCCCATGTCCAACTCGCCAAGGAGCAGACGGCGCCGGCCGAGGTGACCTTCGATCCCGTCACCACGCCCGAGGGCACCGCGCTGGCCACCTGCCTCCAGCAGAAGATGATGGCCCTGCCCGTGAAGGCGCCTCCCGACGCGATGCGGTTCTCGCGCCGCTTCATCCACTTCAACTCCAAGGCCGCGGAGCCTTCCACGGATCCGCTGCCAGAGCAGCGCCTCATCCAGAATGAGCTGGTGCGCCAGCAGCGCTCGGCGGCGACGACGATGGCGTTCGGGGCGCGCGACAGCGCCTCGGAGAGCTATGACGCAGCGGTGCTGAAGTACCAGAAGACCAAGGACCGGAAGCTGCTCCCGGAGCTGAGCGCGAAGTGCAACCAGGTGGCCGAGGCCGACGCGAAGTGGGTGAGCGCTGTCGAGGCCCAGCTCAAGGCCGATCAGCAGTCGCTGGCCATCGCCGAGGAGCTCAAGGCCAAGGACGCCGCGGCCTGGTCCGCCGCAGCGGCCAGCGTCCAGGAGGCGCTGAACAGCACTCAAGAGGAGCTGAACCGCGCCCAGAGCCGTCACAAGGCGGACCAGGAGGCCTGCTCGAAGATGAAAGGCTGAGCCGCAGCCGTCACCGGAGGCGGCACATTCCGTCCACGAAGCGGGGAGGCGGCCTGCGCGTCAGGCCGCAGTTGGAGGTGATCCCCGCCGCGTTCTGCCAGGTCTGCTCGGCCTTCGCGAGCTCCTCGAGCTTGGCCTTCAACGCCTTCACGTCTGTCGTCTTCGAGCAGTAGGCGATGAACTCGCGGGGCCCGCCGCACGGCTTGTGGCCGAACCCCGCCACCGCGCACTCCTCCACCTTCTCGCACCCGCTCGTATTGGCCAGCGCCCGGGCCTCTCCCGCGAGCTTCTCCGCCTGCTGCTTGAGCGTCTCGACATGCGTAGGCTCGCCCGGGCCCGCCGACAGAATCAGCGCCGCAGCCCATGCTCCCATCGTCCCTGCCAGCAACGTCATGACGTCCCTCCTTGCCCCATGCGGGCATGAGCTGGGGGCCCGCATCCGCAGCCCCCTGCCTCTGTAAAACAAATGCGCCGGCGGGAAGGGTCCTCGCCGGCGCATTCTTGTCAACTGCTGGATTCCGAAGCGGCCAGGCGGAACGTGCTTCTCCGCCCGGCCCGGCCCCCGAGCGCCCGTTTCAGGCGCTCAGGGCCGTCTCAGCCCTCAGGCCGCGTTCGCCTTGCGCCGCCGCCCGAGCACGTAGTGCGCCAGGACGAGCAGAGCCAGGAAGAAGCTGGCCTCGGTGCCACTGGTGGCGCCGCAGCCGCAGCCTCCCATCTCGGTGAAGACGATCACCGGGGCGGAGCTCACGATGTTGCCCGCGCCATCCGTGACGACAGCGGTGATGACGTGCGAGCCACCCTCCGCCTCCTCGCTGTTCCAGTTGCCGGACAGCGTCGCCTCGGTGCCGCTGGCGAGCTCCTTGCCATCCACGAGGATCTGCAGCTTGGCCACCGTGGTGCCGGCAGCCACTCCGCCCTCGGCGCTGATGCGGACCGTGCCGGAGACGGTCGCGCCGCCCACCGGCTCAGTCAGCGTCACCGTGGGCTGCGCGAACGGCGTCACGTTCAGCTGCGCCGTCGCCTTCAGGCTGGCGTTGGCCGAGTCCGTCACGGTGAGCGTCCGCAGACCGGCGGTCTTGAACGTCACCTTGAAGTCCTGGAACCTGCCCTCGACGAACGTCGCCGTGGAACTCAGGGTGGCCGCCGCATCCGAGCTCGTCACGTTCACCGTGCCGCCGTAGTTGGCGGCCTGGTTACCGAAGGCGTCGTAGGCCTCGGCGGAGAGCGCCGCCTCCTGGCCCGCCGTCACGCTGGCGGGGAAGGTCAGCGCGTAGCTGGCCGCCGCCGCCGGGCGCACCGCGAGCTCGGTGCTCGTCGCGCTTTCGAAGCCCTGGGCCGAGGCCACCAGCGTGTAGCCGTTGCCTGCCTTGCGCAGGATGAGGCCGTCGAACCGCGCCACACCGTTGGCCACCAACACCGTCGTGCGGCCGAACAGCTGGCCACCCGCGGTGTTGTCGCCCAGGCTCAGCGCCACGCTCGTCGTGCTGTCGGAGAACGTGTTGCCGAGCTCGTCCTGCAGCTCCACGTCGATGCTGGGCAGTGCCTCACCCGCCGTCACCTGCGACGGCACGGTGCTCAAGACCAGCTTCGGGCCGCGGCCCGGGGTGATGTCGAACGCGGCGCTCGTCGCACCGGTCAGCGCACCCGAGCTCGCCACCAGCGTGTAGCCCTCACCCTTGCGGTTGATCGACAGGTCCGAGAAGGTGGCCACGCCGCTGATGGCGCTCACCGTCCGGGTACCCGAGAGCGTGCCGTTGCGCGGGTTGTTGCCCAGCGCGACGGTGACCGAGTCCGTGGCGCTGGTGGCCACGTTGCCGAAGGCATCCTGCAGCGTCACCCTCACCGCCGGGCTGATCGTGCGGCCCGCCGAGGAGTTGCTCGGCTGGCCCGTGAAGGTCAGCGCCGCCGCGGGACCGTGCGAGATGTTGAACGCCGAGCTGGTGGCGCTCGCCGCCTGGTCCGCATGAGCCACCAGCCGGTAGCCCGTGCCCGCGCGGTTGATGCTCAGGTCGCTGAACATCGCCACGCCTGCACTGGCGGCCACCGTGGTGGTGCCGGCCAGCGTGGCACCCTGGCCACCCTGGAGCTCCACGGTGACGTTGCTCGAGGAGTTGACCCGGTTGCCGTTGGCGTCCTGGAGCTCCACGCTGACGTTGCCCAGCGTGGCACCCGCCGTCGTGCTCGACGGAGCCACCCTGAACACCAGCCGCGTGCCCGCGCCTGCCGTGATGTCGAACGCCGAGCTGGTGGCGCTCGTGAGCGCGCCCGACGAGGCGGTGATCGTGTAGCCCGTGCCCGCGCGAGCGATGGACAGGTCCCCGAAGGTGGCCACGCCGTTGACGGCCGCCGCCGAGGTAGTGCCTGCCAGCGTGCCGCCCGAGGGGTTGGCCGAGAGCGCCAAGCTGATGGTGCCCGCCGCGCTCGAGACGCTGTTCCCGAAGGCATCCTGGATGGCCACCCTCACGGCCGGGCTGATCGTCGTCCCCGCCGAGGTGTTGCCAGGCTGCGTGGTGAAGGCCAGCCGCGCCGCCGCCGCCGGAGCGATGTCGAAGGCGCCGCTGGTGACGGGCTGCAGATCCGTGGCGCTCGCCGTCAGCGTGTAGCCGGAAGCCGCACGCTGGATGACGAGGGTGGAGAAGGTCGCCACGCCGCCGGCCGCCGCCACCGTGGTGGTGCCGCCCAGCGTGCCACCCGAGACACCGCCCAGGTTGACCGTCACCTGCGCCGTGGAGCTGGTGATGAGGTTGCCCAGCATGTCCTGGATCTCCACCGCCACCGAGCCCAGCGGAGCGCCCGCCGTGCCGTTGGCCGGCGCCGTGCGGAAGACCAGCCTGGCCGCCGCGCCCGCCGCCACATTGAAGCCCGTGCTGGTGCTGGTGAGCGTGCCCCCGTTGGCCCGCAGGGTGTAGCCCGTGCCGGCCCTGTCGATGCTCAGGTCATCGAAGGTGGCCACGCCATTGCTGGCCGCCACCGTCCGGGTGCCGCTCAGCGTGCCGCCCGAGGGGTTGGTGGCCAGCGCCAGCGTGATGCTCATGCTGGACGCCGTCACCGTGTTGCCCTGGGCATCCTGCACCGCCACGCGGACCGCCGGAGCGATGGCCGCCCCCGCGGTGGTGTTGCCCGGCTGGCTGGCGAAGACCAGGGCCGTGGGCGCGCCCGCGGAGACGCCGAAGGCCGGCGAGCTCGCCGACGGCAGCCCCACGGCAGCCGCCTGCAGCGTGTAGCCCGAGCCCGCCCTGTCAATGGACAGGCCGGTGAAGGTGGCCACGCCGTTGACGGTGGTCGCCGTCGTGGTTCCGCTCAGGGTGGCGCCCGGCGCGTTGGTGAGCGACAGCGTCACCTGCGTCGGGGTGTTCGTGACGACGTTGCCGCCCGCATCGCGCACCGCCACCCGGGCCGTGAAGGCCGCGCCCGAGGCGACATTGCCCGTGGGCGAAGCCGTGAAGGCCAGCTGCGCCGGGGGACCCACGAGGACGTCGAAGCCCACGCTGTTGTCGGCGAAGAGGCCGCTGGCGCCCACGTTCAGGGTGTAGTTGAGGCCCGCGCGATCCACCGACAGGTTGGCGAAGGTGGCCACACCGCCCACCGCGTTGGCGATGGTGGTGCCGCTCAGCGTGCCGCCCGAGGGGTTGTTCCCGATCGCCACGGTCAGCGCCAGGGTGGCCTGCGTGGCCTGGTTGCCATACCGGTCAATCAGGGTCGCCTGGACGGCCGGGGTGATGGTACCGCCCGCGATGGTGTTGCTCGGCTGACGGGTGAAGGCTACCCGGCTCGGCGCGGCTGGGCTGATGTCGAACGTGGTGCTGGTCACGTCCGCGAGCGTGGCCGAGGCGGCCACCAGCGTGTAGCCGGTGCCCACCCGGGTGATGGACATGTCGCCGAAGGTGGCCACACCATTCACTGCCGCCACCGTGGTGGTGCCCGACAGCGAGGTGCCCGTGGGGTTGGTGCCCAGCGCCAGGGTGATGTTTGCCGTGGAGTCCGAGACGTTGCCGAACGCATCCAGGATCGCCACCGTCACCGCCGGGGTGAAGGGCTCGCCCGCGATGCTGCTCGACGGCTGGGTCTGGAACTCCAGGCTCGACGCAGCCGCGGCAGTGACCCTGAAGTCCGCGCTGGTCGCGCCCGTGAGGCCCGCGGAGGTGGCTACCAGCGTGTAGCCCGCACCCGTCCTGTTAAGGACCAGATCATTGAACGTGGCCACGCCCGCGACCATCGACACCGTGGTGGTGCCCACGAGTGCACTGCCGCCTGGGTTGTTGCCCAGCGCGATGGTGACGGTGTTGGTGCCTGCGCCGACCGGGTTGCCGAACCGATCCACCAGCGTCACGACGACGGGCGGAGCGATAGCGGCACCTGCCACGGTGTCCGAGGGCTGCGTGGTGAAGGCCAGCGCGGCCCCAGGACCGGGGGTGACAGTAGTGCTGCCTCTGCCGGTGATCGTCGTGTTCCCCGTGTCAGCCGCGGTGATGGTCTGCGTGCCCAGGGTGCGGAACTCGACAGGCACGTCGCTGGCCACGCCATCCATGAAGGTGGCGGTGGCCGGCAGCTGCGCCTGCGGATCCGTGCTGGTGAGCGTGGCCGTCCCCGTGTAGGTGCTGGCCGGCTGGCCCACGGCGTCCTGCGCGATGATGTGGAACGTCGCGGCCTCACCGGCTCCCACCGGATCAGGCAGGCGGTCGATGATGTACGAAACGGCCGGCCCAGGCGGAGGAAGGTTGGGGCTGCACTCCCCGGGCACGGTCGCGTCGAGGCGGACATCGTCGATGTACATACCCTCACGCACGACGCTGCCGTCGGTGTGGAACTTGACGCCGAACCACACGGTCCGGCCCGCCAGCGCGTTCAGGTTCACGGCCACGTGCTTCAGCGAGCCGTTGGTGTTCGTGCTCACGTTCGTCCACACGCGGTTGGTGATGCCGCTGATCGTGCCGTCGTAGCCACCCAGCTCGATGTACGGCTGCGTCGTGGACGTCGCGTCACCGATGACGGTCCAGGGGCCGTTGGCTCCCGCGGTGCTGTACACCAGCCAGGCGCCGTCCCAGCCAGCCTCGAAGTTGTACCAGACGTTGAACGACATCGCCGGGCTGGCCATGTTCGGGACCGTCAGGCCGTTGATACCGCCCGTGCCGTTGCCACCCAGCACCAGCGTGGCGTCCACGCTGTTGGGGTAGGAGCCGCCGCAAGAGGTGGAGTTCGCCGCGCCGAAGCGCCACGAGCCCGTGGGCGACTGGTAGTGGCAGCCCGAGGTGAGCTGGATCGCGCCCGTGGAGCCAGCCTGGGTCGTCGGGATCCAGTACGCGGCCGGATTGGGCGGGCGCTGCTCGTCCATGTCGTCGAAGAAGGTGCCCGGTGCCGGCAGGCCCGTGGGGATGACCGACCTCTGGACGGTGTTCGTCTCCTCGACGGTCGCGGCGCCCGTCTCCGTGGCGCGGACCACGTAGTAGTACGGGATGCCGGTGGACAGGTTCAGGTCATCCGCGAAGCTCGTGCCTGTCTGGCCCGTGGCGATCCGGTTGGCCACGGACGGGGTAAAGCCCGAGGTGGTGCTGCGGTAGACCGAGTAGCTCACCGTGCCGCCGCAGGACGGGGTGCCCGCGGCCCAGGTGACCGCGGTGCTGCACGTCTCCGCGCCCGTGCTCGTCACGCTGGCCACGCCCGCGAAGGTGGGCGGCAGCGTGCACGAGCCGGTGGCGGTGGCGCTGACCTCGGCGGAGGCCGGGGACTCGGCGCAGAGCGCGCCGCGCACCACGTAGAAATAGGTGAGGCCGCCGGACACACCGGTGTCCACGAAGGGCGAGCTCGTCACGGTGCGCACGAGGGTGTACGGCCCGCCCGCGGTGGTGGCGCGGTACACGTTGTAGTGGTCGGCCGCGTTGTTGGTCCACGACACGTCGATGCGGTTGTTGCCAATCGCGGTGGCCGACACGCCAGTGGGCGCCGGCGGAGCGTCGTTGCAGGCGTTATAGGTAACGAGGGCGAAGTCCTGGTCCAGCGTGGAGGCATTGCCTGGCACGCCGTCCGAGGTGATGTTGGCCGCCGTCACCGTGATGGTGAAGTCCCCCGTGGTGCCCGCGGGCAGGAACACGCTCTCCACGTTGTTGGCGAGGTCCGCACTGCCACCCGTCGTCGAGTGGGCGCCGGTGAAGACGTTGCCCCGGTAGGTGTTGCCACCCACCGTGACGGTCAGGTCCAGGTTGTTGTTCCAGGCATTGCCGGTGGTGGAGCCCGGCGCGTCCGTCCACGCCAGGGTGATGCGCAGGGGCTTGGTGGAGTCGCTCACCGCGCCGGTGAAGGTGCGCGTCTGGCCCGTGGCGGTGAAGAGGTTGGCCGGGTTCTGGTCATCCAGCAGGCGCGGGATGCCGTCGAAGGCCATGCCCAGGTCCATCAGGCCCATGCCCTGGTTGTTGGACCAGAGGTTGTCGCCAGCGCCGCTGCCCGTCATGTAGCGGGCCGAGTTCATCAGGTAGCCCTTGGTCATGGCCGCGCTGGGCGGAGCCACGCCCTGGTTGATGAAGTACTGGCGCAAGAGCGCCGCTCCGCCGGCGATGGCCGGGGTGGAGTGGCTGGTGCCCGAGGAGGCCGTGTACCACTGCTGGCCCAGCGGGAAGAAGTTGCTGCCAGGGCCTGCGCACACGCCCAGGCCGTCGAAGCACGAGAGCGCCTGGCCGTTGGGGTTGCCTGGCGGTTCGGCGCGCTGGCCAGCCGCCTGGGCCACGCCGCCGGACACGTGCGTGCCAGGGGCCATCAGGTCCGGCTTCTTGCGGCCGTCCGCCGTGGGGCCACGGCTCGAGAAGAAGATGATGTCATGCGCGTTGTCCGCGCCGTCGTCACCAATGCCGCAGAAGTCCGGGCCACCAAAGGCCTGGACGTTCTCCGAGGCGCCCGCGGTGATGATGTTCTTCGCGGTGCCGGGCCAGCCCACCGTGCTCGCGCCGGAGCCGTCGTTGCCCGCCGCGAAGACAATGACCATCTCCTGGTTGCCAGGGTTGGGCACGGCCGAGCCCGTCGGCTGCGCGTCGCGCACCAGCGCGTCATAGCGCTGCGAGTCCGCGGAGTACGCGGGGCTGGAGGCGCCCCAGCTGTTGGAGCTGATGCGCATGCTGTCGCGGTAGGCGCGCGACTGCAGATCCTCGTAGTCAGGGAAGGTGAAGGAGTTCGGATCGAAGATGACCGACGAGCCCACCTTCACGAAGGGCGCCACGCCCACGCCGTAGTTGAAGCCCGAGCTGTCCTCGTACGGCGCGCCCGAGTGGGTGGAGTAGCCGCCGATGATGTGCGCGTTCAGGGTGCCGTGGCCGTCGCAGCCCTGAATGGTGCTGCCGCCGTTGGGCGTACCCTCCAGACGCGCATAGACCAGGCGGCTGGGCTGGTTGATGCTGCCGCCGGTGTACAGGCCGAAGTGGTTGGGCGTCGCGGGCGTCGCGTTGTCCACGCCGCTGTCCGTCACGTCCACGCCGAAGCCGGAGGCGCTGAACTGAGCCTGGCTGAAGCCCTTGGCGTTCAGCCACTCCATCCAGCCCGGCCCGGAGGGGGTGTTGCCGGTGAGGTGGCCGGAGACGATCATGTTCTGCCGCTCGTCGAACTTGCGCGGCAGGGGGTGCGGCTGGATGGAGACCACGTCCGGCTGGGCAGCGATCCGGTAGAGATCCTGCACCTTCAGGTACGTGCTCACGTTCACGTAGCCCAGGGCCTCCTGGATGGTGCCGCTGCGAGACTGCAGCTGGTTGATGAGCTCCAGCGTCGGGCCGTTGGCCTCCTCATCCTTGATGAGCTGGATCGCGTAGGTCTCCGTCGGAAGGGTCTGGATGTGCCGGTCGAGCTTGTAGTCATCCAGGTAGGCGCCGTCCCACTGAATGGCGTTGGCCGCCTTGGCGCTGACGTGCTGCTGCAGGCTGTTCAGCGCGCTGGCGTTGCCGTACACGAGGTAGGCGTTGTGGGGGATGTACGCCACCACCTGGACGCCCGTGGCCTCGAGCTCCTTGTACCACTGGGGCTGGATGGGGCCGGCGAACTGCACCAGGTGGAAGCGCTTGCCGCTGGCCTGCTGCTTCATGCCGCGCAGGGCCTGGCCCTGGGCTGACGCGGTGTCGATCGTGCCCGCGTTCAGAAGAATCTGGTTGAACTCGTCGCGCTTCTCCGCGCCCTCGGGCAGCGAGGCCAGCGCCTTGTCATCCACCTGCACGAGCTTGAATGAGCCGTAGTCGGCGATGAGCTGGGCCTGGGCGCCGCTCTTCTCCAGCGCCTGGAGCTGCTCCGCGCTCAGCTGCACCTTGTGGGTGGTGGGAGCCGCGCTCTTCTGCTCCTCGGCCTTCTTCTGCGAAGGCACTTCACCCGAGCCCTCACAGGCCAGCATCGAGATCATTCCGACGAGCCCGAGTACGCGTGCACCCATGGCTCTCAGCCCGGTTCCGGGCAGTCGGCTTACAGTTCTTTGCATAGTGTCTTTGCCCCGACTTGCGAGCGCGGCAATGAACGGATCCTCATGCGCTCGATAAGGATCCGGCGGAGGAGGGAGTTCGCAACGAGGAATGCCCTCAATTCCAGCAGTGCGCAGTTATCACAGTGAGAGAGAAAGTTTCAAATCGTCAACAGAATTTTGAGCTCCTCTTAGACACTGGGAAAACAGGTTCTTGACGAACCGCTCCTGTCGAAGTGGCTGGATTTGTTCCCACCTTCCTGGGCGGCCGAGCGGCCAGAGGGAGTGAGACAGGAGTCGACGCGAGCCGCGCGAAGCGCCTATGCATCGGGGCATGGAGCCGGTTGGCACGCGCCCGCGCGGCGCATACCTCGCCTGGGGGCTTGGCGCAGCGGTCCTCGCGGTGGTGGCCGTCCTCGCGCTGCGGGCCGTCGCCGCCGAGGTGCGGACGCCCGTGGAGCTGAGCCCCGTGCCGTACACGGGCTCCGCGTCGTGCCGGCCGTGCCACCCGGACCACTACGAGAGCTGGCGGCGCACCTTCCATCGGACGATGACCCAGGAGGCCTCGCCGGAGTCGGTGGTCGGGGACTTCAGCGGGGGGAGCTTCACCTTCTCGGGAGTCACCTCCCGCTTCCTGCGCGACGGCGAGCGCTTCTTCATGGAGACCCTGGATGGGAATGGGCGTCCCAGCCGTCAGGAGGTGGTGCGCACCGTCGGCTCCCGGCGCATTCAGCAGTACCTGACGCGTGAGGGGGACAAGTACATCCGTCTTCCGATCGCGTGGGACATCGAGCAGCGGAGCTGGTTCCACCTCTCCGGCGGCTTCCTGGATCCGGACGGCTCGGACTTCAACGGCCACCGGGCGCTGTGGAATGCCAACTGCATCTTCTGCCACAACGTGAAGGCCCGCCCGGGGTACGACTGGGAGCGGAGGACGTTCGACAGTCACGTGGCGGAGCTGGGCATCGCCTGCGAGGCGTGCCACGGGCCGGGGGACGAGCATGTCGCTCGCAACGCGCTGCCGCTGCGCCGCTACTATCTGCACTACTCGGGCGCGGAGGATCAGTCGATCGTCAACCCGACGCGGCTGGACGCGCTGCGGCGGATCCAGGTCTGTGGCCACTGCCACGGCCAGCGCATGCCGTCTCCCATTGATCGCATCCGTCAGTTCCTCTCCGAGGGAGATCCGTACACGGCGGGAGAGAACCTCTCCACGTACACGCGGCCGCTCTACCGCGAGAGCCACCTGGAGGGGGTGGATGTGTCACTGCGCTTCTGGAAGGACGGGACGCCGCGCCTCACGGCCTATGAGTACCAGGGGCTGTTGATGTCCAAGGACTTCCAGAAGGGCGGGCTGACGTGTCAGCACTGCCACTCCATGCACGGCGGGGATCCGCGAGGGATGATCACCCAGGAGAAGCGCGGGCCCGCGGCGTGCCAGGAGTGCCACCCCACCACCGTGGCACGGGCCGCCGAGCACAGCCGGCACCGCGAGGGCTCCCTGGGCACGGACTGCTACTCCTGCCACATGCCGAAGATGGCGTACGGCATCATGCGGATCCACCCCACGCACCGTATCCAGAATCCGGACCCCTCACGCGCATGGCGCCACGACATGCCCGAGGCCTGCACGCTCTGCCACACGGACCGAAGCGCGAAGTGGGCGGCGCAGACGTTGCGGCGGCAGCAGGGGCAGCCGCCTCCGGAGGAGCTGCCCTTGGATCCGGCCTTCGAGGTGGCGGAGAGCGTGCGGACGCTGCTCTCGGGGGATGTGGTGCAGCGCGCGGTGGCGGCCTCGGCGCTCGGGGACACGCGCAGCGCCACGGCGCAGCCGCTGGCCCGGCTGTGGGCCGTGCCCTTCCTGCTGCAGGCCATGGAGGACAACTATTCCTCCATCCGCCGCATGGCGTGGCTCTCGCTCGAGTCGCTCGTCGCCAAAGCGAGTGCGGCGAGGCCTGCCCTGGGGGCCTCGGCGGGGCAGCTGCCTCGCTTCGAGCCTCAGGCGTCCGCCGAGGAGCGGGCCCGGGTGGTGAGCCGCTGGCGGGAGTGGTGGGCGGCGCTGGACAAGGGTGATATTCCCCGGCCCGATCCGGCGGTCCCGCTGGACGCCGCGCTGGAGCCGATCCCGGCGGTGGTCGAACAGCTTCTGAAGAAGCGCGCGGAGCATCCTGCCATCCAGATAGGCGAGTGACGTGACGACCCAGAAGAAGACGGAGTCTCCGGCGGCCGAGGGCCGCGCCCGCGTCCATGCCCGGTTCGGATGGACGTTGCTGCTCGTCTCGCTGGCGTTCGGGATGGTGATGGAGACGCTGGAGGGCTTCCGGTGGGCGCCGCTGGTGAGGGACGCGTGGATGCAGCGGCTCTGGTCGCTGGCTCACTTCCATGGGGCTGCATTCGGGCTGCTGAACCTCATCTATGTGCAGTGGGCGGACACGCGGGCGCTGAGCGAGAGCCGCAGGCGGAGCGCCTCTCGGGTGCTGATGCTGGGCAGCGTCGCGATGCCGCTGGGCTTCCTGTTGGGCGGCATTGGCCATCCGGAGGGAGATCCCTCCATCGGCATCTTCCTGGCGCCGGTGGGGGGGCTGCTCCTGCTCTACCCGGTCGCCGTGCAGACGATCGCGGCCTGGCGCGGCCAGAGCACCTGACGCGCTGCCTCGGCTCCCTACTCGGAGCGGACGTGAAGCACCTTGCGCAGGAACTCCCGGGTGCGTGGCTGCGAGGGCTGGGAGAAGATGACCGAGGCAGGGCCCTGCTCGAGGACGGTACCCGCGTCCAGGACGACGACGCGGTGGGCCACCTCGCGGGCGAAGTTCATCTCATGGGTGACCACCAGCATGGTCATCCCCTCGCGGGCCAGGCTCTGCATGACCTGGAGCACCTCGTCGGCCAGCTCGGGATCGAGCGCCGAGGTGGCTTCATCGAAGAGCATCACCTCGGGCTCCATGGCCAGGGCCCGGGCAATGGCCACGCGCTGCTGCTGCCCTCCCGAGAGGCGGGCCGGGTACTCGTCCTTCCTGTCGAGCAGCCCCACGCGCTCCAGCAGCCGCAGGCCGATCTCTTCCGCCCGGGCGCGGGGCAGCCCCTTCACGCGCATGGGCGCCTCGACGACGTTGCCCAGGGCCGTCATGTGGGGGAACAGGTTGAAGCGCTGAAACACCATGCCGATGTGGCTGCGCTGCCGATCCACCTCGGCCTCGGGGCGTGGAACGAGCCGCCCATTCTTCTCCTCTCTCCCGAGCAGCTCACCGCGCAGCCAGATGCGCCCCTGGGTGGGGACCTCCAGATAGTTGAGGCAGCGCAGCAGGGTGGACTTGCCGCAGCCGCTCGGCCCGATGAGGACGACGACCTCGCCGGAGGCGATCTCCAGATCGATCCCCCTGAGCACCTCGCGCTCGCCAAAGGACTTTCGCAGCCCCTCGACGCGGATGATGGGGCCGCTCATGTGCCGCGCGCCTCCAGCCGCCGCTCCAGCCGCTGGGCCAGTGCCGACAGCGTCACGACGATGATCAGGTAGCCGATGGCCGCCCAGGCGTACACCTCCGGGCGCAGGTACGTCCCGGCGAGCTGCTTCGTCTCATAGAGCATCTCGGGCAGGGCAATGACCATGACCAGCGAGGTGTCCTTGGAGAGCGCGGCCAGCTCGTTGACGAGTGGGGGAATGAGTCGGCGGAACGTCTGCGGCAGGATGACGCGGCGCATGGCCAGCTCATGGCTCATGCCGAGAGCCCGGGCCGCCTCCATCTGGCCCTTATCAATGGACTCGATGGCGGCGCGGAAGATCTCCGCGATATAGGCTGCGGCGTTGAGCGACAGTGCGGCGAGGCCCGCGGCCATGGGGCCCAGCCGGATACCCATGATCAGGGGCAGCGCGAAGAAGATGAAGAGGAGCTGCAGCAGCAGCGGCGTCCCGCGGAACAAGGTGATGTAGGCGATGGCGGCGCCCCGGGCTGTCCGTCGGCGGGAGATGCGCGCCAGCGCCACGAGCAAGCCCAGCGCGATCCCAATCCCGCCGGAGCCGAGCGTGAGCTGCAGCGTCACCCGGAGCCCCTGCAGCACGCGCGGCAGCACCACCTCGCTGGAGAAGGACCAGAAGCCCTGAGGCTTGACCGGTTGCCCCAGCTCACCGCCGAACCAGCGCTCGGAGAGGCGCTTCAGCTCTCCGCTGCGCCGGATGTCCTCGAACGCGCGGGAGATGGCGGCGGACAGGTCCTTGTCCTGCTTGTTGATGGCGATGCCGATGGGTTCCGGCTCGAGAGCCTGGCCAGTGATGACGAACGAGCCATCTCGCTGGGAGAAGAAGCGGCCCACGGGCTCGTCAATGACGATGACGTCGGCCTGGCCGGACTTCACGGCGGCGAAGCACTCGGTGGCACCGGGGAAGGGGCGGACCTCCTGGACGGCGACGCCGCGCTGCTGGAGCTGCTCCACCCAGCGCTGGGAGGTGGTGTTCGTCTG
>Ga0247825_10001235_pt1 | contig 16745 bp, 17 predicted proteins | sample 13C_Vanillin_Day_FD_194413 | JGI IMG/M metagenome (GOLD analysis project Ga0247825, IMG submission 194413) | Soil microbial communities from agricultural site in Penn Yan, New York, United States - 13C_Vanillin_Day48 | ecosystem: Environmental > Terrestrial > Soil > Agricultural land | place... | reverse complement strand
CTGCAGCACGTTCTCGACGTGGAACACGGCGACGCGCTACATGGGCGGCGCCAAGGTGATGCGCCTCGGCCAGGCCTACACGGCCACCACGCTCAGCAACAGCGTGTGGAACGTGAACTCGCCGCCCGAGTGGACGCCCAGCTATTGGAGCAAGGCGACCTGCAAGTAAGGCCTGGATTCCCGCCTCCGCGGGAATGACGGCGCGCTGCAACGGTTGCGCTCGGCATGACCAGCCCGCACACTCGGGCGGTCATGACCGGGCGCTTTCCCATGCACCAGCAGGATTTCGATTCCGCCGCCGTCCGCGGCTTGCGCGAGGACCTCGCGCTCGCGCTGCGCGCCGCCGCCCATCACGGGCTCGCCGAAGGCGTCTGCAACCACTTCAGCCTGGAGCTGCCCGACCGTTCCGGCCGCTTCCTGCTCAACCCGCGCGGGCTGCTCTGGCAGGAAGTGCGCGCCGACGACATCGTGATGATCGACGAGCAGGGCCGCAAGCTCGCGGGCCGGCACGAGGTCGAGCCCACGGCGATGTTCATCCACGCCGCGGTGCACCGCATCGCGCGCAAGGCCTGCGTGCTGCACACGCACATGCCTTACGCCACCGCGCTCACGTTGACGACGGATCGCGGGCTCGACACCACGCTGTCGCAGAACGCGATGCGCTATCACGGCCGCGTGGCCGTCGACCGCCGCTACAACGGCCTGGCCCTGGACGAGCGCGAAGGCGAACGCATCGCGCACGCGATGGAAGGGCGCGACGTCGCCTTCCTGGCCAACCATGGCGTCATCGTCTGCGGCGATCGCGTCGACTACGCCTACGACGACCTCTACTACCTGGAGCGCGCCTGCCTGCACCAGGTGCTTGCGCAGTCGAGCGGCCGGCCGCTCGCGCCCGTCGCGGACCATGAGCTGGTGCGGCGCACGGCCGCGCAGATCCAGGGCGAACGGCTGCAGTCCGAGCTGTTCTTCGAGGCGCTGCGCCGCGTGCTTTGATGTACAGATGAGTTGCGATGGCCCTTGATGGGCTCGTGAAGCGGTTAAATTAAGCGCGGCCGCAGAACTCTGCGGTTCCCCGGCGGTCCAAGACGGATCGCGGCCTGCGCTGCGGGCCTCACCACGTGCGGCTCCCGCGGAGCGAGGCGCGCCACCGACTTCATCGATGAAAGCCTTCAACCTCCAGCTTCGATTCCTCGTTCCCCTCGTCATCGTGCTGACGGCCGCCGCGTACTTCGCGCTGCCCTTGATGGACAGCCTCACGCTGCGCTGGTTCGCGCGCGACATGAACATGCGCGGCAGCCTGATGGCCAACACGCTGTCGGAGTCCATCGCCGATGCGCTGGAAGACCCCAAGGGCCGCAAGCTGCAGCACCTGTTCAACCGCGCCGCCGAGGACGAGCGCATGGTGGCCATCGGCTGGTGCTCCACCACGGGCCAGCTGCTCACGCGCACGGCCAGTTTTCCCAAGGACCTGACCTGCGCCGAGGCCGAGCGCCTGGGTGCCGAAGTCAACCCGCGCCTGCGCGTGCAGGGCGGCCCGGTGCACGTCAGCACGCATGCGGTCACGGCCGAATCGGGTCCCGTCGGCCAGCTCGTGCTGCTGCACGACATGAGCTTCATCGACCGGCGCAGCCAGGACACGCGCCGCTATCTCATCGCCCTGCTCGCCGGCGTGGGCGTGATCATCGCGCTCGTCACCATGGCCGTCGCGCAACTCAGTTGGCGCGGCTGGGTGTCGGGCACGCGCGCGTTGTTGCGCGGCGAAGGCCTGGTGCGTCCTTTGGGCGGCGGTGCGCCCGAGCTGGAACCGGTGGCCCAGGAACTGCGCGCGCGCCTGCGCGACCTCGAGGACGAGTACCGCCGCTACCAGGGGCACGAAGCGGGCTGGGACGCGCCGCGATTGCAGTCGCTGTTGCGCTCGCAGCTGCGCGGCGACCAGGTCATCGTGGTCTCCAACCGCGAGCCCTACATCCACGAGCGCGGCGAAGACGGCCGCGTGTTCGTGCGCCGCCCGGCCAGCGGCCTGGTCACGGCCGTCGAGCCCGTGATGCGCGCCTGCTCGGGCACCTGGATCGCCCACGGCAGCGGTACCGCCGACCGCAACGCGGTGGACCGGCACGACCGCGTCGCGCTGCCGCCCGGCCACGAGGAATACCAGCTGCGCCGCGTCTGGCTCACGCCGGAAGAGGAGCAGGGCTACTACTACGGCTTCGCCAACGAAGGCATGTGGCCGCTGTGCCACGTGGCCCACGTGCGGCCGGTGTTCCGCGAGTCCGACTGGCAGTACTACCGCTTGATCAACCAGCGCTTCGCCGACGCGGTCGTTGCCGAGGCGCGCAGCGAAGACCCGGTGGTGCTGGTGCAGGACTACCACTTCGCGCTGCTGCCGGCGATGGTGCGCGCCAAGCTGCCGCGCGCCACCATCCTCACGTTCTGGCACATCCCCTGGCCCAACCCCGAGTCGTTCGGCATCTGCCCGTGGCGGCAGGAGATCCTGGAAGGCCTGCTGGGCAGCACCATCATGGGCTTCCACACGCGGTTCCACTGCAAGAACTTCATCGAGGCGGTCGACCGCTACCTCGAGGCGCGCATCGAGCACGAGCACTCGACCATCTCGCACAAGGGCGACCAGACCTTCATCGAGAGCTACCCGATCTCGATCGAGTGGCCCACGCGCGCCACGATGACCGAGTGGCCTTCACCGGCCGAATGCCGCCGCCAGGTTTGCGAACTGCACGACATCCCGGGCCACCACCGCATCGCCGTCGGCGTGGACCGTTTCGACTACACCAAGGGCATCCTGGAGCGCCTGTACGCGGTGGAGCGGCTGCTGGAGAAGCGCCCCGAGTGGCGCGGCCGGTTCACCTTCGTGCAGGTGGCCGCGCCCACGCGCGCCGCGCTGGAGGAGTACCAGGCCTTCGCGCAGCGCATCGAGCAGGTCACCAGGCGCATCAACCAGCGCTTCGCCAGCGGTGGCCACGACGTGGTGCGCCTGCTCGCGCAGCACCATGAGCACGAGCAGGTCAATCGCCTGTACCGCGCCGCGGACGTCTGCCTGGTCACCAGCCTGCACGACGGCATGAACCTGGTGTGCAAGGAGTTCGTGGCCGCGCGCGACGACGAGCAGGGCGTTCTGGTGCTCAGCCGCTTCGCGGGCGCCGCGCGCGACATGCCCGAGGCGCTGATCGTCAACCCGTACCACGTCGAGGAAGTCGCCGACGCCATCCACCGCTCGCTCACCATGCCGCCCGCCGAACAGCGCGAGCGCATGGCCAACCTGCGCAGCACGGTGCGCGAGTTCAACGTCTACCGTTGGGCCGGCCGGATGCTCAGCGACGCGGCGCGCTGGCGCCTGCGCGAGCGCGTCTCCGAGCGTGTGCAGCGGCACGGGCTGGTGGATCTCGAGAGGCGCCGGGCGGCGAACGAGTAGGTTCACGGCTCTTGGCACGCAACATCGAGATCAAGGCCCGCATCGCGAGCGTCGAAGCCGTGGCTGCGAAGGCCGCCGCCGTCGCGACCGAAGGGCCGATCGACATCCTCCAGGACGACACCTTCTTCCGCTGCGACAACGGGCGCCTGAAGCTGCGCGCTTTCTCGGCGGCTGCAGGCGAGCTGATCTTCTACCGGCGCCCCGACCAGCAGGGCCCGAAGGAATCCTTCTACCTGCGATCACCGACCACCGAGCCCGACACGCTGCGCGAATCGCTCACGTTGGCCTACGGGCAGTCGGGCCGCGTGCGCAAGCACCGGACGCTCTTCCTCGCGGGCCGCACGCGCATCCACCTCGATCGGGTGGAAGGGCTGGGTGACTTCCTCGAACTGGAAGTCGTGCTCGGAGAGAACGAAACGTCCGACGTGGGCGTGCGCGAGGCCCACGAACTGATGGCCGCCCTGGGCGTCGAGCCCGGCCAGCTCATCGAAGGCGCCTACGTCGACCTGCTCGCCCGCTGATCACCGCCGGAGCCCGCCATGCTCGAGACCTACCGCGGCAGCTGCCACTGCGGCGCCGTCCGCTTCGAAGCCGACCTGGACCTGGAGCAGCCCACCTATCGCTGCAACTGCACGATCTGCCGCCGCACGCGGTTCTGGCCGGCGGTGGCCAGGGACGGAGGCGTACGTGTGCTCGCTGGGGAAGCTGAACTCACGAAGTACCTGTTCAACACCTGCAGGAACGAGCACTGGTTCTGCCGGCATTGCGGCGTGCGGCCGTTCGGCATCGGCACCGAGACGCCGATCGGCCGGATGTACGGGGTGAACCTGGGCTGCCTGGAGGACGTGACGGACGAGCAGCTGTCACGCCTCGCGATCACGTATGTGGACGGCCTGCACGACGCGCCGCAGCGCGCGCCGGCGTTCTTCTCGCACCTCTGAGGCGAGGCGCGGCGGCTTACTTCGCCACCAGCGCGTTCAACCGTGTCAGGTCTTCCGGCACCAGCGTGCCGTTGGCCTGGCGCAGGCGCAGCTGGCCGAGCAGCACGTTGTAGCGGGCCTGCGCGAGGTCGCGCTTGGTCTGGAACAGCTGGCTCTGGGCGTTGAGCACGTCGATGTTGATGCGCACGCCGACCTGGTAGCCCAGGCGGTTGGCATCCAGCGCGAGCTGGCTCGAAGCCTCGGCGGCCTCCAGCGCACGCACCTGGCCCTGGCCGGAGATGACGCCGAAATAAGCCGTGCGCGTGGCCTGCGCGACGTTGCGGCGCGCGGCCTCGAGGTCGGCGCGGGCGCGTTCTTCCAGGGACAGCGTTTCGCGGATGCGGTTCTGCGTGGAGAAGCCCGCGAACAGCGGCAGGTTGAAGGTGACGCCGACCTGGCCGACGTTGCTGCGGCTGTCCACCGTGGTGGTCGCGCTGCCATTCAGGTTGCGCTGGACGCCGTAGCTGGCCGTCAGGTCCAGCGTGGGCTTGTGGCCGGCCTTGGCCTTCTCGATTTCCCACTCGGCGATGTCGAGGGTGGTGCGGGCCTGCTGGATGACGGGGCTGGCCGCCTCGCCCTGGGACACCCAGGCCTCGGGACTGGCCGGATCGGGCGCCGGCACGTTCAGCGGCGCGGCCAGAGGCACCGGCGCCGAGCCGGTCAGGCCGGTCAGCGTGTCCAGCGCGAGCTTGCGCACGCGCAGGTCGTTCTCGGCCTGGATCTCCTGGGCGGTGACCAGGTCGAAGCGGGCCTGCGCCTCGCGCGTGTCGGTGATGGTGGCGGTGCCGACCTCGAAGTTGCGCTTGGCCGAGGCCAGCTGCTCGGACACCGCGGACTTCTGGGCGCCCACGAAGGCCAGCGTGTCCTGCGCGGCCAGCACGTCGAAGTAGGCCTGGCTGACCCGCACGATCAGGTCCTGGCTGGCGGCCGTCAGCTGCGCCTGCGCCAGGTCGGCCTGCAGCTTGCCCTGCTGCCAGGTGGCCCAGTTGGCCGGCCGGTACAGCGGCTGCTGGGCGGCCACCGTGGCGGTCTGGGTGCCGAAGTTGCGCTCGGTGGCGGGATTGGTGTTCTCGAAATCGGACCGGCCGATGGTGGACGACAGGTTGGCCGTGGGCAGGATGCCGGCCTTGGCCTGCTCGGCGCGGGCCAGGTTGGCGTCGTACTGGGCCCGGGCGGCCTGCCAGACGGCGTCATTGGCGCGCGCGGCCTCATAAAGTTGCAGCAGGCTTTGCGCACCGGCGGGAGCGGCGGCCAGCGTCGCGACCAGGGCCATGACCAGGGGAAGAAGCCGAGGGGAAGTCATTCGTGCGTCCTTGCTCTTTCTGCTCATGGCCAGTGCGAAGGTCATCAGTATCGCGGAACCGAGGGATCGCGTTCACGCGACCACGCATCGATGCCGCCGGCCACGTTGGCCAGCTTCGAATAACCGTTGTGCGCGAGAAACATGGCGACGCGCTGGCTGCGGCCGCCGTGGTGGCAAAGGCAGGCGATCGGCTGGTCGGGGTCGAGCTCGGCCAGGCGGGCCGGGATCTCGTTCATCGGGATCGCGACCAGCTCGAAGCCTTGCGGCTGCACGCTGGCCGCGCGCAGCTCCGGCACCTCGCGCACGTCCAGCACCACGCCGTTGCCGCCCTGCGCGGCGATCCAGGCTTCGAGGTCGTTGGGGCGGACCTGGTCGATCATGCTCAGAACTGGAAGCGTGAACGCTGGGGGAAATTGAGCAGGCGCGGCGCCACCGTGTCCCAGGGCTGGGCGGTGGTGTAGTGGGTCTCGCCGGTGCGGGTGATGAAGTTGGCGCGCATCACCGGCTCGTCGCCGACGATGGCGGCCAGGCGGCCGCCGATCTTCAGCTGCTTGAGCAGGGCGTCGGGCACCTCGGCCACCGAGCCGCTGAGCAGGATGGCGTCGAACGGGCCCTCGGCCGCCAGGCCCTGGGCGCCGTCGGCCTGGCGCACTTCGGCGTTGCGCACGCCGGCGCGCTGCAGGTTGTCGCGGGCCATCTTCACCAGCTCGGGCTCGATCTCCAGCGAGATCACGCGCTGGGCGCGGCCGGCCAGCAGGGCGGCCATGTAGCCGGAGCCGGCGCCGACTTCCAGCACCTTGTCGTGCGGCTGCAGCTTGAGGTCGTGCACCAGGCGGGCTTCCACCTTCGGCGCCAGCATGATCTGGCCGAGGCGCAGGGCGTCCTCCGTCGTGCCGCGCAGCGGGATCTCCATGTCCACGAAGGCCAGGCCGCGGTGCGCGGGCGGAACGAACTCCTCGCGGCGGAGCACGGACAGCAGGTCCAGGATCTGCGGGTCGAGCACGTCCCAGGGACGGATCTGCTGCTCGATCATGTTGAAGCGGAGTTGTTCGAGGGAAGGCTGCGGGATCATGGTCTGGTCGGGGAAGCGAGGCGAGCTCGGAAAAATCGGGTCAAACCCCGAGATTCTAGGAGGCGGCCTGGGGCCGGACGCACAGGCCCATGAGCAGCGTCTCGCACTGGGACCGCACGTAGCGCTCCGGATCGAGCGGATAGTCCTGCGGAGCGCAGGCGCCCAGCGAGTGCTTCATCATCATCAGGAAGATCATGGGCGCGACCAGCGAGAACACCGCGTAGTCCAGGTCGAGCTGCCGGAACTCGCCGCTGTCCATGCCGCGCTGCAGGATGCGCCGGATCAGCAGCGTGCCGGGGCGGATCACCTCCTGCTGGTAGAAGGCCGCCAGCTCGGGGAAGTTGCGCGCCTCGCTGATCATCAGCTTGGTGATGCCCGAGGCGCGGGTGGCGCCGATCCGCTCCCACCACACCTTCAGGCAGTAGCGCACCATGTCGGCGGCCGTGCCCTCGAAGGCCTCGAACTCGTCGTTCCACTCGGCGAAGCGGCCGGAGATGTTCTCGCGCACCACGGCCTTGAACAGTTCCTCCTTGCTCGGGAAGTAGAGGAACAGCGTGCCCTTGGAAACCCCGGCGCGGGCCGCGACTTCCTCGGCCCGGGTGGCCGCGAAGCCCTTCTCGACGAACAGGTCCAGCGCGGCGTCCAGCAACTCGCCGGGGCGGGCTTCCTTGCGCCGCTCGCGCTTGGCGCTGGGCGCGTCTTCCGCCGCCGCGACCGCTTGCCGTTTACCGATGAGTTTGTCCAGGGCCATGAGTTACTGACTGACTGGTTAGTAATATAGCTGCGTCCCGCCGGAGACGTCAAGGCGGCGCCTCAAATCCGGGCGATCCCGAGGGCCAGGGCCTCGCGCAGGACCTGCCGCGAGAGGCCCAGGCCTTCGCCGGAGGGCAGCCATTCGATCAGGGGACGGTTCTTCGGCACCGCGAAGCCCGTGGGCGCCGGCACCACCTCGAACCCGGCCCGCCCGAACTCCAGCACCGACCGCGGCATGTGCCAGGCGTCGGTGACCAGCGCGATGCGGTTCACGCCGTCGGCCGCCAGCAGCTCGCGCAGCTCGCGCGCGTTCTCGGCCGTGTCGCGCGAGCGCGAATCGCTCCAGCGCAGGCGCACGCCGAATTCCTGCAGCGTGCGCTCGGCCGTCTGCGCCTCGGGCGGGATGTCGGTGCCGCTGGAAGACCAGCCCACGCCGCCGCCGAAAGCCAGCGGCTTGCCGCTGCGCCGCGCCAGCGTCGCGCCGTAGCGCAGGCGGCCCAGCGTGAAGGTGGAAGGCTGCGCGACGCCGTACTCCGGCGCCTGCGCCTCGACCCCGCCGCCGATCACCACGATGGCCTGCACGCGCGCCAGCTGCTCCGGCCGGACCGGTTCGACTTGAGGCAGCAGCGACTGCGCCAGCCACACCGCCACCGCGTGGCAGCTGAGGAACCACAGGCCCACGACGGCCAGCGTCGCCACCGCGAGCCCCGTGCGCAGCCGGCGCCGCGCGACCAGCAGCAAGCCGAGCAGGGCGAGCATCAAGGGCCCCGCCGGCGGCAGCACCAGCGCGGCGAGGATAGGCTTGAGTTCACCCGGCGACATGGCCCGGATGCTACCGTCCCGTTGGCATGCAACCCGACCGCGCGCGGAGCGCTAAAGTCGCGGGCTTGATACGGAGCCTGCAATGAGCGATCTGCAAACCATCGTGCTGGGCGGCGGCTGCTTCTGGTGCACCGAGGCGGTCTACGTCAAGGTCAAGGGCGTGGTCGACGTCGAGTCGGGCTACAGCAACGGCACGGCGCAGCGGCCGAGCTACGAGCAGGTGTGCACCGGCACCACCGGCCACAACGAGGTGGTCAAGCTCACCTACGACCCGGCGCAGATCAGCCTGCGGCAGATCCTGGAGATCTTCTTCGTCGTCCACGACCCGACCCAGCTGAACCGCCAGGGCAACGACGTCGGCGACCAGTACCGCAGCGGCATCTACTTCACCACGGATGAACAGAAGCAGGTGGCCGACGACATGATCCGCGAGATGAGCCAGGACAAGCTGTTCGGCAAACCCATCGTCACCGAGGTGAAGGCGCTGTCCAACTACTGGCCGGCCGAGGACTACCACCAGGACTTCTTCGAGAAGAACCCGAACCAGGGCTACTGCGTGGCGGTGGCGGGACCCAAGGTCGCCAAGTTCCGCAAGACCTTCGCCGACCTGGCCAAGGCCTGACGAGGGCGGGACCGCGCGCGTGATCCGCAGCCGTTCGATGCTCCTGTGGTGGCTGGCGCTGGCCTTGCTGGTCGCGCCCGCGCTCGGCCACATGCACCGCATCGTCCACGGGCCGCAGACGCACACCCCGCATGCGCAGGTTCACGCGCAGCAAGCGCAGGGCCGCTGCGTCGCCGACCTGTTCGCGGCGCACGGCGACGACTCCAGCTGCCGCCTGTTCGACCAGCTGACCCATTCGGACGCGTTGCCCGCCATGCCGGTGCTGGCGCTCCCGCTGCTGCTGGTCCCCTTCCTGTTCCGCCGCCTCGAGCGCGACGTCGTCGCCCGCGAGGCGGCGCTCTTCGACGCGCGCGGCCCGCCCGCTCTCCGCTGATCCCCCGTCCCCGAGTGGCCCGCCGGCTTCCAACGGCGCGCCGCTTCGTTCCGGTCCGATCACGGAGATCCGTTTCATGAAGATGTCCTTCCGCCGCGGCGCCTGTGCCGCGGCCTGCCTGCTGCTCGCGAGCGCGGGCGCGTTCGCCCAGGACGGCGCCGCGCTGGCGCCCGTCACCGTCACCGCCAATCCGCTGGGCACGACCCAGGGCGCGGCGCCCGTGTCCAGCCTGTCGGGCAACGACCTGCTGTTGCGCCGGCAGGGCACGCTGGGCGAGACGCTCAGCGGCGTGCCCGGCGTGTCCAGCACGTATTTCGGTCCGGCCGCCAGCCGGCCCATCGTCCGCGGCCTCGACGGCGACCGCATCCGCATCCTGGAAAACGGCGGCGCGCTGCGCGACGTGTCCGGCCTCAGCTTCGACCACGCGGTGTCGCTGGACCCGATCGCGGTCGAGCGCATCGAGGTGCTGCGCGGCCCCGGCGCGCTGCTGTACGGCGGCAATGCCGTCGGCGGCGTGGTCAACCTGATCGACGGCCGCATCCCGACCGCGCCGCTGCAGGGCGTCACCGGCCGGGCCGACGTCGGCTTGGCGACCGGCAGCCGCGAGCGCAACGGTGCGGTGCTGGTCGAAGGCGGCACCGACCGGCTCGGCCTGCACGTGGACGCCTCCGGCCGCCGCTTCGGCGACACGCGCGTGCCCGCCGGACTCCCGTGCACGAAGGGCGAGGCGACCGTGCTCGCGCGGCGCCTGTGCAATTCGGACGGGCACACGGGCGGTGGCGCGGTCGGCGGCTCGCTGTTCTTCGATCGCGGCTACGTCGGAGCGTCGGTGAGCGACTTCGGCACCGAGTACGGCTCGGTGGCGGAGGACGAGGTGCGGCTGGACCAGCGCTCGCGCCGCGTCGCCCTGCAAGGCGAACTGCGCGGCCTGCGCGGGCCGCTGCAGTCGGTCAAGGCCCAGGCCTCGCACACGGACTACCGCCACACTGAATTCGACGCGGGCGTGCCGGGCACGGTGTTCCGAACCACCGGCAGCGACCTGCGGCTGGAGGCCCGCCATGCGCGCATCGGGCCGCTGGAAGGCGTGATCGGCTTCCAGTGGGACGACGCCGACCTGTCGGCCGAGGGCGCGGAAGCCTTCCTGCCCTCGTCGAACACGCGCCAGCGCGCTCTGTTCGTGTACGAGGAACTGCCGACCGACTGGGGCAAGCTGAGCTTCGGCGCGCGCACCGAACGCGTGGACGTGGCGACCGAAGCGGCGCGGCGCGGGTTCCGGCCGGCGAGTGCGTCGGTCGGCGCGGTGTGGAACCTCACTCGCACCTGGCAGCTCACGGGGAACCTGAACCGGACGCAGCGAGCGCCCAAGGACTACGAGCTGTTCGCCGACGGCCCGCACGTGGCGACCGGCGCGTTCGAGGTCGGCAACGCGGCCTTGGGCCTGGAGCGTTCGATTAGCGTGGAGGCCGCGCTGCAGTGGAGCGACGGCCCGAACCGCGCCAAGGTCGGCGTATTCCAGAACCGCTTCAGCGACTACATCGCACTGCTGTCGACCGGTCGCACGCGCGGCGACGGAGAAGAGCTGCTGCCCGAGTTCGCCTACGGCGCCGTGGCCGCACGCCTGCGCGGCGTGGAAGCGGAGGGCTCGGTGCGACTGCTCGCGGGCGCGCAAACGCTGGACCTGGAACTGCGCGGCGACCTGGTGCGCGCCGACAACCTCACGCTGGGCCAGCCGCTGCCGCGCATCGCGCCGCTGCGCACCGGCGCCACGCTCGCATGGGCGTCGGGCGACTGGGGCGCGCGGCTGGGCTTCGATCACTGGATGCGGCAGTCCCGCGTCCCCGCGGGCGATGCGCCGGTGCCGGGCCACACGCTGTGGAACTCGGCGGTGACGTACAAGGCGAAGGCAGGGCAGGCCGAACTGCTGTGGTACGCGAAGCTGGACAACCTCGGCGACCGTTTGGCGTTCAGCCCGACGTCCATCCTCACGCAGTCGGCGCCGGGCCGCGTGCCCTTGCCCGGCCGCAGCTTGCGGGTGGGTCTGCGGGCCGATTTCTAGCGGGTGCATGGCATGATCCTCCATGCCCCGAATGCGCCCGGATGAGCCGGAGAACAACGGCCACCTAAGGCTCGAAACCCTCGCCGCCAACACCTCCACCGTCGTCTGGTTCACCGGCCCGGACGGTTCCGCGGTCGACCTGAACCCTTCCTGGGGCGCCTTCACCGGCCAGGACTTCGCGGCGTACTCCGGCTGGGGCTGGACCCAAGCGGTGCACCCCGATGATCGGCTCGCGATGCTCCAGGCCTGGCAGTCCGCCACGGCGGGCCGCCGGCCCTTCGTGCAGGTCTATCGCCTGCGCCGCCACGACGGCGAGTACCGCTTCATGCAGGCCCACGGCACGCCGGTGCTCGAGGGCGACGCGGTGCGCGAGTGGGTGGGCGTGTGCATCGACGTCACCGCCAGCCGGCAGGCGCAGCTCGCGCTGCAGGAGAGCGAGCTGCGCTACCGCTTCCTGGACCGGCTGGGCCAGGCGACGCGGTCGCTGACCGAGGCCGGCGAGGTGATGAGCGTCACCGCGCGGCTGCTGGGCGAGTACCTGGGCGCGACGCGCTGCGCCTACGCCGACGTCGAGGCCGACAGCGACCGCTTCACCATCCGCAACGACTGGAGCATGCCCGGCGTGCCCAGCAGCGCGGGCGTGTATTCGCTGGAGCTGTTCGGTCCGCAGGCCACCTGCAACCTGCGGCGCGGGCAGCACCTGGTCGTGCGCGACGTCGACGCGGAACTCGGCGACGAGGGCGGCGGCCGCATGTTCAACGCCATCGGCATCAAGGCGATCGTGTGCGCGGGCCTCGTGAAGGAAGACCGCCTCGTCGCGATGATGGCGGTGCACCAGGCCACGCCGCGCGACTGGACCGGGCAGGAGATCGCCCTGATCGGCGAAGTGGTCGAGCGCAGCTGGGCCCACATCGAGCGCGTGCGCGACGCCGCAGTGCTGCGCGACCAGGACAAGCGCAAGGACGAGTTCCTCGCCACGCTGGCGCACGAGCTGCGCAACCCGCTGGCGCCGATCAAGTACGCCATCGCGATGCTGCGGCGGCTGGACGATCCGCGGCGGCAGGCGCGGGCGCAGGACGTGATCGACCGGCAGGTCTCGCAGATGGCGCGGCTGATCGACGACCTGCTGGACCTGTCGCGCATCAACCGCGGGCTGATCCGGCTGCAGCACCGGCCGCAGCCGCTGGCCGACCTGCTGAATGAAGCGGTGGAAGCCATGCGACCCGCGATCGAGGAAGCCGGCCATTCGCTCGCGGTGCGGCTGCCGCCTTCGGACGTCTACGTGGACGTGGACGGCACGCGGCTGGTGCAGGTGTTCGGCAACCTGCTGGGCAACGCGACCAAGTACACGCCGGAAGGCGGGCGCATCACGCTGTCGGCGCAGGTCGAGGGCGACCGCGTGCGAATCGACGTCACCGACACCGGCGTGGGCATCCCACCGGCCGACCAGGCGCGCGTGTTCCAGATGTTCACGCAGCTCGAGCACACGGCCGGTCGCGCGCGCGGCGGACTGGGCATCGGCCTCTCGCTGGTGCGAACGCTGGTGGAATTGCATGGCGGCCAAGTCGGCGTCGCCAGCCAGGGCCTGGGGCACGGCACGACCTTCAGCGTGCGGCTGCCGTGGCGGGCGGAGGTGCCGGCCGTGGCGGGCACGGCGCCCGATTCAGGTGATCACGCGGCGTCGCCGTTGCGCGTGGCGGTGGTCGAGGACAACGACGACGGCCGCGCAACGCTGGTCGACCTGCTGGAGCTGCAAGGCCACGACGTGCGCGCGGCGGCCGACGGCGGCAGCGGCCTGGACCTGGTGCGCCGGTTCCGTCCGGACGCGGTGCTGCTGGACCTGGGGCTGCCGGTGCTCGACGGACTCGAGGTCTGCCGCCGACTGCGCGCCGATCCCGCGCTGCAGTCCACCCGGCTGGTGGCGCTCACGGGCCGCGGCACCGAGCACGACCGCGAGCAGACCGAGCTGGCCGGCTTCGACGAGCACCTCACCAAGCCCGTCGAGCCCGAGACCTTGCGAAGGACGCTGGAGCGCGTGACCGGGCGCTGAAGAGGAGAAAAAAAGAAGATGCCATGGATCGTGCTCGTGATCGCGGGCCTGTTCGAAGTGGGCTGGGCCATCGGCCTCAAGTACACGGAGGGTTTCACGCGCCTGTGGCCGTCGGTGGGAACGGTGGCGGCGATGGTGTTCAGCGTGGTCCTGCTCGGCTGGGCCATGCGCACCCTGCCGGTGGGCACGGCCTACGCGGTCTGGACCGGCATCGGCGCCGTGGGCACCGTCATCCTGGGCATCGTGCTGTTCCAGGAGCCGGCGACGGCGGCCCGGCTGCTGTGCGTGGCGATGATCTTGGCGGGGATCGTGGGGTTGAAGCTGACGCACGCGTGAGCGTGGTCTGTCAGGCCAGCAGCTCCCGCAACCCTTCCGCGAACAGCGGCAGCACGTCGATCGCGTTCGACTCGTCCGGCACCGTGTTGCAGCTGAGCACGCGGACCGCGCCTGCTTCGCGCAGCAGGGGCTTGGCTTCCGGGGCGAAGAGGGCATGCACCGCGATGCAGATCGGCGCGACGCCGAACACCTCGCGCACGTGGCGCGCGGCCTCGGCCAGCGTGTGGCCGCTGGAGGCGATGTCGTCCACCAGCACCGGCGTGCGGCCGGCCACGCCATCGGCGTCGGGCGAGGTGACGTCGACGTGGCGATCGCCGTGGCGCGTCTTGGTGAGCACCTGCCAGGGACAGCCGGCGCGCTCGGCGACGTCGCGGGCCCATTGCTCGCTTTCGGCGTCGGGACCCACCACGATCGGCCGCTCGACGTTCTGCCTCAGCCATTGCGCGATGGCCGGCGCGCTGCGCACCACGCGCGAGGGGATCGTATAGACCTGGTCGAGCGAGTGGTAGCGGTGCAGGTGCGGATCGACTGTCACCACGCCGTCGAACGCCTGCGAGATGAAACGGCCGAAGCTGCGCGAGGTGATCGCCTCGCCGGAGCGGAACCGAGCGTCCTGGCGCATGTAGGGCAGGTAGGGCGCGGCCAGCACGACGCGGCGCGCGCCGAGTTCGCGCAACGTGTCGGCCATGTAGAGCAGGCCCAGCGCCTGGGCATCGGGATCGCGCAGCGCGGCGAGCACGACGGCGTCGTCACCGTTGACTTCGCACGCGATGCGCCAGTAGGACTCGCCATCGGGGAAACGCCGGAACTCGGGCGGCGCGGTCGTGGCGCCCAGCAGTGGCGCCAGCGGCGCGGCCAGGCTTTCCGCACCCGGCAGGGGCAACAGCAGCATGCGCGCGATTGTGCCCCGCCGGCTCGCGTTCAGGTGACGCGCACCACCGCCATCATCCCGCCGTCCTGGTGCTCCAGGATGTGGCAGTGGAGCATCCAGTCGCCCGGGTTGTCGGCGACGAACGCGACCTCGACGCGCTCATCCGGTGCCATCAGCACGGTGTCCTGCCATTCCCGATGTCGGGTTGGCCGGCCGTTGCGCGAGATCACGCGGAACGCGTGGCCGTGCAGGTGCATGGGATGGTGCCAGCGAGTGTCGTTGACCAAGGCCAGCCGGTACGCCTGCCCGCGCCGCAAGGTGAGCACCGGTTCGTGCACGTGCGAATCGGCCACCACGCCGTTGACCGCCCAGGCCTTGCCCGCGCGCAGCAGCGACATGAACTCGACCGTGCGGCCGTCGATCTGCGCGCGGTGCAGGCCGCCGTGCATGCCCCCTTCGAAGCGCAGCTCATGCGACTGCGCCGAAGCCAGGTCGGGCTCGGGCAGCGGATTGGCGGCGAGCGTTTCCGGCGCGCCCAGCGTGGGTTCGCGCAGCACGGCGTCTTCGTACACCAGCCGCAGCAGGTCGTAGGCCGCGCGCGGATAGAACACGTCGCCTACAGCGTGGCTGTCGCCCGGTCGGCCGACTGCATCGATGAGCAGATCGGTGCGCATCCCGGGCGCGAGCACGACCGTGCCGCGCTCCGGCGCGTGCGGCGCGACCGGCTGGCCATCGATCGCGATCACCTGCGGCTGATGCCCATCGAACTGCAGCCCGAAGATGCGCGCATTGGCCGCGTTGACCAGTCGCAGCCGGATGCGCTCGCCGCGCCGCACGCGCACGTCCTGCGGCGCGCGGCCGTTCACCGTGACCAGGTTGCCGATGCGTCCCGCGTGCGCCACGTCGTGCGGGGCGGCGAAGCCTTCGGCCAGGCGGCCTTCGCGCGTGAGGCGCCAGTCGTCCAGCACCCAGGTGAGCTCGCGGTCCACGACGGGCGGGCGGCGCTCTTCCACCACCAGCGCGCCGAACAAACCGCGCTCCACCTGCTCGCTGCTGCGCATGTGCGAGTGGTACCAGTACGTGCCCGCGTCAGGCAGGTCGAACTCGTAGGTGAATCGCCCGCCCGGCGGCACCGGCGGCTGCGTGAGATGCGGCACGCCGTCCATCGCGTTCGGCACGCGCAGGCCGTGCCAGTGCACGGTGGTGTCGGTGGGCAGGCGGTTGTGGAAGTTGACGCGCAGGCGGCCGCCCTGCACGGCGCGGATCGTGGGACCGGGCACGCCGCCGCCGTAGGACCACACGTCCATCACGGGATGCGCGTCACCGCGCAACGCGGCGGTGGATGGCGAGGCAAAGAGATCGACGATCGTGAGCGGCGCGGACGAAGCGCCGCTCGCACAGCCGGCGAGCCCCACCGGCAGCGCGAGCGCCAGGCACTCGCGGCGCGTGATCATGCCGACTTGCGGTTGCCCTCGTAGCGCTGGTACACGCGCGCGCCGCCGCCGCGGGCCAGCAGCAGCACGTCGTAGGGATCGCGCCGGCCGCCGTACACCTCGCCGTCCATGCCCGGCGAACCGACGGGCATGCCGGGCACGGCCAGGCCGATGGCGGCGGGCTTCTCCTTGAGCAGGCGATGGATCTCGCGCGCGGGCACGTGGCCCTCGAGCGCGTAGCCCGCCACCACGCCGGTGTGGCAGGAGCCGTACTTGCGATCGATGCCCAGCTGGCTGCGCACGGCGTTGTTGCCGTCCTCGTGCACCTTCACCGTGAAGCCGTTGGCCTGGAGGTGCGACACCCAGTCCTTGCAGCAGCCGCACTCGGGGTCCTTCCAGACCTCGACCGGGATGCCGGGCTTCTTCGCCTGGGCGTGCACGCCGGAGGCGGCGAGGGCGACAGCGCCGAGCACGAGGGCGCGGCGAGAGAGGTTCGTTGTGTTCATCGTGACGACTCCGTGACGGTGTTCAAGGCGCGAGACGTTCGCGCAGCCAGCCCGCGCCTTCGCGCGTGTAGCGCAGCCGGTCGTGCAACCGGCTCTTGCGGCCCTGCCAGAACTGCCACTGCTCCGGCACCAGGCGGTAGC
>Ga0247825_10001234_pt1 | contig 16763 bp, 3 predicted proteins | sample 13C_Vanillin_Day_FD_194413 | JGI IMG/M metagenome (GOLD analysis project Ga0247825, IMG submission 194413) | Soil microbial communities from agricultural site in Penn Yan, New York, United States - 13C_Vanillin_Day48 | ecosystem: Environmental > Terrestrial > Soil > Agricultural land | place... | reverse complement strand
CGACTGGTCGTGCTCCCCGATCTGCGTGTCGTAGCCCTGCGGCAGCTCGAGAATCATCTCGTGCGCATTCGCGCGCTTGGCGGCCGCGATGACCGCTTCGGAATCGACGTCGCCGAGGCGCGCGATATTCTCCGCCACGCTGCCTTCGAACAGCTCTACATCCTGGGGAACGTAGCCGATCCATGGACCCAGGCTTTCGCGCGGCCAGTACGACACGTCGGCGCCGTCCAGCCGCACCGTCCCCATCGAGGGCGCCCACACGCCGATCAGCAGGCGCGCCAGAGTGGACTTGCCGGCTGCGCTTGGACCGATGATGGCGAGCGCCTCGCCCGGCTCCAGGCTCAGGGCGACGTTCGACAGGATCGGGGTGTCAGAGCCGCGCGGCCGGTACGACACGGCCTGCACCGCGACGCGGCCTTCCGGCCGCGGCATGCTCAGGCGCGGCACGTCGCGCTCGAATTCCTTCGACAGCTCGAGCAAGCGCTCATAGGCGGCCCGGCCGTCGGTCAGCACGCGCCAGCTCGCCACCAGCTGCTCGATCGGCTGCACCGCGCGCCCGAGCAGGACCGTGGTCGCGATCATGATGCCGACCGAAGCCTGCTGCGACAGCACGAGATAGGCGCCGAGCGACAGCATCAGTATCTGTACGGCCTGCCGCGCGGTTCTGGTTCCGGCGCTGAAGGCGACGGTCGAGCGGCTGGCGCTACTCTGCGACGCGGAAATGCCGTCCGTCAGCGAGCGCCAGCGCTTGAGCAGCTTCTGCGTCATCCCCAGCGCCTGCAGCACTTCCGCGTTGCGCAAGGAGCTCTCCACGTACTGAGATGCGCGGCGGCCTTCCTTTTGCAGGCTTTCCAGGGTGCGCCGGCTGACGCGGTCGTTGAGCCAGGCGAGGCCCAGCATAAGCACTGCGGCGGCCAGCGCGCCCACTCCGAGAGCCGGGTGGAACATCCACATGATGGCCACGTACACCACGACCCAAGGCGCATCCAGCACCGCGATCAGGCCGTTTGCGGAGAACAGCGTGCGCAGGGACGCGATGTCGCGCACGCCCTCGGTTCCCGTGCTGTGGGGAATGCGCGCCGCCTTCGCCACGATGGCGTTGACCACCGGCGGCGAGAGGCGCTCGTCCACGATGTTTCCGACCACGTGCTGGAGGCGGTTGCGGATGTAATCGAGCACCAGGAGCAGAACGAGCGCGACGCCGGTCCCGGCGAGCAGCACGAGCAGCGTGTCCTGGCTGTTGCTCGCCAGCACGCGATCGAACACCTGCAACATGTAGATCGCCGGCACCAGGAACAGCAGGTTGATGAAAAACGACAGCCCGGCGACCGGCCCGAGCAAGGGGCGCAACTCGTCCCACAACGGCTTCATGCGTTCTCCTCCCTTCTATCTGGCCGGACGCAAGTGCGTCTCGGCCGTGTGTCGCGGCGCCAGGAGCGCGATGCGGAGCGCCTTGAGCGATCCGCATCGCGTCATCCCTGGCACCTACCTCCCTCCTCCGCCTCCGTGCCCCTTCACGCCGTCAATAGGAAGTCGTTCGGTAGTACGAGCGTGGAAATTGCGTTCGTGCCGACTCCCGTGACCTCGAGCAACGTGATGGTGTCCAGCCCGATCGTGACCCGCGTATCGTTCCCGCCCAAACCGTCAAATTGACCGACCACGATGGTCACTGCGGCGTTAAGCGCTGCGGCGTCGGCGAACCCGTACGCGCTCACGTCGAGCAGGTCCTGCCCGCCAGCCGGATTCGCGTCGAAGCCCGCGATCGTGTCGTTGCCGAATCCCGCAGCGAACACGAACACGTCGCTGCCGTTGCCGCCGTTCATGCTGTCGTTACCCGCGCCGCCGGTGAGCCGGTCCACTCCAGCATCGCCGTTCAGCGTGTCGTCGCCGGCACCGCCGTTCAGCGTGTCGTTGTCGGCGCCGCCGTTCAGCGTGTCCGTGCCGTCACCACCGTTCAGCGTGTCGTTGCCGGCAGCGCCGTTCAGCGTGTCGTTGCCGCCGTTGGCGGTGATGACGTTGGCGGCGCCGTTGCCGTTACCCGTGAAATTGCCGGCACCGACGAACGTCAGGTTCTCGAGGTTGGCGTTGGCGAGCGTGAAGAGGTTGCTGGTGGCGAGCACCAGATCGGTACCCCCGCCGGCAGCCTCGGTCAGCGTATCGCCGTTGTTGGCGACGTAGGTGTCATCCCCCGCACCGCCGACGAGTGTGTCGTTGTCGGTGCCGCCGTCCAGCGTGTCCGCCCCATCTCCGCCGTTCAGGTTGTTGCTCACCAGAGAACTGCCGATCAAGGTGTCGTTGCCCGAACCGCCGGTTGCGTTCTCGATGTTGACGATCGAGGCGAAGCCCGACGCACTGCCCGCCGACAGGTCCACCGAAACCGCTTCCGTGGTCCCGACGTAGGACAGCGTGTCGGTGCCGCCGTTGAGATTCGCCGTCACGAACTCCACGCCGCTGACCAGCCCGCCCTCGACGCTGGTAAGCGCCCCGCCGACGAGCACCACGTCGAGCGCATCGTTGGCCGCTCCCGCCGCGGTGATGTTCAGGGTATCGGAATCCGCGCCGCCATCCACCGCATCGGCGCCGTCACCCATCACGTAGGCGAAGGTGTCGTTGCCAGCGCCACCGTTCAACGTATCGTTGCCGGCGCCGCCGTTCAGGCTGTCGTCGCTGCCCTCCCCGTTCAGCGTATCGGCGCCCGCCAGTCCCAGCAGCGTGTCGCTGCCGCCGTTGCCGGTAATGACGTTGTTCAATGCGTTGCCGGTACCGCTGAAGTTACCCGCGCCGATGAACACAAGGTTGTCGACGTTGTTGCCGAGCGTGAAGGCGTTTGCCTGCGTGCGCACGGTATCGATACCGGCGTTCGCCGCTTCCGTGATGACGTCGCCGACTTCCGCGATATACGTGTCATCGCCCGTGCCACCGACGAGACTGTCGTTGCCGGCGCCGCCGTCCAGGGTGTCGTTGCCGGCGCCGCCCGTCAGGGTGTTGACCACGGAATCGCCCGTCAGCATGTCGTTGCCCGCCCCGCCCGTGACGTCCTCGATGCCGGAGATCAGGCTGAAGCCCGAGGCGCTGCCCGCCGCCAGGTTGACCATGACGGCGACCGCGGCCGCGGTCGCTGCATAGGACAGCGTGTCGCTGCCGCCGTTGAGACTCGCCCTCACGAACTCCACGCCGCTGACGGAACCGCCTTCGACGCTCGTGAGCGCCGTGCCGTCGAACACCACGTCGAGCACGTCGTTGGCGAGCGGCGCCGCCGGGGTAATGCTCAGGGTGTCATTCCCGTCCCCGCCGTCGACCGTGTCGGCTCCGCCGCCCATCACATAGTTGAAGGTATCGTCGCCGGCGCCTCCGAGCAGGGTGTCGTTGCCGCCCAGGCCGAAGAGCGTGTCGTTGCCGTCGCCGCCGGTAATCACGTTGGCCGAAGCGTTGCCGGTGCCGGTGAAGTCCCCGGTGCCGACGAAGCTGAGGTTCTCGACCTGGGCGTCGGTGATGGTGTACGTATTGCTGAAAGACCGCACCAGATCCGTACCGCCACCCTGTTCGACGACCACATCGTCAACGGAATCGACCGTGAATGTGTCGCTCCCCGAACCGCCGTCGAGGCGGTCGATCCCCGCGCCACCGTCCAGCCAGTCGTCGCCCGCGCCGCCTTCCAGGAGGTTGGCGGTCTCATTACCCGTAACGAAGTCGTTGCCCAATCCGGTGCGTACGTCTTCGAAGCCCGTGATCGAAGCGAAGCCCGACGCGGTCCCGGCCAACAGATCGACGGTCACGCCCTCGGTCGAGTCGGCGTAATTCAGCTCGTCAGTGCCGTCGCCCACATGGGCGTTGACGTTCTCGACGCCGACGATCGTGCCGCCCTCGAAGACGGTCAGCGCCGCTCCGGCATAGACCACGTTCAACGTGTCGTTGCCGGCGTCCCCAAGGATGTTCAGGGTGTCGCTGCCGCCACCGCCGTCGACATGGTCCGCACCGCCCCCCTGCATGGCGTAGTTGAAGGTGTCGCTGCCGTCATTGCCGAACAGGCTGTCGTTGCCGCCAAGGCCAGCAAGCGTGTCGTCCCCTGATCCACCAGTGATGACGTTCGCCGAGCCATTGCCGGTGCCGGTGAAGTCTCCCTCGCCGACGAAGGTCAGGTTCTCGACCTGCGCGTCGGAGATGGTGTACGTGTTGCTGAACGACAGCACAAGCTCGGTGCCGGCGCCCGCGTCACTCACCACATCGTCGACGTCATGGACCGTGAAGGTGTCGTCACCCAGGCCGCCCGTCAGCTCGTTGAGCACACCCAGGCTCCCGACAAGCGTGTCGTTACCCGCACCACCGGTGGCGTTTTCAAAGCCCGTGATCGATGTGAAGCCCGAGGCCGTTTCGGCGGTCAGGTCTACCGTCACGTTGGCCGTCGTTGCGCCGTAGTCCAGCTCATCGGTGCCGCCATCGACAGCGGCAGTAACCGACTCGACCCCTGCGATCGTGCCGCCCTCGAAGCTCGTCAGAGCTGCTCCGGCGTAGACGACGTTCAGCGTGTCGTTGGCCGCGCCGCCGGTGATGTGCAGCGCGTCTGCACCGCCGCCGCCATCGACCGCATCGGCGCCGTCGCCCATCGCATAGCCGAACGTGTCGCTACCGAGGCCGCCGTTCAGCGCGTCGTCGCCGTCGCCACCGGTGATGCTGTCGTTGCCGCCACCGCCGTTCACGGTATCGGCGCCGCCCAGTCCTGAGAGCGTGTCGTTACCGATGCCGCCGGTGATGACGTTGGCGGAGTTGTTGCCGGTGCCGACGAAGTCGCCGGCGCCGATGAAGGTCAGGTTCTCGACCTGGGCGTCGGCAATGGTGAAGGTATTGCTGACCGACAGCACGAGATCCGTCCCGCCGTCCGCACCCTCGCTCACCGTGTCCGTAACATCATGCACCGTGAACGTGTCGTCGCCGTCGCCGCCGGTGAACTCATTGGTGACGCCCGCGGCGCCGACCAGCGTGTCAGCGCCATCGCCGCCGGTCACGTTCTCGATACCGGCGACCGAGGTGAAGCCCGAGGCCGTCCCCGTCGTGAGGTTCACCGTCACAGCGGCGTTGCTTCCGGCATACGACAGCGTGTCGTTGCCCGCGCCGAGATCCGCGGTGACCGATTCGACGTTCACCACGGTTCCGTTTTCGAATTCGGTCAGCGACGTTCCGTTGAAGACCACGTCGAGCGTGTTATTGCCCGCCGTGCCGGTGATGCTCAGGGTGTCGAGCTCGGTCCCGCCATCGACCTCATCCGCGCCGTCGCCGATGGTGTACAGGAAGCTGTCGTTCCCCGCCTCGCCGTTGAGCACGTCGTCGCCGGCTCCACCGGAGATCACGTCATTGCCGGTTCCGCCGAAGATGTCGTCCTCACCGCCCTCGCCGTTTAGGTGGTCGATTCCGCCGAGGCCGATGAGCGTGTCGCCCTCCCCGCGGCCAAACGCGATGTCTTCGCCCTCGGTGCCGGTCCATTCGTCGGTGTCGCCGGTGCCGACGAAGAAGTCGCCGGTCACCGTGGTCGGCGCGGACTCCACTATCTCGTCCCCGCCGTTGTCGTCGGTGTACCTGACGACCACGCGGAGCTCACGGTCGACCTGCGCCTGGGTCGGCGTAAAGGTCTGCGCCGTGGCGCCGGCGATATCCACGAAGCCAGCCGCCCCGCCGCCCACTCCCTGATCGATTGCCTGCTGCCACTGATACGCGAACACCGCGGCCGTCAGCCCGTCCGGGTCGATGATCTGGTTGATGGCAAAGACCTGCTGAGTCTCTGTCGGCGTAGTGTCGGAAACCAGCACGGCGCCCGTGGGGTCGTCGTTCTGGTTCGCGACCGGTGCGGTGGTCGCGGAGAACACGGTCTCCAGGTTGCCGTTGGCGTCCTGATAGACCGCGCGCACGCGCAGCGCCAACCCTACCTCCAGGTCGCCCGGAGTGAAGGTGAGACCCGTGGCGCGGAGGTCTCCCAGGCCGGTGGCGATGACGATGTCTTCGAACACGCCGCTACCGACGACCGGCTCGAATTGCCAGAAGTAAGAGATCGGCCCGGTGATCGCGCCGGTGGGATTGGCCGCACTCACGTTGTCGGCATCCGTGACGCCCGCGATCGAAACCGTCAGCAGCTCGTTTTCCTCGAACGCTCCATCGCCGTCAAATTCGGCGATCGTCAGCAACCCCTCAGGCTGCGCGTTGACGCCGGTGAGCACAAACGCGATGTCCGAGAACTGCAGGCGCTCGATGTTGGTGAGCCGGTCGATGCCGTCGGCTCCGATGACGCCGTCGCCGAGCGGGTCGTGGATGACCGTGATGAAACCGGTCAACGGATCGGTGTTGATGTGGTATTCGCCGATGACCCCGGAGAAGAACGCGGTGTCGATCACCGTAATGTCGGTGTTGGGATCCGACTCGTTGCTGTCCATCAGCTCGCGCACGATGGTGAGCTGTCCGGGATTGATCTCGCCGGAGAACACCCGGTCCACGAGCTCGGTCATGGTGTCCGCCCTGAAGAGCTCGGCACCGGTGCCGTCCGAGTTCTCGCGCACGCTGATCTGCACGTTGAGCCAGCGGTCTCCGTCGATGAGGTCATCGCCGCCGCCGCCGGTGAGGAAGTCGCTGCCGGCGCCGCCGATGATGATGTTGCCCGCGCCGAACTGATCGTCGGCGGCCTCGTTAACAAGGGGCGTAGATGGGTCGTCGCCAGCCACGCCATCCGGGCCGGCCAGCGGGCTCAGGCTGAGCGTGCCGGTTTCATCAAGCGTCAGCGGGATGGCGACGAAGTCGCGCAACCCCTCGATCAGATCGAAGTTGGTGAGGATGCTGCCGCGGAAGCCGGAGATCGCGATCAGGGCGGCGGTGTCGTCGTCGCCTTGCAGGATGTCGCTGAACTTCGATCCCGACATGCCCTGGGTCGAATCGAACCGCGCGAGCACGGTCGCCTGCGACTGCGGCGCCGGCGTCTCGTCGACCGCGCGCATCTGCAGATTGGCCTGCGTACCGTAGGTGTCATGCGTGAACACGGCCCAGTCGAAGCCCGACCCGCCGATGTAACGGTCGCCGAAGCCGCCGTTACCGATCATGATGTCGTCGCCGCCTTCGCCGCCCATGCGGTCGGCAATGGTGTCGCCCATGAAGACATCGTTGCCGGTAATGGCGTCCAGCCCGCGCACGTCGAAGTTTTCGCCGGCGCTGCCGTCGGCCATGCCGTGCTCGATCCAGTCGTCGCCTTCGTTGCCGAACAGCATCTCGATCGCCGGGACGCCGCGGATGAAGTCGTTGCCCGGGCCGCCGAATGCTTCGGACTCGTCGTTGCCGGTGACGATGAAGTCGTTGCCGAAGCCGCCGAGGATCAGGTTGATGCCGTTGCCGCCGTGAATCGCATCGTTGCCGTCGCCGCCCTGCAGGATGTCGTCGCCGCCGCGGTCGGTGATGATGTCGTCGCCGGTGCCGCCGAAGATCATGTCGACGCCGTCGCCGCCGTCGAGCCGGTCGTTCCCGGCGTCGCCATAGAGCGTGTCGTCGCCGATGCTCGCGATGAGAACGTCATCTCCCGCGGTCCCACCGAGGGTGACGTGATCCACCCCCGTGTAGCGCAGGTAGTTCGCATCCGCGCCGGCCGTTGCCGGATCGTCGCGGATCACCAGCGGCACGAGAGCGCTCCCGCCTTCCGGATCGGCACGCCCGTCTTCGCCGAGGCCGGTGAATTGCGTGGCCTGGTCCACTTCGAGCGTGAAAGCCGGCGTGGAGAAGACGTTGCCCGGCAAGTGGGTCGTGTCCGTGTTCGCCATGATCAGCCGGGCGAACGAATTGCTCTCGAGCTCGGTCAGGAAGTTGAGCCCGGCGGTGCGCTCGAGGTAGTAGAAGCGGTCGCCGTTCTGCAGCCGCTCCATCTGCGTCTCGAACACGAAGTTGAAGGTCGAGCCGAGCAATCCGCCGAAGGGCATCTGCTTCTCGGCGAGGCCGCCGATCCACAGGTCGACGGCGTTCAGCCCGGTGTCGGCGGCAGGCCCGTTCAGGAACGCCTGGCGGTCCGCCGGCACGAGCACGGTCGGCTCGTCGCCGGTTCCGGGCAGGCCGTCGAAGCCGTCTTCACCGTACACCAGCGCGTAGGCAGCCGCGCGTTTTTCCGCGAGCGTGGTCGCTCCGGTGACGCTTGCGTGCGTGCCATACGCGGCGATGAAGTTGACGAGCGACGCCTGGTGCTTGATGTTCCCGGCAAAGTCGACCCAGCTCGCGTAGGGCTTGAGCTGGCTGTCGCCGGTCATGCCGTAGAACTCGGCACGCGCCTGGTTGAGCGTCGGCACGCCGGTATCGCGGCCGCGCGCCAGGTTGATCGCCGGCAGGTCGAGCGGCAAGCCGACGAGGTTATTGCGCAGCGCCTCGGTCACGAACTCGTCGATCTCGTTGCCGCCCGTGCGGGTCAGGCCGCGCACGATGGCGCCGGCAGCTTCCGTGTCCGTGTCACCGCTCGCGGTGAACGCGAGCGGGTTGAGGAACGCGGCGATCAGCCCGATCTGATGGTCGCTCGCGTCCTGCTCGGGATGCAGCGGATCGGCGGAGATCACGTTGAAATCCGGATCGAAACGATCGACCGTCTCGGTCAGCATCGAGTGGCCGAAGCGATAGACCACGTGCGCGAACTCCGCAAGGATCGCGGGATTGATCGTGGTGTCGTAGCCCTGACCCTCGCCGAGGAACACGTCGATCTGCGGCTGGATCCTGCGGCCGAACTCCTCGAACACCAGGTGCTGGTACTGCATCTCGGTGCCGAAACGCGCCGCCTGGAACAGGCGCTCGCCGTTCCACGATCCATCGGCCATCTGCCACTCGGCGATGAAGTTCGGGTCGTTGCTGGCCAGGATCACGTCTTTGATGTGCTGCACCAGCCGGTTGTGCTCGGCATGGAACACGAAGTGGACCGCAGTCAGGCCGATGTTCTCGTTGCCCCTGCCGTCGCCGGTGACGAAGTGCTCATCCAGCAGCTCGTCGTCGTAGGCGACCTTGCGGCCCATGAAGTCGACGTCAATGTGGTTTCCAGCAATGTCGTCGTCATCCGCCTGCACCACGCTCGTGCCCGGGGTGCCCGGGTTGCCGTCGGTATCGAACACCGTTCCGGGCGTCGCGTTGTGCGCGATGTCGTTCAGGAACGCGTGGCCGGTGCGACCGGCGATCGCGCCTCCCGGCAGGTTGTTCAGGTCGATTCCGCCGGCGACGCCCTCGATGAGGCCCATGTTGGTCACGAGCTGGGCAAAGCCATGCGCCCCGGGGATGAAGCGGCCGTAGGCGTCGGTCGCGATCAGCGGAACATCGAAAATATCCATGTCCGTGAGGGCGATGCCGAGGAACTGCGCGGCCTGCGCCTTGATCTCGGCCCAATTGCCGATGCCGCCGTTTACCCCGTCGAGCAGACGGCCGGTGCTGAGCGCGAACGAGTCCGGAATCGCATCGGGATCGCTGGAGTCCACCGAGAACGCGTACTCGCGTAGGAATACCTGGTGCGACGCGTTCGAGGTGTAGGTCTGGTTCTGGTCGACGAACGGCGTGGTCTGGTTGTTGTGGAAATGCACATCGTCGGACGTGCCGAAGACGCCGTCGGTTCCGGCCTGCACCGCGGTGTTGGTCGCCCGGGTGAGCAGCATGAAGTTGGTCTGGCCACCGGGGACGAACAGCGGATCATCGGGCGCCAGCGGAATGAAGACCGTGCCGTTGCCGCCTTTGTCGACCAGGTCGAGGCCGTGGTCGAAGAACTGCCCGAAGAACACGAACCACGCGTTGAACGGCGCGGACAGGCCCGCGTCGGGCGTGGAGTTGGGGATGTAGAAGACCTCCCGGTCATCGGCCGTGCCGAATACGCCGTCCAGTCCGGGGCTGATAACCGGATCCGCGCCACCGTTCGCTTCGACTGCCGACGGATTGTTTGCCGTCATGTCGACGATCAGGTTGCTGATCGTGCGCGGGTTCGAGTCGACCACCAATCCGGTGGTCTGCGCATAGGAGGTGCCCATCTGCGCGGGGCGGAATACCTGGTCCAGGAACAGCGGGAAGTTCTGATCCGCCGCACCGAAGTGCGTCTGGTCGATCACCAGGTTGTTGAACGAGCCGTCGACCGTGCGCAGGCCGAAAGGCAGGCGCGAGTTCTCGATCGTGTCGAGAATGCTGCCGTCGGGATTGGCTTCCGCGATCTTGATCTGGTCGAGGATGAACTGCAGGTCGCCGCGGATGAGGTGCAGCCCGCCGCCGGGGCTGGCGACGTCGTCCTCGACGGGAATGACGGGCGCCGGCGCCAGCGGGACGATGCCCGCGACGGCCTGAGTCGGCGCAGAAAATACGTTCTCGAGGGTGCCGTCGCCGTCTTCATAGACCGCACGCACGCGCAGAGCGAACCCGGCCAACTCGGGCGTGACCTGGAAGGTGGTTCCGACCTGGCTCGCGGGCTTGCCGCCGCCCACGGCCACGATGTCCCTGAATACACCGGAGCCGGGAATCTCCTCCCACTGCCAAACGAAATGGATCGGACGCCCAGCGACCGCGCCGGTCGGATTGTCGGGACTGACGTTGTCGCCATCGGTGATGCCCAGCGCCGAAACGCTGAGCACCTGGTTCACCGCCGGCGTGAGGTCGTTGATCGTCAGGAAGCCGACGGGCTCGTCGTTCAGCCCGGGCACGAGGACCACGCGGCCCGTGAAAGCCTGCGGGTTGGTCACCGGATCGGCGTTGGCATCGGGAGAGAACTGCAGGCGCTCGATGTTCTTGAGCGTGTCGGTGCCGTCGGTGCCGAGGACAACCCCGCCGACGCTGTTGGTCACGTGCACCGTTCCGTCGCCGCCCAAGAAGATCGTGTAGTCGGCGAGCCGTCCAGAGAACACTGCGGTGTCGAAGTCCGGGCCCTCTGCGGTCAGGATCTCGCGCACGATCTGCAGCTGGCCGGGGTTCCATACCCCGTTCATCATGTTCATCAGCAGGGTGCGTTCCGACAGGCTGTCGAACGTGGCGATCTCCGCCCCGATCGGGCCGTTCTCGTCGTAGCTTTCGCGCACGCTGATGCGCACGTTGAGCCAGCGGTCGCCGTCCAGGATGTCGTCGCCGCCACGGCCCTCGAGGATGTCGCTGCCGTCGCCGCCGAGGATGATGTTGCCGCTGGAGAAGCTCGACAGGCTGCCGAGCACCGCCTGCAACCCGTCGATCAGGGCGATGCGCGTGAGCTCGTTGTTAAGCGTGCCAGGGATGGCGAGGTCGGCGACGTCAGCATCATCGCCGCGCAGCACGTCGGAGAACGCCGAGCCCGACAGGCCTTCGACGTCTGCAAAGCGGTCCAGGATGCCCTGGTTCGAGGCCGTCACCGGCGGCTCGATCAGGTCATTGATGTTGAGGTCGGCGCTCACGCCGAACCGGTCGTTCTTGTAGCTCGCCCAGTCGAAGCCGCCGCCGCCGCCGAAATGGTCCTCGGCGTCGGAGAACACCATGATGTCGTCGCCGCCTTCGCCGTCGACCTCGTCGAACCCGCCGCCGGTGATGAACACGTCGTGGCCGATCACGGGGCTGTTCTCGAGCGGGGCGAAATTGTCACCGCCGGCACCATCCGAGGTGCCGATCTCGATCCAGTCGTCGCCTTCGTTACCGAAGGTCGGCAGGTTCATCTGCGCGCCGAGGATGAAGTCGTTGCCCTCGCCGCCGAAGGTTTCGGACACGTCCTCGCCGGTGACGATGAAGTCGTTGCCCCTGCCGCCGAGGATCAGGTTGAAGCCGTCGCCGCCATGAATGACGTCGTGGCCGTCGTTGCCCTTCAGCACGTCGTCGAAGCTCAGGTCGGTGATGATGTCGTCGCCGGCGCCGCCCTCGATGTTGTCGACGCCCGGGCCGCCTTCAAGACGGTCGTTGCCGGCATCGCCCCACAGCGTGTCGTCGCCCTCGCTGGCGATCATGATGTCGTCGCCCGGCGTTCCGCCCAGCACTACGTGGTCCGGGCCGGTGTAGCGGAGGTAATTGGTATCCAGCTCGGGCGTTGCCGGATTGTCGCGAATGACATGCGGAATGAGCGCGGTGCCGCCTTCCGGATCGGCGCGCCCGTCCTCTCCTTCACCGGTGAACTGGTTGCCGTCCACCTCGAGCGTGAAACCCGGCGTGTTGAAGATCTCCGCCGGCAGGTGCCGTACGTCGGTGTGCAGCATCACCAGTTTGGCGAACGAATTGTTCTCCATCTCGGTGAGGAAATTGAGGCCGGCGAGGCGCGAGAGGTAATAGAAGCGATCGCCGTTCTGCAGGTTCTCGAGCTGCGTCTCGAATACGAAGTTGAAGGTCGAGCCGAGCAGGCCGCCGAACGGCATCTGCTTCTCGGCGAGGCCACCGACCCAGAAGTCGATGTCGTCGAGACCGGTGATGGTCACGCCATCCGCGCCACTGGCCCAGGCACCCGTGCTGTTGAGGAAGTCGAGCCGGTCGGTGGGCGCCTCCTCGACGATTTCTCCGTCGACAATGCGATCCCCGAATACCAGCAGGTCAGCCGCCGCGCGCTTCTCCGCCATCGTCGTTGCCGCGGTGATGCTCGTGTGCTTGCCGTAGGCGGCAATGAAGTTGAGCAGTGACGCCTCGTGCTTCAGATTGGAGACGAGGTCGACCCAGCTCGTGTAAGGCTTGAGCTGGCTGTCGCTCGTCATGTCGTAGAACTCCCGACGCGCCGCGTTCAGCGATGGGATGCCGGTATCGCGCCCGCGCGCCATGTTGATGGCGGGAAGATCGAGCGGCAGGCCGAGGAGGTTGTTACGCAGCGCCTCGGTCACAAATTCGTCGATCTCGTTTCCGACCTGGCGCGTGAGGCCGCGCACGATGGCCCCGGCGGCCTCCTCCGCCGTGGCGCCGCCATTCGCGAACTCGAGCGGATTGAGGAAGGCCTGGATGAGGCCGATCTCGCTCGAGGCGAAGTTCGGATCCAGCCGGTCGATCGTCTCGGTCAGCATCGAATGGCCGAAGCGATAGACCGTATGCGCGAACTCCGCGACGATGGAAGGATCGATCTCCGTGTTGAACCCGTCAGGTGCGAGGAACACGTCGATCATCGGCTGCACCTTGCGCGCGAATTCCTCGAACACCAGGTGCTGGTACTGCATCTCGGTGCCGAACTTGGCGGCCTGGAACAGGCGCTCGCCATTCCACTGCAGCGCGTCGATCTCCGCTTCCGTCAACGGGAATGTGGTCGGCGCAGTCTCGGGCATCAGCCACTTGCTCAGGAAGTCCAGGTCGTTCGACCCGAGGATGACGTCCTTGGTGTGATCGACCAGGCGGTTGTGCTCTGCGTGGAACACATGGTGGACCGCGGTCAGGCCGATGTTCTCGTTGACGCGGCCATCGCCCGCCATGTAGTGCGCGTCGAGCAGCTCATCGTCATAGGCGACCTTGCGGCCGGCGAAGTCCGTCGCGATGAAGTTGCCGGCGACGGTGTCCAAGTCAGCTTCAACGACGCTCAATGGGCCGCCGGGGCCATCCGGATCAAAGACTGTTCCGGGCACCGCGTTATGCGCGATGTCGTTCAGGAACGCGTGTCCGGTGCGCACGGCGCCCGCCAGGCTGATCGGAGCCGCGGGGTTGCCTTCCGCCAGCCACTCCATGCCGTCGTCGTCGGTTCCAAGAATGCCGTCCTCACCTTCCGGCGTCGCCTGCATTACGACCTGCGGGAAGCCGTTCGGCCCCTTGATGAAGTTGCCGTACGGGTCGGTGGCGAGGAGCGGTACGTTGTCGAAGTCGGCATCGGTAAGGTTGATGCCGAGGACGTCGCGCGCCTGCGCCTTGAGGATTTTCCACGTCGACATGCCGCCAGCAACGTCGTCCGCGGTACCGAGCAGGCCGTCCACGCCTGGCGTGAGGCCGACGAGCAGCTTGCCGGTCGCGACGGGCTGACTGGCCGCGTTAAATTCATACGCGCGCAGGAATGCCTGGTGCGACGGATGCGAAGCGTAGGTCTGGTTCTGATCGACGAACGGCGAGGTCGTGTTGGTGTGCTCGACGGTGTCATCAGCGGTTCCAAGAACCCCGTCCGGCCCGGGCTGGGTCGTCGTGGTCGCGCGCGTGAGAACCATGAAGCGCTGCGAGGCCGGCAGGTCGTCAGCCCCTTCGTCAACATCGGTCGTGTCTGGGTCGTCGCCGAGCACGCCGTCGGCGCCGGGGATGAGCGGATCGTCGGCCTGCAGCGGGATGTACACCGTGCCGTTGCCGCCCTTCGTGACCAGGTCCAGACCGTGGTCGAAGAACTGGCCGAAGAAGGTGAACCAGGAGTTGAACGGCATCGACAGACCTTCGTCCGGCGCCACGTTCGGGATGAAAAAGGTCTGGAAAGTGGACCCATCCGCGCGGGTACCAGTGACGAGCGTGCCCCTGTCGTCCTCGCTCTCATCAACGTCCGTGGTCGTCGGATCGTCACCAAGAATGCCGTCGTCGCCCGCGGCGGCAGCGTATGCGGCCGGGTTGTTGAGCGTGTCGTCGACGATCAGGTTCGAGATGATGCGCGGGTCCGCGTCGGCGACGTCGCCGGGGAGCGCGTAGTCGTTGTTGGTGACGAGGCCGCCCGGCGCCAGCGGGCCGTTCTTGTCGAACGCGTCGTCCCCTTCATTGCGGAACGCCGCGGGGAGCATGCGGGGGAAGAGGTTGTCCGCAGCGCCGAAGCTGCTCTGGCCGAAGAACACGTGATTGAGCTCGCCGCTGACCGTGCGCAGGCCGAACGGCACGTGATGGTTCGGCAGCAGACTCGAGAGCGCTTCTCCGCTCGGCACGTTGTCTTCCGTCACCAGGCGGACGTGCTCTTCCGCGATCAGGATCTGCTCGAGAATGAAGGCGAGGTCGGATTTGATGAACGAAGCCATTTGAATTTTCTCCCCGGACGCAGCGCTCGCGAGGGGTCGCGAAGGAACTGCGTCACAAAAAATTCGCAGACGATCCTAGCCCGCGCGCAATGGGGATTGGGAGGTTGTGGCAAATCGCCGCGCGACAATTTGACGCACCCCCCTGCGACAAATGAGTCGCAATATGTGTCCGTTGTGTCCACCAAACGAACAAGGGAGAGAGCCAACATGACTGAAGCGTCCAGCACCAGCAGCCGCATGAACGAAGCCCCGGCAGATGCCGCGCCGGCCCCGGCCGCGCCAGGCCAGAGCAAGTCGATGAGCGTTCGTCTGGTCCCGGTCGGAAACTCGGACCAGGCGATCGTCTCCAACTACAGCTCGATCAACCTCGCGCCCAGCATGGCGTTCATCGACTTCGGCTTTCTCGAGCCGGCGGTGCTCGCCTCGCTGCCGCGCCTGGCGCGCTCGGGCGCAAAGATGCCGGAGAAGCTGAACGGCCGGCTCGCGGTCAGGGTCGCGGTCGGCTATGACTCGCTCGCAGGCCTGCACCAGCAGATCGGCCAGGTGCTAAAGGGGCTCAACGCGGCGCGCGCCGCCGCCGGCAAGAAGCCCGCGAAATAGCCTTCCTACGCGGCCGAGCGCCGCGGCCCGGGGCGGGTCGTCGACATGTCGAAGTGATTGATGGTCGAGACGATCTGCTCCGGGGTAGTCATCGCCGGCGCCATGCCCCAGCGATCGTAGGTGTCGTTGCCGATGCGCAGCATGCCGGTGTGACTGCTGAGCCGGCGGTCCACCTTCGGATCGGGGTCGGTAAATCCCAGCCGCGTTCTCACCCGCTCCATGTCCGCCGGGGCGCCGGTCAGGAAAAGCCAGCCCGGCTGCACACCCATCGCTTCGACGTACTTGCGCAGGTCGGCGGGCCTGTCGACCTCGGGCTGCAAGGTCAGCGAGTACATGAACACATCGCGCCCGACCCGCTTGCCGAGCAGCTTCTGGACACGGACCAGATTGGCGGTGGTGAGCGGGCACGTGTCGCCGCAGCCCACGTACATCATGTTGAACGCCACCAGCTTGTCGCGGATCAAGTCGTCGTAGAAGCGCACTTTGCGGCCTTCGTGCGTCGTCAGCGTCAGGTTCGAGAAATAGCTAGCGCCGTACATCTTGCGCGGCTGCGCTGCGCTAGTGGCGAGATCGCCGGTCAGCAACTGGCGTCTGTTTGGCATGGGAGGTCTCCGTTGTCCTACACGATGTCAAACCGCAACATCATGGAGTGGTCCTCGTGGATGGTGTTGTGGCAATGCATCGGGTACTTGCCGGTGAAATCGCGGAACCGCAGATACACGCGGAAGGTTTCGTCCTTGCCCAGGACGTAGACGTCCTTGCGGCCGCGCTCGTGCGCCGGCACTGGCACCGGCACCCCAAGCCTCGTCTTGCCGATGATGCGGCCCTCCTCGAAGTGGATGTGGATCGGGTGCTGCCAGCCGTCCTCCGGGTTGACGAGCTCCCAGATCTCCGCGCCGCCCTTCTGGATCGTGGCGCGTGGCTGGCCGACCTGGAACAGCTGCTGGTTGATCGTCCACAGCCCGCCCGAGCGCTCAAACACCCACTGGCGCACCGGCACCCCGGTGAAGTCGGTCGGGATCGTCGGCAGCGGACGCAGAATGCTCGGCACCCGGCTGTTGTCGGCCGCCGCGGGTTCCCGGTCGACAATGATCTTCAGCAAGCGCGTGCCCGGCGCCCTCACGTTGGCGGGCCCGCGCGTGTCGAACTGCTCCAACTGGTTGACCAGGTAGAGCGTCGCGCCGACCGGGAATCGCCGGAAATCCACCACGATGTCGCCGCGCTCGGCCACGCCGAGCCGCACCCTGACCTGGTTGAGCAGCGGGTTGGGCAGCAGGTTTCCGTCGTTGGCGATGTAGGTAAAGGGGAAAACAGCAT
>Ga0247825_10001233_pt1 | contig 16764 bp, 14 predicted proteins | sample 13C_Vanillin_Day_FD_194413 | JGI IMG/M metagenome (GOLD analysis project Ga0247825, IMG submission 194413) | Soil microbial communities from agricultural site in Penn Yan, New York, United States - 13C_Vanillin_Day48 | ecosystem: Environmental > Terrestrial > Soil > Agricultural land | place... | reverse complement strand
TCTCTGAGATGCCCGTCGCGCGAGCGGCGGCTTTGACTGTGTACCTCACGCAGGCAATCGTAAAACCTTTTGCAAATCCTGTGCAAGGGGTGTTGACAAGCTCTGCACTACTTTTGCAGAATGAGAAACGTCAGGTGACTAAGTTTTGCAAAAGAGTGAGGAAGGCAATGTGAGGCAATGACCGCTGAAAGAGCCCTGCGTCTAGTGAGTTCACTTCGAAAGGACCAGCCAAAATGTTCAAGTATCTTCTAGCCGGTATCGCCGGCATTTTCCTGGCAGCTGGGCTGCTGACTACTGCAGGCGCTGCCAACGAAGGCCGAGTGCGCGTAATCCACGCATCGCCCGACGCCCCGAACGTCGACGTCTATGCCAACGGCAACCGCGTTCTCAGCGATGTCCCCTTCAAAGCATCGTCTGGCTACCTCAGCGTCCCGGCCGGAAACTACGTCTTCAGCGTGTACCCCGCCGGTGCCAACCCATCGACGACATCGGCCGTACTAAGCATCGATGCCACGGTGCAGTCCGGCGTCGACTACACCGTTGTGGCGCTCGACCGGGTGTCCCAGATCAAAGGTCGCGTGTTCGTCGACGACAACAGCGCTCCTGCCAGCGGCAAAGCGCACATCAACGTCATTCACGCCGGACCCGACGCTCCCGCGGTCGACGTGGCCGTCACGGGTGGTCCCGTCCTCGTGAGCGGCGCAGGCTTCGGCGAAAAGGCCGGCCCCCTGCCGGTTGACGCCGGCACGTACGACCTCGAGGTCCGTCCCGCCGCTTCGAACCAGGTCGCGCTGGCTGTCCCAGGCGTTCGCCTGGAGTCCGGCAAGCTCTACACCTTTGTCGCGACAGGCTTCCTGAGCGGCCAGCCCGCCCTGACCGTCGTGCCGTACGTCGAGTCACCGGTCGCGGCCGCACCGGCTACCGGTAGCGCGCACGTTGCGCCGCCACGTGCAGGTGACGGTGGTCTCGCCGCGACCGAGTCCGCTGGTACTTCCTACCTGCTTTACGGGGCCATCGCCCTGACCGTGGTTGGCTTCGCCGGCGCTGCCCGCATCGCCACCCGCAACTAGGAATTAACCAGGGAGGCCGGCCGTGCGGCCGGCCTCCCTTCACGAGTTGGAGTTATGTCATGAACGTACTTGTTACAGGCGCCACCGGATTCGTCGGCAAGCGCCTCGTCGCCAGCCTGCTTGCACAAGGTCACAGTGTTACGGGCCTCACACGATCGCCCGAAAAGGCGACCTCCCGGATCAAGGGCGTCCACTTTGTTGGATGGAACCCCGGCGAGCCGGTGCCTCCGGACGCTGTTCGAACTGCCGATGCCGTTGTCAGTCTTGCAGGCGAATCGGTTAACGGCCGCTGGAGCGAGGCGAAGAAGGCTCGAATCATGGACACGCGAGTGCAGGGCACGCGTGCCCTCGTCGACGCGATGGCTGCGGCGGGCGGAAACCAGGTTCTGATAAGCACCAGCGCGGTGGGTTACTACGGTGATCGCGGTGACGAGGAACTTACGGAGTCGTCCGCGCCCGGTAAAGGCTTCCTCATGGAGGTCACTCGTCGCTGGGAAGAAGAGGCGACGGCGGCAGAACGCCACGGCACACGTGTCGCAATCCTCCGCTTCGGCATCGTCCTCGGTCCTGATGGCGGAGCGCTGGGTAAGATGCTCCCGCTAGCCAAGGTAGGCATCAACGGCCCCCTCGGCTCTGGTCAGCAGTGGTGGCCCGTCGTCCACATTGACGACCTCGTCAAGGCGATCGAAGCGGCTTTGGCTCACGACAACTACCGCGGTGTCTACAACGTCGTGGGCCCCCAGCCTGTTCGCCAGAAGGATTTCGCCCGGATCCTCGGGCGCGTAATTGGCCGGCCAGCTGTGCTCCCCACGCCCGCCTTCGCACTGCGCATGGTCCAGGGCGAGTTTGCCGACGAGATTCTGTTCAGCAAGCGAGTCTTGTCGCAGCGCCTGCTCGAGGCCGGCTTCCAATTCGACCACCCGGACCTTGAGGCGAGCCTACGAAACCTCCTGGCGAAGGACGCGAAACGTGAAGATGTACCGGCTCACGCGTGAGCAGTTGGTCCCACTGAATATGGATACGGTTTTCGATTTCTTCGCCGACGCGCGAAATCTCGAGCGACTTACGCCACCATGGTTGCGCTTCAGGATTCTTACGCAAGGCTCGCTCGACCTGGAGGCCGGTTCGACAATCGATTACCAGCTGAGGTTGCACCGTTTCCCTGTGCGGTGGCAGTCAGAGATCACATGCTGGCAGCCGCCACATCGATTCATCGACGAGCAACGCAGAGGTCCGTACCGGCGTTGGGTCCATACTCACACGTTCGAGAGCGTACCCGGTGGCACGCTTGTCCGAGATGACGTCGAGTACGCGGTGCCTGGCCCCAGCGTCGTAGAGCGACTCCTGGTCCGACCTGACCTCGATCGTATCTTCGACTATCGTGCCGACCAACTGAACGGGTGGGTGCTGGCGACGCACCACTCTCTTGCAGGGGTGGATCAAGCCGCGGCCGGGGCGCTGTGGTCGGGGAGTCCCTGATCGGCTGCAGGCTGCTTCAGTCCGACAATGCTCGTGATGTGAGTGGACTGCTACCCCAGGCCTTCTTTGTTAGCATCCTGCTCGTTGCGCTGGCCGTCATGGGGCGCGGCGCCATCGACACCAATGCCCGTCTCTACCAATCCCAGGTACTCCAGGCGACCAGCGCCCTTGACGCAGCCCGCGATTCGGTCCAAATCGAATCCGTGACGCCCCGCTCGCCCGCCGAGGACCTCATCATCGTCCTGCGCAACGACGGCAAGCGCGATGTCGTTAACTGGACCGCCGTAGACCTCATCGTCATCTACTCAACCGCTACAGGGACTGCCACGGAATCGCTACAGCACACCAACGGGTCCGCCTCGGCGGGCCTGTGGGCGCCCAACGCCGGCGTGGGCAGCGATCTCTACGAACCGGGCATCCTCAACCTCGACGAAACAATCGAGCTTCGGGCCCACCTGAGCGCCGCTCCCCAATCCGGGAGCAACGGCCGCGTGATGCTCACCCTGGACGGCGGGGCGACTTTCTCCCACACCTTCACGTTCCCTTAAACGCTTCGTAAGCGTCCGCTGAACGGCCACAAACGCTGGCGAACGAGACGTCAGAACGTGTGCGGTTGACTTTGTCCCGAATCGAACAGAGGATGGCGGCGGTTGTTACTGCCGGCTCTCAGGGAGGTTACGCAAATGCAGCGGAATCTGATCGCGGAGGTTCTCGGGACATTCGTCCTCGTCCTCGGAGGCTGTGGCAGCGCCGTGCTGGCGGCAGGCTTCGATCCGGGTGGCATCGGCCTGCTGGGCGTATCGCTAGCGTTCGGCCTCACTGTCGTGGTCATGGCTTATGCCGTCGGCCACATCTCCGGTGGCCACTTCAACCCGGCAGTAACGCTCGGCCTAGTCGCCGGGGGTCGATTCCAGCCCAAGGATGCTCCGTACTACATCGTTGCTCAGGTCGCGGGCGCTATCGCCGCGGCCGCCGTGCTCTACGTCATCGCCAGCGGTGTCGATGGCTTCAGCGCCTCTGCCAGTGGCTTCGCGGCCAACGGCTACGACGACCACTCGCCCGGAGGCTACTCACTGGTCGCCGGCCTCGTCTCCGAGGTCGTGCTCACGGCCATCTTCCTCGTCGTAATCATGGGCGCCACGCAAGCAAAGTCGCCTGCCGGCTTTGCTCCTATCGCCATCGGTCTGGCGCTGACCCTCATCCACCTCGTCAGCATCCCCGTAACGAACACGTCGGTGAACCCTGCGCGATCGACCGGCCCCGCGCTCTTCGTGGGCGATTGGGCCCTGGAGCAACTCTGGATGTTCTGGGTAGCTCCGATCATCGGCGCCCTCATCGGCGGCGCACTCTACAAGTACCTTCTCGAAGAAGAAGCACCCGCCACGGCTCCGGCGACCGCATCGACAACGGAGTCAGCCTAGGGCGAAGCTGAGCCAAGGGCCCGCTATAATCGGGTGGGCCCTTAGCTCAGCGGTAGAGCAGCGGACTTTTAATCCGTCGGTCCTCGGTTCGATCCCGAGAGGGCCCACCAACTGTTTCGATTCTAGTTGTCGCGCGAATCTCACCCGGGACAAGCGCGATTCTTCATTTCTGACAGCAGTCTTGACGGCAACGCCGATGGACGTTCACGGACATGGACGTCCAACAGCATCTGGCCTAGATCGGGACACCCCGCAAAGTTCGAACCAATTGTCGAAGGACATGTGGCTTCGAAATCTAGTACGAGCTACTGGATCCTCGAAAGGATGAATCGGGCGAGGGGATATGTGTGAGCCGTGTCCACAGCGGCTCTGGCGACGCCACACCCACTCGAATGTCCGGTTCACATTTGGCCTGATCACAGGTCTGCGCCTCGACACTTTGAGTTGATAGTGGCCAGACCGCCGACTGTGTTTCAGCCCCCGCGCGAATGGTCGGTGGCGTAATGTTGGAGGAGCAGATCATCGCCGAAGTCGCCCTCCGGGTCTCTCAGAACGCTGTGTGTGTGATTGGCTTCGTCCTGGGTGCAGTCGTACTCGATGAGGAGACGCTCGCCCTGAATCCTGTAATAGTGGGGCGCGCCAAACTCCCCTGGACCAGCCCAGGCAAACGCCGTGTTGTCGAGGCGGGACGGCTCGAACAGGGCGTCGTATTGGTGTAACACGACCTCCGGCAGGTGCTCGAAGTAGACGTGTACCAGTCGCTGGAGCGCATCTCGCTGCTCGGTAGACATGTCGGCGGCTGCCAGGCCCTTCGGCTCGCTCGAATAGCGATACATCTCGTCGTGCGCCGGCGTGAGGCCCAGCTTGTCCCGCAGAGCCTGGCCGCCGGGGCCGCCGCCACCGATCTGTGGCAGAGCCCCCTCCGCGATGCGTGGCCGGTTGGTCTGGACAATATCGGTCGGCGCGATGGGCGAGATCACCGCCCGCTCCCTTTGCTTTGCATCGAGGCTGTTCAAGAGGTCGCGCGCGAGGTCCTCCTCTGCCGCTAGCGCCCGCATGAGAACACCGCCCGGCATTCCCACGTGCGCGGGCTCGGCACCGTAAAAGGCGGGCAGCATGGAGACGGCGCCGTTGCGTACGGTCACGTGAAGGCTGAGGTGGTGGCCGCCGATACGCCAGCTCCATTCGTCGTCACCGGGCTTACCAAAGACGGCGACGCAGTAGTTGCCTGGGTCGCGCACCCGGGTGCCTGCAAGATCCCCATAGGTCCGCTCTGGAAAGTTCGAGGTGTAGTCGACCAGGCGCTCAAGCCCGATTACCGCAGACGTGTAGTTATACCCGACCTCGCTGAGGCTGCTAGCGAGCATGCGCATGACATCCTGGTGTTGCTTCGGCGTTAGCTCCCGCAAGGCCAAACCGGGCCTTGGCGTAGGCGTGTAGTACCAGCGCCGCCTTTCCTCCTCGTCGGCGAACGAGAGCGCCACCTTGCCCAACTGGTCTGCGCTGAGACCATCCAGATAGCGGTTCGTTGCATCAGTGATCGTGGCGACCAACGAGTTCATGTCGTTCATTGCTATGCCTTCCGTATGCCTGATATCTCGTGGCAGGCTATCGCGAGCCTACTTCCAGACGGAGGCAAGCTAGACCCGGGCCGGAACGATGTCAATCGTGTCCCACGAGCTTAGACTGGGCGTCCAGACGCTATGATCTCGCCAACTCGAGGCGCAACGGGGAGTTCGATGAAGTACGTGAAGTTTGGGACCAGCGATTTCAAGGTCTCGCAGCTCAGTCTGGGCTGTATGAGTATGTCGGGCGCCTACGGTCCGGCTGATGACGAGGAGTCCATCGCGACTCTGCACCGCGCTTTTGACCTCGGGATCAACTTCATCGACACTTCCGCGAGCTACGGCAACGGGCATAACCATGACCTGATCCGGCGGGCGCTCCAGGGCAGGCGCGACCAGGTGATCATTCACAGCAAGTCAGGCAGCATCCGCACGCCGGATGGCGAATCGCACGGCGGCGGTTCTCCGGACTACCTGACCTCCGTGTGCGAGCGGTCGCTAAAAAGCCTTGGCATCGAAACCCTGGACATCTTCTGTCTCTCGCGAGTCGACACAAATGTCCCCGTCGAAGAGTCCGTCGGTGCCATGGCCCGCCTGGTCGAGCAAGGTAAAGTTCGCCACATCGCGCTCTCCGAAGCCGGGCCGGACTCGATCCGTAAGGCGAATGCCGTGCATCCCATCGTCTCGCTTCAGATGGCGTATTCGGTGTGGGAGCGCGACGCCGAGAATGGAAACCTCGATGCCTGTCGACAGCATGGTATGAGTTTCATGGCGTACTCCGCGCTGGGGCGCGGTTTCCTCGCGGGTCTCTTCCACGAACTGAACGAGTTACCGGCCGAGGACAACCGTCGGAACTCCCCGCGCTTTCAGCACCTGGAGCGAGGGCGTGAGATTCTGGCCGAGATCGAGAGCCTGGCGGCGGAGAAGTCCGCGACACCGGCACAGGTCTCGCTCGCGTGGGTGCTTGCACAGGGCGAAGAGATCATTCCAATTCCGGGCTGCAAGAGCCGTGCACATCTTGAAGACAATTTGAGGGCGATCGAGATTGAGCTAACTCCCGCCGACCTGGCCAGGCTCGACGCGCTAATGCCTCCCGACCCGGCCAAGGGTCCACGAGAGCAGGTCACCAGGTCCTAGGCGACGCGTCGACCGAACGACAGAAAAGAGCAGGTATGAAGACGAGCACGTCGAACCGGATACTCACTACTCACGTCGGCAGCATCCCAAGGCCCGAGAGCATCCGCGCCCTGCTACGAGGCCGGCTGACCGGACAGGAGATCGACCAAAAGGAGTTGGACAGAAGAGTCCAAGAGGCCGTCTTCGATACCGTGCGCCGGCAGGTGGAGTGCGGCATGGACGTGGTCGCCGATGGCGAGATGGGCAAGACAAGCTTCATCAGCTACACCGATGAGCGACTCAACGGCTTCACGCCCGTCGAGCCCGGTGACCCCTACACGCCAGCCAACAACACCGCTGCCTCCTGGGACCGTCGTGTGGCAACCCGTCGCGAATGGAATGCCTTCTCCGACTACTACAAGGCGTACTTGCCCGGCGCGATGCCGCCTTCAACCGTGCCTGTCGTCTGCACAGGCCCGGTCTCATACAAGGGAGAGGCTCTGCTTCAGAAGGAACTCGACCTCTTTAAGGCCGCCCTGAAGGGCGTCGAAGTAGCTGAAGCGTTCGTCCCAGCCATAGCGCCGGGCATGGTGGGTCGCGGTCAAAACCAGTACTACGCAACCGAGGAGGAGTACCGATTCGCGATCGCTGAGGCGCTCCGAACCGAGTACCGCGCTATCGTCGAGGCCGGCTTCATTCTTCAAATCGACGATCCCGGCCTTGGTGAGACCTGGGACATGCTTATACCCGCCGTTTCGGTGGAGGAGTACCGGAAGCTTCAGACAGTCAACCTGGAGGCGCTCAACCACGCGCTCTCGGGCATCCCCGAGGACCGCATCAGGTACCACCTCTGCTGGGGTAGCTGGCAGGGACCACACGAAGGAGACCTCGCCCTCCGGGACATCGCTGACCTCCTGGTCACCATCAAAGCCCAGGCTTACTCGATCGAAGCCGCGACGCCTCGCCATTCCTACGAGTGGCAGGTCTGGAAAGACATCGAGCTGCCTTCTGACAAAATCCTCATCCCAGGCGTCATCGCCCACACGACCGCAGTCGTTGAACACCCAGAGACAATCTCCGAGCGGATCCTGAACTTCGCCCGTCTTGTAGGGCCCGAACGGGTTATTGCCGGCGCCGACTGCGGCTTTGCTCAAGGTGCGCTTTATGAACGCCAGCACCCGACGGTGATGTGGGCTAAGTTTCGTGCCCTGGCTGACGGTGCCCGTTTGGCGTCGCAGCGACTCTGACAGCCGTGCAGTTGATAGCTTGAGAGCAACCAGGAGTAAGGCATGCTCGAATCGTGCATTCGCCTCGCCTGGCCCGGGGGAACCCTTCTGATGCTCCTCCCACAACTGCACACTCTGGGCGAAGACTGCTGCCGCTTCCTCTAACCTATCTAGCCTCCGTAGTTCCCGGGCCCTGTGCAGAAGCCTCATTGCAGACGCGCGCGGATCAGACGCTTCCAGCTTGTGGTGCCGATGTGCCGTGTTGGCGGACCTCATAGCTTTGGTGATCGACTCAGACTTCGCCGCGGCTGGCGCGGGTCAGGGCCGGCGCGTCCAACACGCTGAGCGCACCCCGGGATCGCTTTACCCACCCGCGTCGCTCGAAGTAACCCAGCCACTTGTTCACGCTTTCTCGTGTCGCTCCGATCATCGAGGCCAGATCTGCCTGGGTCGTACGAAGTGGCTGTGATTCATTACGAGGTGTGGATTCGTGCATCTGGACGATCGCTCTTGCCAGGCGCGCCGGCACGTCGAGAAAGACGGCGTCTTGCACAGCGTCGGTCAGGCGCCGGACGTACATGCGGCTCATCGCTGAAAGCATCAGAAGCGGAACGTGAGGGTTAGCCTGAAGAAAGCTCTTGAATTCGGCTTTTGGCAGCAGGTATACAGTCGTGGCTTCGACTGCGATAGCGTCCGCCGATCGAGGCTCGTCATCGAGCAGCGCAAGCTCGCCAAAGTAATCTCCGCTGTGCAGCAGTGTGAGCGTGATCTCTCGTCCATCCTCGCCCTGGCGCGAGATCTTCACCGTTCCGGATTCGATCAGGTAGAGGGCGTTTCCGGGATCGTCCTGACGAAAGATCACTTCGCCTCGGCGGTAGTTGCGGCGGCGCATCGCGTGCGCCATCAGGGCAATGTCGGACTCCGACATCTCAGCGAGGAACGGAACTCGTCTCAGGTATAGCGATTCCACTGGCTTCCTCTGCTACTTCTGCGAATTATATGGACTTTAATTGCCCGAATACGAAGCTTCTGTGAGCTGTTTCACGCTCGCTCTGTGAACCGCCTCATCTACCGTCCGGGCCATCCAGATCATCATGCTCGTATCGGGCTGATAGCAATTGGAGGCGCACATGATGACAGGAATCGATAACGCCACCGACTTTGAAGCGCACGGACCGCAAGATCCTCAGCTGGTCTCAAACGTCCTCACAGGCGGCGAGACCGACGAGTTGCGGGCGAAGGCAACATCTCTCGTCCGGGAACTCGAGGCATCTAGCGGCAGCCGCGAGCTGGGACTCATCGACAACGTCTCAGCCCTCGGTGTCGTTGCCCAACGCCACGCAGGTCAGGAACTCGACTTCTTACGCACTCGAGTCGGCGACATGCTTAGCGAGAAGGGCGCCACCGGCCAGCTCACGAAAGACCTGGTCGAGCTACGAATGCTCCTTGGAAAAATCAACCCGAACCCGGACGGACCGTCCGGGTTCGTACGGCTCCTGCCCTTCTCTCAGAGCGTCGTCAAACGCCTGGAGCACATCGCCGTCCGCTACGAGACAATCTCGCGCCAGGTGCAGGTGGTCGAACGCCGCCTCGCCGAGGGACAGTCGATGCTGCGTCGTGACAACGTGGAGCTTCGAAAGCTCTACGAGGAGGTCGAGGAACAGCAGTTGCCCATCGAGCGCAACGCCTTCCTTGGCGAGGCGCTAATCGACGAGCTTCAGAAGCTGATGGCCCGCACGACCGACGCGATGAAGAAAGAGCGCATCTCGACCGCCATCTTCGATGTCGCGACGCGCGTGCAAGACCTCCGCACTATGCAGGAAGTGCACACCCAGTTCTTCGTCAGCATCGAAATGAGCCGGGTCAACAACAGCCGGCTCGCCCAGGCAGTCGAACGCACGCTGTCCCTGACCACGACTACGCTCACTGTCGGTCTCGCCATCCAGGCCGCGCTTTCTCGCCAGAAGCGGGTCCTCGAAGCAACCCAGCGGACCCGTCAGTACCTTGGTGACCTCATCGCAGCCAACGCGGCTTCCATAAAACAGCACGTCAACGAAATCGGCGATGTTTACCGCAGCCCGGTCATTGCCATCGAGAAGCTGGCCCAGGCGCATGCGGACCTCATGGACGCCGTCAACACTGCAGGCCGCCTCGAGGCCGAGGGGATTCAGCTCGCACGCACGAACATCGAAAAGCTGAAGCAACTGACCACCGAGCTCTCACGGCGCTCGTTGGCGACAGGATCGAACGAATCGGTCCCGCTCCTCGAAGCCTAGCTTGGAAATTTGATCCTTGACGAACTGCTAATGAACATCAATACTTGCGGCCAAGGCAGGAGGGGTTAATTGCCGGTACTTACGACCGGCCCAGGTTCGGGACTCGACTACGAGTCAACACAGGGACTCGCGACGCGCCTGAGCATCGATTGTCCCAAACTCCTGAGTTTTTCCATTCGACAAGGCCGCTTTTGCGGCCTTTGTTTTTGCCCATCGCACTCCTCGCTCTGTGAACCACTTCACGGTGAGCGAGTGAGCCAATCCATACATTGGTCTCGACCGGAACCTTCATCGTGCCAGGCATGGGAGTACATCGACCGATTGCAGTGTGGGAGCGCCCGATGAGCATCGATGCTCTGGCGAGGACTCTGATTCAATCCGCACCCTCGGCCGTCGTCACCCTCGACAGCAAAGGCAACATCACGATGCTTAACGCCCACGCCCAGCAGCTGCTCGACTGCAACCTCGAAGCGGCGCTGGGGAGGCCCTATCGGGAGGTGTTCGGCGAATCCCTCGCTCACCGCCTGCTCGGACTGTTCATGCGCTCCACCCGTGAAGGCGACTCAACGAAACCCCATCTCGTACGAGCCAGCTTGCCCAACGGCCGCCGTGTAGACCTTCGGGCCAGCACCGGACCGATTCGTACTGACACAGGCGAAGTTGTAGGCGTCCTCTTTGTCGCGGATGAAGACCAGGCGACGGACGAAGCGGTTGCCGGCCAGGCCGCTGTTACAGAACGCCTGCGTGCGGCCCTTCACCGCTACCTCGGCGACAACATCGCCTCGATTGTCGAACAACGGCCCTCCTTCATCGGCGTCGGCGGCATCCGCCAGGACGTGTCGGTCATCCACGCCGACATCCGCGGCTACACAACCGTGGCCGAGGCCCTGCCTCCCGAGGAAACCGCGATGCTCCTCCTCAAGTACCACGGTCGCGCTGTGGAAGCCCTGCAGCGCGAAGGCGCAACCCTGGACCGGTTCATCGGCGATTCAGTCCTCGCAATGTGGAACGCGCCTTCTCCTCGACAGGATCACGTGCGCGCAGCCCTGCGAGGAGCCCTCGCCCTCCAGAGCGCATCCCGCGCGGTCGGTCAGGAGCTCGCTTACGGCATCGGCGTCCACACCGGACAGGCGGTTGTCGGCAATGTAGGCAACGAGAGCTTCCTCAACTACACGGCCGTTGGGGACACGGTGAATGTCGCCGCCAGGCTGCAAGCAGCAGCCGCAGCGGGCGAGGTGATCTGCACCGAGCAGGTCTTGCTCGCCGCCGGCGAAGGCATCCGCAGCGTGTCCCTGGGCGCCATCGAAGTGAAGGGCCGCAGGGACCGCGTCCAGGCTCACCGGATCGAGGGGATCACAGAGGCGGAGGGTTTGCCATGAGCCTCAAGCCAGGAGACAAGCTCGGTAGCTACCTGATCAAGGGCGAAATCGGTCGCGGCGGCATGGGAATCGTTTACTTGGCCGAGCAGCCGTCGCTTCGTCGCAACGTCGCCATCAAGATCCTGCCCGAGTTCTTCGCGGAAGACAGCGCCTTCAGTGAACGCTTCGCTCGCGAGGCCGCGACCGTGGCCCATCTGCGCCACCCGAATATCGTCACGATTATCGACTACGGTCAGGAGCACTCGACCCACTACATCGTCATGGAGTACGTGCCCGGCGGCAACCTCACGGCACGCCTTGGCTCTCCGTTGCCGCCAGGCGAGACCGTAGCGCTCCTCCGGCCCCTCGCAGGCGCGCTCGACTACGCCCACGGCATGGGCGTGGTCCACCGGGACGTAAAGCCGCTAAACATCCTCATTGGAGAGGACGGTGCGCCCGTCCTTACCGATTTCGGCCTGGCACACCTGCTCGGCAGCATGCCTCCTCTCACCCGCACCGGCGCCCAGATCGGCACCTTCGAGTACATGTCGCCGGAGCAGGCAAACGGCGAAGTCGCCAGTCCAAGTACCGACCGCTACGGGCTGGCAGTGCTCGCATTCGAAATGCTCACTGGTGGCCTGCCCTACCAGGGGCCATCACCGATTGCCGTGCTCCTCGCACACGTCCGCGAACCGATACCACCGGCAAGCCTGCGCAACCCGGCGCTGCCACCTGCTGTCGACACCGTCATGTTCAAAGGACTCGAGAAGAACCCGGTTGACCGCTACAAGACTGCCGTGGATTTCGTCACCGAGCTGGAAGCGTCGCTCGGGGAAGGGCCCGCTCGCGTCCCCAGCATCGTCGTCAGCCCGGCACCGGAACCTTCGACAACAGCTGTCGAGGATCCGCTGCCCTCCGCACCCTGGTCACGCGGCATCCCCGACTCGGAGAGCCCGCTGCCTATGCCGGATGCACGCCTACCGACGCTCGTCGAGGCCGTCCAGAAGCCCCTGCCGCTCCTGGCCTTTACCGGCGTCGCCGCGTTGCTCATCTACCTCACCCTACTTTCGGGGTCGTTGGGCTACGGCTGGCTGGCGGTGACGGGAATCCTTGCACTTCTGGGTACAGGTGGGTTCCTCGTCCTCTCCACCTTCGATGACACCCGGCGTGAGACAGAAGGAATGCTCATCGCCCGTGCCGAAGCCGAGCAGCTCAAACGAGAGCGCGCCAACCTCGACCATCAGAGCGAAGGGCTACGTCTCGCCTTCGAGAGTTCCGACCTCCGAGATGGCCGCCGTGCTCTCGACCAGCTGTCGCGTGCCTTTGAGGAGCTAGAACCGCAGCTCGTAAGGCGAGAAACCGACCCCTTGCTTCTCGCGCAGACGCCTCGGCTCTCAGTCCAGATATACCGGCAGGGGCTGAACCTGCTATCGGACGCCTGTGACGTCGGAGACCCGTACTACACGGAAGAGACCGAGCGGCGCCGGCGCCAGATTGAAGAATACGAGTCAGAGATTGCGGCACTGCCCAACGATGGCACGCAAGAAGAACAGGCCAGCCTCAAGCTCGGCTACATAGCTTCTGAGAAGAGAAGCCTCGAGCGTCTGCAGGGCAGCCACCTCAAGTTTGGCAGGTTCGTGCTCCAGGCCATGGGATGCGCCGTCCAACTTCAGGAAACGCGCGATGAACTCCTGGCCGTCCGCAGTGGCACGCGAACAGCGGACGCGGAAACGCTCATCGCCGCGATGCAGCGCACCCTCCAGCAGGCGAAGGAAGTTCAGGCAGAGATCAGAAAGTTGGGATTCTAGATGAAACCCCTAACCTCGGTGGCAATCACCGTCGTCGTCCTGATACTCATCGGCGCCGTCGCCTTCCGCACTACAAGCGAGGGCAACGACAACGGCACCGTGACCGTCGTGCACTGGACCACGGGCCACCTGCTTCGCACCGGCTCCGGCCTGAGGCTCCTGGAGCAAATGGCGAAAGAGTTCAACACCGCCGACCACCGAACCTCGGACGGCCGCGACGTTAAAGTCGAGGTCTACTACCAGTCCGGCGCATTCCAGGCTCCCGAGCTCATCTCCCGCGTCACGCGCGGCGTCGCCCTGGATGAAGAGCTTCCGAGCCCGACGCTGGTCACGCCTTCCGCATCGCACTGGCTCGTCAACGTTAACCGGGAAGTGGGAAGCGAAGTTGTCGACCTCAGCGATACAGAGAGTCGCAGCATCGCCCGGACCTACGTCGGCATCGTTACCTCGCGCGAAATGGCCACATGCCTGGGCTGGCCTGCCAGGCAGATCGGCTACGCCGACATCATCGCCCTGCGCGACGACCCGCGCGGCTGGTCGGCCTACCCTTGTGCCAGTGCAACCTGGGGCCAGAAGCCGCTGCTTGCCTTCACCGACCCGACACAGTCGGACACCGGACGCGCAGTCCTCCTCACCCTCTACGCGATGGCCACGGACAAGGACCCTGAAGACCTAACGATTGACGATGTCCACTCAGACCAGGCTGTGAGTTATGTCGAGCATTTCCAGTCGCTTGTGGACCACTACATGGTCAACACCAGCGTGGTGAACACGAAAGTCCACCAAGGACCTCGCTTCGGTCATTTCTTCATCATGCCCGAAGACAACCTCATCCACCTCAAGGACGGCACGGAAACGGCGTATATCGACGGCGTCGAGCAGGACGCGCCGCCACTCGAACGCTCAATGGTCATGATTTACCCGGCAGAGGGCTCACTGCTCCGCGAAAACTGCGCCTGTCTCGTAAAGGCGCCCTGGGTTACGCCGGAGCAGGTCGAAGGCTACGAGCAGTGGGTGAAGTTCCTCCGCGAAGACGACCAGCAGCGCTCCTTCATGGAAGCCGGCTTCCGGCCTGGCACCAACCTCTCGACGACAGGGTCCAAGCTCGCCGACCCGAAGTACGGCCTCAACTTGGCTACACCTGAACGCGTCCTCCACGCCGAACGCGTCGACCCGGTCGTCGCCAAAGCCATCGACGACGAGTGGCAACACGTGAAGCGGCCGGCCATCGTCACAGTCGTTGCGGACCGCTCAGGCTCCATGGAAGGCCAGAAGATCCGCGAAGCAAAGGATGGCCTCACGCGCCTCTTCAGCAGCCTGGCGCAGACGAATCAGGTGGGCTTTATCTCCTTCTCTGACAACATCAGCCAGCTTGTCGAAATCGCACCCCTGCAGGACGTGCGCTACACCCTGACCGACGCCGCCGACGCCATGCGAACTTCCGGAGGGACGGCCCTTTACAGCGCGGTTCAGCGCGGCATCGAGATGTCAGACAGCGCGCCGGGTCCAGAAGGCGCCATCCGGGCCGTCATCGTTCTCACCGACGGCAAGGCGAACCAGGGCGTCCGGCTCGACAACATCCTCAAGCTCTCTTCCAGGCAGGAAGAACCCGTCACGGAGTGCTCCGGCTTCGAAAAGGACACGACTTGCCGGACACCGTCCGGAAACATTCCTCTTTCGGATGTCTTGGGTGCCTCGCTGTACAAGCAAACCACTCACAGCATCCAGGTTTTCTTCGTCGGCTTCGGCGAAGCAGACATCCAGATCGGCCGCATCCTCGCCGAAGCCACGGGTGCGGAATACCACGGCGCCACGGAAAAGGACCTCGCTGAGATTCTCGAAGTGTTGGGGAAGTACTTCTAGTCCCGCACCGAAACCGGAGGAGAATCAATGAACCGATACGATCGGCCGGGTGAACCACCCCTGCGAAACCCTGAGACAGGCGCCGAGTACCGCCATCCCTTCGGCAGTCGAGAGAACTCTCGCGCACCCCGCGGCCACATGGCCATCGATGGCTCACCTGTCTGGACCGAGGTCAGGGCGAGCGACAGCGAGTGGATACGGGACCTGTGGTCCTTCTCGACCGCGCCGTTGACGTTAATCTTCATGGGCTTCACGGCGTTGCTGCTCCTTCCGGTGGCGCTGTGGTCGCGGGCCCATAGCGAAGACATCGTCATCTGGGCCCTCGAGAACGAGACCGTCTCGGAATCTGCGACGCGCTGGCTTCCCGGCGCCATCGAAACCAGCTCCACCATCGCGGCAGGCATCCTGGTACTGGCGGCCATCCCCGCCTATGTCAGCCTCGTGGTCTTCGCGCGGCGCGCACCCCTCATCCGGTTCGTCACCGACGTGATCTGGGACGCCGCGCTCCTCGTTGCGAAGCCCCTCCTTCCCATCGCACAGACCACGGCGCAGGCCCTCTTGCTCTTCGCGGTACTCCTTGGTCGCGGGCTCGCACTGACAGCCCGCATCACCCTCGCCGTTCTCGGTGTCATCCGCGAAGCCCTCGTAGCCATGCCGGTCGCCCTGATCGTCATCGCCTGGCTGTCGGGCCGGGGGGTCGTAGCGCTGATCGGCCCGACAATCGCAGGTTTGGTCTGGCTGATTACACCGCCGGCGAGAGCACTCACGAGGACGGCTGCCTACATCCTCACCCTCATCACCCGGCCACTCCGCGCAGCGCTGGAACTGCTTGCGGCAACCCACAACGCCCTCATCACCGGCCTGAGAACCCTGCTCGAACACCTCACCCGCGCCCTGACCGTCGCCCGTCACGCGCTCTACCTGGCGCTGGTCAGCCCCGTCCTTCGTGCAGCCGTTACCGTCAGGCGAAACGCCACCGCGGCCGTCACCTTTGTTCTCTCCACGATCACTCAGGCGCTCCACTGGTTGGCGACGCTCGTCTCCCGGCTGGGTGGCGCTGCGAGGCGGCTACGCATCCTCGCGTTGACCACCCTGGCGACCTGGCTCACCACGGTCGTCGCACTCGTGCGTACGCACGTCATCGAACCCCTGGTCCGTTGGTTCCAGACTGCCCTTCAGTTCGCCCAGATCATTCTCCGAACTACCGCAGCCGGATTCGCACGCTGCCTCACGGTCCTCGTGAGCGCCCTCGCGAATGTTCGTGCCTACGTCCAGAGGCAGGTCGTGGAGCCCGCCACCCGCATCGTCCTAAGGGTCTCGCGCTCAATCGCGTCGGTCTACAACGGCGTTACAGGCGGGATAGGTCATGGCCTCAGGCTTCTCTCGAGGGCCGCCGCAAATGTCCTCGCCACTGCCCGGGAGCAGGTCGTTATTCCCATAATTCACGTCCTGGTAACCGCCTTCCGCACAGTTCGGCGTCTGGTCTACTCCTGCGCTCGCGGAGCCGCACAAGGATTCAGCTTCGTCCTCAAAGCGGAGCTATATGTCGTCGTCGCGATCGGCGCCCTCATCGGCATGATGT
>Ga0247825_10001232_pt1 | contig 16775 bp, 17 predicted proteins | sample 13C_Vanillin_Day_FD_194413 | JGI IMG/M metagenome (GOLD analysis project Ga0247825, IMG submission 194413) | Soil microbial communities from agricultural site in Penn Yan, New York, United States - 13C_Vanillin_Day48 | ecosystem: Environmental > Terrestrial > Soil > Agricultural land | place... | reverse complement strand
CCGCGCGGTGCTCCCGAACCGCCAGCACCGGCGCCGCCGACGGCTGCGCGCGGCGACGCGAACGGCGACCGCGGTCCCGTTGCGCCGGCATCACCGGCTGTTCGCCGCCTGGCGCGCGAAATCGGCGTGAACGTCGACGAGGTGCAGGGCTCCGGCCCGGGCGGCCGGATCTCCCAGGAGGATGTGAAGGAGCATGCCCGCCGCATCCTGAGCAGCGTGCCCTCGACGTCCGGAGCCGGCGGCGGTGCCGCTGCCGGCGTGCGTCCCGCACGCGCCCTGCCGGACTTCCAGAAGTGGGGAGAGGTCGAGCGCCAGCCGCTGAGCAACATCCGGCGCGCCACGGCCGAACATCTGAGCTACGCCTGGAACGCGATTCCGCACGTGACGCAGTTCGACAAGGCCGACGTCACCGCCCTGGAGGAGCTGCGGAAGAAATTCAAGGATCAGATCGCCAAACAGGGCGGCAACCTGACGGTCACCGCGATGCTCGTGCGCATCCTGGCGACGGCGGTGAGGAAGTTCCCGCAGTTCAACGCCTCGATCGACACCGAGCGCGGCGAGCTGATCGTCAAGAAGTACGTCAACGTCGGCGTCGCCGTCGACACCGATCGCGGACTGCTGGTGCCGGTGATCCGCAACGCCGGTCGCAAGAACATTTCCGAGATCTCGATCGAAATCAACCAACTGGCGGCGAGAGCACGCGAGAAGAAGCTGACGCTCGAGGAAATGAGCGGCGGCGGCATCAGCATCTCGAATCTCGGCGGGATTGGCGGGACCTACTTCACGCCGATCGTGAACTGGCCGGAAGTCGCCATCCTCGGCGTCTCGCGGACGATCACCGAGCCGGTCTGGAAGGATACGGCCTTCCAGCCGCGCCAGATGCTGCCGCTGTCGCTCTCGTACGACCACCGGGTTATTGATGGCGCGGACGCGATGCGTTTCCTGCGCTGGGTCGCCGAGGCGATCGAGCAGCCCTTCCTCCTTTCACTCATCGGCTGATGGCAGACACCACTCAATTAGTAGTGCTCGGTGCGGGGCCGGGCGGTTATGCGGCTGCGTTCTATGCGGCTGACCTGGGCATGCAGGTCGCACTCGTTGACGAGGAAAAGAACCCTGGCGGCGTGTGTCTCTATCGCGGCTGCATTCCCTCGAAAGCGCTGCTGCACGTGGCGAAGGTGATCGATGAAGCGAAGCACGCCGGCAACTGGGGAGTGACCTTCAGCGAGCCGACGGTCGACGTGGACAAGCTGCGTGGCTTCAAGCAGGGCGTGGTCGACAAGCTCACGGCCGGTGTCGGCGGCATCGCGAAGATGCGCAAGGTCAGGTTTGTTCAGGGACGCGCCACCCTCACCGGACCGCGGTCGATGTCCGTCGCGGGGCCGGGCGGCACGACCGAGCTCCAGTTCGAGCACCTGATCCTCGCCACCGGCTCGCATCCGACGAAGATACCCACGTTGTCGCTCGACAGTCCGCGCATGATGGACTCCACGTCCGGGCTGGAGCTGCCCGACGTGCCGAAGTCGCTGCTGGTCATCGGCGGCGGTTACATCGGCCTGGAACTGGGAACGGTGTACGCCACCCTCGGCAGCAAGGTGTCGGTGGTGGAGATGACACCCGGCCTGCTGCCCGGCGCCGATCGCGACCTCGTGCAGGTTCTCGAGAAGCGGCTCAAAGGTCTGTTCGCCGCGATCATGGTGAACACCAAGGTCGTCAAGGTCGCCGAGGAGGGCACCGGCATTCGCGTGACGTTCGAGGGTGAGGTCTCGGAGAAAGAGCAGGTCTTCGACCGCGTGCTCGTCGCCGTCGGCCGGCGGCCGAACTCGAAGATCCCCGGCCTCGAGACCACGAACGTGAAGGTGGCGGCAAACGGGTTCATCGAAACCGACGAACAGCGCCGCACTGCCGAGCCGAACGTGTTTGCGATTGGCGACGTTGCCGGTGAACCGATGCTGGCGCACAAGGCGTCGCACGAAGCGCGCGTCGCCGTCGAAGTGATTGCCGGCCACAAGGCGGTCTTCGAGCCGCAGGCCATCCCCGCCGTCGTCTTCACGGATCCGGAGATCGCCTGGTGCGGGATGACCGAAGCGCAGGCCCAGGCCTCCGGCATCGAGTTCGAGGTCGCGAAGTTTCCCTGGGGAGCTTTGAGCCGCGCGATCACGGTGGACCGTCCCGACGGCCTGACCAAGCTGATTCTGGAAAAGCAGACCGGACGCGTCCTCGGCGTGGGAATCGCCGGATCGGGTGCGGGCGAGCTGATTGCCGAAGGCGTGCTGGCGATCGAGATGGGCGCGACAGCGGAGGATCTGAAGCTCGTGATTCACCCGCACCCGACGCTCTCGGAGTCGGTGATGGAGTCGGCCGAAGTGTTCTTCGGGCAAAGCACTCACGTCTACAAGCCGAAGAGGAAGTAAATCATGTGCACTCTTCCTGGTTCCCGTTTCTCCGTTCGTGTTGTGGGTTCGGTTCTGGGTTCGGTGTTGGCTGTGCTGAGTTCAACGTTCGCCGATGCTCAGTTCGCGCCGCCCCGGCCCGTGCCGACGTCGGCGCCCGGCGTTTCCGCCGAAGCGCAGAAGCACATCGAGGCCGCTCGTGCCGCCGCCGGGACGATGTGGGAGGGCGTGTTCCAGCCGGTGTGCAACGGAGCCGTGGGCCTGGCAACGCCGCCCGCGCCGCGCACGGGCGGAGCGGCGAACCGCGGCAACGCCGGCGGTGCCGCCGGGCGCGCGGGCGGCGCGCCGGCCGCTCCACCGCGAGAAACGTGGTACGCGGAACCGCAGAAGGTCTTCGACAACCTGTACTTCGTCGGGCAGACCGAGTATTCCGCCTGGGCGATTACGACCTCGCAGGGGATCATCCTGCTCGACGCGATCTACGACTATTCGGTCGAGGCCGAGGTCGACGAAGGCCTGCGCAAGCTCGGTCTGAATCCCGCGGACATCAAATACGTCATCGTCAGCCACGGCCATCTCGATCACGCGGGCGGGGCGAAGCATCTGCAGGAGAAGTACGGAGCGCGGTTGATCATGTCGGCCGCGGATTACGACCTCCTCGATCAGCAGAATCCGTCATGGAAGCCGAAGCGCGACATGGTCGCGACCGACGGCATGAAGCTGACGCTTGGCGATTTCACGATGACCCTGTATCTGACGCCCGGCCATACGCTGGGGACCATTTCGACGGTCTTTCCGGTGCGCGACGGCAACGCGAAGCATGTCGTGGCGACCTGGGGCGGCACGCTGTTCAACTTCGGACGGATCCGGCCGCGGCTCGAGTCGTACGCGCAGCAGGCGGAGCGGTTCAAGGAGATCGTCACGAAGGCCGGCGCCGACGTGATGCTGTCGAACCACACCGTCTACGACGGGAGCAAGACGAAGCTGCCGGCAATGAAAGCGCGCAAGGCGGGAGAGAAGCACCCGTATGTGATCGGCACCGACGGCGTGCGCCGGTATCTGACGGTTGTCGGAGAGTGCGCGCGGGCGGCGGTGGAGATCGTGCCGGCGCAATAAACGTTCGGATCGTTCGAATCGTTCGAATCGTTCGGGTCGTTCGAGTCGTTCGGAGGAAAGCGAAATGGAGGCGGTACCCGTAAAGATTCTGCCACGCGGCTGGGGCGACACCGAGCGCCGCGACGCGTGGTGGGTCGAGGCAATCCTCGTCGTCATCGTGTTCTCCTCGTTCCTGGGCTACGGCACGTGGGCGGCGATGCAGAACGAGCACTTCGAGTTCGGTCCGTATCTCTCGCCGTTTTATTCACCGCTGCTGTGGGGCGAGTCGCACCATGCGTGGTTCGGTGCGAGGCCCGATTGGTTTCCGGTCGCGGTGTTCTACCCGGCGCTATTGATTCTTCCTTTTCCAGGGCTCTTTCGCTTCACCTGTTACTACTATCGCGGCGCCTACTACAAAGCGTTCTGGCAGGATCCCGTTTCGTGCGCCGTCGGAGAGCCGCGGGGAACGAGCTACTGGGGCGAGCGGTGGTTCCCGCTGGTACTGCAGAACGTCCACCGCTATTTTGCGTATGCGGCGGTCGTCTTCATCGTCATCCTGTCCTACGACGTGTGGCTGGGGTTGTGGTGGACCAACGAGGCGACTGGCGCGACCGAGTTCGGCATCGGCGTCGGCACGCTGGTGATGCTCGTCAACGTGCTGCTCATTGCCAGCTACACCTTCGGATGCCACTCGCTGCGTCATCTCGTCGGCGGCGGCCGCGATGAAATCTCGCGGAAGCCGCTGAGCGAAGCGTGCTACCGCTGCGCCAGCTCGCTGAACGGCCGGCACATGCTCTTCGCCTGGCTCAGCCTGTTCTCCGTCGGCTTGACGGATGCGTACATCCGCCTGTGCTCGCTGGGCATGTTGACGGACTACAGGATCTTCTGATGCCGCACGCCACGTATACCTACGACGTGCTCATCATCGGGGCCGGTGGCGCCGGCCTGCGGGCGGCGATTGAAGCGTCCAATGCCGGCGCGTCGGTGGGCCTTATTTGTAAATCGCTGCTGGGCAAGGCGCACACGGTCATGGCCGAGGGCGGCATGGCTGCGGCGATGGGCCACAACGACGACCGCGATAACTGGCGGGTGCACTTCGCCGACACGATGCGCGGCGGACAGTACGTGAACAACTGGCGCATGGCCGAGCTGCACGCCAAAGAGGCGCCGGATCGCGTGCGCGAGCTCGAAGGCTGGGGTGCGGTGTTCGATCGCACGCCTGACGGGCGGATTAACCAGCGGAACTTCGGCGGGCACCGTTATCCGCGCCTCGCCCATGTCGGTGACCGCACGGGCCTCGAGCTGATACGGACGCTCCAGGATCACGCGGTGTACCTCGGCATGACCGTCCACATGGAGCACACCGTCATCGAACTGCTCCTCGACGGCGGCCGGGCGGCCGGCGTGCTCGCCTACGATCGCGAGCGTGGCCGCTTTCACGTCTTCGCGGCGAAGGCGGTCGTCCTGGCCACCGGCGGCGTCGGCCGCGCCTTCAAAATCACCAGCAACAGCTGGGAGGGAACCGGCGACGGCCATGCCCTGGCCTATCGCGCGGGCGCCGAGCTGATCGACATGGAGTTCATCCAGTTCCACCCGACCGGGATGGTGTGGCCGCCGAGCGTGCGCGGCATTCTGGTCACGGAGGGCGTTCGTGGCGAAGGCGGCGTGCTGAAGAACAGCGAAGGACGCCGCTTCATGTTCGACGACATCCCGGACAACTACAAGCCGCAGACGGCGTCCGACCCGGAAGAGGGGTGGCGATATACCCAGGGGGATAAGGGCGCCCGCCGCCCGCCCGAACTGCTGACGCGGGATCACGTGGCGCGATGCATCAACCGTGAGGTCAAGGCCGGCCGTGGATCTCCGCACGGCGGCGTGTTTCTCGACATCGCCTGGATCAAGGAGAAGCTGAAGGACTCCGAAGCGCACATCAAGCGCAAGCTGCCGAGCATGTATCACCAGTTCAAGGAGCTGGCCGATCTCGACATCACGAAAGAGCCGATGGAGGTCGGGCCGACCACCCACTACATCATGGGCGGCATTCGCGTGGACGCCGACACGCAAATGTCGACCATCCCCGGCCTCTTTGCCGCGGGCGAATGCGCCTCCGGCATCAACGGCGCGAACCGGCTGGGCGGCAACTCGCTGTCGGATTTGATCGTCTTCGGGAAGCGCGCCGGCGAGTACGCCGCGCAGTTTGCCCGCGAACATGGCGCGGCGCGCATCGACGATGCAGCGGTCGAGCGGGCGACCGAAGACGTGCTCCGCGCGTTCGACGTTGGCGATCAGGGCGAGAACCCCTATCGGCTGCAGGCCGAACTGCAGGACACCATGCAGAACCTCGTCGGCATCGTTCGCCAGGAGGCCGAGATGCAGGAGGCGCTGTCGCGGATTCAGCAATTCAATGTCCGCGCCTCGCGCCTCGGCGTATCCGGCCATCGCGAATATCACGCCGGCTGGCACACCGCTATCGACGTGCGCAATCTGCTGGCGGTCGCGGAGGCGATCACGCGCTCGGCGATCGAGCGCAAGGAAAGCCGTGGCGGTCACTTCCGCGAGGATTACCCGCAGAAGGGCGACGAGTTCGCGACGTTCAACATCATGGTGAAGCGCGCCGGCGACAGCGCGATGCGGGTGTCGCGTGTGCCGATCCCGGCAATGCCGGATTCCTTGAAGGACGTCATCGAGGAGCAGAAGTCGTGAACAGCGCAACCTTCAAGATCTGGCGGACCCATCCGGAAGGCGACGGGACGTATCAGACGTTTACGACCGAGGTCTCGGACGGCATGGTGGTGCTCGATGCCGTGCACCGCATCCAGGCGGAACAGGCGCCGGACCTGGCGGTGCGGTGGAACTGCAAGGCGGGGAAGTGCGGCTCGTGCTCGGCCGAGATCAACGGCAAGCCGCGGCTGATGTGCATGACCCGTCTGAGCCAGCTGAATCTGCACGAGCCGGTGACCGTCGAGCCGATGCGGGCGTTTCCACCGGTCAAGGATCTGGTGACCGACGTCTCGTGGAATTTCCGCGTCAAGAAGCAGATCCGGAAGTTCCAGCCGCGCCGGCCCGACGCCTCCGACGGCATGTGGCGGATGCAGCAGCGCGACATCGATCGCGTGCAGGAGTTCCGCAAGTGCATCGAGTGCTTCCTGTGCCAGGACGTGTGCCACGTGCTGCGCGATCACAACAAGCACGAGGAGTTCATCGGCCCGCGGTTCTTCGTCTATGCCGCGAATCTGGAGATGAACCCCATCGACTCCGACGATCGCGTGCCCGATCTCAAGGAGCAGCATGGCATCGGCTACTGCAACATCACGAAGTGCTGCACGCGCGTCTGCCCGGAGCACATCCACATCACGGACAACGCGATCATTCCGCTGAAGGAACGCGTGGTCGATCGCTACTACGATCCGCTGACCCGGCTCCTCCGCGTCTTCAAATAGGTAGAGGCCGACCGTGAGGTCGGCCTTTCACCGCGCTCATTTAACAAAGACTTTGCGCCGATTTGACATCGCGGCGCGCCTCCGTGTCGTCCATCTCCTTAGAAGCTCACAAACGGCTCATGCCGTTGGGAGGGTGACATGAGAGCACTGATGAAGGGCGCGCTCGTCGGCGCCGCGATGTTGTTGACCTCGGCGGCGGCAGCGCACGCCGGGACGCTGGAAGTCAACGTGCCGTTCGCGTTCATGGTCGGGTCGCAGCAGATGCCAGCGGGCGTCTATCGGATCGAGCGCGATCTCTGGATGCCGTCGTCTGTGGTGTTGATTCGCGGGCAGCACGGAAATGCCGCCCAGCTCTTCGTTCAGACCACGCCGTTGAACGGGGCGAACCCCGCTGGCGGCGCGCCGGCGCTCGTGTTCGTGCCCGACGAGGGCGGCAAGCGGCTCACACAGGTCTGGGAGAGTTCGTCGGGCGGGCAGGAGTTCGCCGGCGGGCGCCACGCCGCTCAGCTTGCCGATCGGACGATCGTGGTCGGCCGTCGGAGTTAACGGAGACGACGGAGGGCACGGATTCACACGGAGACAGGGAGACACGGAGACGCACGGAGGAATATGGCCGTTACATCACGGCGGTCGGCGCGCGTTGCGCGCCGACCATCGAACGGCCGTAACTCTTCGTGGCCTTGGGGATCTTCGTGTCCTTCGTGGTTCAAGAAACTCCGTTTGCCTTCGTTCCTTCGTTTCTCCTGTGAAACCGTTTCCTCCGAAACCTCCGCTATCTCGATAATCAGTTCTCCGTCGGCTGGCGCACCTCGTCGACCACGAGGACGTCGACGGGTGCCCGGCCGGCTTCAAGCCGCAGGCCTAGCTGATCGCGCAGTGCGGTGAACACCGATGGTCCGGTGCGCTGTGACGACGGTCCCGACCCTGGCTCCGCGAAGGGGCCGCCGACCGCGCCGCCGAGGACGTTTCCGGCGAAAGGAACCTCGAAGCTCTCCGGCACATACGTGATGTCGAAATCGAATCTGCCTGTCAGCCCGGTACCGTCTACGACGGCGCGCTGCACGAGGCGTTCGAGGGCGAGGGCGAACGCGCGCATGCTCATCGCTCGCATCGACCAGACACCTGGAAAGAACATCGATGGACATTCCGCTCCGTCCTCCCGGGGGCCCAGCAGGGAGCCTGCCAGCGACGGCGGTGGCGCTGGCGGTGGCGGCGGGGCTGCGGGTCCCGACGGCACAGTGAGCGGCGCGCATGCCGCCGCCGAGGGTTTGATTTGCGGGCCAAGGCGCGCGGCATTGAGCCGCTCGAGCCTGTACACCGGGAGCTCACGCGTTTCACCGTGCGTCTTCAGACCAAAGCGATCGGCCAACAGCGCGCGCAACATTGCGGCCGCCTGTTCGGGTGTGGCGCCCGCGCTGGCTCTCGCTTCCAGATCGAACCGGGCTTCGGCCAGCGGCGATGCGAGAACCAGCTCGTTCCGGCGCAGGCCGTACGCGGTCTGAATGAGCTCGCGCAGCGGCAGATTGATCGCGAAGACACGGCCGCCAGGTTGGAGGGTCGGCAATATCTGCAGCGGTTGACCCGATCGATTGGCTTTGACCGACGCGACCTCGAATGTTGGTGGCGCTGGAAACTGCGCACCCGCGCCGGAGGCAATCAGGAGCGCGAATGCAACAGCGACGCACATTCTCATGTGTGCAGCCCGAGCCGCTGCGTCGTTGCCGGCGCTTCGTCGAAATCGACTGGAGGCCGGCTGGTGCGGCGTGTCGACGTAATGCGCAAGCCGACGGTGATCAGGGTGAGCAGGCCGACCAGCCGCAGCCATGCGGCCGGATCCTGAAGTGCGTTGCGTTCCATCCCGGCAAAAATCGACGCACCACTCAGAAACACGACCACATACGGAATTCCAAACGCCTTGAGGTTTTCGCTGGGCACGTACGTGCATGTGAAGGGCACTTTTTCGTACGAGAAGAGCAGCACCTCGAGAAGGACGGCCGCGCCAGCCAGTCCCAGGGCGGCGTGAGCAAGCGCAAGCGGGAGCCCGAAAACGTACGCGAAGAGCGGGAGCACGATGAGCAACGCGGGCATCACGACGCCGACAATCGCCGCGCGTCTCACGCCGGCGAGGAAGTCGCGCGCGCGGTCGCGCCAGGCGAGCTGGAACGCCCAGTTCGCCCGCAATTCGGCGGGCACGCGGATGCCGTGCCTGAAGGCCACCAGCAGCGCCCCGTAGAACATCGGCTGAATGGCAAACACTCCAGTCGGCACGTCTCGAACGCCAGACACCTCCTCCAGGTCGAGTCCCGAAAGCGTGACGACCGCTGCCGCGACGCCTGCCGCTCCCGCGCAGGCCAGCGTCAGGCGATGAAGATTGCTGCGCCACACGGCTGCGAGCGTGAAGAAGAAGCCGGCGGCGATCGTCTGACCGCGGGCGAAGAGCAGCCTGGTCAGTCGCCGGCCGGTGTTCCAGCGCGCGCGGCGGCGCGATTGCACCAGTGCGGCGGAGGGAAAACGCCGGGCATTCCACGAATACGCCGCCGCGGCAACCAGAATCACCATCCACGACGCAGTTGCCGCCCGGCGCGCCAACACGTCGAACTGCGGCTTTCGGCGGTCATACGCACGGGCGGCCGCCGATTCGGCGGCCAGCGCGCGGGGGCGCAGCGCCGGGGATCTTGGCGCATGCCGGACGATGTCGCCGGCCATGACCTCGTACACACCGAGAAACCACATCGGGGGTGACAGCACGTGCGCGTCATTGAGCACACGTTGCGCGATACGGTCGGACGAGGGCGGGATCAGGAGCAGCGCGCTGCCCAGCGCCACGATCAGCGAACCCTGGACGAGCGGCGACACCGCTGCCAGCGATCGGGGTCGAAACACCGCAGCCAGCGTCTCCCGCAGCGCGATGATCGTCACGTAGGCGATCGCCCCGGCGGCAATGGTCACGATGGCGTGCGTGGCCATCAGTGCGAGCATCGCGCTGACCGGCAGCCGGGTGTGATACACGAGCAGCCACGGAAACACCAGCGCCGGCATCGCATTCACGATCAGCGCCGCCGCCCCGCCGAGGATGGCGACGGCGGCCAGCTTCGCGCGCCTGATCGTCGTCGGACGCACGGGGAGCGGCTCCAGAATCGCCGCATCGCGCACGTCGACGACCAGCGAGTCCCACTGCGCGACGGCGAGCAGGGCGCTGACGACCATTGACAGCGAGATGTAGAAATACCTGTCGTTCAGCGCGGACAGCGCGAGTTGCGATGGCGTCCGCGGCAGCCCGATATACGCGAACGACATGAACAGCGCGATGAGGAGCGTGACCGAGAACAGGGCGGCGCCGACGACGGCCAGCAGCTGCGAGCGGTCCGCTTCCGGCGAGATCAGATCGTTTTCGAGAAAGCGGCGGAGGAAGTGGCGCGTGAGCGTCGAGTGGATGCTCATCGCCCGCATCGCCGTCTAGCTGCCGAGCGCGGCCACCGCCGCCAGATCGCTGGCAATCCGCGCCGGATCTTCCTTGATCACCAGCTGCGAGAAGACGCCTTCGAGCGAGCTGCGCGACATCAGGACCTGCAGGTGTTCGACGGAGTCGTCCGCAACGACGGCGCCTTTGTAGAGGACGATGACCTTCGAGCACACACGCTCGACCACTTCGAGGATGTGCGAGCTGTAGAGCACCGCTTTGCCGCGGTCGGCGAGCAGGCGGATCAGGTGCCTGAGTACGAGCGTGGTGGTGACGTCGAGCCCGGATTCCGGCTCGTCGAACAGGATGACCGCCGGATCGTGGAGCAGCGCGGCCGAAATGACGATCTTCTGCCGCATGCCCTTGGAGTACGACGCAATGGCCTGGTCCGCCGCACCGGTCAGGCCGAACAGCTCCAGGAACCCGTCGATCTTCATCGTCAGCAGCCCGTCGGGGATTTCACGGAGCCGGCCGATCAGCTCGAGATACTCGCGCCCGGAGAGGAATGGATACAGATATGGTTCCTCGGGGACGTACCCGAGCTCGTGGCGGAACGCGATGAGATCGTCGCGAACGTTGCGGCCGTCGTACTCGACGCGCCCGGACGACGGATCGACAAGACCGGCGATCATGCGCAGCGTCGTCGTCTTGCCGGAGCCGTTCGGTCCGAGGTAGCCGACGATCTCGCCCGGCCGGAGCGTGAAGTCGACATTCCGGACGGCGATGACGCCGGAGAAATGTTTGGTGAGGCCGCGCGCGCGCAGCTCAGGCATCGGCCGCGTCCGGCTGCAGCGACCGTCGCGGCGACCGCTCGGGCCAGCAACAGACGAGAACAGGCGCGATCGACAACGCGGCAAGCGCACCCGGTAGAGCCAGTCGTCCGAAACTGCCGGCGACATACTCCGCCCATTGCGGCTGGCAGAGATAGATCAGGAACGTGAAGTAGAACGCCGGAATGAGCGTGAGTCCGGCCATCCGCAGCACGCTGGAGTCGGCGGTCAGATCCTGGTAGGCCGCGCCCGCGAACGCCACCAGGACGGACAGCTGTCCCTGCGCGAGCGACAGACGGTGGCCATTCACGGCGTCGTACTCCACGTCCGCAATAGCCGGTGCGACGATCAGCTCGTACGATCGCTCGGTCAGAAACCGCGACGACAGCGCCTCGATTCGCGGGATGACGGTCATTGCGCCTCCACCGGTTTGAGGGCCAGCGCGTCGCGCAGCAGCTGGTACGCATCGCGTACCTTGAGCCCGTAGGGTGTGGCGCGATAGAGCCGACGGGGCAGCCCGATGGCCCCCGGCTGGCGGTCCTCCTGCCGGGATTCCACGAAGCCCTTGGCCTCCATGCGGGCGAGGGTCACGTAAACCGACCCGCGTTTGACCTTGCCTCCGGACGCATCGACGAGTTCGAGTCCAAATCGCTCGCGATGTTCCAGCAAATCGAGCAGGAGCGACTCCGTGCCCGAGATCGACGGGAGGCGTATTTCACTCATGGGTTGCTGATCTTACATTTTGTAAGATTCATGTCAAGCGCCGGAGGGAACGGAGGGGACGGAGCGAACGGTTTCACAGGAGCAACGAAGGAAAGGAGACGAACGGAGTGTTTCAGGCTTAAACCGCCCGAAGGCCACCAAGGTCACCAAGAGAGTGTGGCCGTTCGATTGGCCGCCGAAGGCGGCCTGCAGCGACGAACGAAGGCGCAAATACAAACCGCATAGGCGCCGTCGGCGGCTTGTATTTGTGCCTTCGTTCGTCGCTCCAGGCGGCGCGCTACGCGCGCCGACCAATCGAACGCCCACCTCCGTTTAACTTCGTTCCTTCGTTGCTCCTGTGAAACCGTTACCTTCGTCGCCCGCCTGACCTCACACCGTGGCGATGAACTCGCGCATCCGCTTGCGAACGTTCTCGTCGGGCATCGGGCCCAATGCGGCCTGCGCGTTTTCGGCCATGTGCTTCGGATTGCTCGTTTCCGTGAGCACGACGGTTACGCGCGGGTTGGAGAGGATGTACTTGAGCGAAAACTGCGCCCACGTGGAGCAGCCGATCTCCGTGGCCCACGGCGGCAGCGGCCGGCCCTCGAGCCGTTTGAAATACGCACCGTTCATGAAGGGACGATTGATGATGACGGCCACGCCGCGGTCGGCGGCCAGCGGAATGAGCCGATCTTCGGCCTCCCGTTCGGTGATCGAGTAGTTCACCTGCGTCGTGTCGGGGCGCTCGCGCGTGAGGAAGTTCTCGAGGTCCGCGTGCCGCCGCGGCTCGGAAACGGTGACGCCGATGTATCGAGCCATTCCGGAGTCCTTCCACTCGCGCAGCGTCGGCCAGTGCGTATCGACGTCGGTGAGGCTGAAGATCTGCGCCAGGTCGAGCACCTTCCGTCCGTAGTTCTTGTGCGCGTCGCGAAGCTGTGCGATGCCCGCGTCCTTGCCGGCGCGATCGATCTTGCTGGTCACGAAGAGCCGATCGCGGAACTCCGCCTCGTTGATGACCGTGCCGAACCGGCCGTCGTTCGCCGGATTGCGCGGCCAGGTGTCGATCACTTTGCCGCCGTGCGCGACGAGCGCGCGCAGCACCTGCCGCAGCGGGTCGTCGCCGTTCTTGGCGATCTCCTCGACCACCTTGCTCGAGCCGAGGCCGATGACGGGCAGCATCTCGCCCGACCCGGGGATGCGCCGGGCCGGCATCTTCTGCTGCGCCAGCGCCGGCGCGGCGGCGGTCAGCGGAAGCATCGACAACAGCGCAAGAAAATCACGACGGGAAGGGGAAGACGTCATGTCGAGCCTCCTGAAAGGCCGGCCTGATGGTCGGCCTCTACGAGTTCCTTGAGGTTGCCCGGTCAGCTGATCTGGCTGGCGCGGAACGCGTCCGCCTGCTCGTGCGCATGATACGACGAGCGCACCAGCGGACCCGATTCGACGTGCACGAACCCCTTGTCCAGCGCGATGCGCTTGAGCGCGGCGAATTCGTCCGGGTGATAGTAGCGCGTCATCCGTGCGTGCTTGGGCGAGGGGCGCAGGTATTGGCCGATCGTCAGGATCGACACGCCGGCCCGGCGCAGATCGTCGAACACGCTGACGATCTCGTCGTGCTCCTCGCCAAGCCCGACCATGATTCCGGTCTTCGTGGCGATGCCGGGGCGATAGTGCCGCGAGCGGTCGAGCAGCTCGAGCGACCGCGCGTAGCGGCCGCCGGACCGCGCCATCCGGTACAACCGCGGAACGGTTTCGATGTTGTGATTGAGGACGTCCGGCCCCGCGTCGAGCACGGTGCGCAGCGACGATTCGAGGCCCTGGAAGTCGGGGATGAGGACCTCGATGCGGCAGTCGGGTACGCGGGCACGCGTGCGGCTGATCGTCTCGGCGAAAATCGCCGCGCCGCCGTCCGCCAGATCGTCTCGGTCGACCGACGTGATGACCGCGTACTGCAGCCGCATGCGAGCCACGGCTTCGGCCACGCGCGCCGGCTCCGCCGTGTCGAGCTCGTTCGGCCGCCCGTGCGCGACCGCGCAATACGCGCATGCCCGCGTGCAGACGTCGCCAAGAATCATGAAGGTCGCGGTGCCGTGATGCCAGCATTCGCCGATGTTGGGGCAGCGGGCGTCCTCGCACACGGTGTTGAGCTTCAGGCCGTGCATGATGCCCTTGAGGCGGAGGTAGTTCTCCGACCCTGGTGCACGGACCTTCAGCCACTCGGGCTTTGGCTCGCGCGGCCTCACGAATTCAAGCGGCGCCTCGACGGACACTGATGCTTATCTTATCGGACGACGCTCGCCGGCGGACGATGCGCGAAACGGCGCTGAGACATAATCCAGGCGCATGGACCGACTGTCGATTACCTGGCTCGGGCACGCCACCTTTCTTCTGCGCACGCCCGCTGGGAAACGTGTGCTGTTCGACCCCTGGCTGACCGGCAATCCATCCTGCCCCGAGGCGATGAAGAAGCCGCCGACGGTCGATCTGATCCTGGTCTCGCACGGCCATTTCGATCACATTGACGACCTGCTCCTGTGTGCCCGCGACAGCGGGGCGGCAGTGGTTGGCATCTTCGAGCTGTGCGACTGGCTCGGCCGCAAGGGCATCCAGAACACCTCGCCGATGAACAAGGGTGGCTCGCAGACGATCGCCGGCCTGCGCGTGACGATGACCGACGCCCGCCACAGCAGTGGCTACGTCGACAACGGCCAGATGGTCTACATGGGGGAACCGGCGGGCTACATCGTGACCCTCGAGGACGGCCGATCGATCTATTACTCGGGTGATACGTGCCTCTTCGGCGACATGCGATTGATCGGCGAGATGTACAAGCCGGAGATCGCGTTTCTGCCGATCGGCGACCGGTTCACGATGGACCCGGCCGCCGCCGCCAGGGCGTGCGAGTTTCTCGGTGTCCGGCAGGTGGTGCCCATGCATTGGGGAACATTCCCGTTGCTCACCGGCACTCCCGCGGAGTTGAAGAAGCTCGTGCCGCGCGGCGTCGAGGTTCTCGAACTGAAGCCGGGTGAAACCGCCTCGTAGCTACTGAACCCGAATCGTCCCCATCAACGCGGTGTTGGTCTCGTTGATGTGATCGTGGTACGTGCACACCCGTGCCGTGTCCAGATTACGGCTCGTGGCGCTCTGACCGGGGTTGGTCAGGCCGACGTTGAGCGACGGGCACAACGTGTGAACCGGATGCGGATCGGAGCTCATGTCATGGGCGGCCGAGTGGTTGTTCGTGAACGTCACACGCGATCCGACGGGTACGGTGACGTCTTTTGGGGCCACGGTCCCGGTGGCGTCGATGACGATCGTCGCCGCAATCGGTCCATCGTTGGCGCTTGGCGAGGTCGGTGATCCGCCGCCTCCGCCGCCGCAGGCGGCAAACGCGAACGCGAGCGCGGCGGCAATTGCCGCATTGACCAGGATTCGGCTGCGCATCAGAAGAACTTCCTTGAAATGTTGAAACCCAGATACCAGTCATCACTCGACGTGCCGCCGCGGGCCAGTTGACCCATCGTGTTGCCGAAGCCGTTCGAGAAATTCAACTGAAACACGTGTCCGCCGGCGCGTTTTTCGATGGCGAACGAGCCCTGATGCGCGCCGGGGGAGTAGCCGGCTCGCGGCGTGAACTCCCCGGTCAGGTAGACCGTCGGCCGCACGCGCAGTCGGGCGCCCAGCCCGACGAGAAACGACGAGTTGTCGTCACCCGGAAGATCCTCGAGATTCGAGTTGTGCACCCAGACCGGCTCAACGTAGACAGCGCCGTGGTCGCCAAGCTCGCGAGAGATCGCCAGGCCGAACGCGGGGGAGTAGTCGTCGCGGAAGTTGTTGGTGCCGTCCACACCTGCCAGCACGCCGAGGCCGAGCGCGGCACCGCTGCGCTGGTTGAGCACGTTGTATTGGCCGAAGAACGAGATCGTCCTGTCGCTCGTCCGCAGGACGCCGGCCTGCAGCCCGCGCGCCAGGCCGAAGCGGTACTCGAGGCCGATGATGGCGCCATTGTCGAGGCCGAAAAGGTCTTCCGCGAGCGACCCGAAGTCGTCCTGGCCGAGCGCCCGCAGGAACCGGTGCGTGACGCGGAAAGCGCTTTTCATCCGCGGCAGCCGGACCGTGGTTGGCAGATTGACAAGCACGAAGTCCGGCTGCGACGGGTTGGGGTCGAGATCGATGTCGTCTGCTGCTGCTGGAGCTGGATTCTGGGCATAGGCCGGTGCGCTCATCGAAATGGCGAGCACGAGAACGACAACGCGCGGCGCGCTCATCGGTCCGCACCGTGGACGCCGCGCACAATCAGCATCCCCGTCATGTCGTTGTGGCCGTTGCCGCAGTACTCGGAGCAGAGGATCGGGAAGTTCCCCTCGGTTGTCGCAGTGAAGTCGATAGTCACAGCCTCCCCGCCTCGCGGGACCTCCTTCTTGATCTTCAGTTTCTTGATCTCGACGCCGTGAACGCCGTCGGCAGACGTGATCACCAGCTGCAGCCGCTCGCCGACCGTCGCCTCGATCTGCGACGGCTCGAACGCGAATCGTCGCGCGACGATTGGGACAACACGCGGCTCGCCGGTCTGCGCCGACGAGGGACGATCTCCGATCGCCAGCGTTGCCGCTGCGCAGCCAGAGAGTGTGAGCACGTGCCAGAGTCGAGCGCGAGGTCGTCGCGGATACACCATCCCGGTTGACCGTCCGAGCAAGCTCGGTGCCCCGTCCTGCAGGCGGAAACCGCACGAATTCCGTCGTCAGGAGTGCGGCTGCGTTACTGCGGATGTAAACGGCTACGGGATTGGAAACCGGTGGCGTGCCTAGTCGATCCGGTATTTGGCGAGGTAGTAGCTGAGCGCGCGCTGGCTGATGCCCATCAGCTCCGCGGCGTCTTTCTTGACGCCACCAGCCTGCTCGAGCGCGCGCCTGATCGT